>Ga0316209_1000226_pt1 | contig 115062 bp, 95 predicted proteins | sample 6monopyrite_MG_FD_204945 | JGI IMG/M metagenome (GOLD analysis project Ga0316209, IMG submission 204945) | Microbial mat bacterial communities from mineral coupon in-situ incubated in ocean water Damariscotta River, Maine, United States -... | ecosystem: Environmental > Aquatic > Marine >... | reverse complement strand
TTTAAATTATTATCTGTTATTATTTTGTTTCTCTAATTTCATGTCGTTAATAAATAAAAACCAATAAAAATGTGACACACGACGATTTTAGGTCACATTCAATTTTCTTAACGGGACAGTAGTGATAGTTTTTATAAGAAAATTCTTAATATAGGTGTTCCGTTAATTCTACTTAGATAAAAGAGATTGAAATTAATTTAAAGCTAAATCTCCCTCGGGGGGCATGATTTATTAATATAGTGATTTGGAACTTTCACTACATTATTTGTACTCCCGTTTTCTAAGGGGGAGGCTCACCCCTTATAATACCTAATAAAAAGCCCGAAACAAAAATGCATAACCCAATCACTCTGAGCTGTCATTGGTCATTGGTCATTGGTCAGCGGTCAGCGATCTCTTTTATTTTTCTCGACGATATGCTGCTCTTGTGTGAGATATTTCTGTAAGCCTCCAAAATAAGGTAAGGGCCAGATAAGCTTGTCTGTAGCATCCGCATCTTTCAATAGTTGCTCAAGATTGTCCATGGTGGCGCGTCCAATATATTCACTGTTTTCATCCAGTTCCTCAACTGCCTTAAGATAACTGCGTGCGATTACAGACCCTAATGGCTCAGGATTATATAGCAGTTTTTTTATCATAAATGGATTCAGGGTTAATGGATTATAACCTTTTCGCAGATAACCCTGTTGCAGCAAAAAACGCTCAACAGGTGTACCTGGTTGTATACCGATAAAGAAAATAAAAGGCAGCACATTGTCACGACCAAACATGTGATATAGCGCTTTAATACTTTCGATGGTTTTCAGTAATGTCTGTGGTGTTTCTCCCGGTGCATTTAATGGCATATACAGTTTTACTTTAAGCTGGCTGTAGCCGGCATCCTTAAACATCTGGAAGGCCTGCATTTGTTGTTCCAGTGAATAGCCCAGGGTTAAACTGTTGATCATTTCCTGGCTACCGGTGAATGATAAATCCAGACTGGCTAGACCACTTTGTAGCATTTTTTTGGCTAGATTCGGTGTCAGATAATTAAGACGTATATAACCGGTCCATTCAATTTTTAATTTTCGTCTTATAACTTCATCAAGGATTAATTCAACATGTTTTGTGCTGCGACGTGTTGAACAGAACTGGGCATCGGTGAACCATATTTTGTTAACGCCATAGTTTTTATTCAGCGCCTGTATTTCATCGACAATTTCTTTCGGTTCACGGTAACGCTGAAAATGCCCTTCTATTTTGTTATACAGACAGAAATGGCACTGATAGGGACAACCGCGTTTAGTATGCACACCGACATAGTCATTCATATATTCACGAATGGCTGGAAAAATGCCATCAATATAGTTGAAATCAATGGCCGTCAGGCAGCTTAATTCAAAATCTTCCTGACGATGATGAAAGCTCACTTTTCCATGCTCATCTTTGTAATAGCACTCACCGATGGTCGACGCCTCGTCATCAACAATGGACAACATGGCGGGCTCACCCTCGCCGATAACAACTACGCTGTTAACGGGGCATTTTTCCGCCACATATTTGCCAAAGATAGACACGGCCGTACCGCCGACAACAATCTTTGCATCCGGCAGTAGCCGTCGTGTCATTTTCATAAAAGCAAAATTGCGAATACGGCTATAGGAATAATCAAACACGATGCTAATTGCGCTGAAAGCCGCTTTTATGCGACGCCATAGATGCGGTGAATGATCATAATTCATCACCACGCCCAGCGCATCGTCTTCCGGATGCGGCCCAAAAGACTGCATATTACGCCACGAGAAAGCCACCACATCTGGATGTAATTGCTGGATATGCTGCTTTAATACCTGTTTGCGCTGATTCGAGGGAACAAGCGCCAGATCAAGTATCGTTTGCCTAATATTCGGTCTTTGTTTATGAATGTAATCAGCTACATAAATAACGCCACCGGGATATATCTTCCAACACGGTAAACGAATGTATAAAACAGATCTTGCCTGATCAGTCATTGTGTAACCCTTTATAGATTATTTGTTTGATTAACACACATTCTTTCTATCTTTAAACGTAGTTTGCTACAAGTATTTAAGTGTTTTATTGCTCTATATTAATAAATCTAATATTGTCGGTGTAATTTCTATAAGCAGACTTCCTTTTCTTATTAAGAAACCTCTAATTACGTCTGGTTAACATTAGGCCTGGTTAACATTAGGCCTGGTTAACATTAGACTGGGATAAAAGTGTTGCTGTTTTTCACGAAGAGAGGCGCCATAATATATTGCTATGGTCATTCTATTGCAACGAACTCCGAGGAAAACAGGGGCACTTTTAGCCAGTACCCTGTCTATAAAAAACCGGGTAATCAGACTTGATCAGAGGTTCCTTAAGATTAAAAACTCAGTCAACTTTATTTGGCTCAGGTTTATGACTCAGGTTTATGGCTCAGGCCAGGATTAGCAGAAGGTTTCACCGGCCAAAAGTAGCTGGTCGGCGTCTGGGTGCGAATATCAACTATCCTGAAGCAGCCCCATTCATAAATTGAAAAACTTGTCGCAGCGGCGCAAAGCCGCGAAGCCGCGAAGAAAAGATATTACGGGGTGCTACGCTACAAGCGCAGCAATCTGAAAACGTTGTGTCTTTGCGACAATGCTTTTGATTTTATAACACTAAATAGCGCCACGACTTCCAGCCAATTAGAGGTTTCACCTGAAATTAAAGACAGCGATTCAGGTGGTTTTTCAGATGAGTCTTCAGGCAACTTGTTACCGTTATAACATTTCTATAACCCAGCGAGCCACCGTGCCGGATGCATGGGCACATTTCATACCTCTTGCTATATCAAATTGTGAGTATTCTTTTGCATCCCACATGTCATAGGTCTTGCCGGTAAAGTTCCTTTGTAGATCTTCGCATGTAATTCCATCAAATTCCTGACGAAATTTTTGCACCAGCTCACGGCCTTTATTGAAATTGTTTATAAACCGACCTTTGTTTAATTTATCCCGATCACGCCCTCTTTTGACGCTCAGCGCCATTAATCCTCCCGCAAGTGCCCCGCAAGTTCCCTGCCCCATAAGTCCGCCTCCGCCAGATAAACCATGACTGGCCTCAATCGTCTGGTCATCCACCAGGCCTACGGTTTCCTGAATAGCCAATAAAACACACTGCGGGCAACAACCATAATCTAATTCATAACAAACAGCCGCCTCATACACTTGTTCAGTAAGTGCAATTTTATTTGAATCATCCATAGCAAATTCTCCCAGCTCATTTAAATATATATTAGTTATTGCTAATATTGTAGATATTGATTTAACACAAGATAATTGAAGTCAAAGTAAAATATTAAGCCGTTATTAGGAACTAGTTGAAACTAGTTGAGACACCCACCACAAGAACACTTAAATTTAATTTTGAAAAAGGGCTTATTTGGAACGTATGGCAAACCGACCATCACCAACAAGAAAATGCACTATTGAAGCCAATACTAAAAACATTGGATATTCCCAGCCACCGCCTTCGCTGGAATGCAGCCAGCCGTTTGAAACATGAGTCCACGCGGCAACCAGCATAATGGGTACTAAAGCGGCTGAAACATAGCGACCGTAAAAGCCGATTAAGATCATTACGCCACCCGTTAATTCTAGTAGAAATACAGGCCACGCCATAAATGCCGGTATGCCCTGGCTTTCAAGCCAGCCAGCGAAACTGGGGATGCTAAACACAAACCACTTTAACAGTGCGTGTGAAATCCACATTACCCCTAATCCCAATCGTAAAATCATGGCGCCAGTAGCACCGTATGTTTCATCAATTATATTCATAGTTTTACCTCACTCCGTTGACTCAACGGGAAAATTTGCTTCTATCCAGTGTTGCTTGCCTTGCACGTACTCAAAGGCATTGGTATATCCCATTTGTTGAAGTGCAGTTGTTGCAATTTTTGAATTTCGGCATTCGGTGCTGGCACAATACACAACAATAAACGCCTGTTTATCAGACAGCATATCTGAGGCGCGTGCCTGTATTTCATCGTGTGGGATATTCAATGCTCCCGGCAAGTGTTCAGCGTCGAAATACTTCTGAGGGAGTGCTTCAATAGTCGTCATTGCTTCTTTGGCATCGAGTTTTTGTTTAATCTGTTCACGAGTAATAGTCGTAGTCATGATGGATCTCCTATTATGTTATAGTTGCAAATGCAACTATATTAAGCATAGGCGATTATGGTTGCAATTGCAACCATGCTGATCTAGAATTTCAAACATGAGCAAAGAACCAACAAAAGAAACCATACAAAGCTGGATACAGCTGCATCGGACACATCGGCGACTATTGGAAACCGTAGAGAATTCACTGAAGAATAAAGGCTTACCCCCCCTGGACTGGTACGATGTTTTGCTCGAACTGCATCGAGAGAAAAGTGCTGGACTACGCCAATATGAAATTGGTGAAAAAATATTACTGAATAAGCACAACCTTTCCCGCTTGATTGACCGATTGGAAAAAAATCAGTTGGTTGGTCGTCACGCCTGTTTAGAAGATGGACGAGGTAATCGAATTAAAATCACTGAAAAAGGTGAAAAAATGCTCAAACAAGTTTGGCCTGTCTATAGTCAATCGATACAAGAGAGTTTCGGCATAAAATTAAAATCCAGTGAGTTTATTGAATTGTCCCGAATTTTGAGTAAGATTCTTGGCCAGTAGATTAGTTGTAAACCAGTTGAGACATCCACCTTAAGAACCTTGTAAAAACAATTAGTTATAGTTTTTCTTAGAATATTCTTAGATAAGAATGCTCCGTTAAATCCTTCCGTTAATTCTGCTTAGTTAAAAGAGACTGACGGAGATTTAAAGCTAAATCCCCCTCGGTAGCATGATTTAATAATAGTGTGATTTTGAACTTTCACTACATTATTTGTACTCCCGTTTTTCTAAGGGGGGAAGCTTCTCTTTTTTTCTTTACGAGTATTTCTGGAAGTACTTCCACTGGAAAAATATTTTCTGAAACATTATTTTCTGAAACTATTTCTGCTTGAACTATTTTTCTGGAATTATTTTTTCTGGAATTATTTTTTTTGGAACCATTTCTTCCTGAACTATTTCTTCTTGGGCATATAAATATCAGTACAGGTCCCCTCCGCCATCTTCGTCGCGAAGTTTAATGTTTCTGATAATGTCGGATGCGGATGAATTGTCATTGCAACATCATCCATTTCCCGCCCAATTCAATGGTCAATTCAATGGTCAAATCAACCGCCAGTGCCGCTTCAGAAATTAATTCACCAGCATTTTTCCCTAAAATACCTGCACCTAACATGCGATGTGTTTTTGCATCATAAAGTACTTTAGTGACGCCATTAGTTGCACCAACGGATAAGACAATAAATGATAAAAAAGACATCCAATGTAAAGCCCTATTATAAACAATAGACTTAGATAAAATCTGTTTTTTGTTATTCGTGTGTCCCGTTTATTTTTTCCGGTTTATTTTGTTGAGTTTCACTTATCTAGGGAACCTCTGCTCAAAGTACACTTAATATTTTAATCTCGTGATTCATATATATTGGGAAAATGAAATATATCATAACCACTAATCATTGAGCCAACATCAATTGTCTTCAAGTGGGTTGCCATATTGTCGGAGTAAAGAAGATCTCTAAAATCAAACAGGCTCTTATCTGTATGACACTGATCACAGGAAACCGCTTTTGCATTTAACTTACTATGTATTTTTTCCATTGCGGTCTTTTTTTGCGAGTCATTTAATTCACTTTCTGTAAGCCGGTAAGTTTCAACTACATCTTTACCAGTCAGATTATCTAAACGATACTCTGTTGCATTTTCGATAAACACAGGAACAATACGCGCACCATATATTCCTCGATCACCCTCAAGTTTATACAATGCAATATCCGTGTCATTATCAAGCCATTTAAAGCTTACATTCTTCTGTCCAGCATTATCACGATGACATACTTCACAAGCAATGAACCATGAATGCGCATTGAAAAATGCGCGTACTTTTGGCGTTTTTGTATGAGGATAATCACCATGACAAGTTATACAGGTAGAAGGATATTCAATTCCTTTGAGTACGACATCATCCAGGTTATGAAAGTGTTGCAATGTATACCTCTCTATATCAGTAGGCTGTATTGATACTTCTTTTAATGTTTTCGAAACATAGCCACGGGTCTCCATATCAATTGGACCCCGCAGAAAGTACATCCATAGTACCCATAATGTAAAACTAACAAGCATCACAAACAGAAGCAACATCAATATGTCAACAGCAAAACACTTTAGCACGCTGGAACATTTACGTTTTTTCATTTCTATCTATTCCTGTTTCTGATTCATCCAGGCTTTTAATCTCCTGCTCATACCATAATTCATGTTCCTCTTTCATCAATTCTTCTGAGATCATGCCATCAATGAATGTCCTGTTCATAGGATAAACATGCGGGCTATAATGAACTGAGAAGATATGACCTACAATAATAGCAAGTGCAGCAAGTACGGCTTCACCCAGATGAAACACATTAGCAACTTCAAGGTAGAATCTTGGCCATAAGTATTCTGTCCACATCATAGTCCCGGTAATAATGACGATAGTCATTCCAAAGTAAACAGACCAGTATTCAAGTTTTTCAAGGTACATGAAACGATCAAGCTTTGGTTTTTGTTCACGAAAGCCAATCATAAACATGACATTCTGGTATGCATCAACCACATCTTTTGGACGTGGTAACATATCAGTTGCCCAGCTTTTACCTTCCTCAGTAGTGATAACGTAAACAAAATGATATACACATACAAAAGCGACTACGACACCTGCAATGCGATGTAACCAGCTACGAATATTAAATACGGTTTCACCATACTCCCCAAAGGCTTCAATGAGCCAATTATCTGCCTGAAGCATAAACCCTGTTAGTATTAAAACGGTAGTAGAGACAAACAGGATGACGTGTTGAATACGCTGACTTTTTGTCATACGTAAAAACTTACGTTCAGTTTTCTGCTCTGAGTTCATTTTGAGTACCCCCCCTTATTTCTCTCACGTCGGGTAGCATGAAAATCGAGCAACCTATGAAAGGCAAGCCCCCCAATAACGAGAACAATAAGAACTTTGTAGAACATCTGGATCCAGCCTATTAGCGTATTTTGAATTCGCGTTTTTTCCTGAGAACCAATAATTTTGGATATTTTTATTTTTTCGGGTGATGGGTGAACATAGCCTCCACTGGCAAAACTTTCAGCCGCGTCAATGTGACAACCCGATTGACTACAGGTCAGATGTTTATTTTCGGCGTTGGTTGGCGATTCACTATTTTTACTTGATGAAATTCTGTGTGGTGAAAATCCTAGCGTGTAGGGTGCATGACAATTAAGGCAATTTGGAACCTCAGTATTACCATAAAACAGGGCTTTTGCATGAAAAGTATTTGAAAATCCAATGACTACATCAAGCTCATGTTTATCCATTAATTCCTTGTCATCATGGCAGGTGCTACATAGCTTAACCACTTCTTTAGAGGATCGTCGCTTGGTGGTACGATAGCTAATATGCTCATAGAATCGTCTGGTAAAATCACTGGACTTATGGCACTCATCGCATACCTTTAGAAAAGTCATACCTTCCTGTTGTTGTTCATATTCAGCATGGTAGGTTTTATTACTATGACAATCCTTACAAACAGGTAGATCTTCTTTGTGGGGTGTATCTGAGCCTTCTTTACCATGAACGCTAGTATTAAAATCGTTAACTATTTTTTTATGTGAAAACGCTTCGTTAGATGATGGTTCAATAATATGACAATTGGTGGCGCAGTCTACATTCTCAACGCCATTGTGAGGTATTTTGGTTACATTTGTATGACATGACTTGCAGCGTATATCTCCGTGGTAGGTTTTTTCATACAGATCACTATTAATATAGAAGATGTGCTTTATTTCATTTAAATTGCTCTCTCCCGTTGAATCAATTCTACCGAACCCAGGGTATTTATGACACATTAAGCAACTGCCCTCTGTTTTACCCATAGAAGGATAAGGTATCAGCAGACCTATAATTACCCCTGCACAGCACAATATTCTGTACATATATCAACCCAAATTAACAATCGCTATTAACTAACTATGGAAAAACATTCCTGCAAAAGTTTTATAATATAAACACGTCAGGCAGAATGAAAATCACATAAGGAAGTAGCCTTTAATATTAGAATTTATTCGCTCATGGATTAGCCTATACTTATATACAAAGCCATTAATGATTTTAATCAAGTATCTCGCAATTATCCTGATATTTTTAAGGAAATCTGGACTTCCCATAAGTTTACTCGACGTTTACTAGACACCCTATAGCGCAAAAATGTGACTCTATGAGAGGTGATTATGAACAGCAGCAAACAACACACTGCCATTAATTCTGCTTAGATAAAGAGAGACTGAAGGAGATTTAAAGCTAACCCCCCTCGGTAGCATGATTTAATAATAGTGTGATTTTGAATTTTCACTACATTATTTGTACTCCCGTTTTTCTAAGGGGGAGGTCTCTCTTATTTTTCTTTACGCGTTTTTCTTTACGCGTTTTTATGGAAGCACTTCCACTGGAACAATATTTTCTGGCACTATTTCCTTTTGAACTATTTCCTCTTGAACTATTTTCTCTTGAACTATTTTCTCTTGAACTATTTTCTCTTGGGCATATAAATATCAGTACAGGTCCCCTCCGCCACTTCCGTCGCGAAGTTTAATGTTTCTGATAATGTCGGATGCGGATGAATTGTCATTGCAACATCATCCATTTCCGCACCCATTTCAATGGCCAATGCGGCTTCGGCAATTAACTCACCGGCATTTTTACCTAAGATGCCAGCACCTAACATGCGATGTGTTTTTGCATCATAAAGTACTTTGGTGACACCATTTGTTGCACCAACGGATAATGCGCGTCCACTGGCTGCCCAGGGGAATGCACCTTTAATATACTCTATACCCTCGGCTTTTAATTCATCTTCGGTCTGACCACACCAGGCAACTTCCGGTGCAGTGTAAGCAACCGATGGAATGGTGCGTACATCGAAGAAACGTTTTTGACCGTCAATCACTTCCGCTGCAATTTTTGCTTCGTGGGTGGCTTTGTGTGCAAGCATTGGCTGACCCACAACATCACCTATTGCAAAAATATTACTTACATTGGTGCGCATCTGATTATCTACCGGAATAAAACCCTGCTCATTAACAATGACGCCGGCTTTATCTGCATCCATTAATTTACCATTGGGTGATCGACCAATGGCGACCAGTACATTATCAAAGGTATCTTCCGCCGGTGCTTTTGCACCTTCGAACTTACAGGTAATACCTTTTTTACCCGGTATTAATTCGGTGACTTTTGTGCTGGTAAAAATATTTTCATATTTTTTCTTTAAAGATTTTTCAAACGGCCGAATTAAATCACGATCGGCACCAGGAATTAAACCGGGGCTTAATTCAACCACGGTCACTTGTGCACCCAGTGCAGAATAAACCGTTGCCATTTCCAGACCAATAATTCCACCACCGACAACCAGTAAACGCTTTGGAATAGTGTGCAGTTCCAGCGCATCGGTAGAGTCCCATACCCGCTCATCTTCCCAGGGAATAAATGGCAGCTTCGTTACCGATGAACCCGCAGCAATAATACAGTTTTCAAAACCCACGGTCTGTTTTGTGCCATCTACCGCTTCAACTTCTATGGTATTTGATGATGTAAATTTACCAAAGCCATGCACAGTGGTTACCTTGCGTTGCTTCGCCATGGATTTTAAACCGCCGGTTAATTTACTGATAACACCGTCTTTATAGGCACGCAGTTTTTCGTTATCTACTTTTGGTTTGGTAAATTTTATGCCGACATCTTCCTCTGAAAATTCAGCCGCTTCGCTAACCACTTCCGCAACATGTAACAAGGCTTTAGAAGGAATGCAGCCAACGTTTAAACAAACGCCACCGAGCACCGTTTCTTTTTCAATCAGTACAACCTGCTTGCCTAAATCTGCTGCACGAAATGCGGCGGTGTATCCACCGGGGCCGGAACCTAAAACCACAACTTCGGCCTGTACATCAACATCACCGGCAAAACTTTTTGCAGTGGGGGCTGCTACCGACGCTGCTACAGATTTTGTTGCTTCCGGTTTTATATCGTCTTGGGCCGGTGCATCTTCAGTTGCAGGCGTTTCTGGCGCTGCTTCGGAAGGGGTATCCATCATTAATATTAAACTGCCCTGGGCAATGCTATCACCCACCGCCACTTTAATTGAGGTAACCGTACCGGCTGCGGGTGATGGAATTTCCATTGAGGCCTTATCTGATTCAACCGTAATCAGTGAATCTTCTTCGGCAATGGTGTCGCCCACGGCGACGAGTACTTCAATGATTTCTACCGAATCGAAATCGCCGATATCGGGAACTTTAACTTCTATTGTGCTCATATCTTTAACCTTGTTTTTTAAACTTCCCCCTTAGTAAAAGGGGGATTGAGGGGGATTTTCTTCGAAAGCTAAATCTCCCCCAGCCCCTCTTTTTCTAAGAGGGGAGCTTACAGACTAATTTATCTTTTCTTCAAAGGTGGCTACAACAACAACCGTCGCGCATCCGCCAGCAAGTAACTCACATAGGTAATAAACCGTGCACCATCTGCTCCATCAACCACCCGATGGTCATACGATAAACATAACGGACACATTAGCCTGGGTTCAAATTCAGAACCATTCCACACGGGTTTCATTTCTGCTTTGGAAACACCCAAAATCGCCACTTCCGGCGCATTTACAATTGGTGTAAATTTGGTGCCACCGATGCCACCTAAACTGGAGATAGACATACTGCCGCCCTGCATATCCGCAGGCTTTAATTTTTTATCTCGGGCCTTGCCGGAAATTTCGCGTAACTCTAAGGAAATGTCAACCAGTGATTTTTTATCCACATCACGTACAACCGGTACCACTAAACCATCCGGTGTATCTACCGCAATACCGATATTTATATATTTTTTCAGGATTAAATTTTCACCGCTGGGTTCTAATGAAGAATTAAAACGCGGATATTTTTTAAGCCCTGCTGCCACTGCTTTCATAATAAAAGACAGCATGGTGAACTTTACACCTTCTTTTTCATAATCTTTATTTGACTGTTTACGAAAGGCTTCCAGTGAGGTGATATCCGCTTCATCAAATTGTGTAACATGGGGAATATTCACCCAGTTGCGATGCAGGAACTTGCCGGTGAGTTTATTAATTTTACTTAATTTCTGAATTTCTATTTCACCAAACTTACTGAAATCTATTTCAGGCATTGGCTCAACACCCAATGCTGCACCCCCGTTAACCGAGCCACCACCGGTTGTCATCACCTGTTTTACAAATGCCTGCACATCTTCTTTAACGATGCGCGCGCTTCGGCCGGTACCTGCAACTTTACCCAGATCTACACCCAGTTCGCGGGCAAACTTTCGAACGGCGGGTGAGCCGTGGGCATTTTTAAAACGCACCGGGTCAATTTTTGCAGTGGGCGATGGTTTTTCAGGAACGTAAACCGGTGGTTTCTCTTCTGCTTTTTGAGGCGCAGGTGTAGGTGCTTTAGCTGGCTCTGCTTTTACAGGTTCTACTTTCTCTGCATCCTCAACGGGTACCGCAGCAGTTGCACCGGAAGTTTCCAGTATAACAACAGCAGCGCCTTCAGCGATTGAGTCGCCCACACTGACTTTAATTTCTTTAACCGTTCCCGCATGACTGCTGGGAATTTCCATTGAGGCTTTATCCGACTCAACGGTAATTAAAGAATCTTCTTCGGCAACCTGATCACCAACCGAAACTAAAACTTCAATGATTTCGACTTCATCAAAATCACCGATGTTAGGCACTTTTACTTCGACCATTTCACTCATGGTTTACTCCAGTTGTTTAACTGTTTTATTTATTTTGTCATCTCCGAATGCCTGTGTCGAAGATCCAGCGGCCTAAGTACTGCAAAGTCACTGGATTCTCGACACAAGCATTCGGGAATGACGAAGTTATTTATTACGAATAAATAACCTGCTTTTTAATGTTACAAACATCCGCTTTTATTTGCGTCTATTCGCGTTCATTTGCGGAAAATGGCTTTTGCTTTTAAGTTTCAAAACCTAAGCCGTAGCAGGATTCGGCTTCTCAGGATTTATCCCATATTTTTCGATCGCTTCCTGCACTTTACCCGCCGGGAACTGGCCATCATTCGCCAGTGCCATTAACGCCGCAACCGTCACATATTTTGCATTCACTTCAAAGTGTTTACGTAACTGGGCACGGGTGTCTGAACGTCCAAAGCCGTCGGTACCCAATACATCATACTGTCCCGGAATCCACTTACGAATTTGTTCCGCATAGGTTCTGACATAATCGGTTGCCGCAACCACGGGTCCGCGTTTGTCTTTCATACATTTTTCAACATAGCTTATGCGTTTGTCTTCTAACGGGTGCAACATGTTCCAGCGATCCACCGCTTCACCTTCACGCTTTAATTCATTAAAGCTGGTGACGCTCCAGATATCCGCATCGATTGACCAGTCTTTATCCAGCAATTCGGCTGCTGCAATCACTTCACGCAAAATGGTGCCGGAGCCCATTAACTGAACTTTTTTACGTCGCTTACCGCCACCCTGCAAAAGATACATGCCTTTAATGATGCCCTCTTGCACACCTTTTGGCATGGCCGGTTGCACGTAGTTTTCATTCATTACAGCGATGTAGTAAAAAACATTTTCCTGTTCTTTATACATGCGACGCATACCGTCCTGAATAATCACGGCTAACTCATACGCAAAGGTTGGGTCATAGGATAAGCAGTTTGGAATGGTGCCGGAGGCTAAAAAGCTGTGACCATCCTGATGTTGCAGGCCTTCACCCGCCAGTGTGGTCCTGCCAGCAGTGCCCCCTAACATGAAGCCCCGGGCCTGCATGTCACCCGCCATCCAGGCCAGATCACCAATACGCTGGAAACCAAACATGGAATAGTAAATATAAAATGGCACCATATTCACATGGTGTGTACTGTAAGACGTTGCCGCAGCAATCCACGATGACATCGCTCCGGCTTCATTAATGCCTTCTTCTAGGATCTGCCCGGTTTTGTCTTCCTTGTAGAACATCACCTGTTCTTTATCCTGCGGGGTATATAACTGCCCCACAGATGAGTAAATACCCAACTGGCGGAACATGCCTTCCATTCCAAAGGTGCGCGCTTCGTCCGGTACAATGGGCACCACATACTTGCCCATCTTTTTATCCCGGGTAATCAGGGTCAATAAACGCACAAATGCCATGGTGGTCGACATTTCACGGTCACCGGAGCCTTTGGTAATTGGTTCAAATACGGAAAGTGGCGGCACTTCCAGGGGGGCGGCCATGTGTTGACGCGCTGGCATGGGGCCACCGAGCCTTTCGCGCTGGGCTTTCATGTATTTAATTTCAGCTGAATCCGCAGCGGGTCGGTAGTATTCTGCCTTCGCCGCCTGCTCGTCAGTGATGGGAATATTGAAACGATTTTTATAGGCAATCATTTCTTCTTCATCTAATTTCTTCTGTGAGTGGGTGCGCATCTGCCCTTCACCCGCAGAGCCCATGCCGTAACCTTTAACCGAATGGGCTAAAATAACCGTTGGCTCACCGTCATGTTTGGCAGCTTCCGTGTAGGCAGCAAAGACTTTATGGGGGTCGTGTCCACCGCGGTTCAGGCGCCAGATATCATCATCTGACATATCCGCCACCATGGCTTTTAATTCGGGATATTTACCAAAGAAATGCTCGCGCACATAGGCGCCGTCTTTGGATTTGTAATTCATGAAGTCGCCATCGACGGCTTCCAGCATACGCTTTTGCAACAGACCATCGTGATCTTTTGCCAGCAATGGGTCCCAGTAACCACCCCATAATACTTTAATCACTTTCCAGCCGGCACCGCGGAACACCGCTTCCAGCTCCTGAACAATTTTGCCATTACCCCGCACCGGGCCATCCAGACGCTGCAGATTACAGTTAATAACAAAGGTTAAGTTATCCAGCTTTTCGCGGCAGGCGAGAGAGATTGCCCCTAATGATTCCGGCTCATCGGTTTCACCGTCCCCTATAAAACACCATACCTGACGATCATGGGTATCTGCGAGACCACGGTCCTGCAAGTACTTCATAAAGCGTGCCTGATAAATGGCACTGATCGGGCCAAGCCCCATCGATACGGTCGGGAACTGCCAGAAGTCCGGCATTAACCAGGGATGAGGATATGAGGACAGACCATTACCATCTACTTCCTGACGGAAATTATCTAACTGCTCATTTTCCAGACGCCCCTCAAGATAAGCCCGAGAGTACATGCCCGGTGCCGAATGCCCCTGGAAAAATACCAGATCACCGCCGTGTTGAGGGGTGGGAGCACGCCAGAAATGGTTGAAACCCACATCATATAAAGTCGCAGCGGATGCGAAGCTGGCAATATGTCCACCCAGTTCCGAAGATTTCCGGTTCGCCTTCACCACCATTGCCGCTGCATTCCAGCGAATCAACGCACGAATTCGACGTTCTAAACTCATATCACCGGGCAAATTTGGCTGCAGGTGCGTTGGAATGGTGTTTACATAGGCGGTTGTTGCTTTATGGGGCAGATTAGCGCCGGAGCGACGTAACTTGTCGATCATTTGATCTAACAGGAAATGCGCGCGGTCCGCGCCATCAGATTTTAAAACCCCTTCAATCGCATCAAGCCACTCATGGGTTTCCAGTTGATCGATATCCTCAGAAAGATTGGGATGATCATTATTCGGTATAGACATGCTTCTCTCCAGCTATCACAGCATCTATTTATAGAGGCTTTAGGACAGTGATTAATAAACTATGGTGACACTTTAGTTCGAGAAAGGATAAAAGCAAGTATTTTTTACATATGAAAATTTATAAGCATATTTATCAATAAGTTATAGTCATGAAATAATTTTATGGCTGGAACATTAAGCAAATGCCTTTAATTAACTCAGCATTTTTTAATCGATAAAACAGACCATAGACAATCAGGTCTGACTAACATTATCTGACATCATGTCCCCCCAGTCATAATAAGCCATCACCGAATTTCCCTTCCCTAGTATTTTAATTTCAGTGCATAATGATGAAATCAACTTGATACCACGCCCTGAATACGCATTCTTATTCGTCAAATCCGCAGCTTTATGGTTAAAGCCTTCGCCACTATCACTCATAAACAGGCTTAAGCGCCCGCCTTCACCGCTGTCGGATAATTCATGTCGCAGGGTAACCTGTATATTACCGTCCTCAAATGACTCCAGCCTGTTGTGTTTTTCCTGATAAAAATCCATATATCCCTGAGGGGTGCTTTTTAAGGATGAGTCAAGCTTTAAAATTCCATGGTCAAGTGCATTCGAAAACAGTTCGGTTAGCACCGTATGCACACTGGTGCGACCACTTTCCAGTGGCTGTAAATTATTTATAGCCTGCATAAGATAAGGCAACACATCAAATTGACGCAGGCTTTTTATATCCATTGATAATTCCATTGACCAGTTATTTGCTTCCCTGTGTTCATTTAAAAATTGGTTTTCATGCTCATATTCAACATTTTGTAGATGGCAAAGCTCCAGTAAAGTTATGTCATCTCCCTGTTCAGCGCCCTTTGAAAAACTGCAAACTTCACTTAATATAGTATCAAACAGTTTTTCGCTCTGAGTGTTTTCTTGCATGATTTTTAGTAGCCGATCTAAACCAAACATTTCTCCACTAACACTATACGCTTCCATGATCCCGTCTGTGGCAACATACAGGCGATCACCAAATTCCAGTGTTTCCATTTCGACTTCGAGTTGAGATGATAAAATATTAGTTATTCCGAGTGGAATGTTTTTTGATTTAAATGTACGAAATATTTTATTATTTCTGTACAGGTAAACATCGGGTAAGCCTAAATTAATTATACTGATAATATTATTGATTCTGTCGACATTTAAAAAAACACAGGCCATAAACATCTGGGTTGGCAATAAATCCATTAATTTAGTATTTGCCTCCTTAAGTAAATCGTTATATGAAAAGCATTTTTTCGTCATACTGTGAAAAATATCAGATACAGGAATTGCACCAATCGCAGCAGATAAGCCATGACCGGTAAAGTCACCGACAAGAATATCCAGGCCTGATGTCTGATTTTTTTCAGTTAATATCAAATCACCATTGAACATAGACATGGGTGTCATGGAATACTTCAGGCCGGTTTTGTCACCACGCATATCATTTTTAGAGAGTTTTTCGAACAACTTACTGGTGATATTCATTTCCTGCTGCATCTGGAAATTCTTTTCACTGATCTGTTTGTTTTTTTCCTCTATGTTCTGATAAAGCTCAGCAATTCTCAGCATTGAGTTTATTTTTGAATTAAGTAACACATGACTATAAGGTTTGGTTAAAAAATCATCACCGCCGGAATCAATACATCTAACCAGGGATTGTTCATCGGTCATTGCGGTAAGAAATATAACCGGTATAAATCGGGTTTGCCGATTTTTTATGATTTTGGTTGCATCATAGCCATCCATTCCCGGCATCATGACATCCATCAAGATAATATCTATATGGTTATCTTCTACAGCCTGAACGGCCTCTTCACCATTAGCCGCTTCCAGAGTACTGAAGCCGGAGTCTTTAAGCAAAGCGCATAAAACCAGACGATTAGTCAAATCATCATCAACGACCAGAACATTTTTTACACCATCTGAAATAGAATGCACCGTTTAGCCCAGAGTGAAAATTTTATCGAAACTGGCAATGGTTAAAATTTCTTTTATTTCATCGGAATAACCGGACAGAATAACCGTGCTGGTCTGCGAATCCGCATGTTCTTTTAATAATAAAAGCATACCTAATGCCGAGCTATCCAGATAGTCTGTACCCGCCAGATCGACGACATATTGACCAGACTGCAATACGACATCTTTATAGGATTTTCTGAATATATTATGTAGACTAAAATCAAATCGTCCATTGATTTTTATGGTAGCTGTTTTATTATCACCTGAAACATTAATTGAAATACCCATATCGTTTTCCTGTTTTGAATGCTCTGATTAAGTATGGTTAGAATTAGACTATTTTAGCCGGTCTAAAACCATCAGACTTGATCAGAACATCCTTAATTTTAAAATAATTCAACATCACCTTCATTCATGTCACTCTGACTAATTGTAGTAGAATGAATTTCATTCGCTTTGAGCGTGACACTTGCTATGTTTTTATTTAATTTTTAGATTACCCCACTAACTATGACAATAGCAGACAAATCAGACTTAATTAAAGCCACTTCTGACTGCATATTAACAAAAAACTGATCAACAAGTCCGATATGTGTATTAAGCTTAACGCACTGCCACATTCACTCCACTTTCTACATTACTGGCGATATATTTAACTTCCTGTAATTTATTATTTACAAAGTTATTTTTTTTCCATTAAAATAAGCACTTCATCCACTCTGAACTTATGCTGCATCGCCTCTGTTAAATTTTCAACAAAGTACTCCAGCACATCTTGCATTTCTTCTATAAAACTTTTATGACTTTCATCACCTTCATTCGTATGTAAACATCGATAATTTCATGCATTAAATTTTCCTGAACCGTTCTCTGTGCAGATAAAGTTGTGAAACTTTCAGACAAGCTCATGCAAACTATATATTCCATTATCAACAAGCTGCCCATATATTAATACCATTAAGGACAATACAACTGCCGGAATAATAAATCCCATCTTGACACTCTCGCCATGTACATTATTATTAAGTAAGACAATATTTCATTATTTCACTACCAATTTTACTAAGCGTAAATTCCTTGTCCACCGCCCCGACTTTCACGGCAGCGCCGGGCATCCCCCAAACCACACAACTATCTTCATCCTGTGAAATATTATAAGCACCCTGCTGCTTCATTTCTAACATACCCTGAGCACCATCTGCACCCATTCCAGTTAGTATTACCCCCATTGCATTGGGGCCAACATTTTGTGCAACAGAACGAAACATAACATCCACACTGGGTTTATGCCGGCTCACTGGAGGGCCATCATTTAAGCGACAAATATATTCAGCACCACTGCGTTCAACCAGCAGGTGCTTATCACCCGGTGCAATATAAACATGACCGGGCACAATTTTCTGTCCATCAGTCGGTTCGCACACCGTAACCAGACTTGTTTTATTAATTCGTTCTGTGAACGATTTACTAAAGGCTACCGGTATATGCTGAGAAATAACAATTCCCGGTGCATTTGCAGGTAAACTTTCCAGCACTTCTTTTATCGCTTCCGTACCTCCGGTTGATGCACCCAACGCGACAATTTTATCAGTGGTTTTAAAACGTATTTTTTCTGTGCGCTTTTCAAGCACCACGTCCGCATCCAGTTTTTTATCAACTGCAGATTGGCCCGATGGTTTTTTATATTCCCTGACTTTTGCCTTACCGGCAATTTCCAGTTTTTCTATTATTTCTTCTGTGTATTCTTTGAGCGCTCCCTGTACATCTAATTTCGGCTTGGAAATAAAATCCACTGCTCCCACTTCCAGTGCTTCCAGTGTAATATCTGCACCCGCCTCAGTTAATGTTGAAATCATCACAACTGGCATGGGTCGTAAACGCATCAAATTCTTAAGAAATGTCACACCATCCATTTTAGGCATTTCAACATCCAGTGTTAAAACGTCCGGGTTAAGCTGTTTTATTTTATCCCTTGCATCCATAGGGTCACGTGCAGCCCCAATCACTTGCAGAGTTTTAGATGAATTAATTATTTCTGTTAACACTTGCCGAACAAGCGCAGAGTCATCAACAATTAACACTGATATTTTCTTCGCCATCACCACTCCATCAAAATAGTTCAATATCACCTTGCACCGGTTTCTTATCAATGCTATTGCGATACTTTTCTTCACGTTTTTTGATTGTGTCATTGTGCATATTTTGCAATTTTCTCACTCTTACTTTTCCAGTGTCTGCAAAAAACAAAACTTTTCTGGGATAAATATCGCCAGTATCTTCTGCCATCACCTCAAGATCTTCCTCCTGAAGATATTCATGCACAAATTTTATATTTTTATTACCTATATCAATTTTACTCATACTTGTCAGAACGCGTCCGCCGCCAAACAGTTTTACCTCAAAATTATTTCTTCTACCACCCGCTTTTAGAATTTCATTTATGAGCATTTCCATAGCAAAATTCCCGTAACGTGTGGCACTGGTTAAATGTATTTTTCCTGCATGCTCATCCTCATTTCCCATTGGAAGCATAAAATGATTCATACCTCCTATACCCATTTTTACATCCCGAATGCAGGCGGATATACATGAACCTAAAACCGTGCTAATTAATTCTCCATGCATACTCACATAATATTCACCGGGTAATATTTTCGCAGAAAATGTGTTGTGTCTTTTATCCCAGAACCGGCTAATATGCTCCAGCCCCGGCAAACACAGTGGCATAGATTTTTCCATCTCTTCCTTTGAAACCATCTTTGAAACTACCACCTTATTTTTCCTTTCTATAAATCGTCTGTCCCATAGATTTAAATCTATCTGTTATTTTAAACAGTGACTCGGAATGCCCAATAAAAAGGGGGGAGTTTTCTGACAATACATCCGCATATCTATCAAACAGTTCACGCTGGGTATCTTTATTAAAATAAATAACTACATTACGACAAAACATAAAATCTAATGGCCCTTTAAAGGGCCAGTCATGTAACAAATTTAGCTGTTTAAAGGTAATCAGGTCAATCAGGATCTGATCCATTTTTACCATACCACTGAGTTTACCTTTGCCTTTTCTTACATAATTTCGTAAATGTTTTTTATCCAGGCCGGTAACTCTATCTTCTTTGTAAACACCTTTAGAGGCTTTTTCTACCATGTCAAAATCCAAATCCGAAGCGAGTATTTTTATATCCCAGTCGGGCTTATTTTTAAAATAATCGAGAATTGTCATAGCAATAGAATAAGGCTCTTCACCGGACGAGCATCCCGCAGACCAGATCCGAATGCGTTTGTTGGTTTTGTTTTTTTCTAACTCTGGCAAAACTGTTTTAGCTAAATATTCGAAATGATGAGGCTCACGAAAAAATGATGTCAAATTAGTGGTGATTGCATTAGTAAATGAAACCAGCTCAGATTCATCGCCGGCTTTAAGCAAGTCACAGTACTCTGCAAAATCACTAACTCCGCACTGGCGTATACGCCGGGCAATACGACTGTAAACCATTGTTCGTTTAATATCGGTTAATACAATACCGGTGCGCTCCGCCACCAGATTTTGTATGAAACGAAAATCCGCATCGGCAAAAGGAAACTCCTTTTCTTCGAAGCTCTCACCGTTAGGGCTGGTTTGCACACTCAAAGGATTGCCTTTTTGCTATCTTTAAACTTAATAAAATATAAAATCATAACTTCCTTTTTGTCACCTTCGAATAACAACTTTTAAAACTCTTCCCACTCGTCATCATCATCCGCTACCGGCGTTGGTGCACGTTTAGTTCTCTTCGGCACCTTCTTTCTTTTGGGTGCTGGCGCCTGTTCTTCCACAGTCCGTGCTTTTCTGCGTTTACGTTTTGGTGCAACTTTTACCGGCTCTGGCTCTTCCTCGCCTGGATCAAAGAAATCCATCAACCCGTTCATCTCTTTGGCTTCGTCATTCATCGACTCACTAGCGGCCGTAGCTTCTTCTACCAATGCGGCATTTTGCTGGGTCATTTCGTCCATCTGGGTAATCGCTTTATTAACCTCTTCAATTCCTGCAGACTGTTCCTGGGCTGCGGCAGCAATTTCGGCGATAATGTCGCTGACTTTTTTCACGCCGTTAACAATTTCTTCCAGCGTTTTACCGGATTCATCAACCAGTTTAGAACCTTCATCTACCCGCTCTACACTGTCATTAATCAGGCCTTTAATTTCTTTTGCCGCTCCCGCTGAACGTTGCGCTAGATTTCGAACTTCGGCAGCAACCACCGCAAAACCTTTACCCTGCTCACCGGCACGGGCAGCTTCCACCGCTGCATTTAGTGCGAGTAAATTTGTCTGGAATGCAATCTCATCGATCACGCCAATAATGTCGGCAATTTTCTTACTACTGGTGTTAATTTCACCCATAGCACTCACAGCTTTCTGTACCACATCACCGCCTTTTTCTGCCTGCTCCCTGGCGGCGGCGGCAAGCTGATTAGCTTCACGTGCATTGTCCGCATTCTGTTTTACGGTTGAAGTCATCTGTTCCATACTTGATGCGGTTTCTTCCAGACTCGATGCCTGTTCCTCTGTTCGCTGACTTAAGTCCGCATTGCCCCGGGATATTTCATCCGATGAGGTTAAGATACTTTCCGAGCTATCCATAATCTGCTCAACCATTTCTGAAAGCACTTTATTGGTTTCATTAATAGCATCCCGCAGTTCGGCAAATTCACCCGAGTACTCGCCTTCCATCTCTTCGGTTAAGTCACCTTCGGATAATGCTTTAACCACACGCTGTGCTTCCTGTAAGGGTTCCACCACCGCATCCATTAGTTCATTAATGCCCTCACCCAGACCTTTCATAAAACCGGTGTAGTTTGATGCATCAATACGTTTACTTAACTGTCCCTGCACCGCATTATCGATGAGTGACTGAATCTGATTTTCTGCATCTTTTTGTTCGGTAATATCACCCCACTCCACCATATTACCCATGAGGTTTCCCTGATGGTCAATAATAGCCGTGGCATTTAGCGAAAAATCCAGACCTGCAACTTTAATATTAGATTTAAACGGCAGATTAGCTGCATTGCCTAATAACTGACGTTGATGCGCGGAATTTTTATGAAACTGATCAATGTTCTGACCCACTAGATTATTCGCATCAAAACCGGGGAACACGGCGCGTAATGCATCTCCCCGCCCCCCCAGCATTTTAACGACGGAAGGGTTAGCGTAGGTGATATTTAAATCCGTATCACAAATCATTAAGTTCGCCTGCGCACCATCAATGGCAGACTGCAGTCTTGCAACATCCAGTTCCTTCTTTCTGATTTCAGTTACGTCGCGCCACTCAAGTGAATTACCCACATAGTCATTATCACTGTCCATGGTTGCACTGACATTAAGTTCAAACTTTAAATCTCCCACGGCAATATCTGTCTGGTATGGCAGGTTGGAAGGATCAGCAAGTAGCTGGCGTTGATGTGCCGGATTTTTATGAAAAATATCGATACAGGTGCCGACAATTGCCGCCGCCTTAAAACCTGGGAACACCGCCGAAAACTGCATCTGGTTTTTCGTTAACAGATCTCTAGTCGACTGATTAACATAGGTAACAATAAAATCTCGGTCAACCATCATGGTGGCCTGTGCTGATGAATCAATAGCTCCCTGCAGACGTGCCACATGATTTTCTTTTGCGACCTCTTCAGTAATGTCAGCCCACTCCAGTGCATTACCAATATATTCACCCCTGGCATCCATCATGGCGGTGACATTTAATTTCATGGTTAAGTGTGCAATTTGAATATTGGTGCTGTAGGGCAGGTTTGCGGGATTAGCTAACATGGTTCGTTGATGCGCAGGATTTTTATGAAAGGTATCAATATTTACCCCTATAATTCCAGCCGCATGAAAACCGGGGAAAACAGACTGTAATATCGCTTCATGTTTGTTTAATAAATCGATCGAAGCCTGATTCGCATAAGTGACATTAAAATCACGATCTATCATCATCATAGCCTGCATTGCACCACCGACGGCGGAGCGTAATCGCGCCAGTTCAGTTACATCAGTATCGTTCATTATATTGGCTCCTTGAGTTGCAGACTGGGGGGGTATAGCTGCATCATTTGTTGTAGTTTTATTAGTTGGTGTATCGCTATAAGCATCGAGCATGACTTTTGCAATAACACCTAATGCCTGGGTCCATGCTGACTCAATCGTATCCGTCCAGACATCACCGGCCATTTCCTTCATAACCTTTATCAGTGATTCGGCAACAATCGGATAATGCTCGGGCAAAACACCGTAACCCTGGTGACGCTCACCCATGGTTGTTAATACCGGCGCTAGTGCTTCGGGCTTACGTACGTTTTCCACCACCAGTTTTAATGCCGCGAGTAATTTTTGTTGTTGCCCCGCCGGTGTTGTATTATCAAACATGGGTCTTACCTGCGGTGCCCGCTGAAATAATTCATCATAAAAACGTCGCACCAGTTCTTCACCCCGGGGGGCTAATAAATTAAAGCTGGTCTCCAGTGTTGTCACATCCAGACCTAAAGGTGACACATAATTATCAAAATTCATTTTTTATCCTTATAATTACTTTATGCATATAACTTCTCTTTAATAATGTACATAAATTTTAAACTAATATTATTAATTCAATTCCAGTATTTTCTGCACACCTAATGTCTTCGCCGACTGGGTTAATGCTTCTGATGGCTTAAGCCAGTTAATCACTAAATTATTTTGATGCGCATAATTAAATAAGGCACATAAAAGCTGTAACGCCGAACCATCGATACGCTCGACGTCGGAGGCATCAATGTTAATTTCGTCATTGTCATTTACAAGCGTTAACATATCGTTTTTAAGCGCTTGCGATTTACTAATGTCCTGGATGACATTTAATACCAAAATCGGATGCAAAGATTTAGGGGCAACTTCTTCGACTGACATTATTTCCTCTGGTTTATCTTTCTCTGGTTTATCTTTCTCTGGTTTATCTTTCTCTGGTTTATTTTCCTCAGGTTTATCTTCTTCAGAAATTTTCACCATTGGCTCTGCCTCCAGGCGCGTTTCATTTATTTGTTCTTCATAAGCAGCGCACATGGTTTCAGCTGATGCAATTAATATTTCCAGCCATGCACTATTAATAGCTTTAGTCCAGGCGCGGCCAATTTTATTTTTGAAACTCGCCACCAGTAACTCAGCAACAATCGGGTAATGATCCGGCAAGGCACCATATTCCTGATGCCTTGCACCCATTGAGAGCAATGTGGTTCTCAATGCATTCTCATCATGTAAATTATTTACCAACAACTTAAGTGCCGCACTGAGTTTAATTGCCTGATCTCTGTCACTGGCATTTTCAAACAGGGGTTTAAGCGCCGGATACAACTTAAACAACTCCGTATAAAAATCAAAAACCGCTTCATCCAGCACCTCTGAAATCAGATCATAGCCTTTTAATAATGCTGTTTCATCCAGACTATGCTCTAATATTTCTATTATTACTTTTACAGGTTTTTTAGTTTTTTTCTGCAGATTTTTTTTTGCTGTATTATTTCCTACTGAATTATTTTCTACTGAATTATTTTCTACTGGTTTTTTTTTCGTCGTCTTTTTTTTCTTAACTTCCGTAGTTTTATTTCTGGTTTTATCTTCAACCTCATCATCAAGCCATGACAGAGGATCAAAACCGATCATTGATTTTTTTTCACGTGCCATTAAAAAGTCCTTCCATTACTAAAATCTTTCGCCAGATCACGATAATCATTTGCCCCGTTGCAACCTTTTTGATGTTCTTCCACGGTTAATCCAAAACTCGGGCTTTCCGCAATCGCTGTAGTCTCGCGTATTGAAGTTTTTAATACCTGGCCTGGAAAGTAGGAAATCAACTTTTCTTTTACATCCTGCGCAAGGCGTCTGCGTGGGTGAAACCGGGTAACCACAAACCATTTTTTAATATCATGTTGTAATCGCTTTTCAAAACCTTTTAATGTACCTAATAAATGCGACAGACCATGCAATGTTAAATAATCACCGGAGATGGGTATTAACACTTCATCAACTGCATACAGGGCACTAATAATCAAAAACCCTGATGATGGTGGACAGTCTATTAATATGTAGTCTTCATCCGACAACTGATCAAGCACCTTCTTTAAACCTTTGGCTATTGATGATGAATCTTTATCAATATGTTCTGCCTGACCTAAATTATTACCGCAGGGAATCAGGCGTAAATTTTTACGGGTTTGTACAATGACATTTTCCAGCTTGTCATCGTGTAATAACAAATCTTCTATTCCTAACTTTTCCTGCCAGTTCACACCCAGGCTAATAGTTAAGCTCCCCTGTGGGTCTAAATCTATTAATGTAACTTTGCTACCTTTTTTTGCCAGCATGTATCCAAGGTTAGCTGTTGTGGTGGTTTTACCGACACCACCTTTCTGGTTGATGACTGCAACCTTTCTGGTCATTCGTTATTTTCTTTATTAAAAGTAAAATTCATCTTCTGCTGACACTGCATAATTTGATTTTCAAAACCACAGTTATTCGGCGATTTGATCAATGACTGCGAGCTCTGCAGCATTCAGCATATGATCTATATCCAGCACAATAATCATTTTTTCTTCTATCGTGGCGAGACCGGTTACAAACTCAGTATCAACCGCTGTACCAAAATCCGGTGATGCTTTTACATCATCAATCGGGACGTTATACACATCGGATACCGCATCAACCACAACTCCCATGGTTCTGTCTTCCTTGCCTTCATTCACTACATTTAAAACAATCACTACCGTAGTTGCATCGTATTCTTTCTTTTCCAGATTAAAGCGTAAACGCATATCAATAATCGGTACTATACTGCCACGAATATTTATAACACCCCTTATGTACTCGGGGGTATTTGGAATATTGGTAACCGAATCCCAGCCTTTTATTTCCTGCACCCTTAAAATATCTACGCCGTATTCCTCGCCTGCTAAAAAGAAAGTTAACAGTTCCTTAAATTCTTTATTGGCTTCCTGCTGAGATATTTCTTCTGCAGATTCTGACATTACTTTCTCCTCAAGCGGCAATGCCGCCACCTTTAATTGGAACGACATTAGCCATATCTTTTTGATATAGTTCGATGAGCCCGGCAATATCTATAATGAGTGCAACAGTTCCGTCACCCAAAATGGTCGCTCCAGATAAACCTTCAATCTTTTTAAAATTAGTTTCTAAACTTTTTATAACGACCTGTTGCTGTCCGAGCAAATCATCCACATATATGGCAATTTTTTTGCCTTCGGCTTCTACCACAACTAACAGGCCATTTTCTAATTGTGTTGACACTGGCTCGATACCAAAAATTTGATATAAACGTACTATAGGTATGTATTCCTCACGCAGGCGATAAACTTCAGCATTTCCTGCAACCGCATTAATATTTTCCTGTTTCACCTGTAATGATTCGATAATGGAAATTACCGGCAGGATATAAGTTTCATCCCCTATACCCACTAACTGACCGTCAAGTATGGCGAGGGTTAATGGCAGTCGAATGGTGAATACTGAACCTTCACCTGGAGTCGATTTAACTTCGACCGCCCCCCCCAGTTCGCGAATATTTCTGCGCACCACATCCATACCTACACCACGTCCAGACACATCGCTAACCACATCAGCGGTGGAAAATCCCGGACGAAAAATCAGGTCGTAGATCTGGTCATCACTAAGACGTTCTTCATTACTCAGCAGGCCTTTTTCTTTTGCCTTGTTAATTATTTTATCTTTATTAAGCCCCGCACCATCGTCCTTAATTTGAATAACAATATTTCCACCCTGATGAAATGCACTGAGTTTAATCACTCCGGTTTCGGATTTTCCGGCTTTAATTCTATCCTGCGGCGATTCAATACCATGGTCCAGGGAATTGCGCACCAGATGCACCAGCGGATCACCAATTTTTTCGAGTACCGTTTTGTCCAGCTCAGTGGATTCACCGGTCATCACCAGTTCAATTTTCTTATCAAAGGTGGTGCTTAGATCATGAACCAGACGTGGAAAACGTTGAAATGCAAAACTAATTGGCATCATGCGTATGCGCATAACACTTTCCTGTAATTCCCGGGTATGTCCTTCAAGTTGTGCCAGACCGTCTTTTAAACGTTCAATGGTGGAGGAGTTAAAAACTTCTGCTTCACCAAAACGACTTAGCATAGACTGGGTAATAACCAGCTCTCCCACCATATTTATTAACTCATCAACTTTGTTAATATTAACTCGAATGGAGGATGACTCTGCAGATTTACCCGTGCGTCTTTCGGTTTTTCGTCTTTCAGGTTCAATTTTTCGACGGTTATTATCGCGGCGTTCGGGACCGACATAACTTTCTTCTTCCGCCAGCGATTCAATTTTTAAATCACATTCATCATCAACCCAGGAAAATACTTCGCGAATATCATTTTCACTAATTTCACTGCCCATTAAGCTTATACACCATGATTGATGACAATCTTCCGGGTCTAATTCACTTAACGGGGGTAAAGCATCATTATTGATGATCACTTCAGAATTTTCAGACAGTGAATTTAGCTCACGCAACAGGCGTACTGTATCATTGCCTGTTTTCATTATGTCTATGTGGGGGCTAAAATGTACCCGCCAGCCTTTTCTGGCAACTGATAAATTTTGATCATCATCTATTGTTGATGGGGTATTTTCTTCGCCGAGAATACCTTTAATAGAAACTGTCATTTCAGCAACGTTGTCTACGTCGATTTCAGAACCGTCGCGAATTGCATTCAGCATATTTCGCAACACATCAACACTGCCCAGCAAAGTTTCAACGACAGGCTCACTCACCTGGCGCTCACCATTGCGCATCTGATCCAGCAGGGTTTCCATATCATGGGTAAACTCTGCAACAGCACTAAAACCAAAGGTTCCGCTGCCACCCTTAATTGAATGTGCTGAACGAAAAATAGTATTGATATTTTCTAGATCGACGTCACCTTGTTCGAGTTCTAAAAGGCCGGACTCCATAATATCCAGACCTTCAAAACTTTCCTCAAAAAAGGTTTCATGAAACTGCTCCAGATCAATTGACATTTTGTACTCCGCAAGTATTTTAACCCAGTACTTTTTTAACCGTATTTAATAACTGATCCGGATTAAATGGCTTTACAATCCAGCCGGTGGCCCCCGCTGCTTTACCCTGAGCTTTTTTATCACCCGCCGATTCCGTAGTAAGCATTAACATGGGCGTAAACTTATAGTTGGCTTCACCACGTAAATTTTTAATAAAGGTAATGCCGTCCATTACTGGCATATTCACATCCGTAATAATTAAATCAAACTGCTGAGACTTAGCCTTATTGAGCGCTTCCTGACCGTCAGCTGCTTCAGTCACCTGATAGCCCGCACCTTTAAGTGTAAATGTCACCATTTGCCTCATGGATGCTGAATCATCGACTGCTAATATTGTTGCCATTTCTATCCCCCCATAAAATACGATTACGCAAAAGTCTATTTTGTCTGTTCGAATAGCCTGATTCGGTATCCTGTAGATAATGTATAGACCATGTATGTTTAATTACCCAATTTATAGCCTATTAATTTACGTTATTATTGCGTGAACATTTTGATATTAGACCTAATGGGTTAGCATAAATGCAGCTAATTAGAGATATCTATAAGCCTGTATTAATTAATCGACATGAAGATTTATGCTTAAAGAAGAAAACATTAAATCTTCACATCAATACATAATAAGTTAATGCTAATTTGAATACGGCATTTATTAGCTTAATAAATTATTTTAATAGTGTGCTATTCACTTGCAAAAGTCTTTTCAGGGTCTATGCTCTTAACGAGAAGATTATAATCATATTTAGCAATCACTTAGGCTTATTGTAAGAGTATGGACTAGACCACATGTACGGAAACAATACTAAAGATCTAAAACATTATAATTTTCGAACAACACCTGTGTGTTTTGAGATAAAAATAGTTAATGGATGCACATTTTCCCTGTGTATATTTACTTGTCTTCAAAAAACCAGCGTTTTGCATTTTCAGCTATTTAATAAATCAACACTGAGCAGGGTTTCGTACTAACCATGGGATACATTCAGCAGCAAATCTCTATTATTATATTAGCCATTCTATGCACCGTTGCTTATAGCCTCTTTCCTGAAAAATGGCTGGTTTACAGCAGTTTTGCTTTAATCGCCGTAGCCAGTGTTGTTTTCATAAAGCTTTCTTCCAGTAATCAAATCACGTCCGAATCACCCATTGCTGATCCCGTACTGCTGCAACAGATGGATCAACTGAATGTACTATTTAATCAGTTACACCAAACCACACGGGATGAAGTTAGCTTGTTAGAGGATGAGAATATGCAGATACAGGGTATTCTGCATAACGCCATTAGCGGTTTGGTTGCCAGTTTTCGTGGGCTGGAAGAAGAATCAACGCAACAAAAACTCATGGTATTTAATCTGGTTGACGATACCTCTAATGAGTCAGAAGACCATCACACACTAAAAGGTATCGTCGGAGATGCCGCTAATGCATTAAAAGAAATGGTCGATAATATTACGCAAATGAGCTCACAAAGTATGGCGCTGGTTAAGTCGTTGACACTGATTAAAGAAGATTATGAAAAGGTAACAAAATTACTTGATGAGATGGATTCAATAAGCTCTCAAACCAACTTACTAGCACTTAATGCAGCTATTGAAGCGGCTCGTGCCGGTGAACAGGGGCGGGGTTTCGCCGTGGTTGCCGATGAAGTCAGATCATTATCTCAACGCAGCAAAAGTTTTAGTGACCAGATAAGAGAACAGTTTGGAAACACCATTGATACCATTGTGATTGCCAATAAACAGGTTGGAAAAATGGCCTCGACAGATATGGACATGACCATCTCTAATAAAAATCATCTGGATGATATGATGAGCGAAATAGAATCAAAAAATGAAGAGACGGCCAGTCAGCTCTCTGCTATTTCAAGCGTCTCTGAACTACTACACACACATGTCGGGCACGCGGTACAGTCTTTACAGTTTGAGGATATGATAACCCAGTTAACTGACCATATAGATAAAAGACTCAAACGGGTTAATACATTAGGCAGTGCGAATGAAGCAATTGCTAGCGCACTCATCGATGGAACAGATTACCTGTCTGTAAGCCAGCAAATGATAAGTGCGCTGGAAAGCACACTCTCAAAAGCTGAAACAGAATTTCAACAAACCCAAAATAACCCTATACGCCAACAAAGCATGGATGATGGTGGTGATATTGAACTGTTTTAATACATAAATGGAGGCCGTAATGAGCAATATATTAGTAGTAGATGATGACACTTCAATTCTGGTTTTTATTAAAGAAGCACTGGGGAAAACCCATCAAGTCCACACAGCTGAAACGGTTGCGGATGCGGAAACTATTTCAAACACACACACAATTGATCTGCTAATTTCTGATTTAGTAATACCCGAAAAAAATGGAATTGATATGATTATGGATTTCAAAAAAAACCAACCCAACATAAAAATACTTGCCATCTCAGGTGGCGGTGGAATTACCGGGCGTTTTGATTACCTACCCATTGCTCATCTTATCGGTGCAGAAAAAACCTTAAAAAAACCGTTTACAGTCGATGAACTCAGAAAAATAGTTGATGAAATTCTTGAGACCTGCCACTAAAACCAGGTGATGTCACTTAATACCGATACAGATTTATTACTACTAAAGCAGGCGCTGGATTGTTCTAACACCTGTATCTTAAATGAAAACTTTTCTGTTTATTATGCCAGTGAAAACTTCTGCACTCTAACCGCTTATTCCGACAAAGAAATGAATGGAAAAAGCCTTTTGAGTTTAATGTATAAAATCCAGGCCGATACATTATACAATTTCATTACAAACACACTTGTAAATAATGAAACCTGGAAAGGGGAATTCCAGCTTAATAATAAGAATAACGACGTTATATATTTAGACACCACAATAAAACCTGCTACAAAAAACAACAGCCTCAAGTATTATATTGCGACATTTACTGATACTCACAACCGAAAACAGTTAATAGACAGTCTAAAACAAAGAGCGCATCAACAGGGACTTATTGCAATACTCGGTCAGTTATCACTTAACAATATTCCAATCAATGATCTTTTAGATCAGACTTTAGCTGTTATTTGTGGGTCTTTTAAAATGAAATCCGGCGCAATGCTTGAAATGTCTATTGATGGAACCACTGCATTAATACGCACCGCATATAATACCCTGCCAATAAAACCAGGCTTAACTCTTATAAATATCGAACCGAATAGCTTATTCAGTTACGCGTTACAAAACGACAATCCGGTAGCCTGTGAACTACTGGAAACCGATAAAAGATTCAATATACCTAATTTTCTTCTAAAAGAAAATGCAAAGTCAGCGGTGTGCTCTCTAATAGGTGACAGGAACCACCCTTTTGGAATAATTACAATTTTCTCAAATGAAATCCGAACCTTTAATATTGATGAAATTAATTTTTTAAAATCAGTAAGTAATATACTGGCAGAAGCCATCAACAGAAAAAACATGGAAAAAGCGCTTCGACATGAGCAACAGTTATCGAAAAAATATATTGATGTTGCAGAAGTTATTTTTATTGTACTTGATATAAAAGAAAATATCATACTTGCAAATCATCATGCAGCTTCGGTTTTAGGATATTCGCAGGAAGACCTTAATGGCATCAGCTTTTTTGATATATTCACTTCAGAAGAAGCCAGAAGCAAGGCAAAAAGCGATTTTTATAAGTTACTAAATAATCAGAAAACTGACAACATCAATTTAAATATTTATGATAATGCGTCACCTATAATTAACAAAAAAAATCAGACACGGTATATAAACTGGAAAAACTCCACGATACATGACTCTAACAACGAAGTGAGTTCAGTGCTATTTTCAGGTGAAGATATTACAGATTTATTAGCCTATGAACGGGAACAGAAACATCTGGAAAAGCAGCTTAATCAAGCACAAAAAATGGAAGCTGTCGGCATGCTAGCCGGTGGCATTGCCCATGATTTTAATAACATTCTCGCCAGTATTCTGGGTTTTTCAGACCTTGCACTTGAAGCTATAGAAAACGATGATGAGCTAAATTTATATTTAAATCATATAAAAGAATCTGGTTTAAAAGCCAGAGACATAATAGCACAAATGCAAAGCATCAATCTACAGGATGACATTACAAATAAAGCAATTTTATTACCTTCTTTATTAAAAGGCACACTGCAAATGTTACGCTCCGCCTTGCCCTCATCAATCAACATGCAGTTAAATATAAGAGATAATACTCCAGCTGTACATATAAATGCATCAAAGTTCAATCAGATAGTAATGCACCTGCTCACAAATGCTGGAAATGTGCTCAATGGAAAAGGTCAGATAAACATTGATCTTTGTTTAATCAATTTTTCAAATAAGACCTGCAGCGCATGCAATCACAAAATCGATAATGAATTCGTGGTTTTTAGTATTCATGATAATGGACCGGGACTTAGTAATAGCGAAGTGGCTAGCATATTAAATAATGCAACCGATACCAGCACCTCAAGCCTAAATTTAGTTAGCAAATTGGTACACGACAGCAATGGCCACATACTAATTTCAAATAATATTTTAGAGAATTACGCTACTGAAAAAAACAAATCACCCGGCACAAGCGTACAGCTATTATTTGAAATTCCGGAACTACCTGCCGAAAAATCACCATCATTCGCCTCCCAAAGCATTAACCTGGAGGCTATTAAAAACAAGCATATTATGATCGTTGATGATGAAAACAGCGTTGCCACTTATATGGGTGAACTCTTCAAAGGAGCCGGCTTTAACGTCAGCGTGTTTTGTGATTCACCGGAGGCATTAAAAAAATTCTCAAATACTCCGGATGATTATGATTTTATCGTCACCGACCAGACGATGCCAGTATTAACCGGAGATGTATTAGCTGAAAAAATGCTGGAAATAAAACCCAATATTCCGATTATCATCTGCTCAGGACATAACGATATTTTTAACAAAAAAAATGCCGAAGATATCAATGTTCGTGCATTTTTACAAAAACCAATTGATTCTGCAGAATTATTACACGCAGTTATGAGCTTACTTAATTGATATTTTTTAGCACTCAAACCGGTATCAGGCAAAAATACTCACACCTGATTTAAGCTCCGTATTAAGCATCATTGTTTCATTTGTACTTTCCCCTCCAGACACATCCGCTATAGAATCAGCTTGTGACTCTGAACTTGACTGGTGTTGATCAGCCTGATTTTGTTCTGTCTGGTGTTGATCAGCCTGATTTTGTTCTGACTGAGTGGATACATCCGCTCCCGCCAAATTTAACCCCTGCTGCTCAAGCATCTCTTTTAATCTGGGTATTGCAGCATCCAAAGCATCACGAACCGGTGCATGCTGCGTCACAAAACTAACAGTTGCCTGATCATCATTGACCGATAATTTTATTTCCATCGGTCCAAGGTGTGCTGGATTTAACTTAATTTCTGCCTGTTGAATGCCTCCCCTCACCATGTACGAAACCTGCTGGGATAATTGTTGAGACCAGTTTGAATTTTGTATATTTTCACCAATCGATAAACTTAATGAACTGGCCGGTGAACTACTCAACGGTGTTAAATTTTGTGGCACTGAACTCAAAGGCGTTAAATTATTCAGGGCGCCTGTTACATCATTTGTCATACCTGCTGATATTTTTTGTGATGTTAATGCGTTCAATGATACTGCTGTTGCAACTGGAACCTGTTGCATCCTTGATGCCTTAGAAATAATTTCATGGGAAATAATATCAGTTGTTGAAATTTCACTCTGCATTTTAGCAAACTTTGCATCCTGAAGATTTGATCTTTCGGCCAGGCTAGTCGCTAAGTTTGAAAGCACATTAAGTGGTTTTGCGGTTAGCGCATCTTCAATTGTATTTAGCTGAGTGTTCTGACTGGTTAAAATCTGTGTCGCCTTGTTTGTTAATCCACTCTTATTTAATTGTGAAACTTCAACATTCGATACCTGCTGTTGGCTAGTTGCTGATGCTGGAATTAATATTCCCTGTGCTGAATTCTGTATATCCATCTCATCTGAAAGAGGGCCTAAAAGCGGCAATTCACTGCCAACAACTGGCAAAATACCGGCAATGGCTTGTCCTGACACGGCATCAAGTTGTACGCTATTCACATCATCTTGCAAGGCAATATTCACCGATTCTGATGCGGCTTCAGCAACAGGGTTATCCAGCTCAGTTTCTGTGGCTTCAGCATTTTCAGCGTCTTGACGCTTATCTCCGGCCTGTTTTGCCAATGATTCACTATCTGACTGATTATCTTTGGTTTTTTCTATGTTTGATTTAGATTTAAGTTGATCAACCTCATCATTAAGCTGATCTTTAAATGTCTTATTGTCAGTAGATTCCTCTCTAACAGACAAGCCCTTACGAGCCTGATTGTCTATTTTATTCTGCCCGCTATCAGCCGCTTTTATATCTATTTTTTGAAGTAAATCCATAGGCCACCTGTCTCGGGGTTTAATCTGTTATTTAAGTATTACTAAGACAAGTGCAATTGATGGGCCAAATTGATGGGCCTGAGTGAATAAATCTTGTTAACTATCTTTTTCTACCGATACGGCTGGCAAATTCATCCTGCTCTTTCTGTTCTATGCGCGCTTCAATCTGCGCTTCCTGCATTTGATATTTAACAATCACCGCATCCAGCGCTTTACTGCGTGAACGGGTTTTAAGCCATTTGAGTTTTTGTTGTTCGCAGATTTGTTTGTGATGCAAAATATTCATTCGAGCCTGTTCAATACTTTGATTTAATTTATTTAAAAAAGTCTGATAATCTTTTAACTGGGTCGCACTTATATTCAGACTGATGCGCCCACCATTATATTCACTGCGGTACTCTATCAACTGCTCTAATTGCAGTTGTGCATCAACAACCGTTTTCTGAGCTGCCACAAAAATTTGCACCGCCTGCTGTTGCAGTTGGTCCGCATGTTTTGCAATAGGTTGTATTCTTTTTGAGCGCACTTCTAACGTCTTCTCTGGATTTTCTAACGAGTATTTTTTCGACTTATAAACTAAACATCACTCATCTCAGCCCTTGCCAGCAACTCAGTGAGCATTTGCTGACTCTGTTGAAACGATACCGCTTCATTCATACTCTGTTGCATAAATCGCTGAATATGCGGATGCATTGCAATGGCTCTGTCAATTTGAGGATTTGTACCCGGTTGATACGCGCCCACATTAATCAGATCTTTATTCTGCTCGTACACTGAGTATAGCTGTTTTATTTGTTGACTGGATTTTTGTTGCGCGTCACTGGTGACCATCGGCATTACCCGACTCACGGATGACTCAAGATCAATGGCCGGATACTGCCCCATATCTGCGAGCTGTCGTGATAACACGATGTGACCATCTAAAATTCCCCGTGCCGCATCTGCTATTGGGTCGTTAGTATCATCGCCTTCAGTTAGCACGGTATAAAATGCCGTAATCGAACCCTGCCCCGCCTGACCATTACCCGCGCGCTCAACCAGTTGTGGAATACGCGCAAACACTGAAGGCGGATAACCTTTGGTTGCGGGGGGTTCTAAAATAGACAGGCCTATTTCACGCTGCGCCTGAGCAAAGCGCGATAAGGAATCCATTAACAGTAAAACTTTTTTTCCCTGATCACGATAATATTCAGCCACACTGGTGGCCAACATCGCGCCGTGTATTCTTACGAGTGGAGATGAATCCGCGGGGGCGGCTACGACGCAGGCACGCTTAATACCATCTGCACCTAAAATATCCTGCACAAATTCTTTAACTTCACGTCCACGCTCACCAATCAACCCCACCACAACCACATCGGCTTCCGTGTATTTGGTCATCATGCCGAGTAAAATACTTTTTCCCACGCCGGTTCCCGCGAACAATCCCATGCGTTGCCCGCGACCGACAGTAAGTAATGAATTTATGGCACGCACGCCGACATCCAGAGGCTGCTTAATTGGATCACGCATTAAAGGGTTTATTGATTTTCCCGCAAGGGGCATATCAGCGGATAAATCATGATTATTTTTAATCGGCCCCTTACCATCTAACGGCCTGCCTCTACCATCAATCACCCGCCCCAGAAATCCATCGGAAATTTCTATTGAGCTGGAATGCCCGACCGGAATTACTTTTGCATTGGGAATTAAACCGCGGCTTTCACCCATCGCCATTAGATAGGTTTTATCACCAGAAAAGCCCACCACTTCTGCTTCGATACAATGATTACCCGGCGCAATAATATTACAACTGGTTCCCACCGCTGCTTCGCAACCCACCGCTTCCAGCGTTAAACCCACCATGCGAATCAAGCGCCCCTCAACCACCGGCTCCGGAGCTGTTATACGGCTTTGTTTTTTTGCCAGATCATCTATCCAGCGCTGAAAATAATCACTCTTCTGCATCATTATTATCTTCACCGTCTTCATGATGCAAGCTGAGCTGATCAACTAACTGTTGTACCCGGGTTTCAACCGTTGCATCAATATGCGATGTCGCAGATTCAATAATACACCCTCCAGGGGTTACACTATTATCAGCAACACAGTTCCAGCTTTGTTCATTGGTATCAATTTCAGCCTGGTTTAATAATGCAATATCATCGGCATTTAAACGCACCTGAATATCACGGGATTTAACCGGTAAATATTCTAAAGAATGATGGACTAAATTTTGAATATGTAGCACATCAAGTTTACTTTCTTTTTGCAGTAACTGTTCAGCTAATAATATTGCTAACTCGGTTAACTGTTTTTCAACCTGTTTATCTAATTCGTTTAAAGGTTGCTGTAAAAAATTAAAGGTTTTTTGTAACTGACGGGCTTTATTGGTCATTTCCTGTAAACCCTGCTTTATGCCTTCAGCATGTCCGGCTTTAACGGCCTCGTCATAAGCCTGTTTTTGCAGCGCTTCAATTTCTTCTACGGTTTGCGGGCGAATGGCTTCGTCCTGCATGCCGACGATATTGCCCTTTAATTCGGGTGGCACGTAATGCTGGATATCACTTTCAGAAACTTTGAATCGGTTTGACATAAATTATTATTACAATTTTCAAAATATTGAGTCCCGATATTTGTCATACCTGTGAAGACAGGTATCCAGTGTCTGTCGGTGACATTAAGTCACTGGATTCCTAAATTTGCCGACCCAGGAATGACGAAAACATAATTTTATAAACTAAAAAAACACACTAAACCATCTCCTCACCGCCGCCGCCGCCCAGCACAATATCACCTTCTTCAGCCAGGCGACGTGCGGTTGCAATAATTTCCTTTTGTGCAACTTCGACATCACTTAAACGAACTGGGCCACGGGCTTCCATATCTTCACGTAACATTTCCGATGCACGCTTGGACATGTTTTTAAGAATCTTCTCTTTCAGCCCTTCTTCCGCACCTTTTAGTGCCAGGGTTAAACTATCTGTAGAAACTTCTCTGAGCAAGGCCTGTATTCCGCGATCGTCAACATCATTCAGGTTATCAAACACAAACATTAATTCGGATATACCATCCTGCATTTCCTGATCGTGCTCACCAATTGAATCCATAATCGCACTTTCAATAGAAGATTCCATAAAATTAAGAATATTGGCTGCGGTTTTAAAACCCCCCATCGTATTCTGGCTGACATTTTGTTCACCAGAAAACTGTTTTTCCATAATTTTATCTAGCTCCTGCAAGGCTTTTGGTGGGATACCTTCAAGCGCTGCAACACGCATTAAAATATCCGGGCGGGCCCGCTCGGGTAACATTTTTAAAACTTCAGCTGACTGATCCGGTTCTAGATAGGATAAAACGATGGAAATAATTTGCGGGTGCTCTAATCGAATAACTTCAGCAACTGAACGTGCATCCATCCACTTTAACGACTCTAAACCTTTATTGCCGCTGCCCAGTAAGATGCGGTCAATCATGCTATTGGCTTTGTCCTGCCCTAAAGCATTAACCATCATCTCTCGAATATAATCTTCCTGACCTATACCCACCGAAGTCTGGTTACTTACCTCAGCAATAAACTCATCCATTACAGCGGACATGGTTATCTTATTAACATTTGCCATGCTTGCCATGGCGGCGCCCAGACTTTGTACTTCTTTCGGGTTTAAATGTTTTAATACTTCCGCAGCATTTTCCGAGCCCATTGCCATTAGCAATACGGCGGCTCTCTGTACTCCGGTTAATGCTGCTATATTTTCGTCTGCCATTTAATTCACACTTTTAAGCTTCATTGCCAACCCAGTCTTTAACAACATTGGCGACTTTTTTAGGGTCCTGCTGAGCCATGGATTTAGCAAATTCTATTTTTTGATCCGAATCACTGGGTAAAGGTATGGCGTTTTCCTGGTGCTCCAGTTGCGCTACACCATCCGCACCAATTGCATTACCTTCAGCATCAACCCCACCTCCCGCACCTACCCCACCTTCATTGGAGGCCAGCATCGGGGCTGGCGGAACGTAAGAGGTCAGGCCTTTTATAGATGGTTTTAAAATTGTAAAGATAACCACCATTATAAGTATAAACGGCCAGATCCATTTCAGTGCAAACTGTACCCATTTATTATCCATAATAGACGGTTCAGGTAAATCTTCAATAGCCTCAAGCGGTGTAAATGAAGCGTTTATAACATTCACTAAATCGCCGCGTTGCTGATCAAAACCTATGGTTTGTTGAACCAGTGTTGTTAATCGTTTAATTTCTTCTTCCGTTAGTGGTGTACGTGTCGTTTCTCCGTCTTCAATGGCCACCCGATCATCGACTAACACCGCTACGGTTAATCGTTGAATCACGCTATTATTTTGACGTGAGTGACGAACGGTACGATCAACTTCATAATTTTTTACGCTATTCTGGCTAGCATTAGATGGCTTATTGATGACACCACCCTGGCCAACACCACCCGCACCTTCTACCAACTGCCCGCCCTCGGGTGGCTGATTAGCCAATGCGCCAGGCACTCCTCCGCCATTCGCATTATTAAATTTTTCAGCGCGAGAAGACTGCTCACTGCGCAATGTCTGATTTGCATTATTAAATAACTCTTCTGTACTTTCCTGTGTCGTGAAATCAATTTTTGCATTGACCGTGGCGCGTACCTTACCCACACCCATTATTGGCTCTAATAAATGTTCAATGCGACGTTCAAAATCCTGTTCAACCTGGCGCGAATAATCATACTGCCGGCCTGTCATCGCCACGTTACTAGACAGATCACCGGATGATAAAAGATGCCCGCTCTGATCCACAACCGTTACATGTTCTGCGGATAAATTTGAAATACCTGAAGCCACTAAATGAATAATTGCGTTGACCTGTCCCTGTTCAATTGCACGCCCCCCATAAAGATTTAGCGCCACTGACGCACTGGGTTTTTGTTTCTTACGCACAAACACGGAGTGTTTCGGGATGGCAAGATGTACCCGCGCAGATTTTACATTTCGCATGGTGCCAATGGTTCGTGCCAGTTCGGTTTCCATTGCATGATGATAACGTGCACTTTCAACAAATTGTGAGGTACCAAAACTCTGTTCCTGCTGCAACATTTCAACACCGATTGCAGTCCCTTTGGGTAAGCCCTGTGCCGCTAAATTTAAGCGTGCTTCGTGTACACGCCCAGATTCAACCATCACCGAACCGGATGCCGCATTTAATTCATAGGGAATCGCGGCCGCCTGTAAAGCCGCCACCACTTCCGCAGCATCCCCCGGTTCAAGGCCAGTATATAAAGATGATAAACTCGGGTTTGTACCCCAGGTGTATATACCGATACTAACCAGCACAGTCACCACGATGCCTAAAATTGCACCGATAAATCGAGGCACGGGAATCATCATTGTTGTTGGAGGTGTTGCTACTTGTTCTGCCATTTTTTAAACCTTAATAAAATCGTAAGACTTACGACTATCTTTTAAACCGACATATTCATTATTTCCTGATACGCAGTTAATAATTTATTTCTCACACTTGTCATCGCCTGAAATGAAACACTGGCTTTTTCCATATTAATCATCAATTCAGCCATAGTGATATTTGAATCACCCTTTTCAAATGCTTTTGCCATTTTCCCTGAAGTCATTAAGTTATCATTCACATTATTAATTGAATTCGATAATACTTCAGAAAAATCCGTTTTCTGTGTGCTGTTCGTTTCATTAAAAGACAGGCCTTGCTCACCAATTTTTGCAACATCTATTTGTGATTTGGCCTGGGCTTCAAGTACCCGCATCTGGGCTAAAACCTGGTTTATATTCATATTACTCATAACGATTCTCTACAAATTTTATATAACATAAACGAAATGGTTAAACCGTAATGCCGGAATCTCGCATTCTGGCCAGTTTATATCTCAGGGTTCGCGGACTGATGCCCAGCCTTTCAGCTGCATATTTACGACTGCCATTACCGGCTTTTAACGCTTCAAGTATCAACTGCTGCTCGCGATCTTTGAGCCCGTTAACTAACTCTGAATCCGCTAACATATCTGTTTTTTGTTGCTCATCCCCGAATTCATAGTCTTGCGCTTCAAGGTGTATATCCGCTGCACAAACCTCATTGTTATTCTTGAAAATAAGTGCCCGTTGCATAACATTATCCAGTTCACGTACATTTCCTTTCCAGGAATAATTCAGTAATTTTTGTTGTGCGTCTGGGCTAAGTGTTAAAATATCAGACTCTTTCCTAATGTGTTTATTAAGCAGTTTTTTAGCAATGGGAACAATATCTGCAACCCGCTCACGCAAGGGTGGAATTTGAATAGGAAACACACTTAATCGATAAAATAAATCCTCTCTGAAAGCGCCACTCTTAACTTCTTCTTTTAAATTTCGATTTGTCGTCGCCAGCACCCGAACATCGAGCTTAATCGTTTTACGTCCACCCAGGCGTTCAACTTCTTTTTCCTGTAGTACACGCAATAATTTTGCCTGTAAGGCAGTATCCATTTCAGATATTTCATCCAATAACAACGTACCATTTTGTGCCTGTTCAAATTTACCCGGCGTGGCCTGGACCGCACCGGTAAATGCACCTTTTTCATAACCGAACAATACTGCCTCCAGCATATTTTCCGGAATGGCAGCACAGTTTATGGCGACAAATTCCTGTGTTGCACGCTTTGACTGATTATGTATAAACTGTGCAAAAACTTCTTTACCAACACCGCTTTCTCCACATAACAAAACCGTTGCATCGCTTTGCGCGACTTTACTTGCCAGCAATTTTAATGACTGCATTTTTTCATCTTCAGCCAGCAATTCCATTTCGTGCTTTACCACAACTTCATGGCTGATAAATTTTTCAACAACCTGCTGCAATGCCTCAACTTCAAAGGGCTTAACCAGATAGTCAGCTGCACCTAGTCGCATAAAATCTACTGCCTTTTCAATACTGGCATACGCTGTCATTACCACCACCGGTAAGTCAGTATATTTATTTTTTATGTTTTTTAATAATTCCGCACCATCCATTGGCTGCATTTGTACATCACTAATCACCAGTTTAAATTTATATTCATTTAAACGAAGTAGTGCCGCCTGACCATGTTCAGCACACACAACTGAATAACCTGACATTTCACAGGTGTCACATATTGCTTCGCGCAACTGCTCATCATCTTCAACAATTAAAATATCAACGCATTGTTGTTTAGTTTGACTCATGTATTTCTCCAGTTTATTGCCCATTTATATTTTTTAATTTAATTATTTAAAATTTATATTTTCGGGATTAAATTTTTCATGCTGACCACTCGCCAGAAATTGCTCACTACGATTTAGAGGAAGACAGATGTAAAAGCTTGCGCCTTTACCCACTTGTGATCGCACCAGTAAATCGCCATGATGTGCCTGTGCGATAGACTGTGCCACCGCTAGCCCTAAGCCGGTTCCACCTTCACGTTGAGTGAAAAATGGTTCGAAAATATTTACCTGTTCATCTGCACTTAAACCGGGACCATTATCTCGTACGGCGATAATTAAATAATCCGACTGTTGATAGGCCTCAATCTCTATTTTACAAATTTTATTCTCACCACTCTTGTCACTCATTTTTCTGCATGCCTGGTTCGCATTTTCAACCAGATTTATTATCACACTCACCAGCGCGTCCAGGCTGCCGGTTAATTGAATATTGTGCATTTGACTCACAATAGTTAACTGCGTATTGTTATCTTTTAAATTATTTTCAATTCTTGTATTAAACGTCACCAGTAAATCATTGAGTTGAAATTTCTGCTCGGAAAACTCACCACCCTTGGCATACATCAACATATCATTAATTAATTTTTCCAGATATCGCATGCAGGTGCGAATTTTTTCTACCGCTTTCTTTTCTCGTGGATTATCCGCTGTAAACTGGTTGAGTTGTGAGGCATATAAAACGGCAGAGGCTAAAGGCGTACGTAGCTGGTGTGCAAGTCCTGCCGCCATCTGCCCCATTGCCGCCAGACGATTTTGACGATCAGCCAGGCCCTCCAGCATTCTTTGCTCGGTGATATCATCCAGTAAAATAATTTCACCCAGTTTATTTTTGTCGGATTCAATCAGGAGGGTTTCATCCAGGGTGGATGCATTCATGGAGGTTGCATTCAGAGGCTGTTTTTTTAAACTTAATATTCGTCCGGAGTTTAAATATAAATCCTGCTCGGTATGACGCGAAACCTGATGCGCGTAAACCCGTTGCCATTGTTTTCCGATTAAACGCTGCCCAAGAAATAATTCTGCTGCCGGATTAGCGGTATTAATCACACCCTGCTGATCAACCAGTAACACACCTGCAGGTAATGCATTTAATAGTGATTCCAGGCGATGTGCTAACTGCTCTTTTTCCGCCAGCTGTTTTAAGCGTTCGTTTTGTGCTGAGGCAAGTTGTTCAGTTAATTCTGCCGCCCGGTTATCAAGCTCATGATAGGATTGCTGTAACTGATCTGAAAGTCGCCCAAACTGTTCAAATGCCGCCACTAATTGTGCCGGATCCTGAGCTGTCATATCCTGGGAAGGGCTTATGGTATTTACCGCTGTCTGTATATTCGCTGTTGGCTGCATGTCGTGTTTATGTCACTTTTATTTGACTTAGCAGTAGTGGAGCATTTAGCGTGCCAGAATTATTTTTTCACTGAATACAACAACTTAGAATTTATGCGGCAATGACGAGTCAATTATTCGGCTAGGTGGCAACGAATTGCCGTGGTTATTGACTGTAAAGTTTCCTCCTTAGATAAAAGAAGGATTAAGGTAAATTTAAACGCTTCAGGCTTTAATATTATATTTTTTGAGCTTTTCAACCAGTGTCGTTCTGCGCATTTTCAGTAGCTTCGCCGCATGTGCAACCACACCTTCGGTTTTTTCTAAGGCCTGTTTTATTAACTGCACTTCAAGATTCGCCAGGTGCTCTTTTAAATCCATTCCATCTTCATTGAGCGTTAAATTGTTAGCTGTTATCGCCACCTCAGAAAATCCATCTGAAATTCTCTTAGGTAAATCTGCAGGTAGTTTTTTCAGTAAACTTTTTTCAATATCATCATTTTCATCTAAATCCACAAACATCAGCGCTGGATTAAGGGGTGGCTTTGATTTAAATGTCTCCACTTCAGGTGAAAAAGCAGATGCCGGCTGATACTTTGGTGGCAAATGTTGCGCATCAACAATACTGTCCGGATATAAGATAGATAATCGCTCTACCAGATTCGACAACTCACGCACATTTCCCGGCCAGGAATACTGACTGAGTAATTCGGTTGCTTCTGCGGTCAGGCGCACAGTGCCTCGATTATCCGCTTCCAGTTTATCAATCTGGTCCTGCAGTAAAAAGGGGACGTCTTCCAGACGTTCACGCAAAGATGGAAGCTCAATGGGAAAAACATTCAGCCGATAAAACAAATCTTCACGGAACGTGCCCTCTTTTATATTGGCCTCTAAATTACGATGGGTTGCGGCCAGTATGCGCACATTCGACTGTATACTTTTATTACTGCCTACCCGCTCAAAGGTGCGCTCCTGTAAAACCCGCAACAGTTTTACCTGCATCGGTAAGCTCATGTCGCCAATTTCATCGAGAAACAGTGTGCCTTTTTCCGCCAGCTCGAAACGCCCCTGACGTGAACTAATGGCACCGGTAAATGCGCCTTTTTCATGACCAAATAACTCACTCTCTAAAAGGTCAGCGGGAATCGCACCGCAGTTCACCGGCACAAAACCTGCTTTACAGCGCTTTGATAAAGCATGAACATTTCTCGCCACCACTTCTTTACCGGTACCCGATTCACCTAATATCAATACACTGGCATCAGTTTTCGCCACCTGCTCAATCATGGTACGCACATAGTTAATAGCGGCACTGCTACCACCGAGTTTCGGAATACGACTAATTAATTGCTTAACTGACTCACTCGCACGCGCAGAAGCGCTCACACTGACTTTTTCCAGTGCCTGCGCGACGGCTTCATATTTAAGGGGCATATCCAGATGAGTCACTACACGGTTAAACTGTGACTGGTATTTTTGCAGGTGGGTTTTGTGCTGATTAAATAAAACAACCGATAAGCCCGCATCCTGAATTTTTTGCAGCGCTTCTACTCGTGATGACTCGCCCTGAAACTCACCCAGCAATACGCATTTAAATTCATTGCTATTGAGTGCACCGGTTAGTGCATCCTGATCATTGACATAAAAGGTATCAAAACCGATAAAGCCCATCAGCGACTTTAGTTCATTAAATAATGATGAATTATCTTCAACCAATAAAATACCCGGTTGCGGGGGAGCGTTTGACATATCCAGCCTGTTGCAAAAAAATTCTATATTAATGAGTAAAGCAGGTAATTTCTAAATGTCAAAAATTTGTCGCCAAAATACTCTATAAACTCAATAGTTTATGATGACTGGCTGGATTTATTGGGTTTAGAATAAAGCCCATAAGAATTTTAGTTGTGTTAGTTTTTCTGAATATCTCCATATGCTTTAACAGCCTGTTTACCGGTAGCCAGTGCCTTAACCCCCTCCAGTATACTCTGTTGCTGGTGAATACTCTTCTGGGTTAACAACGCGTCACTTTCCATTATTTTGCGAATGCCCTGTGCTATTTCTTGCGCGTCAGTACTGGCTACTTCAACTGAAAAAAACGCATCCAGCTTTTCCTGTCGCTGTATCCCCAGCTCAGCCATGGCAGATAAATTTTCATTTACAGATATCTGCTGCAATTGCGCCGTTATCTGCAAAATGTCCTGCCATTGATGCTGTCTGGATAAATTCATTTGTAGTTACACTTTATTAATGCTTAAGCCTGTTTTATTGGGGGTTTTTATTTCTGATATCCTGCGGAATACTTTCCCAGCCAGAGCGTATTTCATTCATTAATGAAATAACTTCCTCTATATTTTCCAGCTTATTTTCCACATTAGCCACCAGTAACTGGTGCTGCATATACTCATAAAGCGATTCCAGGTTTTTTGCTATTTCACCGCCTTTTTTCATATCCAGCGAGCTTCGCAAACCGTCAATTATAGAAATCGCTTTGCTGATACTTTCACCTTTTAAAGCAACATTATTTTGCTTCATATGCATTTTAGCGGCATTCAAACGCTGGATAGCACCATCAATAAGCATTTGAATTAAGGTATGTGGATCTGCATTACCCACGGCTGACTGTACACCCACCTGCTTATACTGGTTCATTGCTGCTGAATTTTGCATGCTCTCATTCCTGTTTTTAGGCCTGTTTGTTGGCTTGTTTTTATCCATCTGTTGCTTATAGCAGATTACCCTGTAAATTTCCGGGTTAGCGGCCTACAACAGATATTTATTTTTTACGTTTTACTTTATCTACTTATTTTTTATTAAACGTTACACCCGGTAACGCATCGAGCTGTTGCTGTAAAAAATTACTGGTTGCATTGATCTGGCTAATTAATACATCCAACGTTGAAAACTGTCTTCTATAACGGTCTTCAATTTTTGTAACCCGGTCAATGAGGTCAAGTCGTTCCTGTGTAATGCTATTTATCTGATCGTCTATGCTGTCTGTTTTTGCGCTCAGCGATCCATCTTCTGTCTGAAAATTAGTTAATAACGTATTCAGTTTAGAGGCCAGCCCCCGGGAGAAAGTCACGCTTCCCCGGTTACCATCACTGCTGCCGGTTATTTCCAGCACCAGCCCAGAGGCTGCAGAAGTAGCGGTTAAAAACTGCCCGGCACCTGTTGCTGCAAATCCGCCAATCGTCCCTTCCACATCTGTACCATTTGCTGAAACCCCTGCACTAATAAATCCAAGGGTGTTATTTTGTGTAGAGACACTCACACTTGAATCAGAGCCATAAGCACTGGAGATAATTTGAAATGCGCCTGCTTCATAGGAAACCGAAACCCCCCTGGAATTACTTTGCAGACTATTTGAATTATTAATTCTATTTTCAATTTCCTGAGCCAGGCTATTTAAATCTGTATAAGTTGCCTGCGTAATTGAAACGGTGCCGGTTGAAGTTCCATCAACTACAAATGAAAAGGCATCATTGCTTGAATCAATGGTTATTGGCCCGCTAACGGATGCCGCGCTAAATTGCCCCTGAGTTGCAAGCGCACTAATCGATACGCCAAAACGCCCTTCCTGTGTTGCCAGGCTACTGTTGGTTACCAGTACTTCACTGTCGGATGAATTTCCATTGGCATAAAATAACTGTGCTACGGAATCAAAGTCTTCACTTAATGCGACTTTAAGCTCATTACTATTCAGCTTAAGGGAGCCATCGCGGTTTGTGGTTATACCAATTGAGCTCAGGCTGTTAAAGCTACCCGCATTATTAACAAAGCCACCCAGCTCACGGCGAATTTGCTGCACAATATTTCTTGTGGTGGTATCCCCTAGTAAAACTCCATTTTGCCCATCGACACCACCGTAAGATGTAAGACTGTTAAAAACAGCTGTCATCTCGTTAAAAGAACTTACAAAACCACTGATATTTTTTTCTGCTTCACTCGCATTACTACTGGTAATATTTACCTGTACTGGATTACCTACATCAGCATTTTTCAAATTAAGTGTAACGCCAGGAATAACACCGGAAATAGTATTTTCTTCTCGGAAGACGGTTAAGCCATTGATGGTTAACTCTGCATCAAAAGCCGCCTGCGTCTGTTGCGCATTAGTGGCGCTAGCGTTAAAAGCCAGTAACGATAAACCACTGGTATCTATATTATCTGCCGCAGCAGCACCCTCATCAACACTGATGCTTAAACTATTCGCAAGCCCCTGTTGTTCAGATGAAATTAATAACCGAAAACCGGAGCCATCATCTACGATAGAAGCATTAACACCAATATCCGCATTATTAATTGCATCACGGATACCGCTCACCGTGTTATTGGTATTATCAATCACAATAGTTTCACTGGAACGTTCCGGGTTAGCCGAAAAACTGGTATAGGTATCGTCACCGGTGGCAAAGTCTGTTCCCGGGTCATAAACCGTTGTGCCAAAATTAAACGTTAATGAACCGCTGCCAATCACATCAGTTAAATCATCAAATGCAATAGATGCCAGTGTTTGAGATTGCGCCAGCGTCTTTACTTCAACTGAATAACTCCCAGGTTTTGCAATACTTGAAGTGGATGCACTTAAGACATCCGGATTACTCAACGATACCTGGCTACTATTAAATAATGCCGCTGAGGTTAATTTTCCAAGGGAGGATTGAAACGTGCTGGCTGCGCTTTTGATTGTGCCATAAGCACTAAGTTCAGCCTGCAGCGTGGCTTCTTTAAAATTTAAACGGTTTTCAGTTGGCACCCGTTCAGCTTCAACAATCTGCTCAAGAATGCTGCTTACATCCAGGCCAGAACCGATACCTGCTGCTGAAATTGTTGCCATGAAAACCTCGATAATTTATGAACCATCAGTTGTGCCCGACGGTACATAATTATTTAAAAACGAATTGCAATTCAGGTGTGAAAAATTTACGCCACGCCTGCCTCATATATAATTAAGAGGCATTGCAATAAAAAGGCCAATTATGCGGATGTTTTAAAAATCATGCCGGTCACATCACCCACCTGATCTTTAATATTACGTGAAATGCGCAATACTTCTTCAGTGGGCATCTGCCGGACAACTTCTTCAGTCTCTGTGTTCACCACACGAACGACTGTGCGGCCACTGCTGTCATCAACACTGAACAGCAGATCTCGCTGAATCTGTTGGACACTTTCATTTAACTGCGCCACAGCCTGTTGTAATTCTTCACTGCTGATTTCTGCTTTTTGGGTTTCAGGCGGTAAAATATTGCCTTCCACATCGGCCGCCTGAGTAGCTTGAGCAGCCACTTTTTGCCGGTTTTCTGCCGGCACAGCATTTGCAGTTTTCACAACGGACGATGAACTCAAAACATCTTTTGAAATCTGACTTGTCACGATATCACTAGACATGTTCACACCTATTCACAGGTTTAAAAATTTGTTTCAATAACCGCCAAAACACGGTGGGGAGAAACTCCCCAACCGCTTTAGTTAAAAATATTATGGCTGTTATCACCTCACTAACCTATTCACTTCACTGGGCCTATTCACTGGGCCGGCTTACTGAAGCAGACTTAATACTAACTGAGGGAGTGAGTTCGCCTGAGCCAACATCGCTACACCCGCCTGTTGCAGTACCTGAGCTCGGGTCAGGTTCGCGGTTTCAGCCGCGAAGTCCGTATCCTGAATTCGGCTACGGGCTGCACTGAAGTTTTCAACCGCTGTATCGAGGCTGTTAATGGTTGAAGTGAAGCGATTTTGAATCGCACCCAGATCCGCCCGAATACTGTCAATTTTCGCCAGTGCACCATCAGTGATGTCAATCGCCGAGTTAGCGCCGGCTACTGTACTAATATCAATCGTATTTACGGTTTCTAATGAACTTGAATTTACCACACCCGAACCACCGGCAAATAAACCACCCGCGGTTGCATCAACATTCGATGATATTGTAAATGAGCCATTAGACTGGAATTCCACATTACCACCTACGGTTGTTGAATCCAGATCAAGCGTTGTTCCATCCTGCAATGTTACCGCGGTACCTTCACCACCTGTGACGGTAATAGCCACTACACCATTTGGCGCTTCACTTGAAGTAAAGTTCTCAAGATCGATATCATTACCCGTCGCATCAATCAGCGTAATTGAGGTATTGTCATCACTAATTGATGCACTCACACCCGTTGCACCCGACTTGTCGTTAATGGCGATAGCCAGTTCACTCAAATTGGTTGTAGTCACGTTTGCAGAAACGACCTCACCGTTTAAGGTAAGTGAAACCACACCCGACGTATCCAGGCCACTTAACGTTGCCGTAGTTCGTGCTGCTGCTCTCACACCTGTTGTATCAGACGCTTTATTAACCGCGGCTGCAATTTCAGTCGCCGTACTGTTTGCACCCAGAGAAACTGAAGACGTTCCATCACCCTGAATGGAAATGGTTTGCGCCGCAAAGAAGTTACCGCTAGAGGCGTCACTCAATGCAGAACCCGCTGTTAACACGGCATTCGTGTTGGCCGCGGCATTTAAGATACCATCAGCACCACCACCTAATGCACCACCGCCCACATTAGACTGAATATTTATACCGGCCTGTTCAATAAAGACAGAAACAGAACCAACCTGAATACCTGAGTCACTTCCAGCACCACCGGTTTCGGTTAATGTCTGTCCCGCGAAGGTAAGCTGTGATGTTTCAACAATTGTAGCTGGAACAATAACCGCTTCTTCATTCGTCGCACCCGTGCCATCATCTGCAAGTACAGCTGACACACCCGCATCGATGGTTGTACCACCATCTATCTGTGCAACCGTAAAGCCACCACCTGTATCGGCCCCAGCACCGCCGGTTACCGCAACTGCGGTAATAGAAAGCGCGCCCTCAGCGCCTGTACCATCAGCAAGACCTCGAGTCACTTGCACCGTACGCGAAGCACCTGCGCCAAGCACCGTTGCCGTAACACCTTTAGCGGTTAAAGCGCCTGTGCCATTAATGGCATCGGCAAAATCTTGCGCTGCATCTCCGTTAGCAATAGACGCATTAAAGTCAGCCGCATCAGTGAAAGCCACCGCCACCGCATCACCATCAACGGCAAATGAGTAACCTGTTCCATCCGTTGCAGCATTTGCTGTAAAGCTCGCGATAGTGAAACTCGCATTATCTTGCACATCAAAGTTTTCAATACCAATATTTGCACCTTTGGCACTGGTAATGGTGCGGGTGGTAGAGTTATAAGTTAAATCACCATCATTGCCATTGGCCACATTAATCGCATCAACGGCTGCCTGTACCCCGGTATTGAAATCCGTAGAGTAAGTCGCTGGATCTACCTTAATTTCGACGGCTGATGTTTGTGCGCCATCGCCTGTAACCAGGTCAAATCTGACCACATCCCCAAACTCAGTACTTGTGGGTACCGTCGTCACCGTAAAGCTTGCAGCGTTTGGTGAAGCTGTTGCTCGAACACCATTGACAGCATCAAGCGCAGCGGCAATATCTGACGCATCACGATTGCTGTTTGCTGCGGTTATATTGACGGTACTCGTGCCAACCGTAATTGCCTGATCAGCGATTAACGTACCGAGTGCGGTTGTTGTATCTGCCGCAATGGCCTGTGCATTAAATGCGGTGCCAGAGGTTGCTACTGAGAATGCACTGGTCGCCACTTCAAGACCTTGAGTGGCATTAGTTGAAGAGACTTTATTAATACCAATCGTACTTGCTGTTGCACCGGACACATTCACATTAATCGTTTGATTCGCTTCTGCACCAATCTGGAAGCTCTGCGCCGTAAATGAACCATCCAATAATTTCAAGCCGTTAAAAGTCGTTGTGTTTGCAATACGATCTAACTCTGAAACCAGCTGATTTACCTCAGACTGCAGACTTAATCTATCCTGTGAAGAGTTGGTGGAGTTAGCTGACTGAATCGACAGCTCACGAACACGTTGCATAATGTTGGTTGATTCTGTTAATGCACCTTCAGCGGTTTGCGCTAGAGAGATACCATCATTGGCATTACGGGATGCCTGGGTTAAACCCCGAATCTGAGAGGTAAAACGATTAGCAATCGCCAGGCCCGCCGCATCGTCCTTCGCACTATTAATTCGTAAACCGGATGACAGACGTTGCAATGATGTAGTCAGCTGGTTCTGAGATTTATTCAGATTACGCTGAGAGTTGATGGATGGAATATTCGTATTAATGACTTGAGCCATGGTTATCTCCTAAGCTTCAGTCGCCTTACCAGGTCGACTAAAGGTCTAAAACTGGTTGCAGCGAATTATGTGTTTAATTCGTTCTCAGTGATTGTATCGGCGGCTTTTCCGATAGCTTTAGGATTAATTTGGTTTTTTTACCGGCAACAAAAATAAACTTTTAAGTCATTGATACTTAACATAAAGAAGGGGGGCGTGCGGCATCAATTTTCATTACCTGAAAGTCAATACGGCTCGAATGATTGACATACTCGGGGACAGACCGGTGCTTTTCCGCCCTGGAGTACTCCCAGTGCCCCTGTGATAAATACCACGGTGACTGACAATGCGCTGAAGCGACTTCGATTCACGCTTGATGGTATCAATAAGGGGACAGAGCGCCAAAAAACGGCGGTCTATCCCCGAGGGAGATGTGCCTGGGCTATCAGGATTAGATCAAATCAAACAAACTCAAACCCTGAATTCGTACAAAAGTTTGCTGTGCTACCTGCAGCGCGGTGGTTTGAAAGGTGATATTGGTAATCGCTTCAGCAATATCTAAATCTTCAATTTCAGAACGTACCGTTTGCAATGAAACCGTTTTAGATTCATTGTCATCGGTCTGGCTTTCAATTGAATTAATACGCCCACCAATGCTGGTTTGTACATTAATAATATTATCCATTGTGCGATCAATATTATTTAAAGCGTTATCGATTTGCTGGGATAAAAAAGAATTTGATGGGCCACCCGCCGCAAAAAAACCGACGTCGCCTACAATGGCAGAGGTAATTGAAGCAGCCGATGCCACCGTATTGCCATTGTTATTCAATAGCATAACCCCGTCATTACCGGTGTCGGTTAAATTGCTGAGTGCTAAATTACTAAACACCTCACCGTTACCTCCGTCGGTTCTAAACTCAATGGCATTGCTGGTGGGATTAATTTCAAAGGTCACACTTAAATTCGGCGTTAAGCCATTTAAAGTAAACGTGCCATCGCCATTATCGGTGACACCGGCGGTAACCAGCGCGGCGGCAATATTGGTGGCGGTTGCCGCATCAGTTGCACCGGCAAGCGCTGCAACATTTAAAGTAACACCATCAAAGTCTAAATCAAAACCAATGGCATCACCGGCAGCAAAACCATTGGCCAGGTACCCACCACCAAAATTACCCGCAATATCACCAACACCGGGAGTTTCAAGCTCCCTGACTAAATCGCTTAAGGTGGTAAAAATATCCTGATAACGACTGGCCTGAACCGTAAATTCATCACCCGCAACCGGCTCACCCTTCACATCAAGTTCTACGCCATCAAAGCTAATGGCAGCGCCGTCACTATAGGGCCGCGGCGTTGCCCCGACGACGACACCCTGAGTATTATCAAACACTTCGTAATTGTCCGCATCGATAAAGCGCACCGTGTAATCATTGTTTAAAAAAGCCGTTCTATCGACAACTGAACCGGTGCTAATACGTCCGGTGCCTGCATTTGTACGATTTGCATCAACCGAAAAATCCTCGTTTCCCTGACGTATTTTCTGAAAGACCTCAGCACCCGAATCCGTGGAAGTTACCTGCCGATTTGGACCAATTTGAATCGCCAGCTGTCCTTCATCACCATTGTATGTGTAATTACCCACACCATCGGTTGAAAATGCCTGGGTTTTAGATTGAAAGCCGGAAAATACATAATCGCCATTGGCATCGCGGGTATTGGCATAATCAAAAAGCTCGTTCAGCCTTTCTTTAATTTCACTGGCAATCGCCTGTTCACTCTGCAAATCATTAACCCCGGTGTTAGCCGCCTGTATTGCCAGCTCACGTACACGCTGTAAAATATTGACTGATGAGGTCAGGGTGGCTTCTTCCAGATTTAATCTTTGCCTGGCGTAATTTGCATTTTCATCAAACTGAGTAATCTGACTCAGGGCTTCATTTAAATCTAAAATACGCGAACTACCGCTGGGGTCATCGGATGGCACATTGATTTTTTTGCCACTGGACAGCTGACTTTGCGCTTCAAACAACTTCGCCTGTTTTTCCAGAATGCTGCGTACACCCTGTTGCTGGATTAAGTTTGTTGATACTCGCATGATTAAACCGCACTCAATAAGGAATTAAATAATTCCTGTGATGTTTGTATAACCCGTGCCGCGGCCTGGTAGGCCTGTTGAAAGCGAATTAAATCCGCCGCTTCTTCATCTAAATTAACCCCGGAAACATTTTCCCGCCGTTCCATCGCCTGTTGCAAAATACTTTCTTCCACCTGCAAATTTATTTTCACCTGCTGGCTTACCACGCCAACACCGGAAACCAGTGCGTTGTAAGATTGCTGCAACGAGGTATTTCCATTATCCATCACCGCCTGTTTCTGAATATCCGCCAGCAATAACATATTGCGGTTATCTGTGGTCCCATTGGTGTTGTTTTGCACGCTCACAATATCACCGGGCTGGGGCTCGCCATTTAACTGTAATTGCCAGCCATTCTGGTTAATCGTGATGCCATTAAAATACACCACATCATTCTGTAAAACAGTCCCGCTGGCCTGATCAACCACATCAAATGTACCCGCGGGGTTGGTCGGATCAAAAAACACATTCACTGCACGACTTAAATCGCCGTCCAGTGAATCGGTAATGCTGAGCCGATTCACTTCAACCTGACCGATATTGGCGATATTAACACGGGCTCTAATCGGTGCTGCCGCGGCAAATTCATCCGGGTTACTGATTTGGGTTTGAAAATTGACCGCGCCCAGGCGAGTGGCACGAATATAAAATGAGTCCCCGGCCAGGGGAATATCAACTGCGATATCCGCCGGCGTAATTTCCAGGCCATCCACCACAAACGGACCCGTGCCGGTGGCTAAAGTCACATTGTCGGTTAAGCGAACCACATTAAAATTTGCACCATCAAAGCGCACTTCATAATCCGATGTGGTGAGGGCATTTGCATCGCTAATCGCGTAATTAATAATGCCAGCACCAGTGTTATCTAAATTGGGTATAGCAACCGTGCTCGGGCCGATAAAGGTGGCCGCGCTGGCATTACTCACCGCACCGGCGGTTGCCTGTGTGCTCCCTGGGCCCAGGGGTGATAATGTCATAAAGGCGTCATTTGCCACCCCGTCAACCAGGTTGGTAATGGCTAAATTATTACCCGTGGAACTGGGGCCACCGCCGCCGGTCAATTTAATATTGCTGCCAAACAGCTCGAAGGTCAGGCTCACACCGGGGGTGTCTCCACCCGCCAGTGTGTAGGTACCATCGCCATTATCGGTAACATTGGCATCCGCGTTTATGCCGGTAGCGCCAAATAATAATCCATCGGCAATATCCTGGTTGTTATCCCCCGCCAGCACGGTGTATGCGGTGGTGACGGTTTGTCCATCAAACTGTAAATCGAAACTCACCGTATCACCAACATCAAAGCCATTATTTAAATAATCGCCACCAAACTGCGCCTCTAAACGACCACTACTCACGCTGCTGAAAATATTAGTGCCCAGCTCACCCTTTAAATCATAGCCCTGTATATTTTGCGCATTAATTGAATCAGACAGTGCAATGGCGGTGCGCCCCAGCTGGTTTTGTGCGGAGCGCAGCAGGTTAACCCTGAGGTCGAGCAAACCACCCAGCTCACCCCCAACCACTGAATCGGTGATAACCACGGAGCCGCCATTGCTCTGCATGGCAATGGCGGTTAAATCCGGTTGTGCCGCATCCTGCTGAGTCACCATATTAAATGAAATTTCATTCGACACCAGCAACTGCCCGGTGCCCACCAGCACATTAATATTGCCATTTGCCTGCTCGACTACATTCACTGCAATTTTTTCTGACAACTGTTTTAACAGGGCATCGCGTTGATCGAGTAAATCCGCGGGGCGATTATTAACATCGCTGATACTGGAAATTCGGCCATTTAAGTTGGCTATCTCAGCGGTAATAGAATTCACTTCATTCACTTTTACCCGCAAACTACTATCCACTTCCGATTCAATCGTTTGTAACTCGGAGCCCAGGGCAACAAAACGTTGTTGAAGATTTTCCGCTGCCCCCAGTAATGCAGCCCTTGGCGCACTGGCGGCGGGATTATTGGCCACATCATTAAGCGCATTGAAAAAACCATCCAGTGCCGGCATTAAACCGCCCTGTTGATCCGCCAGCAAACCTTCAACCCGCCCCGCGAAAGCTTCGAAAGTGTTCAATCGGGAAGTACTGGATGTGGATTCACGCAAAGTTATGGTATTAAATTCGTCGATAATGCGTTGAACATCGGTTAACTGAACACCCTGCCCAAAAAAGGCCGGCCCCTGGCGAATCGGCTGGCGCGCATTTAACTCAACCCGCTGACGCGTGTAATCTTCATTACCCACATTGGCAATATTTTGCGATGTTGTGGCCAGTGCGCCCTGATAGGCCATTAAACCGCTTAATGATGTGTTGAGTATGCTGGGCATAATGCCTCACTTTCCTGTATTTAACCTGGCCACAATGATGCTGGCCTGAACAACCGTCTTCCTGAAAGGCTTCTCAGGTTAGCGGCACTTTATTTAAATTCTTTAGCTCGGACACCCGACTCTGTATCGCTTCATCATTGCGTATACGATTGATTTTGCGAGCATAATCCGGATCGGTTGCATAACCGGCATTCTGCAGCTCACGGGCATAGGCCTCGCCGTCATAAGCATGCTCCAGGGCCTGCTGGTAACGGGGGTTATCAAGTATAAAACGGGTATAATCTTCAAATGCCTGGGAGGTGGATTCATAGGCGCGAAACTTTGCCTGCTCCTGCTGCATCACCCCGTGACGATATTCTCGGGTGGTGATTTCCAGTTTGTCACCCTGCCAGCGCTGGTCAGCCTTAATGCCAAACAGATTGAAACTATTGCTACCATCCGCATGTTTTGGGGTGTGTTTCCCCCAGCCGGTTTCCAGTGCGGATTGCGCGACTAACACATCCGCATCCACCCCCAGCACTGCCGCCGCACGTAATGCGTGGGGCCAGACATCATCGACAAAGGCTTTTGCAGAATTCCACAGACCCGCTGCCGTTGCAGGCGCGACCGATGTGTTGGAAGACAAAATTTCATCTTTTGCAATTTCCGGCTTTGGCACTTTAAAGAGCGTGACATTACTTTTCATCACCCTGTCTACTGGCCGCGGACGAGATAAATAATAATCAATATTTTGATCACTTAATTCAGTTTCAGGTGTACCACCTAATTGCCTTTCAATGGTTTTAGCCAGACCAATACCTTTACCATTTGAGATATGCATACTTAACTGTTTGTCATACATATCCTGATACATCTTTCCCGCTTTGCTGCCAAACAGTTGATTTTCCGGCACCGTATCGCGCATGCTTTTTAACATCATCTGTACAAATAAAGATTCAAACTGCTTTGCCACCTGCTTAATCGCTTCGGGACTTTTCTCACGGGCGCCTTTTTTAAGCCCCGAAAGTGGCTGAAAATCGTTAACCATGGTGGCTGTGCTTTGCATCGTTAAATCACGATCAATTCAGCCGATAAAGAACCGGACGACTTTAACGCTTCAAGCATGGCAACCAGATCACCGGGGGCAGCACCCACCCGATTAACCGCATCCACCAGCTCCCGTAAACTGATGCCGGGACGGAATAAAAACATCCGCACATCCTGCTGCTCAACATCAATACGATCACGCCCAACCACCGCGGTAGTCCCCCTATTAAATGCACCACCGGGCTGGCTGACAATGGGATCGGAGGTAACACTCACCACCAGATTACCGTGGGCCACCGCTGCACGTTTCACCCGCACTTCATCGGTAATAACGATGGTGCCGGTGCGTGAATTAATAATAATGCGCGCCGGGGCTTTACCCGGGGAAACCGCAATGTTTTCCAAAAATGAAACAAACTCAACTTTTTGTGAAACCGTGGGTGGCGTTAACACCTGAATAGATACCGCATCCAGCGCATGTGCACTGTCCGGGCCGAGTACATTATTAATCGCCTGCACCACCCGCTTGGCGGTAGTGAAATCGCTACGGTTTAAATTAAACACGACCTTTTCCATATTCGCGAACGGGTTTAACACCTCACGCTCAATAATTGCACCGCTGGGAATACGCCCAACGCTGGGCACATTCACCGTGACCTTTGAACCATCACTGCCGGAAACACCAAAACCACCCACCACTAAATTACCCTGGGCCACCGCATAAATTTTTCCATCGGCTGCCTTTAACGGCGCCATTAACAAACTCCCCCCGCGTAAACTTTTTGAATTACCCAATGATGATACGGTGATATCAATTTTCTGACCGGCTTTGGCAAAAGCCGGCAAATCCGCATGAATAGCAACAGCGGCAACATTTTTCAATTGTGGCTGGGTGCCGGGCGGCACAACTATGCCGTATTGCTGCAACATGTTATTAAAACTTTGAATGGTGAAAGGCGTCTGGGTCGTCTGATCCCCGGTGCCATCGAGGCCAACGACCAGGCCATAGCCAACCAGATGGTTGTCCCGAACGCCTGCTATGGAGGCGATATCCTTTAAACGCTCGGCCTGAGCGGTTGCGGTCAGTGTTGTTATGTTTATCACCAGTAGTAGTATTTGTCGCCAGTGCATTGGCTTGCTCCAGATAAATTGTTGCTTTGTAGGGTGATGTTGCAAGTGTGGGGCCAACTTGGTTTTTTGGGTGGCCGTTTTAGTTTTTGTTGTTTCTGTGGATTTTGGTTTTTTTACAAGTCAATAACTTTTTGGGAACTTGAATTCTGTGGTTTTAGACTGTTAGTTTATCTGCAAGCCAATAACCTCATGGGAATTAGAATTCTGTGGTTTCGCCTTTGTGGCGACCCACTTTCTTTTCTTCAGCGAAAAGAAAGTAGGCAAAGAAACGCCGCCCTTCATTCGCTTGTTTTCATTTTAAAAAGCTAAAATAAAAATTCCCGAAAATTGTTCCGAAGACTTCCAGTCATATTTTAACCTGTTTGTTCTATGCTCTTTTTCCGGGTCATTCTGATGCGCATCCTTGCTTATCAGAATTCAAAATCACATCCCTGTGATTTTGCCCCTACTTGCATACAATTTTCGGCAAGCTCTAGAGGGGAGGTGAGTCAAAACCGATAAGGACTGAGTCTGTAAAGGAAACCCTGTGGGAATTTTGACACTATGAAATGTTAATATTTAACACACATCCATTACTTTATAACCCATCATCTCATCAATTATGATTTGCACTTCAACTCCATCGTCGTTCCCGAATGCTTCTATCGGGAACCCAGCGAATTTATCAAACTTAAAAAGCCATCAATATAATTTAAAGATAAAAGGTAAGAAGGCTTTTGCTTTAATGCTTTTGACTTTAATCCCCATTACCCAGGCTGATGAAGGCGTGATTTATTTGGGGCTTTGCGTTGCGGCTGTTTGAGCGAATTTGCCTTTTAATTCGTGAGTTCCGCAATGGCCAAATAAATGAGAACTGAAGAAGGGACTTTTATTTGTGCTTTTTACAAATAAAAGCCGGGGTTAAGCGGGGCGGCCTTTCTTTGGTTACTTTCCCATGTTTGATTAGCATGGGCTGTAGAAAAGAAAGTGACTCGCTAAGCAAGCGAAACCACAGAATTCTAATTCCCATAAAGTCATGGGCTTGAAATAAACTAACAGTCCAAAACCACAGATAAAAAAAACTAAAACGGCCACCACTTACCATTCATAAACTGCCCAAACCACCCCTGATTATTCGCATCCGCCAGGAACCCTTCACCACTATAAGCAATCTGCGCATCCGCCAGTTTTGAAGAGACTATTGTATTATCCGACTGAACATCCAGCGGCCGCACTACCCCCGCAATACGAATATATTCTTTACCCTGATTTAAGGTAAACCATTTTTCACCCTGCACGACTAAATTATCATTCGGTAAAATATCCACAACCGTTACGGTAATTTCACCGTTTAAACTATTGCTTTGTGAGCTATCCGCTTCACCCGAAAATTCACGCTTTGGCGCAATACTCATTTCCATCACATTTGCCCCGTTAAATGTTGGGGTCGATCCGAAAATGGTAGGACTGGGCATATCAATCGAATCTTCTTTTGTCGTACTGGTTCCTGCCTGTTTACTAGCGCTGGTACTTTCCTGTAACAACACAGTCAATATGTCACCAATTCTGTAAGGCTTGGGATCTTCAAATAATGAAATACCCCGTTGCTGAAATAATGAACCATTGATATAAACCGGCGGCTTTGGTGCTATGGGTCTAATGATAGGTTCAAAATCTGCCAGCTCTTGTGACGTAGTTGCACACCCCGTTAATAACTGAAACATTATTAGCAGAAGAAGAAATTTTATAAATTGTTTTTTTCCCATTTCTGTCACCTTTTATAATCATAAATTTAAAACTGAAATTGACGACTAAAAATTTATAATTATTTTTATAAATTGTTACTCACGTACTGCAACATCTGATCTGCGGTTGAAATTACTTTCGAATTCATTTCATACGCCCGCTGGGTTTCAATCATGTTTACCAGCTCTTCAACCACATTTACATTGGAAGTTTCTACTGCGCCACTTTCTAAAGTACCTAAACCGGTTAAACCCGGGGTGCCGGTAATGGGCGAACCACTGGATGCGGTTTCTACAAATAAATTATTGCCGTCGGCTTGCAAACCTGCGGGGTTTACAAAGTCCGCAAGTTGAACGGTGCCGATTTGTGTCGGGCTGGTATTGTTGCCGGTTAACACACTAACGGTTCCATCCTGGCCGATGGTAATGCTTTGGGTATCTGATGGAATGGTTAACGATGGCTGAATAAACTGCCCCTGTGATGTCACCACCTGTCCATTAGCATCAATTTGAAATGTGCCATCCCGGGTGTAGGAGGTTGAGCCATCGGCTTGTTGAATTTGAAAAAATCCTCGGCCTAAAATGGCCATGTCTAATGCATTTCCAGTTTGGGTCAAATTACCCTGGGTGTGTAATTTTTGTGTGGCAACAATGCGCACACCGGTGCCGGTTGAGAAACCTGAAGGCGCCCGAGTATCCTGGGTTATCTGGCCGCCGGCCTGGCGTTTATTCTGGTAAATTAAATCCTGAAAAATAGCCTGATCGCGTTTAAACCCGGTGGTGTTTACATTCGCCAGATTATTCGATATTAAAGATAAACGGGTTTGTTGTGCGTCTAAACCTGTTTTTGAAATCCACAGTGCCGGGTTCATTTTTCTATCTCCAAACTATTTTTTATTAATGATTTAAATATTTTCATTTTTAACTATTGCGCAGTAATCTTGCGGATGATTCATCCAGGGTTTTGGCTTCCTGCATGAGTTTTATATTCGTTTCAAACTGGCGAGCATTGCTGATTAATGAAATCATCTGTCCCACCACATTAACATTACTGCCTTCCAGTACACCGGTTTCGAGTTGCACATCAATTGACGCTGGCGCCTCTGTTCCACCATTCAGGCGCAACAATCCATCCGCTGTTTTGTGTAAATTTCCTAACTCGGGATTCACCAGTTTAATTCGATCGGCAATAACTAATGCGGCAGCAGCCTGCCCCACTGGCACAATGCTGATTGAACCATCTGAACCGATATCTATTTTTTCTGACGGGGGTAATGCAATCGGCCCTGTATTTCCCACAACAGCAAAACCGGTGCCGGTGATCAGGCGTCCTGCGCTATCGAGTATCAGGTTTCCCGCACGGGTATAGGCCTCTACACCCTCGGCATTTTGTACCGCAATAAAGCCCGCGCCATTAATCGCGACATCCAGCTCCTGACCCGTTGCAATAATATTACCCGCTGATAAATCAATATCATCCGCATCCTGCTGGTTCATTACCCGGGTATTTAAACCCGGACCACTGACATGCCAGCTGGTGAATGTGTTGAGCTGGGATTTAAAACCTAATGTATTGGCATTCGCCAGATTATGCGAAATGGCGGTTTGCGCCTGCATTGCCTGGCGGGCTCCATTGGTTGCGGTGTATAGCATTTTATCCATAACGGTTACCGGATTATGTAATGTTGATAATGGTTTGAGTAATGGTATTAGCGGTTTCAATGGCTTTTGAATTGGCCTGGAAATTACGCTGTGCAGTAATCAGATTAACCAGCTCGGCGGTTAAATCGATATTGGAGGTTTCCAGCGAACCGGACTGAATTAAACCCAGGTTACCGGTGCCCGCTTCACCACCAATCACCGGCCCGGATTCAACGGTTTCCACCCAGGCCGTGTTACCTGTCTGGCGCAAACCCTGGGGGTTATCAAATCTTGCCAGCGCGATTTTGCCCAGTGAGGTGGTTTGACCATTGGTAAAACTGGCTCGTACCAGCCCCCCATCATCAACCTCCAGCCCAGCTAAACGGCCGGTTGAAAAACCATCCTGACTTAAAAACTGCACTGAAAAATCACCCTGTGCTTCCTGGGTAATGGTGTTGCCCTGATTGGTAAAATCGATTGTGATATCAAGGGGTGCGGCACCGTTGGTAAGTGCATAGGCATCAAAATTCAGTGCCCCGCCGCCGGTTGAAGTGAGCAGATCGAGGGTTCCTGACGAATCAAAATCGAGCGTTGCCGGTGCCAGCCCACCCCCTGTCTGCATAGGGAATCCATCCAGTGTAGATCGCACATCCCAGGTGTTAGTCAGCCCGTTGGTCATCACAAAGTACATACTTAAAATATGTGAATTTCCCTGTGAATCAAACACCGTTGCGGAGGTTGAATTATTATAGTTTGCCGTATTTGGCGTGACGGTTGTGCCGGCAAGTATTGCCGCATTGAATTCACCATCAATGCCAGCAATAGCCGTATCCGGGCTAAGACCGGCGGGTAAATTCAAATTAATATCCACCGTAGTTGATGCCTGTGGACTCCCCACAGTATTGGGCACCTGTAAAGGAATGGTGCCGGTTAAACTGGTTGTGCCCACAATGCCGGTGAGAGAATCAACCGGAAATACCTGTAAAATCTGACCCGCGCTGTTTGCCACCAGCCCATTTTGATCAACCTGAAAAGCCCCAGCGCGGGTATAGGATAACTCACTGCTGGTTTGATTGGGTCGCAACACGAAAAATCCTTCGCCGGTCACCGCCATGTCCAAGGTGTTTTCAGTAAAGTCTAAATTACCCTGACCAAACTGCTGTGACACTGAAGCCAGCTGCACACCGGAACCAATGGCATTAGAGGTGGTGCCCAGCGGTGAGGCGGCAAAAACATCGGCAAACTCTGCCCGTGAACCTTTAAAACCGGTTGTGGCAACATTTGCAATGTTATTACTGGTTACATCCAGGTCTGCTGATGCGGCGTTTAAACCACTGAGTGAAGTACTAAAAGTCATGCTAAATTCCTCGCATTATAAAAATCAGTAAGGTTACTGAATCTGGTTAACCTGATTAAAACTCACCGTACCCAGGTTAGCTAAATCAACCTGCATTGGCTGACCCGGTGCACCCAGTGTGAGGCTGCGTACCTGGTCTAACACCTGCGGTGTGAGTATTTCTGTATCGCCGCCAAAACTGGCTTCAACTTCTATGCGGTAACGACCCGCTGGGGCGCGTGGCCCGTTAAACGTGCTGCCGTCCCAGTTAAACTGCAACTGGCCAACCGGCTGCGCACCTAGCTCAACCCGGCTTAATGCTTCTCCGCTGGCGTTATAAATATTGACCGCGACATTGCTCGCGCTTGAATCCAGTTCCACTGCACCGAGCAAAGCGCCCTGCGCTGGCAAATAACCCTGATCCAGATTCACCAGCACCTGACGACCAATTAGGCTCGACGCCTGTAATGCCTGTGAAGACTGTAAATTAGACGCTAAATCCTGAAATGAAGAGAGCAAATCGTTGATGCCATTGACTGTTCCAAACTGTGCAATCTGCCCCATAAACTCACCATTTTCCATGGGCTTAAACGGGTCCTGATTGGCTAGCTGGGTCGTCATTAATTGTAAAAACTCGTTTTGACCTAGCTCGGTTCTGTCTTTATCCGTGTCTTTTGATTCTGCGAGTGTGCGCAAACCCGGTATATTTTCAAATGCATTAATATCCATAATTTAACCCTGCCCCATCTGTAATGTTCTGAGTGTCAGTTCTTTTACGGTACTGAGTACTTCAATATTATTCTGATAACTTCTTGATGCGGAAATCATATCCGCCATTTCAGCAACCGAATCAATGGCCGGGCTAAACACAAAACCCTCATCGTTTGCCAGTGGATGATTGGGGCGATACTGGGGAATGGCGGTGGTTTGCTCCTGCATAATTTCTCTGACTTTTACGGTTGCCACATCATCCATTGTTCCCATATTCTGCATCACCGATTCAAAAATTGGGTGACGGGCCTGATACACATCATTCTTATTAGAGGAAATGGTATCCGCATTCGCCAGATTAGATGCAATCGTATTTAAGCGCAGCATCTGTGCACTCATACCTGAACCCGCCACATCAAAAACCTTAAAAACTGACATTACTGACTCCTGAAATTATTTTAATATCTAACATTAGACTCACAATTACTCGCCTCTGAAGGCTGTTTTCAGACCTTTAATTTTGCGCGATAAAATATTCATCGATAATTGATAGCGCATGGAATTTTCTGCAAATGCGGCTTTTTCTTTTTGCGTATCTACGGTGTTTCCATCCGCAGCGCTTTGTTCAACTTCGCGATACTGAACATCATTGGAAAAAGCCTGTTGCGATAAACGCATATGACCTTTATTTGTCGTACGAATTTTTACCGAATCATTGCGCGTCCGTTGTAATACCTGATCAAAATCAATATCACGGGCCTTGTAATTCGGCGTATCCGCATTAGCGATATTTTCTGATAACAGTTGAGTGCGACGCTCAAATAGCAGCAGCGCATCATCATGAATTCCAAACGCATTATTAAAATTAACTGGCATAAAATTTTCCTCTTGCAGAGGGTGTTGCAAGGCTGATGCCAATTTTAGTTTGTTTTGTTTTTCAACAAGTTAGAGAAATTACACTGAATTGAGTTATGGGGAATGTGGCAACTGTTGCCGGTGGGTGGCAAGAATACAAATGTGGGAGACAGCCTCAGCTGGCAAGAAAAGAGTACGATGTATAGCGAGTAGTTAAAGCTATTTTTTTAAACAGACTTAAGCCGATAAACCACACCAGTACTGGCACGCACCATTTCAAATTTATCGCAATACTGGGCGATAGATTCTGAGGCACCCAGCATTAAAAAACCGCGGGGATTTAATGACTGGGCCATTCGATTTAAGATATCGGCTTTAGATTCGGCGGAGAAATAAATAAGGACATTACGGCAGAAAATTGCGTCAAATTTTCCCAGAGATGCGTAACTTTTTAGCAGGTTAACTTCACGAAAATTAACCCGACTACGAATACTCGCATTCACTTGCCACTGATCGCCCACCGGAGAAAAAAACTGCCGCTTACGCTCTTCTGATAATCCCCGGGCGAGTGCCAGTGCATCATACTTTGCCTGTTTGGCCGCATTTAAAATTTCCTGGGAAATATCCGTTGCGGTGATCTCAACTCTGAAACCGGAATTTTTTTTCAGATACTCATCGGTTGTCATACTAATAGAGTAAGGCTCCTGCCCGCTTGAACAGGCTGCAGACCAGATGCGAATTGATTTTTTTTTCTGTTGTTTATAATCTTCAAAAATAGTTTTGCTGAGCACTTCAAAAGGATAAGTATCACGAAACCACAGGGTTTCATTAGTTGTCATCGCTTCAATAACTTTAGTGCGCAGTACAGAACTGACTGATTTGTTTAAAATATTTACTAACTCCTGCAGAGTCGAAATATTATTGTCTTTCATTAAACGGTTAAGTCGACTGGAAACCAGATAATGTTTGTTTGCACCTAAAACAATACCACAGGCTTTTTCCAGAAACATCTGAAAATTTTTGTATTCATCCGGGGAAAAACTTTCGGTCATATGATATTAAGCCCACCTCTCGATTGAGGTCTGGTATTTTATAGTGATAAAAACAGGTTTAACAAAAAAACATAATTAATCATCTGAGACATTGTCCATGCCTTCAGATGGGTCTTTATTATTTACAATATTGATTACCGAATGTGCAAGCTCATTGGGTTTGAACTTCGGCACGAAATGATTTGCACCGACTTTTTCCACCATACTGTTATTAAATACACCACTCAATGAAGTGTGCAACATAACATATATATCCTGCATCCTTGGATCTTTACGAATTTTAGTTGTCAAAGTGTATCCGTCCATTCTGGGCATTTCAATGTCTGAAATGACCAACGCAATTTTATCCGTTAAAGCTGATCCATCTTCAACCATTTTTTCAAGCGCTTCGAAACCTTCCTGGCCATCATTTGCCAGGGTGCATGCAATCCCGACTTTTTCCAGTACCCGCTTAACCTGATTACGTGCCACGGACGAATCATCAACCACCATCACATGCTTGGGCTTTTCATCATTAAAATCTGCTGCACCGGATAAAACTTCATCTGATACTTCTTCACTAAAGCCCATGATATCGGCAAACACGCGTTCCACATCAATAATTTCAATCATTTCATTTTCAACATGGGTCACCGCGGTCAGGTAACTGGCTGAACCACTGCCCTTGGGCGGTGGCAATATATCTTTCCAGTTCATATTGGTAATGCGATCAACCGCAGCCACCATAAAGCCCTGAATATAACGATTGTATTCTGTCACTATTACAAAACTATTTTCTCTATCTTTTATGGGTTCATTACTAATGGCCAGACCCAAATCCATTACCGGTATGGTGCGATTTCGCAGGTGCGCAACCCCTACAACTTTAACATTCGCTTTAGGCATATGGGTGAGTTTGGGACAGCGTATGACCTCCTGCACTTTAAATACATTAATGCCATACATCTGTTTTCCCTGCAGCCTGAACAGCAATAATTCCAGTCGATTGGTTCCCGCTAACTGGGTACGACTATCAACACTATCTAATACACCCGCCATTTATGACTCCCATGAAGTAACTTTTTAATACATTCATTTCTATAAAAATTCAAATCTACCCATATACGATTCTATAAAAATCAGGTACATAGTTTTAAAGTTTTAAACTATACTCAAACCATTAGGCACTTAAATTGACTCAACATCTCATTTAGCCTATTTAAGATATTAGTCTATATAATGTGAAGTGCTAGTAAATAAAGCTAAACAGATATAAAAATTATAATTAAATAACTAGAGAAACAAATGCCTAGCCCATTAATTCTGACCAAACGTGTATTGCCTATTCTGCAGGCCGCGTTAAATGCTGATATCAGACAGCTCCACACATTAAAAAAAGCGAATCCGGGTTCTGCCTCAGCCATTGAAAGTATCATTTCAAATCTGCTCGAGAACAATCAGAGAATTGCCAGTGCCGCCGCCGCGGGTGTTGACTCTCTTTCAGAGACCTATGAAATTTTAACTAAGAATTTGCATTTACAAAAAGAAGTTATCAATATTAATGACACCATTGCCAGTATTGCCGCCGCCACCGAAGAAATGGCAGCAACGGCAGCTGAAATCTCCCAGTCCTCAACCGCTACAGCTCAACGGGCAACTGAAAGCTATAGTAAAACTGAATCCGGGAATCTGGCTATCTCTTCTATGATGGGGGACATGGATCAACTGGAAAGTGCCATGTCCTCTATGTTTGGTGAAGTTCAAAAATTTGCGGGTTTTACCGAAGAAATTAATAATCTCACCGCCACGGTACGCGACATTGCCAACCAGACCAATTTACTTGCGCTCAATGCCGCTATTGAAGCGGCTCGTGCCGGTGAAGCCGGGCGAGGTTTTGCCGTGGTTGCCGATGAAGTTAAACAACTGGCCTCTAAAACCGAATCCGCAACGGTGGAAATTGAATCGGTCACCAATACCATGAACTCACTAATGAATGAAGTCGGTGGCTCAATGACATCCAGTAAGGATCGTCTAAATGAAAGCCTGGAAAGTCTGGAAACAGTAGCAATAGCGCTGGGAGATGTAACCTCGGTGGTTAATGATGTAACCGAACAGGTGCAAACCATTTCCACATCTGCAGACGAGCAACAGGCGGTTTCAGCTGAAATGGCATCAAAATTAAATGAAATAACCCTGGCGGTGCAGAATGAAAACCAGCAGATTGATGATATTTCACGTCATACCAAGCAACTTAATGCGGCAATATTAGATCAATTCAGCCATCTGGCTACATTAAATCAGGACCCGATTTTATTACAGACGGTTAAAGCGGATCATATCACCTGGAAGATTCGACTGGCTGCAATGGCAATGGGCGGCGACATCATTCCCGATAACGAGCTTAAAGATCACACCCAGTGCCGTTTGGGACAATGGTATTACGACAAAGGCCAGGAAAACTTCAAGAGTAATGAAGCTTTCCAGAAAATAGAGCACCCCCACACGCGGGTGCATGAAATTGGCAAAGAAATTGCAGTGTTAATATTAAAGGGTCAAACAGATGCTGCGAGTCAAAAATTTGCTGAAATGGAAAGTTTTAGCCAGCAGCTGTTTGAGCACATACAGGAATTACTAAACGAGGTTAATTCGCCATGACTACCTGTTCTATCAAATTGAACACTTACGCAATATTTAGCAGTTTTTTAATTTTTTTCAGCCTGATAAGTCACCCTGTACACGCAAAAGCCTCATCCCCCCAGAAGTCAACCGGCACGCAACAACCCCATAATCACCAAAACATCGCGGAAACAGCTCGTCAGTTCCTTGACGCAAACATAGATAAATCACAATTTTCACGAACCAGCATACAAATGAGCCAGTTAGACCCAAGACTTAGACTGGCACAATGTCCATTGCCATTAACCAGCACCCTTGCACCGGGCAGCCGCTTTTCCGGTAAAACCACTGTACATATCCGTTGCAATAGTAATAGCCCATGGACTGTATACATTAGTGCACAAATCAACCTTTTTGGTAAAGTCATTCAAACCGCAACCCCCTTAAGCAGAGGGCATATTTTGAAAAAAGACGACTTAATGGCAGTTGAGGAAGATTTAGGGCGCATTCGATACGGCTATTTTGTAGATAAAGAAAATTTAATTGGCAAACAGCTAAAACATCAATTGCCCCAGGGCAGGATTATCAAGGCAAATTACGTTAAGTCGCAAACTCTAGTTAAAAGGGGCGAACTTGTATCTATTGTGGCTGGAAACAAGGGTTATTCGGTAAAAATGACAGGAACAGCCATGGCCAGCGGTGCCCGAGGGGACCGTATCCGTGTCAAAAACACATCATCTAAACGCATTGTAGAGGGCACGATTAAAGAGGCGGGTGTAGTGAGTATTAATTAATTTCACATTTATTGCTAAAGTTATTTAATCCCTGGCCGATATAGACTGCGAGAGAATACAAATCAGGTGTTTACACCCGGAGTAAAAAGCAATGAGTAATCCAATTAACCCGCTAAGCCGATCAGCATCTGGCACTGTTAATAGCAATATTGACAAAGCCCAGACAAAAAATAGTACTGATAACAGCGCACCAGCCCGTAGCACAGCTAGCGATACGGTGAGCCTGTCACAGGAGTCTCAACAGGTTGCAGGCTTACAGCAACAGTTAAAAGACAGCCCGGCTATTGATCAGGCCAGGGTTGACTCGATTAAACAGGAAATTGCGAATGGCAATTATCCATTAGATGCAAATAAAATAGCTGAAAATTTAATTAACCTGGAACAATCCCTGATTGAATAGTTAATATCAACAACCGGAAATAATATGACTGATCTACTCTCTCTCTTACAGAACATTCAAAATCTTAGCCAGCAACTCCTGGACTGTTTACTACTTGAAAAACAGGCACTGGATAATAATCAGCTGCATGAACTCACTGAGATTTCAAATCAGAAGCAGACCCTGCTTGAACAGCTGGATCAGTTAGACAAACTACGTATGGCAAGCTCTACCGATAAAAATTTCAATACGTTTATTGCTAATAGCAAAAACCAGCCCCTTATTAAACAATGGAATTCAACTCGAAAAACAATCGCCGCCTGTCAGCAGCAAAATGAAATTAATGGCCGACTTTTAAATAAACGCAGTATGGTTAATCAAGATATTCTTTCTATTTTGAGTGGCCGTAATCAGCAGGCGGATGAAACGTATAATGCTCATGGCAACCAGGTTGGTAGTGCTTCTTTATTTAACGGTATAAAAGCTTAAAATAATTTTTTACCTAAAAAGTTCCCGACTTTTAATCGGTTTACCTTCCAGATAATAATTTAAAACCACCCTCATTAATCGCTTGGCATCTTTAAGAGACTGTTCAGAATCAAGGGTATTGGCATCTAAATCAAGTAAACTTTTTCCTGATAATTTCAGAATATAAGATTCATCGTATACCGATGATAAGCTAACCGGACCATGTTCTAAATAATAGACATACTCTTCACCAGCCAGAACCGCTTCACCTGTTTTTGCATTTACAGGTAAATTTAAGCCGAAACCTAACTCTTCCAGTAACTGCTTTTCAAACAATCTCAACACTGGTTCAATCTCGTTATTATCCGCCAACAAACGAATAACAGATTCATAAAGTAGATAAACACGTTCGTGAACATCATGTTTATGTAAAAGTTTTATAACTAATTCATTAATATAAAATGCACTGGGTAACGACTTGCCTTTTAACGTTAATGTTTTAACCATCTGTGGCTCAGCACTGGTTAGCGTCGGCATGTCGCCCTTACCCGACCAGCCAATGATTAACGGTTTAAACGGTTGCAATATACTTTTTAACCGTGATTTGGCTCCGCGACTACCTCGACTCATTAGTGACAGACGACCGTAATTCGGTGTTATGACTTCTAAAATCTGACTTGTATCACGGAAAGCTCTATGATGAAGAATATAAGCGGGTTGGTCCTGAATGCGCACGGATGAAATGATTAAGAAAGCGCTTTACGCAAAACAAACAGACAAGGCATATTGCCCGCAAATGAACGCGAATATTCGCAAAGAAAAAATTTGCGTTTTTTTGCGTTCATTTGCGGACAACATGCTTTTACTAATCAGCGTCATAGCCCAAACTACGTAATGAAGCTTCACTATCTGACCAGCCCGATTTGACTTTCACCCATAGCTGCAAAAACACTTTTCTATCAATTAGCTTTTCAATGTCTTTGCGTGCTTTTGTACCAATGCTTTTCAAGCGTGCGCCTTTTTCACCAATCACAATTACTTTCTGGCCTTTGGTTTCCACCAGAATTAAAGCATGAATGCGGGTTATTTTTTCTTCATCCTTATAACTCTCAATTTCAACTGTTGTCTGATAAGGCAATTCATTACCTAATTCTCTAACCAGTTTTTCACGAATAATTTCTGCCGTTAAAAACCGGGTACTACGGTCAGTAAATTCATCCTCCTTAAAAAATGCTGGTGCTACTGGTAACTGTGTTAACAGATAATCTTCTAACTGCTGAACATTATCACCCTGTGTAGCCGATACAGGTAATACATTAGCAAAATCATATTTTTCACTGATTTCACCTATAAAAGGTAACAGCTGATTTTTATCGCTGATTTTATCGACTTTATTTACCAGCAATATTACCGGAACATCTACCTGTTCTAATTTATTTAAAACCAGCTGATCTTCATCAGTCCACTTTAATGCCTGCACCATAAACAACACAACATCTACATCATGAATCACAGAACTTGCAGCACGATTCATATAACGATTAATTGCGCGATTTCCACCACTATGAATACCCGGTGTATCGACGAATATAAGCTGCCCTTTATCAACAGTTTTTACACCCAAAATTTGATGCCGTGTTGTTTGTGGCTTTCGAGACGTAATACTGAGTTTTAAACCAAGTATGTGATTCAACAGTGTCGACTTTCCCATATTGGGACGGCCAATAATTGCAATATAACCACATTTAAATTCTTTATCTGTCATTAGTTTTCTTTTTAAAAGCTTCTTTTACTAGTGAAATTATTCTATCTGCCGCTTGTTGCTCTGCTTTTCTTCGATTACCTGCCTTGCCCTGTGTTTGCAACTCAAGTTTATCGATTTTACAACATACGGTAAATTGCTGATTATGAGCCTTACCAATAACCTCAATGACATCGTAGTCTGGTAACCCCAGTTGTCTCGATTGCAACAATTCTTGCAGACGAGTTTTGGGATCTTTTAATGAATTAACATCGGGTATACTTTCTAACTGCTTATGATAAAGCTGTAATATTAATATTCTGCAGCGCTCTAAATTACTATCCAGATAGACTGCACCAAAAATTGCCTCTACCGTATCCGCAAGAATCGAGTTTCGTCGATAACCACCACTTTTTAATTCGCCACTGCCGAGGGTTAAATAATCACCTAATTTTAAATCCTGAGAAACAAGATAGAGACCATCTTTATTAACCAAACTGGCTCGTAGTCGACTTAAGTCACCTTCTGATGACTTTGGATAACGTAAAAACAAATCAGCGGCAATCACAAAATTTAAAATACTATCGCCTAAAAACTCCAGGCGTTCATTATTTTTTGAACCAGCACTGCGATGCGTTAAAGCTTCTTTTAATAAGTTTGTATTTTCAAATTTATAATCAATACTTTTTTCTAAACGGTTAAGATATGATTGTTTATGATGTAAATCTTTTATCATTGATTTGGTTTAACTTTTAAATCGACTACGTGATCAAACACAACTATATAATCAAGATTACCAACAAGATTGTCGCGCTGCTCATACTTTAAAGTAAGCTTATAACCGTCATCAATTTTACTAAATTTAAAAGCACCTTTATCTCTATATATCATAGATAAATTATTTACATCCATTTTTCTATACAGCATTGCACGAATATACTTTGGATTTTTTCCTTGGATTTTTTCATCCCGGGGCATTTCATCCATAATAGATTTTACCGAAGCATAGTTCATATAAGCCGGTAAGATTTTTAACACTGCAAGTCCCAGCGCGGCCATAAATGAACCTATAATCGCCATTGAGATTAACGTCATACCACGCTGTTTTTTTAACATGTTTCGATTCCTATTTTATAGTCTGCCCAATACGCTCAAAACCAATGCCGCTATCCCAGTGCATCCAGATCATAAAGGCTTTACCCACCAGATATTTTTCCGGCACCACACCCCAGTAACGACTGTCATTACTGTTATCCCGGTTATCACCCATCATAAAATAATGACCTTCTGGAACAATATATTCTGCATCAAGTCCAGCTCGCCCAGGTAATATTAAAATATTGTGTGTAACGCCCTGCAAATTTTCAACATACTCCTGGGCCGGATTAAATTCACCTGGACCACTGTACTCGCCAATTCGCTTACGTTCTACTTCCTTACCATTTACATAGAGCAATTTATTGTAATAAGCAATATGATCACCGGCAACGCCAATTACGCGCTTGATATAATCAACTGATGGATCTCGCGGGTATTTAAAAACAGCCACATCTCCGCGTTTAGGTTTCTCTACCTCAAAAAGTATATTATTGAAAACCGGCATTTTCACACCATAGGCAAATTTATTAACCAGAATAAAGTCTCCAATATATAAGCTAGGTATCATTGAACCCGAAGGAATTCGAAAAGGCTCAACCAGAAACCCCCTTAATAAAAAAACAATAAGCAAAACAGGAAAAAAAGATTTTGCATACTCAACCAAAACCGGTTCAGTACTACTTGATTTATTTCCATGAATACTTTCACCGCTGTACTCATGGGGGTTACTTATTTTTCGGCGAGGCGCCAGTGCAACCGCATCAAATAACCAGATAACCCCTGTCAAAAGGGTGCCGGATAAAAGAAAAAATGCAAAATCATACGTTATATTCATAGCTAAATTATTTCTCTATTATTCATGTTAATGCAAAAATCACAGCCGTAACAAATTAATTTATTTTCAACATACAAGTCTGCTCCAGTTTTCTTTTTAAAACAGAAGACTCAATGTATTATTACGTTCTATTTTTTATTGCAGTTTTACTAACTGTCTACTTTTAATACAGCAAGAAACGCTTCCTGAGGTATTTCTACTTTGCCAAACTGCTTCATGCGCTTTTTGCCTTTTTTCTGTTTTTCTAGTAGCTTTTTCTTACGACTAACATCACCACCATAACATTTTGCTGTTACATTTTTGCGCAGGGCTTTTACTGTACTACGTGCAATAATCTGTCGCCCAATGGCGGCCTGAATAGCAATATCAAACATTTGCCGTGGTATCAGTTCACGCATTTTATCGGCAACTTCCCGGCCTCTTCTTTGTGATGCCTCCGCATGCGCAATCACCGCAAGTGCATCCACTCTTTCTGAGTTAATCAAAATATCAACTTTAACCAGTTTTGCTTCCTGAAAATATTTAAACTCATAATCAAACGATGCATATCCCCGACTGACTGATTTTAAACGGTCAAAAAAATCTAAAACAACTTCTGACATGGGCATATTATAGGTTAATGACACCTGCGTTCCCATGTACTGCATATTGGTTTGTACACCGCGCTTTTCGATACACAGGCTGATGACATTACCCACATACTCCTGTGGTACGAGTATATTAGCCTGAATAATCGGCTCACGAATTTCTTCAATATAGTTAACTTCAGGCAGATCAGACGGGTTATGAATCTGGATGGTTTCTCCGTCAGTTTTAACGACTTCATAAACCACCGTCGGGGCAGTCGTAATCAGATTTAAATCATACTCACGCTCTAACCGCTCCTGCACAATTTCCATATGCAACATACCCAGAAAACCGATACGAAACCCAAAGCCCAGAGCAGATGATGATTCCGGTTCATATTTCAGGGCAGAATCATTTAATGTGAGTTTATCGAGTGCTTCACGGAAATTTTCAAAATCATCGGCCTCCACCGGGAACATACCCGCAAATACCCGGGGCTGTACTTCTTTAAATCCCGGCAGGGCATCAGTGGCCGGGTTATCTGTCAGGGTTATCGTGTCACCCACTTTGGCCGAGTCAATTTCTTTAATACCGGCAATAATAAAGCCAACCTGACCACATTCCAGTAACGGCGTATTTACACGCTTTGGTGTAAAAACCCCCACAAAATCAACACCATAATTTCTACCGGTCGACATGACTTGCATTTTATCGCCTTTGCCAATAGAACCATTAATGATTCGTACCAGTATGACCACCCCTACATAGGAGTCAAACCAGGAATCGACAATTAAGGCCTTTAAAGGTCCATTCGGGTCACCCTCCGGTGCAGGTATCGTCTCAACCAGTCGCTCCAGCAATTCGTCTATGCCAATACCGGATTTAGCACTGACCTGACAGGCATCCGAGGCTTCAATACCGATAATATCTTCAATTTCCTGCGCGACTCGCTCTGGATCCGATGCGGGTAAATCAATTTTGTTAAGCACCGGCATGACTTCCAGCCCTAGCTCAATCGCCGTGTAACAATTAGCAACACTCTGCGCTTCAACCCCCTGCGAGGCATCTACCACTAATAACGCGCCCTCACATGCCTGTAGCGAGCGAGACACTTCATAAGAAAAATCCACATGCCCCGGGGTATCAATAAAATTAAGCTGATAGGTTTCACCGTTTTTGGCTTTGTAATCCAGCGAAACGCACTGGGCTTTAATGGTAATGCCCCGTTCGCGTTCCAGATCCATGGAATCGAGCACCTGAGCTTCCATTTCACGCTCGGCCAAACCGCCGCAAACCTGAATAAAACGATCAGCCAGGGTCGATTTACCGTGATCAATATGAGCAATAATGGAAAAATTACGAATGTTTTGCATGTTGTATAGCTTTATAAACTCTTTTTAGCGTTGGTCTCAATATGAGCACACTGCTATAACGGTTAATGTCGGATTTTCCTGGCGTATTATACAGGCCAGGCCGAACGACTGACTATTTTCCAGTGGTTATTTCAGGCACGCTAATAAAGCGGTCTGATCTAGAAAATAATGACAAATCTGCTGGTTTTCGTAGGTAACCACTGGCACCTGCGAACCAAATTGTTCAACCAGCTGGGGGCGGGAATCGACATCAACTTCGAGAATTTTAAAGTCGTGTGTCTGCTGCAGCGCAGTTAATTGCTGCAGCAGGTCTTCACATAGATGACATCCATGACGAGAATAGACGGTAAACTCAACCACTCTACTAATCGGAAATTTTCATCACAATAAACTGATTTGCCCCCTGGCGATGAACCAGAACGGGAATCATACGGCCTGTGGGCAAATTGGCAACTTTTTTACGAAAATCGGTCACATTTTTTACGTTTTTGCGGTTAATTTGCAACAAAACATCCCCCGGCGCTAACCCTGAGAGAGCCGCCGGACTCCCTGCAGCCACTTTTCTAACCAAAACACCCCGACCTAATATTTTCATGGAGTCCGCATCCAGATCAACCACCTCAACCCCCATACGGTTAGATGAAGCGGGCTTGGATTTTGCTGCTGCGATCGGTTTATCATCCGATGGTAACTGTTCTATCGTTACATCCAGTGATACCTTACGCCCATTACGCAACAAATTAACACTGGCTTTAGAGCCCACTGGCACTCGCCCAACCAGTGGCGGTAGATCAGATGAATCTAATATGGGTTTTTTATTAAATGACAAAATCACATCACCGGCCTTTAAACCGGCTTTTTCCGCCGGACTACCCGCAATAACCTGCGACACAAGCGCCCCGACAGGCTTACTCAAATTAAAGCTCTGTGCAATTTCATGAGTAATTTCCTGAATATAGACCCCTAACCAGCCACGACTGACGGAACCATTTCGTTTAAGTTGTCCCACCACTTCCATCGCCACTTCAACGGGTATCGCAAAAGACAGTCCCATGAATCCACCCGTGCGACTATAAATTTGCGAGTTAATTCCAATCACTTCGCCTTCCATATTAAATAATGGCCCGCCGGAGTTGCCCGGGTTAATCGCTACATCGGTTTGAATAAATGACACATAGTTAGCTTTGGGCAAACTACGCCCCTTGGCACTGACAATACCGGCGGTCGCTGAATGATCAAAGCCGAATGGTGAGCCGATAGCAAGCACCCATTCACCCACGCGTAAATTTTCTGAGCTACCAATGGTTACCACGGGCAAATCGCTGGCCTCAATTTTTAGTAATGCAATATCGCTGGTCTGATCACTACCGATTATTTTTGCTGACATTTCTCTTTTATCACTGAGGCGCACCAGTACTTCGTCTGCGCCGGCAATAACATGGTGATTGGTAATAATGAAACCATTTTCAGAAATAATAAACCCGGAGCCTAAAGATGTCGATTCCTGCTGCTGGCGCGGCGCCACACCACCTTCACCTAAAAAATGTTTAAACAATTCACCAAATGGCGTGCCTTCAGGAATTTGCAACTCGCCACCCCCGTGGTACTTGCTCAAAGGATGTCCAGCGGGCATTTTCTGTCGGGTGCTAATATTCACCACCGCCGAGCCATTGTCTTCCACTAAATCAGCGAATTCGGGCAATGACCGCGCCTGCAACTGCAAACTGCTGAAAAATAATATTAAAAGATATAAAAAACGCTTATTTAACAACATACGACCCTCTTGATATCTGAAATCAACATATTTTAAAACTATTACACAAATAATGATTTTTATAAAATATAATTATGAAAAAATTACACTCGACGTATTAAGTGGGGTTGAACAGATTTTTTTAAACCACTGCCAGCTAGAATAAAACGCACCCCGATCATCGCTATCAAAAAACCCACGACAACAGATAAAATAGTGATTGCTTCATTTACAAACAGATACTCGGCTAATAAGCCAACCAGCATCATAAAAATTAAGGGAAATAAATAAATCAGCAGGGAACCCTGCACTAAGGCATTTTCATCAATGGCGACAATCACCTTATCACCCACCTGCACATCGAAATTTTTATCAACGACAAACTGCGAACTGCGTTTACCCACCACTTTTGCCAGCGTTGAAGTGCCGCAGCCGGATTTTACCGAGCAGGTCTGACAGGCAGACTTTCGCTGTGTTTCCAGTAAAACCTGCTGGCCGTTAATATCAATGACAATGGCGGTTTCTTCAATCATATTATTGCGCTGGCTGTATTGATTGCGCGATCATGCGAACAGTGGAGGCGGGCACCTCCCCAATTGCCGTAACATAGGTATCATCAATTAAGGAACTGTATGCATTGACAGGCCCCATATTTGAACCCCCTACCAGAGACTTTTGTTTTTCTTTAGCCGGCTCAATAAAAACCGAAACCGACGCCATACCATCACTAAGCACGATATGATAACTGGATTTTTTTTGTGCATTTTTAACCGAGCGGGTAATCACAAACCCGGCGGGAATTTTTTCAGCATGCCATTTTTTTGAATTTACATCGGCCTTATCAGATAGCATCACTTTTTTATATGTCTGCATTCTAGACTCATCAAACTGATTTAGCGGCGCGACTGACAGTAGCTCAATGTCGCTATACATAAGCTGCTCTAATACACGACCTTTATTATTAATTAAATCGCACTTTAATAATAAACCACTTTGCTTATCTAACCAGAAGGTATAGCCGTAACGATGCATATCCCGGGGAATCATTTTAACAATTTGGGTGATTTTGTTCGCCACCCGTTCTTCCGCACCTAACTTCAAATCATAGAGTAGTTTCAGTTTGTCTCTGTTTTTAGGCAAAGCAGGATGCAATGGCCCCCTGCTTTCGCGCCCCATCGCTGCAGACACGGTAATTAATTTTTTAGCGGGAAATATAGTGGTAACCTGGCCGTTTTTTCGAAAGATAATCTGATCTTCGCCGGTTTGAGATTCAAGCGATTGCCAGCTTTCCCCCGCTTGCACACCCTGCTTCACTTTTATCGCCTGCATTTTATCATTCTGACGAATAATTAAAGTGCCCTGATAGTTTTGCTGACTTTGTGCTGCGCCCATTTTATCTAGCCAGATATCGACGGTACCCGCACTAACTGCGAATGATACAAAAAACAATAAAAATAAAGTACGTGTTCTAAACAAGCTTTTACCTCGGCATTAAATGTTTATACAATGAATTTTAAACAAAAATAGAACCAACCAATACAACTTCGTTTTAACGAGCTTGCCAATCACTAAGGCTCCCCTTCGAAAGAGTGAATGAGGAAATGGGTTTAATGTAAGGAACCTCCCCCACTCCCGCTTCTTTCAGGGGGAGAAATAATGCATTGTGTTTTTTTATGATTAGTTATTGCGCGTCCTGGTGCTCGCATTAACATCTGCCGCGCGCACATAAGGCATCATACCCTGCATGGTCGACTGACTCGCATAACCCGAATGTTGTAACATATACCGATTTAGCTGCTGCTGTTGCTGCACCGATTTTTTGCCGGTATTTAAGGTTGATGCCACCTGCACATTACGGGCTATTTCAGCATTGACCGGCATAACCTGCTGGGCCAGCTGGGCGGGCTGCCCTGTAGTATCCGTATTTTGAACTGTACTGAAAGTTACCAGCGTTACCATTGCAACCGATGCTGCAACCGCCATACCCGTTAACGGCTTAACCCAGCTGGAAACAAGCTCAGATAAACTGAAAGTTGACTTTTGCCGCACTGGAACGATCACTTCATTATGTGTCGGTTCCTGCTCAATCGCCCGATGTACCGCGGCGCTGATATCCATAAACGAAGATTGATCTATTTCATCACGAATCGCATCACCCACTAAACGGTAACGTTGAGCGGACTCCGCATCGGCGATGGGATCACGCTTTAAATCCCGCATAAAAGATGCCAGTTGCTGATCATCCAGCTCACTGTCTAATAATGCTGAAAGTTGTTCTTCACGCTGTTGTTCTTTATTCATCACACTCACCTAATTTGTACCGTCTAGCAGAGGTTTAAGTTGCTTATCTATTGCTTCACGTGCACGGAAAATTCGCGAACGCACTGTGCCGATGGGACAATCCATGACGTCAGCTATTTCTTCATAACTCAGGCCTTCCATTTCACGTAAAGTCACCGCTTCTTTTAAATCTGAAGGCAGCTCTGAAATGGACTTGTGAATCACCTGTTTTAATTCCTGTGCCAGCAATTCTTTTTCCGGCGTTGCGTATTCGCGCAACCAGTCTCCGCCATCATATTGCTCAGCATCCTGAGCATCCACAGCGGACTCAGTGGCTCTGCGACTCGCAGATACCAGATAATTTTTGGCGGTATTAATGGCAATGCGGTACATCCAGGTATAAAACGCACTGTCACCACGGAAGTTTTTCAGTGCTCGATAAGCCTTGATAAAGGCCTCCTGAGTCACATCCTGCACTTCATCACCGTTTCTCACAAAACGTGCAACCAGTTTGATAATGCGATGCTGATACTTCAACACCAGTATATCGAACGCTTTCTTATCACCTTGCTGTACCCGCTCTACCAGAGCCTGGTCAATTTCGCGCTCGCCCATACGGGCCTTTCCTCCAGTCGACACCTGAGATTGGCTTTGTGTCTTATTATTTAAAACCCTGTTATCCAGAGTCTGATTATCCGAATTATTTCCGGTCTGACCCGTTCGTTTAGGCGTACTCACCTGATTTGGTGTAACATCATGGCCGAAACCCAAAACTGAGCCTGAGACTATACTGGAAACTGCATCTGGGACAATACCTGATTCGCATACTGACATAAAGACTTACCCTGAATTAATTAAACTGCATTTACATGTCCAACAAACTAAACTCAAAAAAGCTAAACAATAGACAAGCCAATCGCTACGAAGTTCTAATTATTGGAGGAGGCGCGGCAGGTTTAAGTCTCGCACTGAATTTACCCTCCCATATGAGTATCGCCGTGATCACCAAAGACAGTGAAACCGAAGGCAGTACATTTTATGCACAGGGCGGCATTTCTGCGGTGTTACGTGATAACGACTCATTTGAGTCACACATCGAAGACACCATGAATGCGGGCGGGGGATTATGTGACAGGCAGGCCGTGCAACACACCATAGAAAATGGCCCGCAGGCGATTAACTGGTTATCCGACCTGGGTGTGCCCTTCACCACCGACATGCATAAAGACGGGAAAAAAACCTGGCACCTCACCCGCGAAGGCGGCCACAGCCGCCGCCGGGTCATTCACGCGGCGGACGCCACTGGGCAGGCACTGGAAACCACACTCATTAACCACGCCAAACACAGTGATAACATCAAGCTACTGGAACACCACATTGCAGTGGATTTAATCACCGGCAAAAAACTCGGCTTAAAACACAACCGCTGCATCGGTGCCTATGTACTCGACAAGACCAATATGCACGTGGAGACCTTTCAGGCCAAAAATATCGTGTTAGCCTCCGGCGGCGCCAGCAAGGTTTATTTATATACCTCCAACCCGGATGGTTCCACCGGTGACGGCATCGCCATGGCCACCCGCGCAGGCTGTCGGGTGGCCAATATGGAATTTATGCAATTTCACCCCACCTGCTTATATCATCCGAAGGCCAAATCGTTTTTACTCACTGAAGCGCTGCGCGGCGAAGGCGGACATTTAACCCTGCCCGATGGCACACGCTTCATGCATAACTTCGACGAACGCGGTGAGCTGGCCCCACGGGACATCGTCGCCCGCGCCATCGACCACGAAATAAAACGCCTCGGGGTAGACTGTTTGTATTTAGACATCAGCCACAAACCCGCGGCTTTTATTCGCTCCCACTTTCCAACAATTTACGCAAAGTGCAAAGAATTTGGTATCGACATCACCAAAGAGCCGGTACCCGTGGTGCCCGCCGCCCACTACACCTGCGGTGGCGTAATGACCGATTTACACGGCCAGACGGATATTGAAAATTTATACGCCATTGGTGAAACCGCCTTCACCGGCCTGCACGGAGCCAACCGCATGGCGAGCAATTCATTACTGGAATGCCTGGTGTATGCCCGCTCCGCCGCGCAACATATTACCCAGCAGATGACAGACAATAAAACCACCCACAAATGGGATAAAATAACCGCCTGGGACGAAAGCCGGGTGACCAACTCCGACGAAGAGGTGGTGGTCTCCCACAACTGGGACGAGTTACGCCGATTCATGTGGGACTATGTGGGCATCGTACGCACCGACAAACGCCTGCAGCGCGCCAAGCGCCGGGTGGATTTATTGCTGCTGGAAATAGATGAATACTATGGCAACTTCCGCATTACTGCGGATTTAATCGAGTTACGTAATTTAGCGGTAGTCGCAGATTTAATTATTCGCAGTGCCATGCAGCGCAAAGAAAGCCGTGGCCTGCATTACACGCTGGATTATTTGCAAACCGATAGCGAGCCCAAAAATACAGTTCTATCACCCTGTGAGAGCGAGAATTAGCTCGTAATCCAAGCATGAAATCAAAAGCATATAGTCCGCAAATTAACGCAAAGGCGCGCAAATAAAAGCATTAATCCAGGTAGCGAATCGAATCAAAAGGTGTCGGCGTCGATTTTGACTCCGACACCTAATTTTTCTACAACTTAAAAAAGATAACAGGACGACCATGCCCAGCATTCCCCCACTCCCATTAGTCATCGAACCCGCAGAACTTCAGTCCATTCAAAATAATGAAAATATTCTCGTGGTCGATTTAACCACCCCAAAACAGTACCAGCAGGCACACATTCCCGCTGCAGTGTTTATCGACTACGGACACATCGTTGGCATGAATCAGCCCTATACCGGTTTACTGCCAGAGCTTGCACCATTCGAACATATTATTAACTCACTGGGTATTACCCCTGACACACACATTATCGCCTACGACGAAGAAGGCGGTGGCAAAGCCGCACGCTTAATCTGGACATTACACGCCATGGGACACAATAAAACCAGCCTGTTAAACGGTGGATTAATTGCCTGGTACCGGGAAAAATTTCCGTTAAGTAACGATTCGGTCACCCGCCAGCCCAACCCGACTGAACAACACTATAAAGTCGATTTCAGCCGCCAGCCGGTGGTTGCAAATACCGATTATATTAAGGCCCATTTAAAAGATAGCAGCATCGGCTTACTCGATGCCCGCAGCATTGACGAGTACATGGGACAGGCAAAATACGCTCAGAAAACGGGTCGCATCCCCGACGCCAAACATTTTGAATGGACCCGCGCGATGGATGAATCGGCTAACTATCGCCTGTTATCCAGAGAAACATTACAACCCATGCTGGACGAATTAGGCTTAACCCGAGATAAGGAAATTATCGTTTACTGCCAGAGCCATCATCGCTCGGCGCTGTCCTATTTAATGCTGAAATATCTAGGCTATGAAAAGGTTCGGGGCTATCCCGGCTCGTGGAGTGAGTGGGGAAACCGGACGGATACGCCGGTTGAGGTTTGAATCTAAAACAGGTTGTCCGCAAATGAACGCAAACCACGCAAATAAAATCAAAAACGTTACGTAATGTGTAATGCGCCGCAGGCGCACGGATACGCAAGAGCGGTCACTTGCGGACGAACTGCTTTTAAATTTTCAAAACATGCTCACGGTAATAAACCAGCTCATCAATCGAGTCTTTAATATCATTCATCGCCAGATGCGACGACTCTTTCTTAAAACCTTTTGCCACATCCGGCGCCCAACGTGCAGCCAGCTCTTTTAGTGTACTTACATCCAGATTTCTGTAATGAAAAAACGCTTCTAGTGCAGGCATATAGTTTGCCAGAAAGCGCCGATCCTGACAGATACTGTTTCCACACATGGGGGATTTACCCGCGGGCACCCACTGCTCTAAAAAGGCGATGGTCTGTTTTTCCGCTTGCGCATCGGTAATTTGGCTATCTTTTACCCGCTGGGTTAAACCGGATTTTCCGTGCTGGTTGGTACACCATTCATCCATCCCGTCCAGCAAAGCATCACTTTGATGCACCGCTAGCATCGGACCTTCTGCCAGAATATTGAGTGCTTTATCGGTGACGATGGTCGCTATTTCAATAATGACATCACTCGCGGGTTCAAGGCCGGTCATTTCAAGATCGATCCAGATCAGGTTGTCCGAATTTACAGCGGGCGTCAGGGACATGCTTTTCTCCAATTCACATTATTAATAAAATTACGAAATACACAGTAGAACATTTTATTTAGAAAAGCGATAATCCGCTCTAGGAATTATCACCTGCGGCAGGTGGTTAAACTTCTCCACCGACATAATACACTTAACATCAGTAGGTATACATGCATAACTTTGCAGTTTTATTTTTAGTTTTTTTTGCGATTTCAATTGTGGTTAAATTCTGGCTGGCACAACGCCACCTGTCACATATTCAAAAAAACCGGGCACAGGTGCCGGATGCATTCAGTGAAAAAATAACCCTCGAAGAGCATCAGAAAGCCGCAGACTACACCACCACAAAAGTGAAATTTGGTCGTATCCCGCTAATTTATGATGCCCTCATACTACTCGCCTGGACATTTGGCGGCGGTCTGGAATTACTCGATCAGTTAGTCAGAGGCTATGAACTTACGCCAATCTATACCGGTATTTTAGTTATTCTCAGCATGATGATTATTTCATCCATTCTCGATTTACCTTTTTCACTTTACAGCACCTTCGTCATCGAAGAAAAATTTGGCTTTAACCGCACCACCGTCAAAACATTCATTATTGATCTGCTTAAAGGCGCGCTGCTTTCCGTTGCACTAGGGGTTCCACTGATCTGGGTTGTGCTGTGGTTAATGGAACAGGCGGGTGATATCTGGTGGTTATACACCTGGGTAGTATTAACCGTATTCAGTTTATTTATTGCCTGGGCCTACCCAACGTGGATAGCACCCATCTTTAATAAATTTTCACCCCTACAGGAAGGCGAGACTCTGGATCGCATCACCGGTTTATTAAATCGCTGCGGCTTTAACAGTGATGGCATTTTTGTGATTGACGGATCAAAACGCTCCAGCCACGGCAACGCCTATTTTTCCGGCTTTGGTAAAAACAAACGCATTGTGTTTTATGACACATTACTGGAATCCTTAAGCGATGATGAACTCGAAGCGGTACTCGCCCATGAACTGGGGCACTTCAAGCGAAAACACATTGTAAAAGGTATGGCTATTTCATTTGCCACCACCCTGCTTGGCCTGGCCATTCTCGCCTGGCTAATGAAAGCTGACTGGTTTTATAATGCATTAGGCGTTAGCACTTCTTCCACCTATATGGCATTATTGCTATTCACACTTGTAACGCCGGTATTTACATTTTTACTCAGCCCGCTGATGAGTCTGTTTTCACGTAAAAATGAATTTGAAGCTGATGAATATGCCGCCCAGCAATCCGAGGCAAAATATTTAATTCAGGCACTGGTTAATTTATATAAAGAGAATGCCAACACATTAACGCCGGATCCACTTTACTCGGCGTTTTATGACAGCCACCCACCTGCACCGGTACGCATTGCGCACCTGGCAGAACAATAACAAACATTAAAGTATTTGTAGATAATTACCCTGAAATAAGAATGGAAATAAAGATGAAAAAATTAATTAACATTTTTTTACTCGCACTGTCTGTAGCGCTAAGCACAAACCTGTATGCCAACGATGCAGAGCATCATAATGGCAAAGATTTGCATGATAAGAAATGCACCAGCTGTCATAGTGACAAGGTATATTCCCGCGAAGACCGCATGGTAAAAACCATGTCTGCGCTGGAGCATCAGGTTAATAACTGCATGAAAGGCGCAGCGAAAGCCGAATGGACAAAACCTGAAACCACTTCCGTTGTAGATTATTTAAATGATCGTTACTACAAGTTCTAAATAATTTTATGTTTGAACGCATATCAAAAAATCGGCTTAAAGTTTTTTATATTTTAAGCCGAAGTTTTTGCCTGATTTTATAATATGGCAAAAAGACGCATCAACGATCAGCAACAACGACGCATTAAAAGTATTCAGCAAAAACGTCGTGAAAAAGTCTCTTTAAATCAACAGAAAAAATCTGACTCACTTTCCCAGCAAGGACTCAGCGCAGAACAGTCCGGCCTCATTATCACTAACTACGGACAAACGCTGCTGGTTGAAAGCGAAGATAAAAAATTACACCGTTGTGTTGCCCGCCAGAATATAGGTGCACTGGTGTGCGGAGATAAAGTCATCTGGCAGGCCGCACTGGCGGACAATAATCAGGGGGTAATCGTCGCGGTTGAAGAACGAAACTCCCTGTTACAAAAACCCGGTTTTGGCGGCAAATTGAAACCCATGGCGGCGAATATTGACCAGATTGTGATTGTTTCTGCGATACAGCCCGAACCCAAACCTTATTTAATTGATCGCTATTTAATCGCTGCAGAAAACCTACCCGCTACGCCTATTATTTTAATTAACAAAATTGATTTACTGAAAAATGAAGACAAAGAAAAAATTGATTCGTTAGTTAAAAGCTACGAAAAAATTGGTTACAAAGTCATTAATGCCAGCAGTGTAATCGACCAGGGTTTTGATGAGCTGTTAAATTCGTTAAAAAATCACACGAGTATTTTTGTCGGCTTATCCGGCGTAGGAAAATCTTCATTAATTAATCACCTGATGCCGGAGCTGAATATTCGCGTCGGTGAACTTTCTGAGGCCAGCGGTGAAGGCACGCACACCACCACCAGCTCTACCCTTTATTCTTTACCCGAAGGTGGCGTATTAATAGACTCCCCCGGCGTACGTGATTTTGGCTTATGGAATACATCTGCTGAAGAAATATTAAACGGGTTTATTGAACTGCATGATTATATTGGCCACTGCAAATTTTCAAATTGCAGCCATACCCACGAACCGGGTTGCGCAATTCAGCAGGCACTTAAAGACGCTAAAATATCACAGCTGCGCTTTAATAATTATCAGAAAATTGTGCGAGAGTATGCAAGTTAATTACACTCTCGTTTGATTGATTTGCTCGGGGATGGACCTCGCTTTTTGAGCTCCGTCCCCTGTGGTAAATACCACGCTAATAGTTAGAAGCACCCTGATCAAGTGTCCCTGGTTTTTACACGACTACGAACCTGTTTTTTTCTTCTCGCGTTTCAATTTAAAAAAACTTTGTAACACCGCTTTACACTCATCCTCCATTACTCCGCCCACCACTTCAATTTTATGATTGTGAATCGGCTCATGAATTAAATTAATCGCACTACCGGTCGCACCGGTTTTTAAATCACTGGCACCAAAAACCAACTTGCCCACCCTGGCATGAATCATTGCCCCGACACACATGCAACAGGGTTCTAGAGTAACGTACAGAGTGGTATCGATTAAACGATAATTTTTTAATGCTTTGCCCGCATTACGTAACGCCATCATTTCTGCATGGGCACTGGGGTCATGTGATTGAATCGGTTGATTCCAGCCTTCGGCGATGAGCTGATTATCTTTTACGATGATTGCGCCGACGGGAACTTCATCTTCGTTGGCGGCTTGTTGGGCTAGCTTGAGTGCGTGTTGCATCCAGTGCTGGTGATTATGTTGCATTTAATTTTATAACTTCCCCCTTAGAAAAACGGGAGTGTAGATATGAATATAATTATTGCCGATTATAAATAAAACTAATCTTGTTACTGAGGGGGATTTAGCTTCAGCACTTAAATCTCCCCCAACCCCTCTTTTTCTAAGAGGGGAGCTAATCACTCCCACTCAATCGTACCCGGTGGCTTACCGGTAATATCATAAACCACACGTGAAATACCATCCACTTCATTTACAATCCTACGGCATACCAGATCTAGAAAATCGTACGGTAAATGCGCCCAGCGCGCGGTCATGAAATCGATGGTTTCAACAGCACGTAATGAAACCACCCACTGATAGCGTCTGCCATCACCGGTTACACCCACCGACTTAACCGGCAGGAAAACCGTGAACGCCTGGGACACGCCATGATACAAATTATGTTTATATAATTCTTCAATAAAAATATGATCCGCTAAACGCAGCGTATCCGCATATTCTTTTTTTACTTCACCTAAAATGCGTACACCTAATCCCGGTCCGGGGAACGGATGACGATAAACCATATCGTAAGGTAAACCTAACTCAACACCAATTTCACGTACTTCATCTTTAAATAATTCACGCAACGGTTCACACAATTTTAACTTCATGTAATCCGGCAGGCCACCCACATTGTGGTGAGATTTTATTAAATGCGCTTTACCGGTTTTTGAACCGGCAGATTCAATCACATCCGGATAAATTGTGCCCTGAGCCAGCCACTTTGCATTTTTTAATTTTGCCGATTCTTCTTCAAAAATATCAACAAATAAATTGCCGATAATTTTACGTTTATCTTCCGGGTCGCTTTTGCCTTTAAGTGCAGTAAGAAATCGATCTTCCGCATCGACACGAATCACTTTAACACCCATGTGCTCGGCAAACATTTTCATTACCTGATCACCTTCCTGGTGACGCAGTAACCCGTTATCAACAAACACGCAGGTTAATCTGTCCCCAATGGCTCGGTGCAATAATGCAGCCACCACCGATGAATCAACACCACCGGACAAACCGAGTAACACTTCATCTTCGCCAACTAATTCGTGAATGTTTTTTATGGAATCTTCAACGATATTACTCGCACTCCATAAATTACCACAGCCACAAATTTCATGGGCAAAGCGCTCGATAATTCTTTGCCCCTGATTGGTGTGCGTAACTTCTGGATGAAATTGTACGCCGTAGAAATTTTTCTCTTCGTGCGCAATACCCGCAACCGGAGCAGAGTCGGTTGATGCCATCAGTTTAAAACCCGCGGGCATTTCAACGACTCGATCACCATGGCTCATCCACACATCTAAAATGCCGTAGCCTTCTTCAGTAATGTGATCTTCAATATCTTTTAATAAAGTAGTGTGCCCTCTGGCGCGTACTTTTGCATAACCATATTCGTGGTGATCCGCATTTTCCACTTTGCCACCGAGCTGCGCAGTCATGGTTTGCATGCCATAGCAAATACCTAACACCGGGATACCTAATTCAAACACGATGTCCGGGGCCTTCGGTGAAGACTCACCCTCGGTCACGGACTCCGGACCACCGGATAAAACAATGCCTTTGGGTTTAAACGCTTTTATATCTTCGTTGCTAACGTCCCATGCATATAACTCACAATACACCCCGGCTTCGCGAATACGACGGGCAATGAGCTGTGTGTACTGGGAACCGAAGTCGAGGATTAAAATACGATCTGTGTGGATGTTTTGTGTGGTCATGGGTTTGAATCAGTTTATGATTTAAATAATAAAAACCTCGCCATTTTACGACATACTATTAATCTGGAATCCAGTAACTTTGAATAACTAAAGTCGCTGGATCCCCGACACAAGCATTCAGGGATGACGATGTCACTTAAATATTACTACAATTACAAAATGCCTTAGCGGTTCAGGTTGCCCCTGACGGGCTTCAGATCAAGGCGAAAAATGTGCGTTTACTGCACTAATATTAAAGCCGTAAATGATCATTTTTTAACGCGGATATGGCGTCCGTCAGGGGTAAGCTGAATCGCTAAGTTCGGTAATTAGGCGCTTCTTTGGTGATCGTCACATCATGCACATGGGACTCTTTCATACCCGCACCAGAAATTCTTACAAACTCAGGCTTTGTGCGCATTTCTTCTAAATTAGCACAACCAACATAACCCATGCTGGAGCGAATACCCCCCAGCAACTGATGCACAATGGCCGTCATCGGGCCTTTGAAAGGCACCCGCCCTTCAATACCTTCCGGCACCAACTTTTCTGCACCTGCATCTTTATCCTGGAAGTAGCGATCACTTGAGCCCTGCTCCATCGCTGCAATGGATCCCATGCCACGATAAGATTTATATGAGCGCCCCTGATATAGCTCCACTTCACCCGGCGCTTCTTCGGTGCCGGCCAACAGACCACCGAGCATGACGCAATGTGCACCCGCGGCCATGGCTTTAGCTATATCACCGGAGTAGCGAATGCCGCCATCCGCAATGAGTGGCACACCGGTGCCTTTTAATTCTTTTGCCACATTCGATACGGCTGAAATTTGTGGAACACCGACACCCGCAACAATGCGTGTCGTACAAATTGAACCTGGGCCAATGCCGACTTTTACCGCATCTGCACCCGCTTCAACTAAATCACGTGCCGCTGCTGCGGTAGCGATATTGCCGCCAATAACCTGAACTTTCGGAAAGTTTGCCTTAACCCATTTAACCCGATCAAGCACACCCTGTGAATGACCGTGTGCAGTATCAACCACGATCACATCAACACCGGCTTTCGCCAGCGCAGTTACCCGATCTTCTGTGTCAGCACCGGTGCCTACCGCTGCCCCCACACGTAAACGACCCAGGTCATCTTTACAGGCCATGGGAAAATCATCGGACTTTTGTATATCGCGCACCGCAATCATACCGCGCAGCTGAAAATCATCATTCACCACCAGCACTTTTTCAATACGGTACTTATGCAGTAAGGCCAGCACTTCTTCGCGCTCCACGCCTTCTTTAACCGTCACCAGTTTTTCTTTCGGTGTCATCACACTGGAAACCGGCTTATCCAGATCCGTTTCAAAGCGACGGTCACGGGAGGTAATGATACCCACCAGATTTTGACCTTCTAAAACCGGCAGACCAGAAATTTTATTTTTACGGGTTAGCTCCGCCACTTCACGAATGGTGGTATCGGGTGAAACCGTTATCGGATCACTGATTACACCGGATTCATATTTTTTGACTTTAATGACATTTTTCGCCTGCAGATCAATCGACATATTTTTATGGAGTATGCCAATTCCACCTTCCTGAGCAATCGCAATCGCCAGTCTGGCTTCAGTCACCGTATCCATTGCAGCGGAGACCAGGGGAATATTGAGTTTAATGTCACGCGTAATTTGCGTACCCAGCGCAACATCATTGGGCAGAACCGTGGAGTGGGCGGGGATCAGCAGCACATCATCAAAAGTTAGTGCTTCCTGGGCTATACGCATATCGGCTCCTGTTTGGTCGGGTTAATCGAACTATTATATAAGCAAACGCTGAATAATTCATCCTCAATTTAAAAGAAGATATGATTTAACCGGTTCGACAAAATACACTTGTATCAATCAATTGGTAGGTTACAATCCCCACTCTGATTGCAAAATCAGGCAGGGAATTCGTAAACAGGGAAATATAATATATAAAAATACATTCATGAGGTCATTATGAACCACGCTAAAATTTATGCCGGCATTGCGTTGGCGACATTACTATTGTCTGGCTGCGCTAGCTCAGGCACTTCAGGCTCATCTGCTGGAGCATCAGAAGCTGGCTATAATGCTGCTGTAGCGGCTGCCAAAAGTTCAATTAAGATCGCTAAAAAGGCCCATTACGAGTGGCGTGATAGTGGAAAACTACTGAAAAAAGCTGACAAAGCCGCCAAAAATGGTGACTTTGACAAAGCCACTAAACTGGCTAACAAAGCCAGACGTCAGGGCGAGCTAGCACTGAAACAATCTAAAGATCAGGCTAACGCAGGCCCTCACTAGATTGTAAAAAATCAGGTCAGACAAGCTAAAAAATCAAACCGGGTCTGTAGCTAGCCCGGTTTTTTTGTGGCTTTTTTTTACACTGCCAATACATATATTCATCGGGGAAAGGCCGCGTTTTTTTTGCGCCCTTTCCCCATTACTGATACCACCAAAAGTTGACAGTGTAGTGAGCCGGCTTCGAAAAACTGTTGGTGGCATTACAACAGGGGACAGGGCGCAAAAAGCGCGACCTTTCCCCAGGCAAATGAAACTGATACTATCCTCAACATGCCAACCATCCCCAAAACCGAACGTACTGTCTACAGCGTATCCGAACTCAATAAAACCATCCGCGGCTTACTGGAAAGCCAGTTTCCCCTGCTGTGGATCGAGGGTGAAATCTCCAATCTGGCGCAGCCCGCTTCCGGGCACATTTACTTCACCCTTAAAGATGCCAAAGCTCAGGTGCGCTGCGCTATGTTTAAAGGCCGTAAGCAGCTGCTACGCTTTAAACCGCAAAACGGCCAGCAAATACTCATCCGTGCAAAGGTCGGCTTATATGAAGCCCGGGGTGAGTTTCAGATTATTGCGGAGCATATGGAAGAGGCCGGCGATGGCAAACTGCGCAGGGAATTTGAAGAATTAAAAACCCGTCTGGCCGATGAAGGACTCTTTGATGAAGCCCTTAAACAGCCGATTCCGGAACTACCCAAATGCATTGCGGTCATTACCTCCGGCACTGGGGCGGCCATTCGTGATGTATTAAGTGTACTCAAGCGGCGCTTTCCATCAATTCCAGTTCAAATTTACCCGGTTGCGGTACAGGGGGAAAAAGCCGCACCGGAAATTTCCAGAGCCCTTTATCGCGCCTCTAAAAGCAAAACCTGCGATGTAATTTTACTGGTGCGCGGGGGTGGTTCCCTTGAGGATCTGTGGGCCTTCAACGAAGAACAGGTGGCCCGTGCCATTGTGCTTTGCGATGTGCCGGTGATTAGTGGCGTGGGCCATGAAGTGGATGTCACCATTGCGGACTTTACCGCCGATCACCGCGCCGCTACGCCTTCAGCGGCTGCCGAACTGGTGAGCCCCAGCCAGCAAACTTATCTGCACAAATTTCAGGGCTTTCAGCGTCAACTTATTCGCCAGATGCAGGCTAACTTAAGCCGCCTGAATGAACAGTCACAATGGTTACAAAATCGCCTGAAAATGCAGCACCCCAATAGCCAGCTGATGCAGCAGAGCCAGCAGCTCGATGACCTGAGCGAGAATTTACACACTGCTTTTCAGGCAATTATCAGCGACAAAAAACACAACTTGAAATACGCAATTCAGGACCTGTTAAATAACCGCCCCGACCAGTTTATTGATTACCAAAAGGCTCAGCTGGAAGATTTAAACAGTCGACTGGTTTATATCTCGCAACTTAATATTGAAAACAAACAGCAACAACTGGCCAATTTATCGCGCACCATGCAGGCGGTGAGCCCGTTGAACACCCTCTCCCGTGGTTACAGCATTACCCGCGATGCCAATGGTGAAACCGTAAACAATGCCCGACAGCTGCGTAAGGGTGACATGATCAGCAGTGAATTCAAACAGGGCAAGGTTACCAGCCGCATAGAATAAAGCCATAAAAACTATTACTATCAATAAGTTGTCGTACACTTGTGAAATAAACGCTGATTTTTATCATTTAATACTCGCAAAATACCTTAAATACCGGTAAATTATCGGGTTTGATTAATCTGGTTCAGAAAAGCCAGACTTTCATTACATACTCAATGTGCGTTTTAAACGCACCAGAACCAAAGTAATCGGAGATCATCGATGCCTGCAAACTCGGCACCCATACACGGTTTTAAGCCCTACAAAGAAAAAAAGGGCGAAGAATACATGAATGAAAAACAGCTTGAACATTTCCGTGGCATATTACAGGCATGGAAAGATGAGCTCATGGAAGAAGTAGATCGCACGGTTCACCATATGAAAGATGATGCGGCCAACTTCCCCGACCCGGCGGATCGTGCATCACAGGAAGAAGAGTTTAGTTTAGAACTACGAACCCGTGACCGCGAACGTAAGCTGATTAAAAAAATTGACGAGTCGATGAATGAAGTCGACACAGGTGAATACGGTTACTGCGAAACCTGCGGCGTTGAAATTGGTATTCGCCGACTAGAAGCTCGCCCGACAGCAACTCAGTGCATCGATTGTAAAAGTCTTGATGAGATTAAAGAAAAGCAAAATAAAGGTAAATAATTTATACCTGAACAAGCCGGGACTTTCCCGGCTTTTTTGTGCCTAAAATAAAAGCAGGTTGTCCGCTAATGAACGCTAATGAACGCAAAATTTTATTTTGTGCACCTGCGGTGCACAGCACTACAAAACAGCTAATTGCAGTACACATAAATACTCATAGCACACGAGTAACATTATTTGCGTTCATTAGCGTTCATTAGCGGACAATCTGCTTTTGACTTTAAAACCTCCCATCACTTACCGAGGCCGCTTCGCTCCCTCCCCCTCCGGCCCCTTACACAAAGGCTCACTGGTCGCCGCTATTGCCAGTTATTTAGAAGCCAAAAAGCATAACGGCCAGTGGCTGCTACGCATGGAAGATGTGGATGAACTACGCAATGTAAAAGGTGCCGCAGATTCTATTTTACGTAGCCTCGAAGCCTTTGGTTTTGAATGGGATGAAGAGGTTCTTTATCAGACCCACCGTAAAGATGCCTATGAAGATGCACTGCAAACCCTTAAAAATAAAAATTTGGTTTATCCCTGCACCTGTAGCCGTAAAAGCTTAAAAGCGCTGGCCTCTAAAGGAAAAATAAAAACTGGCCCACTGGGATTAATTTACCCCGGCACCTGCATTGAAAATAATTTTGCAAATTTTCAGCCTGAAGATTACGCCATACGTATCAAAGTAGCGGATCAAAATATTAATTTTAATGACGCATTACTCGGACCAAACACCCAAAATTTAAAAACCGATCTGGGTGATTTTATTATTCGTCGCCGCGATGGTTTATTTGCTTATCAGCTAGCGGTTGTTGTAGATGATGCCTTTCAGAATATAACCCATGTAGTCAGAGGCGCTGATTTACTTGACTCAACTGCCCGACAAATATATTTACAATCCTGTTTTAATTTTTACACACCAGAATATATGCACCTGCCTTTAATCACTCATAAAAATGGCGACAAATTAAGCAAACAAACCGGGGCAAACGGTATAGGCCATAAAGCAGATATCACTTTAATCGTTGAATGCCTTAGATTTCTTGGTCAGCAACCACCGCAAGAACTTACTCGGGAATCCTTGTCTAATGTCTGGCAGTGGGCAGAAAATAACTGGAACCCTGACACATGATTAACCTCATCACCCACATAAACCTCATTCATAAACTATCCTGTATATCAGACTATAATCAACTGTGAATAATAGATAAACAAATAATGAGCAACCAATCAAGCTGTAAATCACTTCGTGGATTTGATGTTTTAAACAACCCCAAGCTCAACAAAGGCACGGCCTTTACCCAAAGTGAGCGCGAGAGCTTCGGTCTGAACGGCTTATTACCCTGTGCAATCACCACCCAGCAAGCTCAAATTAATAAAATTCTTAATACACTGCGTCGAAAAAGTTCAGACATTGAACGTTATATCTTTTTGTTTTCTTTACTGGGTCGTAATGAACGATTATTTTATCGTCTATTAATCGATCACATCAATGAACTCATGCCCATTATTTATACTCCCACGGTGGGAGAAGCCTGTCAGAAATTTGCACACATTTTTCGCGACCCCAGAGGCTTTTATATCACGCCACAGGACCGGGGCAATATTAAAAATATTTTAAATAACTGGCCCGATAAAGATATTCGCATGATTGTAATCACTGATGGTCAGCGCATTTTAGGCTTAGGAGATCTGGGTGCAAATGGCATGGGAATACCCATAGGAAAACTCTCTTTATATACCGCAGGTGCGGGCATTTCCCCCGAACAATGTCTGCCGGTTATGTTAGATGTAGGCAGTAATAATCAGCAACTGATTAACGATCCGTTATACCTTGGTCTCAAACAACCTCGCCTTGGCGGTGATGGATATTTACAACTGGTGGAAGAATTTGTCGATACGGTGCAGGAAATTTTTCCCAAGGCCGTTATTCAATTTGAAGATTTTTTAACCCCCAACGCCTATTCACTGCTTAATATATATCGGCATAAAGTCTGCTGTTTCAATGATGATATTCAGGGCACGGCTGCGGTGGTTTTATCCGGCATTTATACCGCGCTAAAACTTTCTAAACAGGCATTTAAAGATTGTCGTATTGTATTTTTAGGTGCTGGCTCAGCTGCCACCGGCATGGCAGATTTACTTGTGCCGGCATTATGCGAAGCCGGTTTAAATGAAGATGAAGCACGTCAACGATTATGGTTTATTGACCGAAAAGGCCTGATAACCAAAGACCGTAAAAGCTTCAAATCACATAGCCTGCCCTATGCCCAGGAACATGAACCGGCCAGCTTTATCGAGACCATCGAAAGTATTCAACCCAATATTTTAATTGGTGCCACCGGTGTGTACGGCGCATTTACGCAAGAAGCCATTTCGTTAATGGCCAACATAAATTCACAACCCATTATTTTTGCATTATCCAACCCGACAAGTCACGCAGAGTGCACCGCACAACAGGCATATGAATGGTCACAGGGTCGGGCGATTTTTGCATCAGGCAGCCCCTCAGAAGAAGCAAATTATAATGGACAAACTTTCCACCCAGGTCAGGGAAATAACGCCTATATTTTTCCCGGCCTCGGCTTAGGTGTGGTTGCCTGCGAGGCATCTTTTATTAGCGACAAAATGTTTCTGGCGGCGGCTTCTGCTTTGTCAGCACAGGTTAGCTCTGCTCAACTTGAACAGGGGAATATTTTTCCGCCGTTAAGTCAATTACGTAGCGTCTCTAAAAAAATTGCACTGGCAGTTGCAGACACAGCCTATGAAGAAAACCTGGCTCAGCTACCTTTACCTGAAAATTTATCTGCAACGATTAATGAACTGATTTATGATCCGACGTACTAAGATAGAAATGAGTTACGGATTAAACCAGGGAACAAAATGGTACGCAAACTTTTCTTCGCTCTATCAATAAGCTCTATTTTGTTGATCAGTTTTCTTGCGCAAATTTATAATCCACTCTGGTGGTTATTTATTATCGCCGGACCACTGATTTTACTGGGACTTTATGACATCACCCAAACCCGCAGCACCATTCCCCGAATCTTTCCGGTGATAGGACGACTGCGTTATTTATTTGAAGCCGTACGTCCTGAAATTCAGCAGTATTTTGTTGAATCCGATATCAACGGTATTCCAGTTAATCGTGAGTACCGTTCACTGGTTTATCAACGTGCCAAAGGCGCCCGAGACACCCGCCCATTTGGCACATTATTCGATGTTTACCGACAGGGTTATGAATGGACCAACCAATCTCTCTCACCAAAAACCATGCCCGCCGAAATGCCGCGGGTTATTATCGGTGGCAAACAGTGTAGCCAACCCTACTCCGCCTCCCATTTAAATATTTCCGCCATGAGTTATGGTGCACTCAGTAAAAACGCCATACATGCACTCAACAGCGGCGCCAAACTTGGCGGTTTTTATCACAACACCGGGGAAGGCGGAATCAGTCCATATCACATCGCCGGTGGGGGTGATTTAGTGTGGCAAATTGGCACTGGTTACTTTGCCTGTCGAAATGAAAACGCTGGATTTGATGCGGCGCTATTTAAAGAAAAAGCGCTATTATCACAAGTAAAAATGCTGGAAATAAAATTGTCTCAGGGCGCAAAACCCGGTCACGGTGGTATTTTACCCGCCTCTAAACTAACCGAAGAAATTGCAAAAATTCGCCACGTACCCATGGGTAAAGATGTGATTTCACCTCCGGCGCATTCCGCCTTTTGCGATCCTGTTGGTTTATTAAATTTCGTGCAACAGCTGCGAGAATTATCCGGCGGCAAACCCGTTGGATTTAAATTATGCATTGGTTATAAAGGCGAGTTTTTATCCATTTGCAAAGCCATGTTAAAAACCGGAATAACGCCGGATTTTATTACCATCGATGGCGGCGAAGGGGGCACGGGTGCTGCGCCGGTTGAGCTAACAAACTCGGTGGGCACACCCCTGCGTGATGCTTTAGCGTTTGTGCATAATGCTTTAACCGGCATTGGTGTGAGAGATGAAATAAAACTCATCGCCTCCGGAAAAAATTTCTCTGCTTTTCATTTATTAAGAATGTTAGCCCTGGGTGCAGATGTCGTTAACTCAGCGCGCGGCATGATGTTTGCACTGGGCTGCATTCAGTCGCGCCAGTGCAATGCCAACACCTGCCCCACCGGTGTGGCAACCCAGGACCCATCTCGCTACCGACATTTAAACATTGAAAACAAAGCTCGGCGGGTTGCCAGTTATCACAGAACCACCATTCACAGTTTGCTGGAAATTATTACCAGTATGGGTTTGAATGCGCCGTCTGAAATAAAAGCCTGTCATATTCAGCGGCGTGTTGATAGCGCTCTCATTAAGACCTATAGCGAGTTATATGAATGGATTGATCATGGCAGTTTATTGCAGCCGGAAACGATACCAAATAACTGGAAACTGGACTGGGCATTGGCACAGGCGGATAGTTGGGAGACCTGTTGTAGCAATAACCATTAAATCGGTTGTTATTGCGCTGATTGACTTAAGGGGATTTAAGCCCGCACCTTCATTTACCCTTTCTTCTAAGGTATCCTCCCTGTATAAATCAAATGCACAAAAAATGAATTGGAGCCACCATGTCCGACAACAACATCGATTCCGTTCTCATCGAAGAACGCCTGTTTCCACCTTCTGCTGAATTTGCTGAAAAAGCGGTCATTAATCAGGCTAAATTTGATGCCCTGTATAAAGCTGCAGCAGACGATTACGAAGGCTTCTGGGCGGAGCAGGCGCGGAGCATGCTTGACTGGCATACACCTTTCACCGAAACACTGGACGATAGCGAGGCTCCCCATTTTAAATGGTTTGCAGATGGCAAACTGAATGTGACCTATAACTGCATCGACCGCCACCTTGCAGACAAAGCCGACAAAACCGCCATTATTTTTGAGGGTGAAAAAGGTGATACCCGCCACATCACCTACCAGCAACTCAGCGATGAAGTTAATCAGTTTGCCAATGCCCTGAAATCACAGGGCATTCAATCCGGTGATCGCGTGGTGATTTATATGCCGATGACCCCGGAAGCGGTGATCGCGATGCAGGGCTGTGCACGCATTGGCGCCATTCACTCCGTAGTGTTCGGTGGCTTTTCGGCCGAATCATTGCGCGACCGTATTAATGATGCGGGGGCCAAAATGATGATTACCGCCGATGGTGGTACCCGTGGTGGAAAAATTGTTGAACTCAAAGCCGCGGCGGATAAGGCCCTCGAAGGTGGCTGCCCGACAATTGAATCAGTGATTATTTTACAGCGCACCGGGCATGACATTGCCATGCAAACCGGCCGCGATATCTGGTGGCACGATGCGGTAAAAAAGCAAAGCATCGAGTGCGAACCCGAATGGGTCGGTGCCGAGCATCCCCTGTTTCTACTTTACACCTCCGGCTCCACCGGCAAACCCAAGGGTATTCAGCACGCCAGCGCAGGCTATTTATTGGGAGCTGTCGTCACTAATAAATGGGTATTCGACTTAAAAGACGATGACATTTTCTGGTGCACAGCGGATGTGGGCTGGATTACCGGCCACACCTATGTCGCCTATGGCCCGCTGGCCGCGGGTGGCACCATTGTGATGTACGAAGGTGCACCCACCATTCCCGATGCGGGGCGCTTCTGGAAAATTGTGGAAGATCATAAGGTCAGCATTTTCTACACGGCGCCGACTGCGATTCGTGCACTGATGAAACAGGGGGATGAATTTCCGAACCAATATGACCTGTCTTCCATCCGGCTGCTGGGCACGGTGGGCGAGCCCATTAACCCGGAAGCCTGGATCTGGTACCACGAAGTGATCGGCAAGGAAAAATGCCCGATCGTAGATACCTGGTGGCAAACTGAAACCGGTGCCAATATGATCGCACCCCTGCCCGGTGTAGTGACAGCGAAGCCCGGCTCCTGCACGCTGGCGCTGCCAGGCATTGATGCAGATGTAGTGGATGAAGACGGCAACAGCATTACCCAGCCCAACAAGGGTGGATTTCTGGTCATTAAAAAGCCCTTCCCTTCGCAGCTACGCACCATCTGGGGTGATGAGCAACGCTATGTTGACACCTACTGGCCCAAGTTTGGTGGCAAATACTATTTAGCGGGTGACTCCGCCCGTAAGGATAAAGACGGTTATTTCTGGATCATGGGACGCATTGATGATGTGCTAAACGTCTCCGGACATCGCCTCGGCACAATGGAAGTTGAATCGGCTCTGGTGGCCCACCAACAGGTTGCTGAAGCCGCCGTTGTGGGTTATCCCCATGATATTAAAGGCGAGGCCATTTTCGCCTACGTGGTACTTAAGGGCGCCCGCCCGCAGGATGGCATTGATGAGGCGCTGACCCAGGAACTGCGCGGTTGGGTGGGGGAGCAAATTGGTGCGATTGCCAAACCAGACCAGATTCGTTTCTCGGATAACCTGCCCAAAACCCGTTCCGGCAAAATCATGCGGCGTTTACTGCGTAATATCGCCCGCGGCGAGGAAATCACCTCGGATACCTCGACGCTGGAAAATGAGGAGATACTTCTGCAGCTACAGGGTAAGGCGTAACAGCGACAATATTCAGCTGAAGCCCTAATCCAGCGGTGAAAAATCACCTCCCGACATTCAGGTGTCGGAGTCAATTTTGATTCCGCACCTTCTTTATTGCTTTTATTCGAGCAATCAAACGTACTCCTTTTGTTTAAACGCTATTCAGTGCCATCATCACGAATCATCTCGGGACAATCCGCTACATTACAAACAATTGGCTCCCCTTCCTCACGGTCAGATTTCTCAACCGCATGTTGTCTTAGATGTTTATATTCATCCATGTCTTGCCAACCGCCCACTTGCACCCTATATTCTGTATTGGTAACCGGGCCTTTAGCGGTCGTAGAACATGCCACAAGCCCTCCCAGTGACCAACACAGTAAACAGCCCGGTAAAAAGAATAAAAAAAGACTTTGTAAGCGCGACATTGTCAGTACCTTAAAGTTTGAGAGTTGTAGTTAAAAACAATGTTAACAGATAAAAGCACCATCGAAGTTATAAAAAAGTCTCGAAAGCAGGTCACCATTTTATTTTCAGACATCGAACATTCAACCCGCCACTGGGAACGGCGCGGGGATGTTAATGCACGCATGTTACTTGACCGCCATAACCGTTTGCTGTTTCCAGTCATTCGCAAATTTAATGGCCGGATCATTAAAACCCTGGGCGATGCCATTATGGCCTCATTCAGCAAACCGGAAAATGCCGTGCTGGCTGGCATAGCTATACAGCAACAACTGGATGCGGAACGCAAAAAGGATAAATATTTCAGCCTGCGCACCCGTATTGGTATTCACACCGGTCAGGGCATCGTTGAATATGATGATATATTTGGTGACGTGGTAAATGTTGCCGCCAAGGTTGAGCACAGTGCCGAAGCCAGTCAAATTCTTATCACACACTCCACTGCTGCACGTATTAGTTCCGAAAAGTTTCAAATTCAGGAACAACCGAATGTTTTAAATTTGATTGGTAAACGCAAGGGCATTACGCTTTGCGACTGTAACTGGCAGGATCACAGCAACCTGATTACAAATATTGCACCCGACTCAATAATGCCTCTGTTAAAAAGCCAGAAGCTGGAGCTAATTAGCTATGTAGCCATGACACTGTTTGCGATATTTTTTATCTATCAATATTACGGGCGTTATTTACTCGCCGACGCGGGAATATCATTTAACTGGTTTCAAAGTACCACCAATATTCCCTCAGACTACCCGGTGATTATCGTTTTACAAACCATAACGCTCATCATGTTTACCTATTATTTGCTACGCATCGATTTTATCTCCAGGACCATGCTCAGATTGCTAAGCGGTTTTTTTGCTGCCGGCCTGGGGTTACTGCTATTTGCCAGCTTTAATCATTACAATGATTTACCCTTTAAAAAGCGCTGGAATGAACCACTTTATGAATCCAGCCATTTATTTGTAAAAGTCCTAAAAGACAAAACCCCGTTAAATGAAGAACCAAGTCAAAAGTCAAAAGTCATCAGTATTTTACCCGCAGATGAAATTTTTATTTACCAACACTCTAAAACTGTAAATGGCTTACGCTGGGATAAAGTAAAAATAAATAAAAATAACAGTGGCTGGATACCCAGAAAAATCCTGCCCGCATTCGGCGTTGCAGAAGAACATCTCATCGTTACCCAAAAATTTTCTTTCCGATATTACGATTTATATGGCTTAATTATTGGTATACTCTCTTTCATCTGGGGATTTATGAGCTTTAGCATTAAACCCAGTTAAACACTTATTTCATGACACAACCAAAATGGAAAAGCCATGTTCATCAGAACTTACTTTATATCAATAATGTGCAGTGCAGTTTTTTTAAACGGCTGTAGCTTTTCATCACAAGTTCGCACGATAAGCCCCTACTTTGATGGCCGCCTGACATACAATAACAAAGCCATCGATAACGCAAAATTAATGCTCAGCACGGTAGCCGATGACAAATTTTGCCTTAAAGCCAGGAAGTTCGCATCAACCAGTGAACAGGGTGAATTTCACCTGAAAGCGCAAACCGAAGATTATACCTATGTGCCTTTTGCTGATAAGCAGCTGGATGAATGGACCTTATGCGTTAAATACAATAACGAAATTTACACATTATATTCTAATAACCGCTATGGCTCAGGTAATGTAAGCGGTTCTATATACCTGCAATGTGATCTGGCTTTGAACCCGTCAAATAAACCCTGTACAGTTTCACACTTATAAATACTTTACTAACCAGCAAGCTTGAAAAAACACAGGAACTAAACTATATATCATAAACTCACCAAATTAGAGAAGGAAAAATGCCGGGCTCAATTTTCAAGCACACACTCTTATTTTTACCCTCTCTTATAGCCACAATCTATAGCCCACTGAGCCAGGCTGAAATTTTCTCTGAGCACCTTTCTGTTATCAGCTCTGCCAACCCTCAGAGCAATGCTATTCAGTCATTTATTATAATAAAAAAAGGCGATTTTATTCCGCAGGGCATAAAGCATTCCAGCAAACAAAACACAATAAGTCAGCAAACACCCTTCGTAATAAAATTAACTACAAAACCAGACCAAAATCAGTCTATTCAGTGGAACATTAAAGTTCTCGACAAGCAACATGGAACTTTAAAGTTATTATCTAAATTCAAAGGCAATGGCCGCATGCTAAATTCGGGTTACCAGTGGAAATCTGATGTACTCGATAACAGCATACAAAACAGACAACAACTGGTTTTTAGACCTTCACCTTTTTCACATCAACCCAAAGTTTATAAAAAAGGTAAAGGCCCAAAGGGAACGCGTAGAAAATATGGCGGCGGCACCCGTAACATTGATGAAAAAAAATATAACCCAAAATTTTCTTATGACGTTACTGCAACCGTTACACAAAATAATAAAATAATTTCCTCCCACAAAGCCAACTTAAGCATGGATCGAATTGATATGATTCGACAGGAGTATATTAATCACTTTAATATCAGCCGATATGGCCGTGGCAAAAATGGCAAGATACCTATCCCCAGAAGAGATGAAATTAGCGGCATCCCGCAAAAGCCCAAAAAACTGAAGGGCAACCCGTTAACTGAAAGTCAGTATAAATTAATTATTAATGACGGCATGCTGGAACTCGCAAAAAAAATAAGTGAAGCTTATGCAAATAAACTGCAACAATTAAAGACAACAGAAACACTTCATGACCTGCATAAAAAACCTCTGGAAATTCCTGACAATAAACTATGGGTAACCAGCGGCTGGCGCAATCCGGAACGTAATGAATGGTACAGCAATGCGGTGAATGGTATACATCAACGCGGTGGCGCTGTTGATTTAATTATTATGGCACCATCCAACTCACGACAATCGGCTATTGGTTACTGGATTTTATGGAGTGCACTGGAAAAAAACAAAAAACAGATCAATGCCTACTGGCAACTGGAAACCAATGGCAGGCCTATGACCACCAGAGAGTATAAACAGGATATCGAACCACAAAACGGTATCCCCGACGCCTTCGATAAAGCAGACCACTTACATGCAAATGTTAACTATTGAATCATTAAAACATACTTTTTTATTGTTATGCATTTTATTGGTAACCACGCCAATATGCTCTGCCAGCATACAATTTGTTGATCAGTTTGAAATTGACCCGCTCATCAATACAGAGCTGGCTAACCGCGTTACTGAATATCACAGTGAGAATATATCACTCTCCCCTGAACAGCAAAAAACAGAACTTTTAAAACTGGAAAATCAGTTAGAAAATTTTTCTGAATCTTACTCAAAAAAATCAGTTTTCTGGTTTATCAGGGGCCTGCATTTTAAAAACATGGCTTCATATTATTTTGACCGAAAAAAACCTCAATTGGTAAAAGACTATATAGATAAAAAAAATTTAGCGTACCAAAAATCCATAGAACTTAGCAGCACAGCCAACAATCAGCTAAGCGCCGCTATATTCAGCACAATGAAACCTGGCTTATCTGATGATTTAAAAATTCAAGCTACTAAAAAAGAAATAACCCTGGGCGGCAATGGTGATAATGATAGCTACTACTGGTATTTACACTGGAGCAACATCGACCAGTTAGAAAAAGCCGGTCGAAAAGACGAAGCAAAAACCGCTTATAAACAAATGCAAAAAGAATTAAAAAACAGCGGAATGGATATGTCCGTCTATGGTAGTTTAACAAAAAAAATTGAAACAGAAACCCTTAAACAATCCAGCACAAAAACAAACTCAAATAATATATCGCCCAAAAAAACAAAACCTGCCCCAAAAACAGAACCTAAAAAATACGACACAGATAAATACGACACTAAAATAATTGTAATTTCATCTATTGCTGCATTTTCTGTACTGAGTTTAATTGGGGTAATTATTATTGAGTTAAGACGAAAACATAAAAAACATTAAAAATGTATAATTTTACATTTTATTTTTTTCTTTAGACATTATAAAAAATAAGGAAAGCACAAAATCAACTAAAATATATTTCATCAAATTCTTTAGCACAAATCGGTTTAGACCAGAGATAACCCTGCCCGAATTCACAACCCTGTTCACTGAGAAAATGTTTTTGCTGATCAGTTTCAACCCCCTCTGCAACCAAATTTAAGTTCAGGGCATCCGCTAACTGAATCATCGCCTTTACAATTGCAGAACTTTCTCTGTCATCAGGCAAGTCACATACAAAAGATCGATCAAGTTTTACGGTATCAAACGGAAATTCTTTAAGGTATAACATAGAGGCATAACCTGTTCCAAAATCATCTAACGCAATATGGACCCCCATAGAATGAATTTCATCTAATATTATTTTCGCGCTGTTGTAATTATCAATCAGCGCACTCTCTGTTAATTCGATCTCAATATAACCGGGGGATATCTCAATAGTATTGATAATTTTTTTAAAATATTCCAGTAAATTACCCTCCCTGAAATGCCTGGCAGATACATTCACTGACAAGGTATTAACCGGGTAACCCGCAACCTTCCATTTTTTAAACTGTTCGCAAGCGGTAGCTATTACCCATTCATCCAGTTCAATAATTAAGCCGGTTTCCTCCGCCAGGGGAACAAATTCCAGTGGCGCGATTAATCCTCGCTGAGGATGCTGCCAACGAACTAAAGCCTCCATACCCTGACATTGCCCGGACAGTAAATTCACTTTCGGCTGATAGTAAACAACAAACTCTTTATTTTTTAAAGCACTGCGAATCTGGTTTTCAAGATCCAGGCGTTGCATGGCTTTTTGGCTCATTTCATGTTCATAAAATTGAAATGTCTGCCTGCCTAGTTCCTTCGCTCTGTACATTGCGGTGTCAGCATTTTTTAATAATGTACCAAAATTTTCACCATCCTGTGGATACAATGCCACACCAATACTGCCACCGATATGTACGTCTTTTTTATTTATTCTGACCGGTTGTTCCAGCGACTTGAGTATATTTTTTGCTACCGCTGTAACAGATTTTTCCTGGTCTAATGCTTCAATAATAATTGTAAATTCATCACCACCGAGGCGAGCAATGGTATCGGTTTTACGCAATACATCCGATAAGCGCTGCGACACAATATTAAGTAACTTATCACCCGCATCATGACCCATTGAATCATTGATAACTTTAAAATGATCAATATCAAGAAATAACAAAGCAAATTTAGAATTTTCACGCTGTGCTCTGGATATGGCCTGATCGATACGATCCATAAATAACATCCGGTTGGGTAGACCAGTGAGTACATCATGATATGCCAGGTGACGTATTTCTCTTTCCGCATTTGCCGCACTTAACATACGTGCGGTACGATGCTTTAATACAGACCAGTTAAAAGGCTTGGTGATGTAATCACTGGCACCCACTTCAAATGCCATGGCGATAGACTGATCATCGTCCAACGAAGTAGCCATTAGTATGGGTGTTGCCTGACATTCAAGAATTTTTTTAATTTCTTTAGTTGCGAGAAAGCCATCCATTTCAGGCATCACCGCATCCATTAATATTAGATCTGGATTTTGTCGAATAACCGCCTGCACAGCTTCAAGTCCGTTAGCAACCTCAATAACCTGATAGCCACTCTGTTCCATTGTATGCCTGAGGACTAACCGAATCGAAGGGTCATCATCTGCAATCAACACAACAGGTACACGTTCATTTCTCCTGCTTTGATCTGAATTTTGACCTGAATTATGTCCTGAATTATGTATTGGATCTTCCGTTGATCCCATGTTATTTTCATTAATCGAAGGCGAACCACCTGACGATGTATCACTGGAATTTGTCATATATTTTTATTATTTTATTTTTATAGTTATTATGAATTCAAAGGCAAAAAGCAGCTGCCTTAAAGATTAATAGAAAAAGAATAGCACAATATTAAACTTTTGCTGTATGCCCAACACTATAAAACACGAGACAAGCAAATAAACTTCTTATAGGGCAATTATATTATTCTTTATATTTTTAGCCCGTCCCAGCTTCACTATTTCTTACAATTTTGTTGATATTTACTGGTATATTCCCTGTTACCCCTCAAGTCCTTTTGCTGTAATTTCAAATACATCTTTCGCCAGATTCGGCGTTTCAGAAATACGCTGTAACTGAACCTTCATCATTAACTGACGATTTGCATCGTATTTTTTCCATTGAATTAATGGCAACAATAAACGCGCTGCAATCTGTGGGTTAGTTTTATTTAAACTGATTACAATATCCGCTAAAAACTGATAACCCTGCCCGGATAAATTATGAAATTCCATAGCATTCGCCTGCGAAAATGCGCCCACAAGCGAGCGCACCCGATTGGGTACACTTAAGTCAAAATCCTTATGCTCTAGTAGTGCCTGTATCGACTGGAATGCATTTGTTCCGGTTGCCGTGGCCTGCACAATAAACCATTTATCAATCACCAGTGCATCATCATTCCATTGCTGATAAAACTCTTCTAAAACCAGTTGCCCTTCATCTTGTGTATAGTGCGCCAGACAGCGTAATGCGGATATCTGATCGGTCATATTACTGGCGTTTTTATACTGTTTTCGGGCTAATTCAGTAGCTACTTTTTTTGCGGTTTCAGTCTGGCTACACATTATATAAGCCAGACAGATATTTTTTAAACTGCGTTGTCCCATGGCTTCTGGGGTCAGTAAATATTCATTATTTTCACAAGCTTTATAAACCGTAACAAAATCATCCATTAACTCAAATGCAAGTGTTTGTTTACAAAACTCTCGTACGTGATAAATTGCATCAACATCAATTAGTGGCATATTTTGACCTAGATAATCCTCACTGGGTAAACTTAAAATACGCCCCGCTAAAGCATTGTCCAATGTTTTATCAAGCAATACTTTTTTGAAGGTGCTTATAAAAAAAACATCCAGTATTAACGTCTTTTTCTGCTTAAAGTCATCAATTAATGCCAGCATGATATTTAAGCCTAGTTGCTGTGCACTATTCCAGCGATTAAATTCATCACTATCATTAGCGACCAGGAAGGCCAGTTGCTGATTGCTTAATTCAAAATTCAATTTAACCGGAGCAGAATAATTTCTTAAAACGGAGACCGCTGTTTCTGCTTCAACATTCTCAAAATCAATTTTCTGTTGAGACTGGGTTATATCAATAATTTTCGCTGCAGATGTTATTTCTTTACCATTCGCCTCAATCAAACTTAGACTTAATGGAATATGAAATGGTTTATTCGACTTTATTTCCGAGGACTGTTTAACCTGTAAACTAAGGCGTTTTTCGCTCGCATTATAACTCGACTCAATATTCAACTGAGGTGTACCCGCCTGATGATACCAGCGGCGAAATTGTGTAAGATCAAGTTGACTCGCATCTTCCATTGCCTTTACAAAATCTTCAGTGGTTACGGCATCACCATCGTGGCGGTCAAAATAAAGATCCATGCCCTTACGAAAGTTTTCTTTTCCTAGCAGCGTATGAATCATGCGTATAATTTCTGCACCCTTGTTATACACGGTAACTGTATAAAAATTATTTATTTCGACATAGGATGCGGGCTGTATTGGGTGCGACATCGGCCCCGCATCTTCAGCAAACTGGCGAGTACGCAATACATTAACATCGTCTATTCTTTTTACCGTAGCCGAGTTCATGTCGGAGGTAAATTGCTGATCACGAAAAACCGTCAAACCTTCTTTTAATGTGAGCTGGAACCAGTCTCGACAGGTAACCCGGTTGCCACTCCAGTTGTGAAAATATTCATGACCAATCACCGCTTCAATATTAATAAAATCCGTATCAGTTGCGGTGTCCGGCCGAGCTAAAACATATTTTGAATTAAATACATTTAAGCCTTTATTTTCCATGGCACCCATATTGAAATCATCCACCGCAACGATCATGTATATATCTAAATCATATTCGCGGCCAAATGTTTCTTCATCCCATTTCATCGACTTCTTAAGGGAGCGCATGGCATGCTCACACTTGTCCGCATTGTGGGATTCAACATAAATACGGCAGTCTATCTGACGATTACTCATGGTGGTGAAGGTATCGTTAATACATTCCAGATCACCCGCAACCAGCGCAAATAAATAACAGGGTTTCTTAAACGGATCTTCCCAGGTAACGCTGTGTTTTCCGCCATCCAGATCATTTTTATCCACTGGATTACCATTAGAAAGCAGCACTGGATACTGAATTTTATCCGCAATAATGGTCGTGGTGAACTTTGCCATCACATCCGGGCGATCTAAATAATAAGTGATTTTACGAAACCCCTGGGCTTCACACTGGGTGCAGAAATTGCCTGAGGATTTATACAGGCCTTCAAGGGATGTATTTAACTGAGGTTTGATAAAGGTTTCGATTTGCAGGGTAAATGTCTCCGGTACATCCGGTATCCACATACCCTCTTTTCCCACATTGAACTCACTATCGCCTAATGCTTTATCATTAAGCAACACCGTGCCCAGCACCAGGTCCTCACCATCCAGCTCAAGAATACGTGGACCATCGACATTCGGATTACGTCGCACCGCCATTTCAGAGACTACCCGGGTTTTATCCTCACCGAGTTCAAAATGCAAATTAACCGAATCAATCCAGTATTGCGGCTGGCTGTAGTCTTTTAAATAAATGGTGTTAGGTGAGGTTGCCTGGGTCATTGGATTTCCTGTAGTTGAACAGAGAAGATACAACAAAACTAATAAACATCAAACCGTTATAAAGAAAATTAGCGGTTAAAGTTACCCCCGTGAGTTTCAGGCAGCGAATTTCAAACCATGAGTTCAGGCCATAAGTTTAGTCCATAAGTTCAGGCCAGGAATTCACACAAGGGTAATAACATGCGCCTGCAACTGATCCGGGTGAATATAATCTTCCGATACCGCAAAGCCATCTACCGTTATTCCCGCCTGCTGCACAGATTGTTGGTGCCCGGAAATTAATGGATGCCACTCGGGCAACGACTTGCCTTCAGCCATTAAACGATAGGCACAGGTTGGTGGCAACCACTGATATTCGGATAATTTCATTTTGCGCACCAGTAAACACTCCGGCACTCGGGCTTTGCGATGGGGATAATCTTTGCAGCTACACTTTTTTATATCTAACAGGTGGCAGCTAACATTGGTGAAAAAAACTTCATCGGTATCTTCATCTTCAAGTTTGAGCAGACAACAGCGAGCGCAGTTGTCGCAGAGAGACTCCCATTCTTTGTCTGACATTTGGGCGAGTTTTTTGGTTTCCCAATATCGTTGACTCATTAGATTTTTTCTATATATGTATGGAATTTAAGATAATTATATATTTAAAATATGCAGACCATGATAGAAGCACTGCTGTCTTTTCACAACAGCAGTGCATTCTCTAAAAACAAAACCATACTAATCGACAGCACAGCTAAATACACAATTTACTCATGATAATGATTATTAAAAAATTGCAAAGAAAGCACTTTCTGCTTCTTTAATTGCTAATGTTATATCTCGAGTAATAGTTTTTATAATTGAGACAGAAATACTTGTCGACGAACTCATCCTAACAATTATGTCTCTGAAGTTTGTTTCAACAGTTATTGATTGCTGCGTATATCTAGAAACAGCAATTGAATTCACCCGACTAGTTGGGATTCTGGAAAGTGCCCTTGCAAACTGAGTAATGGCTAACGCACTGGTTGCAAGCGTATTCATCTGACCAATCGCACCTGCCATCGCCGCAATATACTGTCCCGCAAAACGATACTTGGCCAGCGCTTTATTCATAAGTTCGTCCGTAGGTGCTGAAACAAATTCTTCCAGTGCCTGGTTTCTCAAATCGAAACCTGGCTTCATTGCCAGCACACCCATCAATATGACGCCTCCAGACAGGAATGTAGCACTCGGATCACGCGTAGCTGTTCTACCAGCAAAGCTGGTAACAAATCTAGTTGATGTAGATAACACAGATCGGATACTAAAACTGATTGAAATACTCACCAGCGAGAAGTTACCTGTTGGATCAATATTATTTACCGGATTAGCATTCGCATACATATATTTATGCAAAGTACGTGGATCCTCATTTATACCCATCCAGGTATCCTGTTGGGTAAATCGGCCAGCACTTTGATCATAATAACGTGCTCTCAAATAGTACTGGTTCATTGCAGAATCAAACTGTTCACCCGCAAATAAATAACTATTTTCAGTCGTTCCAGTTTGACTCAGCATATTACCAAATGCATCATAAATATAACTATCAGAGAGGTTACCAGTTACATCAGACAATCCTGTGACTGTACCCAGACCATCATATAAATAATAGCTTTGAGTACCACTTCTACTCTGATTAATCAGATCAATACCATAGTTGTAAGCAACTGTGCCAGTGGCCGATACTTCACGTATCACCTGTGCATAATCCCTGTTTGAATCAATCAGATAACGACTTGCATTACCGTCATTAACAGCAGCTCGTCTTATACCATTAACATCATACGCATAAGTTGAAATGACACCTGCAACATTTTGTTCTATCAATTCATTTTTAACATCGTAAGTGTATGACGTACTCACACCACCATTGGTTTTGCTAATGGCATTACCTGCAGCATCATAGGAATATAGCGTCGTACCCTGTTGAGTTAAACGATCATTGTTATCAAAAACTGATAATGTTGTAACTGAATTCACTGTCTCTGACAATCGATTCCCGACCACATCCAGTACATAAGATGCTGTATGGTTGCCATTAACTGCATCAATCGAAGTTTCACTAATCAATCGATTCATTGCATCGTAAGCATAAGTTGTTGTTCGCGAATTCTGATCAACTAACTGTATACGGTTACCGGCTGCATCCAGTGTATATTGATAATTTGTCAATACTGCAGACAATGAGTCAACAGTAGAAACTCCAGTTAAACGGTTTAATGTATTGTAACTATATGTTGTCAGATTTCCATTGCCATACAGAACACTTTCTCGACTGCCTACCGCATTGTATGTATATGCTGTTACGTCTAGTCCCGCAGTGACCCGTTGCAATCGATTTAGCTGATCGTACTCATAAGTCGTAGTTTCAGATGTACCTGCGCTTAATGTTACAACCAGCGCCGTTTTATTACCCATATTGTCATATTGATATGCAATAACATCGCCGTCAGGTTTAACATCCTGCAGAAGACGATTTCTTGCATCATACACCCAGGTATGTACACCACCCTGACGATCAACCGCTTCAGTTCTTAAACCTTCCAATGCATAACGAAAAGTCTCAAATGCTCCATCACTGTAGGTGATTTGTGAAACCTGATTATTACTATCATAAGTGTACGTTGCTAGCTGTCCATTAAAATCAGTATGACTCAGCATATTTCCCGCGGCATCATAAGATTTTAATTCTATTTGCCCCATGGGCAATGTACGGCTTAACTCACGACCCAACGCATCAAACGTCCAGGTTGTTACACGACCTAATGCATCAGTTTGTGACACCTTATTGCCGACTTCGTCGTAGCCATATTGAGTCCTGCCGGTTAGCGCATCTGTCACTTCAATCAATCTGTTCATCGAATCATATACATAACGAATCGTATTTCCATTTTGATCTGTTTTGCTTGTCATTTGCCCGGCTGCATCGTAAGTCTGCAGGATTTCAGATAAGTCAGGATAAATAGTGCGAATCTTTTGCCCAACTGCATCGTACTCATAACGGGTTATATTATTCAATGCATCAGTGACCGTTACTACATTACCGACATTATCATAAGTAAACCGAGTGATATTACCCAGAGCATCACGCACCAGTGTCCGACGACCCAATGCATCATACTCATACTCAGTGCGATTCGCATTGCTATCAATTTCGGCAATAACTTTACCCAGTGCATCATACTCAGTCTGGAACGAGGTACCGTCAGCATAAACAACAGATGTTTGCCTGTTTAATGCGTCGTAAACGTAGGTGACAGTATTACCATCACGATCAGTTTCTGAAACAAGATTCCCCTCAACATCATAAGCTTTAACCGATGCACTATTATCCGGATAGGTTGTAGCGATTACACGTCGATATATGTCGTAGGTATATTCGGTAATTCGACCCAGTGGATCAATATCTCTTACTTTATTGCCCGCGGCATCATATTCAATTCGAGTAACACCTCCCAACGCATCCGTTTTACTCACCAGTCGATTTAACGAATCATAAGTAAGGACTGTAGTTTCAGTTGTTGCTACACCATTAACCGTTCGGGTAACGCTTTTCGATAAATTATTTCCATTACTATCATAAGTAAAGTTAGTAATATTTCCAGCAGCATCTGTTTGAGTTACAACCTGCCCACTAGAATCATAAACATACTGAGTCGAATCACCCAATGCATTAGTTACACGACTAGGTAAACCATTAGATCCAATAACATTGCTAACTGAGTTACCCAGTGGATCAGTTATGCTTAACAGGTTACCATTTGTGTCATATGCATTTGTAATAACACTTCCATTCTCATCCGTTAAGCCCAGCTCTTTTCCAAAACTGTTATATGTACTTGAGTAAACATTACCCAGCGCATCTGTTTTAGATAATTGCTGCCCTAATGCGTTATAAGTGAATACAGTGGCATTACCCAGCGCATCAGTTTTACTTAACTGGTTATCATTACTATCGTAGGTATATTGCGTTGTGTTACTTAACGCATCAACTTGTGCCAGAATATTTCCTGAAGAATCGTACTGATACTGAGTCGGGAAGCCTCGTTGATTATTTACAGTTGTGAACTGCCCGCTAAGATCATGTATGAAATCTACGCGATTACCCTCAGGATCAATCTGTGCAACCAACCTGCCAGTATCATCATAGATATTTCTGGTGGGGGACACACTCGCTACATTGATGTATTCAGTTAACCCATGACTTCTGTTATAGCGATGTTGAGTTAATTCTCCCGTCTGATTTAATACCGATTCAAGATCACCATTCACATTATAGGCATACTCAATAACACCGCCGTTTGGATCTGTAATAGATATAATCCGTCCCGCGGAGTCACGATTAAATGTAATACCCTTACCTGATGAATGCGTAATACCCGCATTAGAAAAAGTCAGCACATTACCATTTCTATCCGTCACGCTGCGCACACCAAAATTTTGATCCAGCTGATATACAAGACCATCAAGTGTCGTTAAACGATAACGTGATGGATTGTAAGTTTCGATAGTAGACATATCTAACAAACGTCCACCATTTAATCGCACAACTGAACCTGATGTATCAGCTAACTGCGAAGTTGTTCCACTCGTTGCTGTGAAAACAGGCGATACATCTGTTGGCGGTACTAACTGCTGACATTGTGGACTCACGCTCATTGAGAATCTTTCCACACGCCCATCAGGCAACCGAACCGAAACCGTATTGGGTACATTGGGTTCAATACAATAAGTAGGAAGGAAACCACCGGATTGAGTCTGTCTCCAATTCGCACCTAATTCTTTGTTCTCTTCTATTTTTATGTCCTGATAATCAATTGACCAGCCATAACCAAAATCTAAATTCTCCGATTTTCTTCGGGTGTCATAAGTTCGATTCACTGTTATAGGTATACCTGCAACCGGAATAGTCAGATCGGTAACAGTAAAAGAGAAGTTACCGACTTTCACATCACCAGATGTCTGATAGGTTGTCATCGTGACTGACTGCAGACCATTGACGTCTGTCGCAATCAAACGGATATCGTATAAACCATTTGTATACAGACCAGGATCAAACACACCTAAAACACCATTAACAACCTGCGTATAACCAAAAGCAATTTCGGTAAACTGATTTTTACCTACAGGTGATATTTCTAAACGATATTCAGCGAGATTATCATCACTGGCTGTACCAATAATATTCGCCGCTGAAGTTATTTCTGCATCAGCACCAGGGGTTGAAATATCAACAACAGGTGCAACTGTATCGGTGGGCTCACGCACACTAATAAAACCTCTTGATTCAACGGTTTCTGTGGTATCAGATGCATTTGCTATTAATTCAACAGTACCCGCCTGAGTTGCCGTCAGCGAATATTGACCTGCACCATCAAGGCTTACAGAAACGCCATCTACTGTAAGTGCAACATTAACGGGTACTATGCCGCCATTACTTACAACGGTTACCACCGCAGTCTCGCCCTGATTAATAATTTGAGGACTAGCTGTAACCGTAACATCCAGCGGTAAAGCAACAGCCGTGGCTGGCCCTGAAGACACAACTAAATTCACCGCACTGCCCGCAGCCACTGAAGTGCCCGCCGCTGGGCTTTGTGAAATAACATCACCCACCGCAACCGTATCACTGTTGGCTGTACTGATGGTTCCAACGGTTAAACCGGCCGACGTTATGGCGCCTTGGGCTGTCGCCTGCGCCAGTCCTACAACACCGGGAACATTTATCGGTGCCGGGCCAGATGAAACGACTAAATTAACCGTACTAGCGGGGGCTACTGAAGTTCCTGCCGCTGGGCTTTGTGAAATAACATCACCCACCGCAACCGTATCACTGTTGGCTGTGCTGATGGTTCCAACCGTTAAACCGGCTGACGTTATTGCGCTTTGAGCTGTCGCCTGCGCCATGCCGACAACACCGGGAACATTTACCGGTGTTGGGCCAGATGAAACCACGATATTAACCGCACTACCTGGAGCGACCAGTGCACCGCTAACTGGACTTTGTGAAATCACATCACCAGCAGCAACAATTTCATTATTCGCGATTGTAATAACCCCAACCGTTAAACCGGCCGAAATGATCGAACTTTCAGCATCTGCCTGAGCTGTTCCTACAACATTTGGAACACTAATTGGCACCGGGCCAGATGAAACGACTAAATTAATCGCACTACCCGCAGCGACTGAAGTGCCCGCTGTTGGGCTTTGGGAAATAACATCACCCACCGCAACCGTGTCACTGTTAGCTGTGCTGATGGTTCCAACGGTTAAGTCGGCTGACGTTATGGCGCTTTGAGCTGCTGCCTGCGCCATGCCGACAACACCGGGCACATTCACTGGTGCTGGACCCGATGAAACGACTAAATTAACTGCACTACCCGCAGCGACTGAAGTGCCCGCCGCTGGGCTTTGTGAAATAACATCACCTACCGCAACCGTATCACTGTTGGCTGTGCTGATGGTTCCAACCGTTAAACCGGCTGACGTTATGGCGCTTTGAGCTGCTGCCTG
>Ga0316209_1000224_pt1 | contig 115329 bp, 107 predicted proteins | sample 6monopyrite_MG_FD_204945 | JGI IMG/M metagenome (GOLD analysis project Ga0316209, IMG submission 204945) | Microbial mat bacterial communities from mineral coupon in-situ incubated in ocean water Damariscotta River, Maine, United States -... | ecosystem: Environmental > Aquatic > Marine >... | reverse complement strand
CACAAAAAATTCTCAATAGCAACGAACATGGATGTATATTTTTGCAATCCTAGCAGCCCTTGGCAACGTGGAACGAATGAAAATACGAACGGATTGTTGCGGCAATACTTTCCCAAGGGAAGTTGTCGGTCAGGATATTCTCAGAGCGACCTCAATAAAGTTGCTGAGAAGCTCAATAGTCGTCCAAGAAAAACATTGGCATTCGAAACACCAGCACATAGACTCAGCACAGTGTTGCCGTGATCAATTGAATCCATCGTTTTTGAAAGTAGAATTTTCTCGTAATGTTTATGAAGGAGATTCAAATGAAGAAATCAAGATAGACGGACAGTCCTGCATAAGCATACTGAGCATTCCTAGGGGGGCAAATAGTTCTGGCTACTGAGACCACCCAAGTGCATTGCTTCTGTAAAGCGTACACATCCCTATTGAAACCAGGTTTAATGTTCAGTCTGGTTATGATGGTCTGCGTTTATTTGTTTTGCCATTTGGCTTTGCGTTTTTCAGCGAACGCGCTCATGCCTTCTTTTTGATCTTTGGTGGCAAAGGCCGAATGGAACAGGCGTCGTTCAAAATGGATGCCTTCGGCCAATGTAGTCTCGTATGCACGGTTAACGGCTTCTTTGGCCATCATCGTAATAGGCCGGGATTTGGATGCGATTTTACCGGCCGTTTTCATGACATCATCCATGAAGTCCTCAGCCTTAACGACGCGCGAAACCAATCCTGACCTTTCGGCCTCATTCGCATCGATCATGCGCCCGGTCAGGCACATTTCCATGGCTTTGGATTTGCCGATAAACCGCGTTAAACGCTGAGTGCCGCCAGCGCCTGGTATAATGCCTAAATTAATTTCAGGTTGACCAAATTGCGCCGTATCGGCGGCTAGAATAAAATCACACATCATCGCCAGTTCACAACCGCCACCCAAAGCGTATCCGGCGACAGCTGCGATAACGGGTTTGCGGCACGTTGTTACCCGTTCCCAGCTTTTGGTGATAAAATCATTGGTATAGGCGTCCATGTAATCAAAAGATTGCATTTCTTTAATGTCAGCACCGGCGGCAAAGGCTTTGTCCGATCCGGTGATGACGATGCATCCAATGCTGTCGTCGGTCTCAAACTTGTCCAAGGCATCGCCCATTTCTTCGGTCAGTTCCTGACATAAAGCGTTCATGGCATCAGGGCGGTTTAAAGTAATCAGCCCGATGTTATCTTTGGTTTCTGCAATGATGTGAAGGTAGGCCATAAAATGCTCCTGAAAATTCTAGGGATATATTTTCGGGGAATTAAATTCCCGGAATGATGTAAATGAACACACACATGAATAGCTTGCTCAGGCCGTTGCGCCAAGACCAAAATAGGAAGTGAGGCATTGAGTGTTAATGAATGAAGTCAATTTTTCAACAAATCCCGCAGTTTGGTCGCCAATTTATAAATTTCAAAGGGTTTCGAAATTAATTCAACAACGCCGTCCGCTGATTGGATGTTTTTAACATGATTGGCAGGATATCCGGACGTAAATAAAATCGGCGTTTTGATATTTTGTGCACGGACAACTTTTGCAATATCCGGCCCTGTCATACCGCCGGGTAAAAAGACGTCGGAAAAAATCAAATCAAATGGCGGTTGTGTATGAAGAATAATTAACGCTGATTTTCCGTCAATTGCCGTTGTTGTCTGATAGCCTAATTTATGCAATTGAGCTTCGGTGGTGGCGGCGACATCTGGATCGTCTTCGATGATTAAAATGTGTTCTCCTTGACCGCTGAAATTTTCAAGTACGTGTGTCTCCGACACATCAACGGGTTGTTCCGATGGTGTCGCTGGTAAAAACAAACGGATACTTGCGCCTTTGCCGAGTTCACTTTCAATGACCATTTGGCCGCCGGATTGGTTGATGAAACCATAGACCATACTTAATCCCAACCCGCTTCCTCGTCCAACCTCTTTGGTCGTGTAAAATGGTTCAACGACATGTTCTAAAACGTCCTCATCAATGCCAAATCCGTTGTCTTTAACTTCAATGACGATGAAGTGTTCATGTGGGTTTGTTTGACCGGTGGCTGTTTCGGGGGCTGAGGTGTTTTTTGTAGAAATGATTAACTTGCCACCGTCAATCATGGCGTCACGTGCATTAATGGCTAAATTTAGCAATGCGCTTTCAAGTTGAGTTCTATCGATTTCTGCGGGGTTTAAGCTCGTGTCCAGTTGGGTGATGATTTCAATTTGCGCGCCTAAAGTCCTGCGTAATAATTCTGTCATGCCCCGGATTAATTTATTAATATCGGTTACTTCTGCTTGCAAGGATTGACGCCGCCCGAACGCGAGTAAACGTTGGGTTAAATCAGCGCCGCGGCGACAGGCACTTAACGCCGACTGTAAAAGTTGACTTTCAGTATCGCTCTGGGTGGTATCTTCTAGTAAGCTTAGGCTGCCTAAGACGATGGCTAATAAATTATTGAAATCATGAGCGACACCGCCGGTTAATTGCCCGATGGCTTCCATTTTTTGCGATTGCACCAACAATTCTTGCGAATGTTTACGATCGCTGATGTCGCTGGCAGCTATAAAAAATCCATTGACCGTACCGTCTTTGGATATGTCGGGTGTATAAATAACTTCGATTGTACGGTGCTGTGAAAGCTGATCCGTATGATTATTATCAAAAAACGGGAAGTCACTTTCAAAACGAACAGCTTCGCCATTTAATGCTTTTTTGATATAGGGTTCAATATGTGAATAGGAAGCGCTCGGCATCACTTGTTTTAATGTTTTTCCGACAACACTATCCGGATTGACGCCAAACCAAGCTGTTAATGTTAAATTATTTAACCGATAACATTGACCATGATCGATATAAGCAATCCACAACGGAACGGTATCGATGATCTGTTGTAATTCGGCTTCACGGTGCTTTAATTCGCTGATATCGGTTGCCACAGACACGGTGATGCCGTCAGGTGATCTGTTGTTTCGAATTAACATCCAGCGACCATTCCGGTTGGCTTCAAAAGCACTTGGTGGGTTTTGGTGGTGAGCCAGATGTTCATTGTACATATCATCGATTTCTGTGTCGCTTTGGTCTTTTTGTTGGTGGGTTAAAGCATGATGTAAAAATCTGTCATACGTTGTGCCACGTACCAAAAGCCGCGCCGATGTGCCGGCTTGGGATCGGTAAATCCGGTTGCATAAAATGAAATGATCTTCGCTGTCCCAAAATGCGATGCCATCGGACACACTTTCGATGGCGTCTAAAAAACGGTGGGTGGTTTCAACGGCTTCTTGGCGGGCGCGGACTTCTTCGGTGATATTACGCCCGGTCCCCCTGTATCCCTGAAACAGCCCTTGTTCATTGAACAGAGGTTTACCGCTCAATCGGTACCATTTTTTTGACCCGTCTTCGTGGATTTCACCGTAGGTAAAGTCTTGAAATGGACGGCGGTCGCGTAAAATTTCCAAATGTGCGTAGTATTCAGTCTGTCCTGTCTCGCCTGCGTTTAAAATTTTGGCTTGTGATAGCCCTAATAAGTCTTCCGGGCCGCGTCCTGAAATGTCATAATAACGTTCGGATGCATAGGTGTAATGCAAATCACTATCCATTTCCCATAACCAATCCGATGCGGCTTCGGCGAAATCTGTAAACCGTTGTTCACTTAGCTGTAGGGCGTAATAGCTATCCGTTAGATTTTTATGCATATCGTTAATGGCGTTAACAACGCTGTCTAATTCATCAACAGACCTGGATGGTTGCTTGCTGCGTTTAAGCGTAAGCGGGGATTGAAAAACACCGGCATTCAGCGTGCGGGTATAATCGGCAATACGGTTTAAATGATCCGTAATTAATTTTCTGAAAACATAGGGTGTAAAAGCAACCAAGCTAAGAACGATGCCAAGCCCTATTGTTAAAACCAACCAGAATTGTCGACGCATTAAAGTTAAGGAGTGCTGTAATGAAACATCAAGCACAACATACCGATTGGGTTGGGCGTCTGAAATTTGATATTGGAACTGTATGCTATTATCGACTGTTGCAAACCATGAAATATCAGAAGGCTGTTTCGCTCGTTGCGGCCCCACGATAAGACGTACATTACTGATGTCATTATGGGCTTCTAGGGAGATGATTGCTTGTTGTTCATTGGTTGTTAAAAGTACGGCATTAACGATTTCGCCTGTTTGCCGTTCAAGACTTTTGATTTCTGTGAGATAAGAAAAATATATTCCAGCCGATGTGGTGATGGAAATGACGCTGACGCAGAAAAACAAAATGACCATGCTCAAGCGCAAGCCTATGACCTGTTTTTGTTCAGGCTCTTTTGTTTTTTCGGTTGTTAACGTGTCTTTCATAAGCATAGGGTACCCGGTTCTAGGCAGCAGGTCACCGATAAATACCGATTATTTGTCATGGGGTGCACTTTACAGGATGCCCATGAGTATTTATTAACCGTGTATGTTTTGTGTTTTCTATGCTTAAAAGGCGAAATTATAGTATGCGTCAGTTATTAGGAAGCTATTCAGGGAAGATCCGGGTTTTTATTTGTTGGAGTGATTTTTTGCTAAGGGGGTATTACCATATGACGTCGGACGGAAATAGATATGGCAACAGTAAATAAAAAAATTCAATTATAGAAATTTCTTAACGAAGTCAGAAAGCTGGCGTGCATTTAAAAGGTCACCAATTGCACTATGGTGGGGATCAGGATGTAGCCAATATTTTTTCATTACCGCCTTTTGTTCTTTTTTCAGCTTTTTGTTTTGAAATAATGGATGCAAATATTCATAGGAATCGAATGCAGTCAATGCGGCATTTTCAGCGCATTCTAGGACTTTAATTTGTGCTTCAGGTTTAACCAAGGCTTCAGAAGGCGTGTATTGTGAAAAGATGATAATAGGTAAACTGTATTTCTTTTCCTAATAATTTGATTTTCTTCATAATTTGACAGCCGATTTGTACCCCATCAGGGCTGTCAGGGGCGCGTTTTTTAAGAATTTTTTGACGCCATAGTTTAGTTTTTCCTAGTTCTGCAAATAGAAAATCAAGCGCAAAACTATACCCAAATACATCCTTCACTCATCCTACTTTACTTGGGCGGATATTGGATTTTGGGACAGGAATGTTATTGAGTACGAAAGTGTCTCTTTGGAAACTGAAGTTTGATTTGTGAGCCCCGCCCCAAATTATCATTTCCGGACGTTTTAAATCGCCAACCTAGGCTTGTATTTTTCAAGTAATATTTTTAGCTGCAAATAGGATTGATCTATGCCGAAACATCCAACACCACCATTCAATACTGGAACGTTAAGTTCCTGCTCTAACCGGGCAGGCCAAGTCTCATCATCATTAACTTTAACGCCAAGGAAAGAGTCCCCAACGGTTATGATCGGTTTGCTTGAATTATAATCCAAGGCTCTTGGCCCATTGGAGCGAAAGCCTTCCTTTGTAATGTGATAGCGGGGAGGTTAGCGCGCTAAGGCCAATAATTTTAGATGTGTGCTACTCCCCATCCATCGGACAGATCATTCACTGATTTAAGCTACACTCATGTTCTCTGGTCGGTGTTCCATATTGATGTTTCCGGCTACCCTGTCAGTCACGAGGAGGGGTGGGCGTAAGCCCGGCCCGGAACGTGACAGATGCCCATAATAATAGTCTTCCGGTGTTTGTCCACGGTGAACGGTATGTGGGCGATCCCGGTTATAAAAGTCAATCCATTTTCCGATACCCGTCCGCGCCTCGGTCCCGCCCGTGAAAGCATACAGGTAAATGCATTCATACTTCAGGCTACGCCACAGCCGCTCAATGAATATGTTATGCATAAACCCGTCCTTTGCCATCCATAGAGATACGAATACCTGCTTCTTTCAGTCGATCTGTCCAAACTATTGGGTGAACTGGCTTCCCTGATCGGTATTGAATATCTCAGGCGGTCCATAGCGTTCCAGGGCTTCGTCAAGCGCATCAACACAAATCCGGGTATCCATTGTATTCGATAACCGCCAGGCCAGCACACGGCGGCTCGCCCAATCCATGATCGCCACCAGATAAAGAAAGCCACGTGCCAGCGGAATATAAGTGATATCGGCACACCAGACATGATTGGGGCGAATGATATTCAAACCGCCCAAAAGATAAGGATAACGCTTGTGCTCCGGATGCGGAGCCGACGTGTTTGGTTTCTGATAGATCGGCATCAAACCCATCAGCCGCATCAGTCGCCGAACCCGCTTGATATTCACAGTATGCCCCGAACGTTGTAAATGCCATGTCATTTGCTGAACACCAAAAAAAGGTGTTTCCAGAAACTGTCGGTCAATGATTTGCATCAGAGCCAGATTTTTGCCGCTTTCACCTTGCCCCTGATGATAAACGCCGGAGCGGTTAAGCCGTAATAACCGGCATTGTCGGGTCACCGGCAATTTGATACCGCGCTCAACCATGTCCCGCCTCATTTGTCGGTCCATGGTTTGAGCGCGTCCACTAAAAAATCCCGTTCTATGGTCAATTCGCCAATCTTGGCATGAAGATTTTTGATACGGACCGGGTCCGCAGTCGGTTCTTTTTTGCTCGACCCGCGTTCAAAAATATCCGGGGCATTCTCCGGCAATGCTTTTTCCCACTGATGGATCATCGTCGGATGAACGCCGAAACGGCTCGATAATTCCGAAACCGTCTGTTCGCTCTTTAATGCCTCAAGGGCAACCTTGGCCTTGAAACCGGGCTTGTGTTGTTTACGTTTGCTCATTTCTGATCTCCTTTAAATTGAGACCAGAAAACACAATTATATAGCTTAAGTCACTGTCCGATTTCCGGGGAGTAGCTCACATATCAGAAACAATAATGGGAAATAAAAATAATAATTTTCTCAACAGGTTAGTTGGTAATATGCGAACAAAAAATAAAATAGTAATATGTACTAATAATAATCCCGACAATGATAAATAGCCGTAAGTGATAATACTTGTGCCATCATCGAAATCCGCTAACAACAAAAAAAACATATGCGCCAAGCAAGAAATAACCAGAGATAAGCTGTAATGTATTTTGCTTGAGGAAACGTCTAATCATTCGTAAGCCTTAACTTTGATGAACTACGCTGAAAATGATAAAATAAAACAGCCCTACTGTCGAGCTGCCCGTTGACAGCCCCTAATTTATTTTGTTTCAGAGGCGATTTAGGGAAGATACGGGTTTTTATTTGGAGTGATTTTTTGCTAAGAGGATGCTCGGCTTTAAAAGGAAAATGATATAATGCCTTTGGAACTAAATACATATTTGGATATTGAAAGAATTGCTTTTTTGGAAAAGGTAACAAAATCTATGGGAAGCTCTGCGCCAGATATCGTTGTTGATATTAACCCCACCTATACCAAGCCCAAGACAACAGTCACTTCAGATGCTTGCATAAACGCATTCGATTTGCGGGTGCAAAAATACTATTGCAACGTTTTAAATGGTTTGAATTCAGATGAGTTAGAAGTTTTTAAAAAAATTATTGAGACTCATTCACGGGTGTCACATGAGTTGAAAGTTGATGTGACAATGGATGTGTTGGCATTATTGCATGCATTTAATCTATATCGTAAAATTCGCGCGTTAACCCATCCAGAAAAAACACGCATTTTGGAGGTTTCATCTGGGACGGGATATTTAGGTTATATATTATTCTTATTCGGCTATAAGCTTTGTACGACAGAGCATGCCTCAGATTTCTATGTTTATCAAAATAGAATGTGGGGGTATTTGAGCGAAAACCAGTTCATAGAATTAGCTTCGAAAGATAATGATATGGGCTTTTTTCAAGCTATAAATGATGGAGACGTAATTCATGTGCCGTGGTGGGCTTACTTAAATGTAGACCAACATGTATTAAGCTCAAAATTTGATTTGTTGATTTCTCATATCAAAGTAGAAGAACATAGTTGCACCTATTCAGATACCGTATCTTTGACAGTTGAGGCTTTTAATAAATCAGAAAAAATAAATTTTTATCTGATAGATACATTTCCTCGACCAAGGTCTGACGTAGAAAAAGACGGGTTAAGTACTCTCGGGCTATCCCCCCACAAGAACACCTATAAGGAATTTTTTACAAAAGTTGTGATCTCTCCATATGCATCGGAGCGGTTTAGTACGCTTGTCCCATCTTTAGAACAAAAGCCTTCTATGAAGAATCCCAAGCGGTTCTTCGTGGCATTCCGTCGGCTAACTAAAGAAAATATAATTAACTTGGCGCGTTTGTTAAACCCGATAGAAATTTTTCGTTTAGGGGGCAAGTGCATACGAATGATTTTTATGACGGGAGGAGTGAAACTTGTTGGAGAACATGCCAAGAGTTACTTGTATGGCACTACATTAGTTTCGAATTTATCTCGTTACCCAATGCAAGATTTGCCAGATATTAATCATTTTTCCCCTCGTTCAAGAAAATTGAAAACGATTTCTAACACATCATTGTCACCCGTTGTTCGCGATCTTGAAGCCGTTATTGACCGCCACCTGAAAACATCGATGGATGAAAATAAAACGCCATTCAGTGAATTTCAAAGTTACTTAAGAGAAAATGATGATCAGGGTTTTAACGTGCACTCATCTTACGATAGCAATTCTTGGCAGATGGTGAAAACGAGTACATTGGATTTTATTTTCATGCATCCCTCAAGGGTTGGGGGAAGTTGCGTTGCTGGTTTTTTTAGTACTCTCTACCCCGAACTTTGTCGTTTTAACCTGACGAATTACCCGCAACTTTTTATTCCACCAGATTGGGTGAAAGCTAATATGGAATGGCTTCTGACGATCAGCCCCTATAAAGCCGTTGTTTGCAATTATTATGTATCTGTTGAAGAAATAGCGAAAATAGATTCTTCTACGGCGACTATTACTATTCTTCGTGATCCAATAGAAAGGATTTGTTCTGAATTCTTGGAATATCGGCGGACTGTTGCACCGTACATTGATTTAGCGGACAGTGATATCATTCCTTACATTCAAGATGTTTTGATTTTTGCGGATCATTTTCATCGAAATAATTTTTATGTTCGTTTTTTTTCACGTACGGGTCTTCTGGATATTCTTGGAAAAGAAGAATACGATGTGGCGCTTTGTAATTTAAAGCAACTTTCATATGTCGGTGTCACAGAGAAAATGGAGCGAGTGATCAGCACGATATGTGCATGGTTGCCAAAGGAGAGCCCGATCAATATGCGTGAAGCTCAGGTTGGCGCAAAAAGTTTGATTGAAGGTCGTTCTGAAATATCCGCCGGGGCTGAAATGGCCGCGCAATTAACCTCGTCTGCACGAGATCAGTTATTGAAACAAAACTCTATGGATTATAATTTGTATAATATCTTTAGAAAACAGATTAGTATTTAATATGCACAAGATATCGAAAAGCCCTGATTTGACGAACGCGACTTCCAGTGTCCTCATTCATTGCCATATTCCTAAAACTGGTGGCACGAGTTTTATTTCCATGGCGGAGAGAAAGCTGGGTTCAAGAATGATTAATTTTGATTTTTATTTAGGCGTTATAGAACGGGATGCGTACCCACTTATTCGTTCGGCATACTTTTATGCCAGATGCATTTCGTCTCAGAATGCCCGGCAGGTGGATATTCAAGAAATATGGCCCGGAGCGCGATTTTTTGTAATACTCAGAGACCCTATAGAACGGTTTCTTTCTGCCTATCATTTTCATTATTACATTACAGGAAAAACGGCTGAAAATATTGATATCGTTCCAGAACAAAAGTTGGAGGCCGAAAGCATGGATGTTTATGAGCAAATTCCGCGGCTAGCTAATGTTCAGACGCGCTTTCTGTCTAATAACTCCCCCTTTCATTCAATTGATGAAGATCGCTTGAATTTTGCAAAACAGCAACTCGTTAAGTATCATTATGTTGCACTAAACGAACAATTTTCCGATATTCCAAAGATGTTATCTATTGATTTCCCTGAACTTGGGAAAATGGAGAACCTGTCGATGAACACGACGCCTGGACGAAAGGTGCAAGAAAAATGGGCGGATAGAGCGAATTCTAAGATTGTGTCAAAAATCAGGGCTGCGAATACGTTCGATCTTAAATTATATGAGTTTGCTCAAGAATTATATGAAAAACGAAAACAATCGGGATGAGTCTGGACCTCAGTCATTAGATTTTTTGATACTGTCCAGTAATTCGTTTATATTTGTTGTGGTCAGGGCCAAATTATCAAGTTCGACGCGGCCTGAAAATATCAGCGTTAAAATTTTCAAACTGACAACCCATTGCAAAATTTTCGTGATTGATGGTGGCAAAAGTAATTTTAGCCGCTGCCGTAATGGATAAGATATCCGTGGCGCGTATAATTCGATACCTTTTCCTGTTTCGTTAGCCCAGTATCCATCAAAACCTAGTCGGGCATCGACATCAATCGGAACCGCATAAAATTGTCTGACCGAAGCAGTAATATAATAATAGGTTTTAAATTTGCCATACTGGCCCATTGAGCGGAGCTTTCCCCCAAACGATTCATTTCCACCCCAATGATCAGTTGGAAATACGTGGGTAAAAGTGAAATTCATTAAAACAGTTTTGTAATTAAACCCACAATGCCATTGGGATTTTGCCAATAATTTATAGGCTAAACTATTAGGGTTGTCGCGCACGGCGAGCATCAGTGCCTCTATCGCTTCGTTATATCGAGATTTTTTTACAAGGGCCTGTGCCGAAATTAAATTCAAATCAACAGTATCGTGATCTCGAATTGTTAATTTGTCATCTGCAGGAATATTGTTTGGTAATGGGGGCCGTTTCTGGGCACTATCATCTGCGGCAAGCACGACACCCATGTTAAATGGAAAATCGTCATCAGGGTGAATGCCGTTTGATAGATCTGTCAATTGTTGTGCGGAACTGGATTGTGAAGGTGCGCCCTGAATAGATGAAAAACCTTGATAAAAATTTTTAGAGAAGCCCATGCTTTTCAAATATCTATTGATTAGAAATTTGTCGGTTTCTATAAGCCTTAAGGTATCAAATAATCCTTGTTTGGAAACGACGTTTTGGGGGTCCTTTTTAAGTGCATCTTTATAAGCAATCGCAGCCTCATTATAACGCCCATCGTTTAATGCCTTACGAGCATTCTTTTGCTTTTTTCCTATATTGGTGATTTCTTTCACGAATACCGTCTCCGATGGATAAAGTGATTAATATGTAACATTTATAAATATGATGTAATCGCTATCGATTATTGGTCAACTAAAAAGGTAACCAATGGCTACCTGCTTGTAATTTCCGTTTGGGCAGAGGCACTGAATTTTCATCCTGTTTCCTGAATAGGTAATTTATGCACCTCCCAATTATCGAATATTTTTTGGGTGCAAACTCTGGAACGGGTTCGATGAAGGGATAACATGGCCTAAACATGCCCTTCGGATGAGGGGTTCCTTTTACGAGTTCCACAGAGTTTCCATTCAATCCTTTTGTAATATGCCCTTCTTCATAAAGTCTAATAACCTCGTCCACGTCTTGAGGAGTAATATGATACAATATGGGAAGCAAGCTTGATTTGCTTTGGGTTAACGCTGTGAAATAGTTTACTGGGTTCAAGTCACATGTGCTTTTAGTTTTTTTTGCATATTTTCTTGCTGCAGTAAATGCTGATTTCGAGAGCGCTGCTTCACCCGCGCCAAGTGCCAAGCCACCGAACACACAAGCCCAATAGTAATTTTTTGTACGTTTGATCACGAATTCAAGTATTTTTTTATCGAGGTGTAAATTCGGGAAATTTTTCTGTGTGGCGAATAAAGGCCATAGAAAACGGTCTTCTGCGAAGGGTAGATTAAACATTGCCTCAAGCGCTTCGACAAAAAAATCTTCGTCTAATTGTGGCTGATTTATTAACCAATCCAAAATTTGGTGCCCTGATATTTGCTCTGGTTCCGTTCTTATATAAGAGAGCAAAGAGGGTGAAGCCATGTGTCGTTTCGAGAAAACTTTTTGAGTGTGATCCAAAGGGGTTTGCTTAGAATCTGTTTTGTCGTTTACAGCGAAGTTATTTAAAAGTTTGAACCCAAGCCTGTACCAACCCATATCGTCATAGCATTTAGACACGACACGAAATTCCCAACTAAGCCTCAGATTATCATTCGTGGTTACAGGGCTGCTATGATAATGATCACTATGGAAAAGTAACACATCACCTGCCTGCATCGATATCTGCAGGGGATCACCAAATCCCCACTCAGCCGGGTTTTCAGATTTATTCCAAGCGTATTCATCAAAATCATGACGTGTATCTCTGTATGCGTCTGGAAAGAGTATTAGTGCTTGCTTCTCGTCAATGTTTTGTAGGGCACACCAGACATTTGTCATGAATGTTGTATGAGGGCGACCTATATCTCTGTGTGGTCGTTGAGATTGAGTAGGCATTAACATGACGTGGCGCGAAGGATCGTCTCCAAAATCTTTGAGAACAACGGGGTTTAAATTTTTTGTCTGATTAATGAACTTATCTTCAAGGGCAGCGGGAAGGTTAAATCGTGGTGCCCCTCCTTCAACGCAGACCGGGCCGGGCACATTTAAATTTTTTATGAAATCCATCATTAAAACAGGTAAGGCAAATACATTCTTCAGTTCCAGCAAGACGTTAGCCAGACAGACACATGCATCAACGGTCGGTGCTTTGGATGAAGTGATCCAGTTTTGTATCTCGTCGGCGAATTGGGGGCCACCAGCCTCATTGACGCCAGATATAATCATTTTATTAAGATTGTGGACCTCTTGAGCATTTCGAATGACAACAATTTTACCTTGTGACAGGTGCTTGAAAATTGAGGAATTGTTGCTTTCTGCATCCTGCTGCGAATATTCGATATATCTTTGACCCATGTTAATTGCCTTAAATTTAATGTTATAATTTTACACCGATGCGAACATGTTCGTCTACTCTGCCAAGGAAAAATGCAATGCCCGCTTCCTTAAAGTACTCATCCGTAGCCGCACGTGATCCGGCGAACGCACCATAATCGTCAATGATTAATATCCCTCCACGTTTCAAGCGAGGAAAGAGGTGAGTGAGCTCGTGTTTAGTTGATTTGTAGAAATCCGTATCCAGTCGTAACAAAGCAATTTCCGAAGGCATTGTTTCCGGAATAGTGTCCTCAACAAGTCCTTCAACAAAAGTTATCCTTTCCATTGGGTATCCGACGGTTTCAATATTTTGACGAACTTCTTCGATTGGACTGCATACCCAATCGGACCCACCTGATGATGCATGTTTTACGGATTGCCAAACTTGGATAGCTTGTTGGCCGTCGTAATACACATCGATTTCATCGGGTTCTGGCATGCCTGAAAACGTATCATAAAGAAAAATATCCCGATCTGTAACCTCAGCATGTAAAAGTGCTTTCATCATAACGATAATGTTAGCGCCCCGGAATACGCCACATTCAACGAAAGCGCCTGTGATATTATTCGTTTTTAGGTAATCAATTGACCGAATAATAGAAACAATAGCCTCGGCCCCTCCACAGGCTAGGCCCGTAACGGAAGTGTATATTTGATGTTCTATTGTTGTAAAATCATATCGTTTTTCAGGTATGTCCTTATGGTTAGAACCATTGTCATTTGTGGAGGGCAGGTAATAGGTTGATGCAATTGGGGCAGGGTAAGGTTGCGGAAAAAGTTTGTTAAAAAGGCCATTTGCATGGATTGTGAAGCGCGTAATGGCAATAATTGATAATTTGATAAGCCGAAGAAAAGGTCGAATTATCAAGGAAATATATAGTGCTGGGTTAACTTTCCAGGCGATGCGCTTACGCATTGTGATGGCTTGTGATGACCAATTTGAAGAGCGCGCAATACGAATTATATTTTTGCTTTGATGTAGTTGCAGACGGCTAATTTCATCAAGATTAAGAAATTGATGTAACAGCGATATCTTCTTGCCCGACTTATCCTCAACGTAATCATTTTCGTCAATTTCGGGGCAAAGGTCACAAGCTAAAAAACCATCATTCTGTAATAAAATACGTGATTCATTTTTTGAATTACAGCAGTGATCTACGAGTCCGCGGTCAATTTGTTGGATGAAGGGAGTCATTTTTTTGTGCGGCCAGGCAAAAAAAGTTACGCCTTGGAATAACTGCAATAGTACTTCGTTTTCTCCGGTTCGTTCGATAATATATGGTTTCCAAATGGCGATATTTTTATTTTTTTGATTGGGAAACAGGCTAAACAAATCGTTGATCGGGTGCCAATTTCGAAAAATAAGTGCCGCTAGTTCCTGAAGGGAAAGGGATAAATAAGAATTTTTCGAATTTTCAATATGCTTGTCAATTTCGTAGGTCGTGGCTTCAAGCTTGGTACGTAAAAGCGGGGCAGATAAAAAACGGGCACCTTGTTCAACAAGCTTGATAATCGCTTCAAATGATCCCTGAGCCAAGATTACGGTCGGGTGCATAAAAATCAAAGCGGCACCGGTAGCACTGGCCTCGGAAACAGCGCGCCCGTAAACTTTATTTAATGGTTCTTGATCCCCTCGTTTTGGGACAACAGGTAAAGCGGGGTCAGGTAATATTTCAGTTGTAATCAAGCTCTCTAATTGTTCAAAATAATGGTTTCCACGGATGAAAACGATGTCCTTATGAGTGGCGAAAATACGGACTTTACTCGATTCTAATAAAGAAGTAGGGAGCTCTGAAAGTAATGACAGCAGGTTAGGTAAGCAACGTAAAATAAAATGATTTGCCGTGCACCACCCATGGACGATTGATACAATATGTATTTCACGTAGCACAGTCTTGGTCATTTATAAAATCCTCTTGTTGATTACTGGAATAGATATTTTAAAACTGCAGGTCACTTTCTGCGGATAAGCTAAGGTTAATCAGTGACAAGCTCTATGTAAAAATATAATTAACGCACACTTTTTACGGGGGGCAGTTTAATGACGGGACATTTACTTTAGCATTCTATATATTTGCCATGTAATTATAAAGTGAGAAAAGGTTTCCCGATAGAACTAAAATATATTTTTACGATAATGGATTATAGATGAAACATATAACTAAGTATTTTCAGCAAGTTGAAGAGATTGCTAAAAAAATTGACATCGCTAAAATAAATTCATTGATTAATGAACTTCGTCAATTGCGTGATCGAAATGGAAGACTTTTTATTCTTGGCGTGGGGGGCAGTGCTGCGAATTGTAGTCATGCCGTTAATGACTTTCGTAAACTGTGTGGGATAGAGGCCTATGCACCTGTAGATAATGTATCTGAATTGACGGCACGAACCAATGATGAAGGTTGGGGCAGTGTTTTTGAAGGCTGGTTAAAGGTTAGTCGAATAACATCGAAAGATTCTCTGCTAATTTTCTCTGTTGGCGGGGGGAATGCAGAAAAAAATGTAAGTACAAATCTTGTTAAAGCCATAGTTTTGGCAAAAGACACAGGAATGAAAGTGTTTGGTGTCGTGGGTAAAGCAGACGGTTATACTGCAACACAGGGCGATGTCGTCGTTGTTGTGCCGCAGGTCGATGTTGATTTGGTGACCCCTCACTCTGAAGCTTTTCAGGCTGTTGTTTGGCATTGCATGGTTTCTCATCCGAACCTTCAAATTAACGAGACAAAATGGTAGTCAAAGTGTTAAGAGTTTAGGTTTGCTTGGATGATGAATAAAGCTGTATTCCTTGATCGTGATGGCGTCATTAATGCTTCAGTAGTCAGGGGTGGTCGTCCTTATCCCCCTGATTCGTTAAATGATTTAATTGTTCTTTCTGGCGTGAAAGAGACGCTGTTTAATTTACATTGTGCTGGTTTTTTGATAATTGTTGTGACTAATCAGCCCGATGTTGCGACGGGAAAACAAAAGCGAGAAGTTGTAGAGGCAATCCACGGGTTCCTAATGGATAACCTTTCTATTGATGATATAAAAACGTGTTTCTGTATTGAAGGTAAGGGGTGTGAGTGTTACAAGCCGAAACCAAAGATGATACTCGACGCGACAAAGGAACGGAATATAGATATTTCCAGAAGCTTTATGATTGGTGACCGGTGGCGTGATATAGGTGCCGGGCAAGCAGCCGGGTGTAAAACGTTTTTTATCGATTATGGTTATGATGAAAGACAACCAGAGCGCCCTGATTTTGTTGTCAGCAGCTTATTTGAAGCCGGGCAAATTATTCTTAAAGCTAATTCATGATATTTTAAATCGAAGGTAAAGTGTTTTGATTAATGTGCAAAATTTAACAGTTAAATTGTATGCAGACGGAGCGGATATTGATGGCATTCTGGATATGTATGCCAATCCGATGATTAAAGGATTTACAACGAATCCCACACTTATGAAGAAAGCAGGGGTTGAGGATTACGAAGATTTTGCAAAAGAGGTTTTAAAAAAAATTCCTGATCGCCCGGTATCGTTTGAGGTGTTTGCCGACGATTTTGATGATATGGCTAAGCAAGCCCGCGAGATAGCCAAGTGGGGAAGTAATGTTAATGTAAAGATACCTGTCACGAACACCTTGGGTGAATTTTCCGGGCCTTTGATCAAGGCGTTGTCATCAGAAGGAATTGTTCTAAATGTGACGGCCATTTTAACCAAAGAACACGTTCAGGCGATCGCAAAATGCCTGTCGCCGGAGATGCCTGCTATTGTTTCTGTTTTTGCTGGACGCATAGCTGATACGGCGATTGATCCCGTGCCCTTTATGTCAGAATGTCTAGCCATGCTTTCAGAACGGCCAAAGGCAGAGTTGTTGTGGGCAAGCCCTCGAGAGTTATTAAATATTTTTCAGGCTGATGAAATTGGGTGTCATATCATTACTGCAACAAACGATATTTTGGAAAAATTATTATTGGTCGGGAAAAGTCTTGATGATTATTCGTTGGAAACAGTGAAAATGTTTTATGATGACGCATGCGCAGCTGGATATTCTATAAAAATTTAAAAGGTTTATGATAAGGCGATAAAATTATTTTTTTGTGCTTTATTTATAATCTTAGTTTGAAAGTAAAAAATGAAAAATATATTGGTTATTGGCGGGGCTGGGTATTGCGGTAGTGTTCTTGTTCCTCAACTGCTTGATGAAGGCCATCGGGTGTCTGTTTATGATATTATGTGGTATGGTCATGATTTCCTGCCCCATGAAAATCCCAACTTAACCTTGATTGAAGGCGACGTTCGGGACGTCGCAAAAATTTCTGAAGCGTGCCTGGGGAAAGACACCGTCCTGCATTTGGCTTGCATATCAAACGATGCCAGTTTCGATTTGGACGAAGATTTATCGACTTCGGTGAACCTAGATGCTTTCGAACCTGTTGTTATTGCTGCAAAGAAGGCCGGCGTGAAAAGGTTTGTTTTCGCTTCTTCCAGCTCTGTGTATGGGGTGTCCGAACAGCCTAATGTGACCGAAGACCATCCACTTTTGCCCGTCTCACTTTATAATAAATTCAAAGGTCTGTGTGAGCCTTTATTATTTAAGCATACGGATGAAAATTTTGTTGGCGTCGTCTACCGTCCAGCAACTGTGTGTGGTTACGGTCCTCGTCAACGTCTTGATGTTTCTGTGAATATTCTCACTAACCATGCGGTTAACAAAGGTAAAATAACGGTATTCGGTGGTGAGCAGCTCCGGCCAAATCTCCATATTCAGGAATACGCTGATGTCTGTAAACTGTTAATGTCTGCACCATCTGAAAAAATAGCCAATGAAATTTTTAATGTTGGGTTTCAGAACATGAGCATCATGGATATCGCCAGAACGGTGAAAAAAGTAGTTCAGGAAATTTGTCCGGAATTGGGGAATATTCCGATAGATGTTTCTGAAAGCGATGACAAACGTTCGTATCATATCAATTCCGATAAAATTAAAAACGTGCTTGGTTTTGAACCGAAATATAGCGTTGAGGATGCCGTGCGTGATTTATGTGAGGCCTTTGCCGAAGGTAAATTGCCCAATAGTTTCGATGATGATAAGTATTTTAATATACGGACAATGAAAAAGCTGGGTGTGAAATGAACACGCGACCAATTGCTGTTGTTACCGGCGGTGCTGGGTTCATAGGAAGCCATATGGTTGATAGGCTCGTGGCTAAGGGGTTCTCAGTCCGGGTTATTGATAATCTTGTCGGCGGCCATGAGCATAATTTGGCCCATCATAAAAACGATGTCGACCTTGATATTCGCGATGTTCGTGATTTGTCATTTGATGATGCTTTATTTGATGATGCTAAATATGTTTTCCATTTCGCAGGCCTTGGCGATATAGTGCCTTCTATTGAACGACCGGCAGAATATATGTCGGCCAATGTTCAGGGAACAGTGAGTGTATTGGAAGCATCTCGATACGCGAAGATAGAAAAATTTGTATATGCCGCTTCATCATCGTGTTATGGGTTGGCTGATACGCCAACGAATGAGAAACATCAAATACAGCCAATGTATCCATATGCTTTAAGTAAATTTCAAGGAGAGCAAGCTGTCCTGCATTGGCATAAAGTTTATGGACTTCCGGTAAATACCATTCGTATATTTAATGCCTATGGGACAAGGTCACGGACAACAGGTGCCTATGGAGCCGTTTTTGGGGTGTTTCTGAAACAAAAACTTTCTGGAAAGCCTTTCACTATCATTGGGGACGGGCAACAATCGCGTGATTTTTTGTATGTAACAGATGTTGCCGAAGCATTTTGGCTTGCGGCCGATACAAAAATAACCGGAGAAACTTACAACCTTGGTGCCGGGAACCCGCAAACCGTTAATCGATTAGTCGAACTGTTAGAAGGGGAAACGATCAGCCTCCCAAAACGCCCCGGCGAGCCCGATTGTACGTGGGCTGATATTTCTAAAATAAAAACTGAATTGGGTTGGGAACAAAAGATATCCTTCGAAGAGGGGGTGCAAAAAATCCTAAATAATATTGATTACTGGAAAGAAGCCCCTCTCTGGGACCGGGACAATATTGCCGAGGCGACCAAAACTTGGTTTGAAACGCTCTCATAATAGGGTTTTACGATTTATTTTTTAACTATATAAATGTATTGCGTATGCTAGTCAATAAATACAAAGCTAAGATAAAGACCATTGATGAATTGCTTGAAATCATCGGGGCACGACCCCGTCAACATAAAGTCATTATGTGTCATGGTACATTTGATGTGGTCCATCCCGGACACATTCGCCATTTGATGTATGCTAAAGAAAAAGCGGCCATTTTAATTGCCAGTTTGACGACGGATGCTCATATTAAAAAGGCTAACTTTCGCCCTTTTATTCCCGAGGACTTACGGGCTGTTAATCTGGCAGCACTGGATATGGTTGATTATGTTATTATTGATCATGAAAAGACACCTTTGCATCATCTCAAAAAAATTCAGCCAGATTTTTTTGCTAAGGGCTATGAATATGTTTCTGAAGGGATGCCGCAGGATACCCAAGATGAAAAAGATGCTCTTGATAGTTACGGTGGTGAATTTATTTTTACGCCCGGTGATGTCGTCTTTTCTTCTTCAAAATTCATCGAGATGTCGCCTCCTCAATTAGGATCAGAAAAGCTTGCTGCTTTAATGGAAGCAGAAAATTTAACCTTTGACGATTTGCGAGATGCGGTCAGCAATTGCAGAAAAGCGAAAATTCATGTTGTTGGTGATACAATTGTTGATAGTTATACCCATACATCTATGATTGGCGGGCAAACTAAAACCCCCACAATTTCTGTACGCTATGAAGGGAAAGATAATTATGTCGGAGGGGCCGGGGTTGTTGCTAAGCATCTTTCCGCTGCTGGCGCGAGCGTCATTTTTTCCACTGTTTTAGGCGATGATAATTGGAAAAACTTTGTCATTGACGATTTGAAAAAAGCTGGCGTTATAGTGAATGCAATAATCACAGAATCGCGTCCGACAACGAATAAAAATGCAATCGTATGTGACAATTATCGCCTTTTGAAAATAGACACCCTTGATAATAGTTCAATATCTGAATCAATTAGCAAAGAATTACAGAATAAAATTTCGACCGAACATGCTGATGCAGTTGTTTTTAGTGATTTTCGCCATGGTCTATTTAATCCTTCAACGATACCCGATTTAATTAAAAGCATACCTGAAAATATGTTTAAAGTAGCCGATAGTCAGGTTGCCAGCCGGTGGGGCAATATTTGTGATTTTCAGAATTTTGACTTATTAACACCGAATGAAAGAGAAGCTCGCTTTGCGCTTGGTGATCAAGACTCCGTTATTCGCCCGCTTGCTCTTAAGCTCTATCATTCCGCAAATTGCAAAAATCTCATTTTAAAATTGGGAGAACGCGGGTTGATTGCTTACCGGCCTGTCAAAGATATTGATAAAAATACGCGGTCGTTTTTTATTGTCGACAGCTTTGCCGATCATGTGGTTGATGCCGTTGGTTCAGGTGATGCTTTGTTGGCGTATTCTACCCTCATTCACGTTACGAATGGAAATTCTACAATTGCTGCGATCGTAGGCTCGATGGCTGCGGCTTGCGAATGCGAATTTGATGGTAATGTGCCGGTAACTCAGGAAGATGTTCTTAATAAAATCAACTGGGTAGAACGCAGGGTGAATTACGTAGGCGAGCAGGAGGTTTAATCGATCAATATGAGGGTCATTATCGTTGGATTGGGGGTGCAAGGATATAAGCGCCTTAAATATGCGGGAGGTGATGTTATCGCTACTGTTGATCCGGTTAATCCAGAGGCAGATTATCGCTTTCTACAAGACGTTCCATTAACGCACTATGATGCGGCTCTCCTTTGTATTCCGGACAAACCCAAGATTGAGCTTTTAACCTACCTGTTAACTAATGGGAAACATACTCTTACAGAAAAACCTTTATGGTCAGGAAAAGATCAGGAAATCTCGGATCTAGAAGTTTTGGCGCGGGACAATAACGTCGTTTGTTACACGGCGTACAATCATCGGTTCGAACCACATTTTGTAAAAATGCGAAACCTTATTCGCTCCGGAAATCTGGGAGAAATTTATAGTTGCCGAATGTTTTATGGGAACGGAACGGCCCGGTTGGTGCGCGATTCAGCGTGGCGGGACGAAGGGGCCGGTGTATTGCCTGACCTTGGGTCTCATTTATTAGATACAGCTGTGTTTTGGTTTGGAGATATAAATAATCAGTTTGAAGTTTTGTCCGCTCACTGTTTTGAAAATAATGCCCCTGATCACGTCGTCATTGGGTCAAAAGGTGCAAACCTTAGGATAGAACTTGAAATGACATTTTTGATGTGGCGCAACCATTTTACCTGCGATATTCTTGCTGAAAAGGGAAGTGCGCATATTTCTTCTTTATGTAAATGGGGGCCAACTACGTTTGTCAAACGTTTCCGGGTATTGCCAAGCGGACTGCCAGAGGAAGAAGTCGAGACCCTTCAATTGCCTGACCCGACATGGAAACTGGAATATGAATATTTTACAGCTTTGTGTGATGGGGGACATATCACTGACCTTTCGAGTGACTTATGGCTGCAGCGGACTTTGCATGGCATGTCCAAAGACGTCATAAGGATGGCGAGTTGATGGAAAAACCAACGATTGCATTCGCGGGCATGACCCATTTGGGCTTGGTTTCCGCCGCCGCTGTTGCTGAAAAAGGTTTTCAGGTCACATGTTATGATATGGATCCGAACTTGGTAACGCGGCTAGAAACGGGTGAATTACCAATCGTCGAGCCTGAGTTACCCGAATTGTTGAAGAAAAATAAAGACAGCATAACTTTCACGGTTGAGGCAAAAGCCATAGAGGCATGTGATATTATTATTATTTCACCAGATGTTGCGACAAATGATCAGGGTGATAGTGATTTAACCGAACTGAATTTATTGCTCAAAAAGTTAGAAAAACACGTTCATGAAGACGCAGTCCAGATCATTTTAAGTCAAGTCCCTCCAGGGTTTACCAGAAAATATCATAAATCAGATAATAAGCTATTTTATCAAGTGGAGACATTGATTTTTGGCCGGGCTGTCGAACGGGCTTTGTATCCTGAACGAATTATTATCGGTTGCGCTGATCCATCTGTTTCCTTACCGGACATTTATAAAAAATTCCTCAATGCCTTTGATTGCCCATTATTGTCAATGGGGTATGAAAGTGCAGAATTAGCTAAAATTTCTATTAATTGTTGCTTGGTTTCCTCTATCAGTGTCGCGAATACGCTGGCAGAACTGTGCGAACAAATTGGTGCCGATTGGTCCGAGATTGTCCCAGCTCTGAAATTGGATGCACGTATTGGAGAAAAAGCCTATCTTGCCCCCGGCCTTGGCCTGTCGGGCGGTAACCTTGAACGGGATTTGGCGACTGTGATGCGGCTTGCAGATCGAGAAAATACGAATTCCGATGTTATCAAAGCATGGTTAGCGAATAGCCAGCACCGTAAGGATTGGGCGTACAGTATGCTCGAGAAGTTTGTCTTTTCAGAGTTTTCAGATCCCAGGATTGCTGTTTTGGGGCTCGCCTATAAAGAAAATACCCACAGTACAAAAAACTCTCCTTCCTTGGTTTTGTTGTCAAAACTGGGCCATCGTTGCGTCCGGGCATACGACCCCGTTGTCAAGATGGATGTGACTGGAATTGAGAATGCTCCATCTGTAGATACGTGTATTACAGGCGCTGATGTTGTTGTCGTTATGACGCCTTGGGATGAGTTCAAAAAACTATCCATGAAGCATTTAGCCTTGTCGATGGCGGGCCATATTATCATTGATCCTTATTGTGTATTTGATCCAGTAATGGTGAAAGCGGCAGGATTGTGTCATGTCACCCTTGGTGCTTCATCAGACTTAACTGCAAAGGAATCTTGATGCGATGTTAACTCATTTGAAAAAGAAGCCATCCATACCGAAAAGAGTTGTGGTCATAGGAGCCGGGGGGTTTGTCGGGAATGCAGCGTGCAAAAAATTGAAAGCAGCGGGAGTTGAATGCCTTGCCCTTAGCCGCAAAGAGGTCGATTTATTAGCTGTTGATGCGGTGCAAACACTGTCAGCTATGTTGCGAACCGGTGATGCTTTGTTAATTACCTCGGCAATAGCACCCTGTAAAAATCGGGAAATGTTGATCGACAACATTCGTATGATGAATGTGATGTGCGATGTTATTGAAAATGCAGAAAAATTACAGCAGGTCGTTTATATTAGTTCAGATGCTGTCTACAATGACAGTCATGAACCGTTAACGGAAAACTCTCTTGTTTCACCCGATAATCTGCATGGAATTATGCATATTACGCGCGAAGCAATGCTTCGAAATGCCTGTGATGAAATTCCTTTGGCGTTGTTGCGTCCGACCTTGATTTATGGAACGGATGACCCGCATAATGGATATGGACCTAATCGATTTTATAGGCAAGCTCGGTCAGGAGAAGATATTGTGTTGTTTGGCGAGGGCGAAGAGCGCCGGGACCATGTATTGATTGACGATGTGGCCGAGCTGATTTGTCGGGTCTTTTTACATCAAAGCCATGGGACGCTTAATATCGCGACAGGTGAGGTCATTTCATTTCGAAAAATAGCAGAGATGACTGCTGATCATGTGAAGCTATCAGTGGTTGTTAAAGGAAGTCCTCGACAAGGGGCGATGCCACATGGTGGGTATAGACCTTTTAATATATCAGCATGTAAAATGGCATTTACAGATTTTAATTATGTGTCATTCGAGCGTGGATTAAGTACTTTCTCCTGTTTTGATTGATCTCTAGCATCCTCAACTTCTAAAGGGTACAAAATCGAAAAAGTGCCGTGGCCAAATAAAAATAAATTTGGTTTCTATATTCCTTAATTATGGTAGTTAATGGGCCTATCGACGGATTATTAAATTGGAAATTTAGTTTCACAAAATGCATATCTCAGAACAAACGATCAAGGCTGCCATCGACATCAAGGACGGTGTTGGGAAATGGCGTCTTTGGCTTCTCATTGGCTGGCAAGAAGTCAGGCAACGGTACAGAAGGTCTACATTGGGGCCGCTTTGGATTACGCTCACTACAGGAATTACGATTAGTGCTATGGGACTTATATGGGGCCAATTGTTCGGTATGAATATGGCTGAATATCTCCCGTATATCACTTTAGGTTGGCTTAGTTGGGGGCTTATCAGTGCGATCATCGTTGATGGGGCAAATTGCTTTATTTCATCCCAAGGCTTCATTTCACAAATGCGCCAACCTCTTTCCTTGTATACAATCCTACCCATTTGGAGGAGCTTAATCGTCTTTTTCCATAATATTATCGTTTTTCTGTTTGTTGCTATAATTTATCAATTGCCGCCTACGCCGTATACCGCGTTGATATTTATTACATTTCCTTTGGTAGTTTTAAGCCTGTCGTGGGTCCCTATGTTTCTTGGAATTTTATCTGCTCGGTTTCGCGATGTACCAGTTATAACACAAAGTTTTATGACCGTGGCTTTTTTCCTTACCCCTGTTATATGGCCAACATCCCGGTTAGGTTCTTTCGAAAGTTTTGTCTACTTAAACCCGCTCGCCAGTTATTTGGAGATGATACGTTTGCCTTTATTAGGGCAAATGCCATCGATGACAGCTTGGATGATTACGATAGGTCTTGCTGTCGCAGGATGGGGGATCACCTTTCCATTATATGTTCGAACACGAATCCGCATCCCCTATTGGCTATAGATCTACATTAAGAATCTTGGATAATACCGATCAAGCCAACATACCGATTTAGCGAGGAACGATGGTAAAAATAAAGTTAGAAAAAGTTACAATTGAGTACCCCGTATTTGGTTTCAAGGATCAATCGCTTCGGCATAAAATAATGGGTATTGGCAATGTTGGGGGGCAAATCAATCATAACAAAACTACTGTGATGGTTCAGGCGCTCGAAAACATTTCATTCGAATTAAACGAAGGCGACAGAGTTGCACTTATTGGCCCTAATGGAGCAGGAAAATCGACGCTTCTTAAAGTTTTAGCTGGCGTCATTGAACCCTTGCAGGGTCGTGCAGAAATAAACGGAAGAATTATCGCTTTATTTAATATAATGATTGGGATGGATAAAGATTCCACGGGATATGAAAATATTCGGCTACGCGGAATGTACTTGGGGCTTGATAAAGCAACGATAGAAAAACATCTTAAGGATATAGTGGATTTTTCAGATTTAGGCGAATTTTTATATATGCCCATCCGTACATACTCACGTGGTATGCATGTGCGATTAGCTTTTGCCATTTCCACGGCAATGGTTCCAGATATATTGCTAATGGATGAAATGATTGGTGCCGGAGACGCAGCGTTTATTGAAAAAGCGAACAAGCGCCGCGAAAAATTTTTAGATACCGCCAAGATAATTGTGATTGCAAGCCATTCAAAAGAAGTTGTTATGAAATGGTGCAATAAAGGAATATTTCTTGATAATGGTCGTATTAAAGCATTTTCTTCTACCGAAGAAGTGTATGATCAATATATGGAACAAATTCATAGTGGATCATAAATTTGATTTAGGAATATAGTATGAGGTGGTTAAAAAATATCTTTCAAGAGATTATCCGACCTAATTTGCGGCCCAAGTATTTTGGACCTGCCCCGGTATTGTTCCGCTCCTTTAACCGCGTATTATTCGCAAAAAAAGAACGACAATGGGAAAGAAACACACAGCCGAATTCAGACAGGAGGCGGTGCGTGTTGCACTGACGAGTTGTCTTACGCGAAAGCAGGTAGCTGCTGATTTTGGGCTCAGGTCAAATCGAATAAATCTAGCAAAAGGACCTCATTAATGGTGTTAAACGTACACTCCTATAATACAGCTGAAAACGATGCTATTTCGTCTTTTGGAAATCGTATCATAGAGGCGAATTCTCCTGTTACATTTCAGTTAAGTGGATACCCATCATCAGTTTCCTCTGACGATCAATTATGGCGGTTTGTAGACGCTATGCATGAACTGGGTGAAAAAAAAACGTATGAACACGATTTAAATGGATTAACAATTCAGGAATTCATTCTTTTCAAGAAAATTAGCAAAGCGATTTTCAATATAACAAAAGAACAATACGGCAAGCCCATATTACCAAAGGGGGCTCTTTTAAAAGCTTTTGTCGCGCTTCGATATATTCGAAGTATTTCTTCTCCGGAAGAAACAACTATTCTTGAAATTGGCCCAGGCTCAGGGTACCTAGGGGCATTATTAGCTCTTGACGGCTACCGCTATATAGCAACTGATATTGCACAAGGCTTCTACATTCATCAAAGCATATTTTGGGAATATCTTTTCGGAGAAAATCTAATTGAGTTAGCGCTTGTCCAGCAGAATCTAGACGAAATAAATGAGATCGAACACGGGACCGTCTTGCATATCCCGTGGTGGAAGTATTCTACCGATTGCCCCGAGAAAATTAATCTACCCGTAAATTTTGTTGTATCAAATCATGCAATGTGTGAAATGCATAGAAGCGCATTTGGATATAACCTTAACATTGCCCATGGTTGGCTTTCCAGATCAAAAACCCCTAAATTTTTTATCGTCGAAGGCGGAGGAGCAGATCGTGTTCGGAGGTATGATGAGATGTGCTATGGTTTTGAAAAAGCTGGTTTTACGTCTGTAGCGAAACACTCAGCAGCAGAAATTTTTACGCCCGCAAAATATACCGACAGTTTCAGCAAAGTCGCTCAAACAAACCACCCTCAAGCCATAACGAACGGCAAACATTTGCAAACAAGCGAAAACGCCCCCTCACCATCCCAAATTTCAGAAGTTGTCCGTTTACTAAAAAATAGTCATGCTACGTTATCTTCAAAGGGAGGAATTAAATTTTTTCTAACGAAAGTTCAATCTTATCTGCTAGGCACATCCATGCCAGTTAGAATAGATCAAACCATTGAGAAAGATATTTCCCAGAGTGATGGATTCCTAAATTGGTTTGAAGAAAGTTTACATAAAAAAATTAGCGCCTTAGAAAATGAACAAAAGGTCTCCTTTGATGAAATGCGCGATTTCCAATACAAACTCATGGGCAGCAATGATATTTATACTGAAGATGAAAAATTTTTGCAATTTGCATATGGAACTGAAGACTGGTCTTAATTTTGAGGCAAAAACTCCGGATTAGAAATTATTTTTTTGACGGCTAAATATATAGGCTCAGCAAAAATAGTATTGGCGTACCCATTTGGATGAGGGTCTTCTCGGGTAACCCATAGTTTAGATTCGTCAGTGCCTTTCACTATATCCAGCAAATCAACATAAGTTGCACCAACCGTTTTTGCAATTTCGTTTGTGAAATCTTGGACTATTTTAAAGGGGTATTTTTTCAAATTTCGTAATTCCGGATAATTCACAACGATAAGTTTAATATCATTTTTTTTGCTATAATCAGCGAGCGTTTTGATGCTTTTCTCCGTCTCTATTCGCCCCAATGACGTTTTTTTATATAAATTACTATAATATTTTTCCCAACCAGGTCTTAACCCCAGTTGCCGTAAAAGAATATCCATCCGTGATGCCCCATAAACGTATGCATAAGAGTTTCTAGACAACCAATCCGTATCATACTTAGGGGTTGGTTCGGCATCATTGATAAAGTAATTAAGTACAATAATATCCGGATTGTACTTTTTCCCTTCGTTTAGAAAATAGGCAACTTCCATGGATGTATTATAATTGCCAACGCCAGTATTAATGACTTCGCTTTTAAATCCATTTTCGTTGAGTTGCTTCTCTAATAATTTCGAAGTTGTTTTATTAAATTCGACCCCCCAACCAAAGGTTAAAGAATCACCGAGCATTAAAACCCGCAATGTGCCTTTATTGCGTACATATGGTATTTCAACATCGCGTAATTTTTTACTATTAATTGAAACATCCACCCCCATAAGGCGGGCGGAAGACCCAGCTTGGTGTTCATGTCCTATACTGGAAACTTTTGAAATGGTTTTTACTTGAGTAGCATATTTCCACATCTCGATTCCATAGTTCATCCCGGTATCAACAAAAATCCGGACATAAACTTCAAAAAAGAGGGCAATCGAAGTAAAGAGAAAAATTACAGTAAAAAGGGCAAATAATTTATTTTTCATCTCTTTTAAAACAGTGTGTAGATAAAAGGAGCTATGGCGGAGCCTTGGGTTACAGCCAGCAATCCGCCTATCAAGATTAAAACAGCCATAACAGGAATAAGAAAAATCTTTTTTCTCTGTTTTAAATAATGAATATATTCTATCAAAAAGCTTTTCATTTTTTCTCTCAAATATAATTTAATTAATGACAATATGCGTCTTTATTATAAATAGAACAATAGTTTGATTCTAATTTGAAAAAGCATTTATAACTCATGACCCTATCCGCAACTTTGTCCATAAATCATTCACCAGCCATTAAAAGACGTGAAGATATCAAGTCGCTCATGATATTCGCATACACAGATACGCCCAGCGTGCTTGGGTGCCAATCCATATTAGGGGGGGTCGCTTTTCGAGGCAGCGTTTCTATATCAATTGAAGATTTTTTTACAGCAGGGAGAAGAGACAGGATTTTCTGATCAAGGCGTTTTTCCAAACTGGAGACAAGGGCAAGGCCACGTTTTAATGGCAGTGGGCTGCTATCAATGGATTCCCATTCATTCCCAGTACTTAATTCAGGATATTCGGGTATATGTACGAGAAAATACGGAACTTTAGTTTTATTCAATGCCTTTACGGATTCAATGAATTTTTTACTAAGTCCATAATCATCAATCTGCAATCCTAAAAGGGGGTTTTTTTTTGATTTATATATATCCATATTCCAAAATGCATTTCTGCGAACAAGTCTGTTATACAAAAATGAAGATGAAAATGTGGACAGGTTAACGTTGATTTTCGGCAATTTATCGTCGAGTACATATTGATCGTTCCGCTTAATAATAGCTTTAACCACAGGATCATTTATCAATACATTCAAACGGCCATCTTTTTTAGCTTTTTTCATCTTGGTGCACCACTCAGGTGTCACTTTATCATACAAAACATATCGATGGACCCGAGAATTTTGAGATGTTAATTTATACTTTTCTGGTTCATTTACCCATACAAAGTTAGAAAAACCATCTTGATCCGGTTGAACAACTCGCCATAAACGAGGCATTCCTATTGTTGCTGAATTAAATACGATGATCATGAAATCGGGTTTCTCGGTAATGGCAACTTTTGCGGCCATATCCAACATTTGGATAACCCCGTACCGGTCTCTTGAATAATTTTCGACAACGATGTTTTTTCCAAGTTTCTTACTTAAACTGTCACTAAAAACTTCATGGAATAGCCGTCCATCTTTTGCCCTGCCCATTGTATATGAGCTCCCGATAAGAGCCCCTCTTATATCCGCTTCATTAAAATTTGATTTTCGGCTAGAAACGTTCATGCGTGAATTAAAATGCTTAACTTGACCGCAACCGCTGAAAGACCCATCTGCGATCTGTCCTGCCAGATACCCATCTGGTCTGAAGTTAAAGCCAACATCTTTATCAAAAGTCCAAGCGCCTTTTTCATTCATAAAGCTTATGACGGAATTTTTTTTATTTCCGACTTTTTGGACTTCGGTGTTTTCAATTTTGAATTTTAAATAAATTCGGTACGCACCTTCCAGCATTGCCAATGTTACCAAGAGGCTCATGAAAATGAGGAAAATATCTAAAATGTTACGCTTAAGAAAATTGTTCATGAATTCAAACCTGAGAAAATATTTCAGTTACCGGATAGGGGGAAATTTGTCAAACAGCCATTTACAGGATAAAGAATGCAACAACCAGCAATGCTGATGATAATAAAAGAAACATTGCCAGCATAAGGCGGAAATATTGTCTGTTTTTGACATAGTTATTTAATACTTTTTTGGTCTTGCTTTCAGTAACTAATTTATTATGCGCCGATGAACGCTTGGTTAATATCCATAAATTCATAACGAGTGCCAAAAATATTAAAATAAGCAACAGGCGGATATGAATAAGTCTTTTTGAAGATTTATAAACGCTATTACGAATACCTTCTAAATGTTCCTGAATTAAAGGGAGTGCCGAGAGCTGCTTACCGACCACATCAATTCGCTCGGTGAGGTCAGAAATGTCACTATTGTTGGTTTGAGCAACAAGAATTTTAGGGGGGATATCATAGCCCGCAATTGCAGTGGAATTGCTGTAAAATATTGTAATTATGATAATTATAAAAGCCAGTATTGTTATTCTGTAATAATTAGGGATATCCATTCCCTCCCATAGGAATAAAAAAGTGATTTACAGCGGCAAGATCATCATTTTTATATCAAAATCCACATTAATGTACATACCAAACCCAACCCAACAAAGTCAAATATGGTAATTCCCCCATATTTAGGGGCCTTTGAAAGTAGAATCGTTTAAGCGGCTACGGGCATTGCCATAGCCAATTTCTGCATCGGCGTTATCCCGCCGATAGCCATATTGGGTCTTTCGTTGTTGTATGTCCAGAGCCACGCCGTTGCGGCCTCCTGCACGTCTTCGATTGTTTTGAACAGATACTGATTCAACCAGTCATACCTGACCGTCCGGTTATAGCGTTCTACGTAGGCATTTTGCTGTGGTTTGGCCGCCCCTTGTTGACAGCAACCTTTGCCATCTCGCGACGTCGGGACGGCTTTACCACTTTTTTGCCATGGCTTCCTTGATGACATCATTTTGAAGTTGAACATCGGCATACATTTTCTTAAGCCGGTTATTCTCGGCTTCAAGCTCTTTCATGCGGGTCATTAGCGATGCATCCATGCCGCCATATTTTGCACGCCATTTATAGAATGAGGCATCGCTCATACCATGTTCACGGCAAAGACCTGGAACCTTCGCTCCGGCTTCGGCCTGCTTCAAAATACTCATGATTTGACTGTCTGAATAACGTGACTTTTTCATAGTGAATCTCCTGCGTTTATATTACGAGAAAACTCTACTCATGAAGACCACTAATTTACGGGGGTATTACCGTATCATTTCACCTTAGATGAGGTTGGGTGTTAATATTATATATCCGGTATTGATCGAAAAGGTTTCTATGAAGTCGCCTAGGCGCTTTGAGTAATTGATTGCGTTTAAAAAAGTACCCCAGCAATACTACATACACTATGCATCCCTGTTTTTTCTGGTGGAAATTGTACCGATAAATCATTTAATAAATATTCTTTACCTTCTTTTCTTAATCTTAAATGTTCCCCTGATACAGTTACCAAATTAATGGACTGTAAAATCTCTAAGTTTTTCTCAATCTGGGCCGCCGTTTGATCTATAAACACAACATGGCGACGCAGGAATTGGATTAGAAAATGTCTTGATCCAGTTGATAATAATTGAGTGTATAATTCCGGTTTCATGGATCCCATTGCATCATCATCAGGGACAAAAATCAATGCCCGTTCCAAACGTGCAAACGTGCGATGTAATATGCCTGTTTCAACTGCATAAAAAATGATTGAAGCAGCATGTCGGCAGCCAAGTTCTTGTGATGCATGCGCAACTCTCAACCCTTCACGGGCAGTGATTATTTTGTTTAAAAAAAGATCAGATGCGCGTTCTGCTTTTCTCCATGAGGCTGGTAAATAGTCTTTTGTGTGCAGTTTTATATCATGGCTAGCAACTTGATCATTGCTAGGGCTATCGTATTCAAGCCACCATCGGGCAATAGAAATAGGGTCGGCATCACGGCTTCGATTATACCAGATACTGTCTTTCCCCAAAGGCGCTAGGCTGGTTCCAAAAAAAACATCCGAGTCCTGTATAAAGCTATAGTCTTCATCTTTATGTTCTAAGGTGGGTAACTGTTGTTCATTTAATTGAAATCGGTTGGGATCAAAAACATTATAGACGTTAATCAGCATTCGAACTAATAGTCCATCACCACGAATGGGCCAAATTATTAATTCCGGATGATTAGGAAAATACGGACTATCCACAAAATAGGCGGCCATTACGGGGTGTAAGTGCTGGAGGTTCAGCCCAAGCATTTCTCGTCCTGGGATAGATAAAACATGTCCATCATTCCATTTTTTTTGTGCTGCAGGAACAAATGTTTCTGCTACAGCCCTTGGATAGAACCACATTATTGCTTGTTTTCCAGCAGCGAGCAAATCGCCGACGTGTGCTAAGGAGCCATCCGAGAACATTACATCTGGTAACATGTTCCAAACAAGTCCTGCTTCTTTTTCGGCTTTCCGTTTGGCAATAATCCAAGCTTCATGGTGAATAACTGGAGAATTTCCAGGGTTAGAATTAAAAAGGTTTGTGTCTAGTTTGACTGGGACAATTTTTTTCACCTCTTGGAATGATGCCGATTGTTCTATCTTGATTTTATCTTCGGGGGTCGTATAAATAAGAAATTCAATATCGTGTTTATCTGCCAATGCAGGAAGGTTTCCTAATGCAAGAAGGGTTGGGAAGTTAGCATCCAACATCATCGCAACGTGCCATTCGCCCCACACGGCCGAAACCATAAAAATTTTACGCCTTAAAGTCATTCCCACACCTTATAAAAATTAATTTTCAACAACATGCAGGTGTGATCCAAGCTTATTGTTCTCTGTAGCTTGGTGTTCATTAAGTAAAAGTAGATACTTTTCATACTTTTTATTTAATTGCTGGTGATGGGATGCATCGGAAATTGCAGAAGAATACGGAGTAAGATTTTTTGATTTGCGGGCATCCATAATTAGCTTTTTCATATAGAAAAAACTAATTAAAGCAATTGTATTGCCTGTCGCATGATTGATTTCCGCAGCTTTTACATGCCGCTTTATTTCATCCTTAAGGCCATACCAATATTTCTCTTGAATGTCCCTGACGACACTATCTTCAGCCCAAATCATTTCATCTGTTTGAATTTTGAACTTGGTGCCAGAAATATCATGTATTGACGATAAATAATCCGAATATGCTTCATGATAATATGTTCCCTTTAATGGGCGTATCGCTGGAATAACTGCACAAAAAACATAGTCATTAAGAAGATAATATAGGGCCCAATCAATGGAAATTTCGATATCTTCGACGGTTGTTTTTGGCGTGATCAAAATGATATTGATATGCGGCCTTAATCCAACTTCTTTACAAGTCGTCAAAGCTTTATGAACGGCATCAACACTACAGCGTTTGTCCATGTCATCTAAAACTCCTTGTGAAAATGATTCAACACCAATGATCAATCTGCGGAAGTTTGCTTGTTTTAGTAATTCGAGAAGAGGTTTATTTAAATCGGTTGCCCTTGCGAAACACATAAAAGTAAGGTCTTTGAAATTCTCTTCTATGACCAGCTTGCAGAATCTCTCTACACTGCGTTTATCGATGCAAAAGTCATCATCCGTTAGGTAAATAGTTTTCAACCTAGGGTGGGATTTTATGACGCGTTTCACAACGCCTAACAATTTAGTTTCTGTAATTCCCAATACCGGAACGGCGGCTTCTGATCCCCACGTCAATTGGTTGGTGGAACTACAGAACCTGCACCCAATTGGACAGCGGTTTCTTGAAAAAATTCGAGCGGTATGAATTTCCTGCAGATTGAGTTCGGTAATTTTATCCCCATATCGTTCGACATAATGATCCCAATACACTTCATATGGCAAGTCTTCCCAGGAAATGGCTTCAGTTGCTTCGTCAAATAGGCCCTGATCGATTGAAACAGATTTGTTTTTGAATACAATGCCAGCAATTTCATGAGGCGGAATGCCATCAGCAAGTTTCAACATAGGAATTTCCCCTTCACCAAGGATGACAATAGAGCAAGGGGATTTGTCAAGAATAGTTTGATAATTGAACTGCGCCTCTATGCCGCCTGCAACTAATAATGCCTTCGGGCACAATTTGCGGGCTAGGTACATATTCTCTATATCAGTAATGAGCGTTTCATCAAGACACGAAAATCCGACGATGTCCCATTTTTCTTTAATTAAGATTTCGTTTAATGTTGGCCCTGTTTGCGTCACAGTGTAAACATTTGGATCATAATATTCTGCGGCATAACCGCGCCCAGACATGAAGCCTGCTAGCCGTATAACTCCCAATGGAGGGCTCATAAAATATACGTCGGCCATTTTTTTTTCACTACACGGTGAAATTAAAAGAATTTTTTTTCTTTTTGATTCAATAACTGTAGATTTCATATGATTTGCAAATCCTATTCATAATGGTGAGCGTCTCAGTTTGTTTGGGACGCACGATTAGTGAACTTCCTAGGCTGAGGTTCACAAAATTAGTCGCCATTGCAAATTGGATGCATTGTAATTGGCGGTTGGCAGCTCATCGCTAAATGAGGGCTCCTATGCCAATAATCTATTTTTAAAAGGACATCGTCAAGGTTTATAAGTTATAGTGTCAGATTGTTGTCTTTAAAAACAGCTTCTGTGTTGACATGGGTGATCCGCGTTGGATTTTGCCCTTAACCCTGACTTGACAGGCTGGTTTGAGTGGGTATTTTTTGCTGCCCTGACGTATGGGAGTTCGGTGTATACTTAAATATCTATATCGGTTAATTATTTGATATAGATCTAACAATTTCTCTGAAAGAAAATCATGAAAACAGCACTGGTTATAGGCGGCGGTTTTAGCGGATGTGCAGCGGCGCATCAACTTGCTCTTACGGGAGGGTGGGATATTACTTTGGTCGAGAAAGCGCCTCATCTTGGCGGTGGGTGTAAAACAATGTTTTATGGTGGGCATCCGTATACTTTCGGGCCACGCCACTTTTTGACTCCTTGGAATGAAATTTATGATTTTTTAAAAAAATACGTACCAATGAGGCGTTGTGCGGATCATGAATTCATAACCTATGTAGAGCAGGATCAAGATTTCTATGGATTTCCAATTCACGCAGATGATATTAAACGAATGCCCGATCAAGAAAAAATAGATGCAGAACGTATTGCCTGTCAGGGAGCTGAAAAGGCAAAGAATCTAGAAGATTATTGGATATCTTCAATCGGAGAGACTTTGTATAAAAAATTTATTGAAAAATATTCGAAAAAAATGTGGCAATTGACGGACAATCGAGAGATTGATGATTTTGCATGGTCACCAAAAGGGGCTACAATTAAAGAGGGAGCAAGAGCGGCTTGGGACCAATCAATATCTGCTTACCCAATTGCACAGAATGGATACGATGATTATTTTAGTATAGCAACGTCTGAATGCAATGTTTTTCTGAATACTAAAGTCGAGGCATATGACTTTAAAAACAATACTGTCGTTATTGATGGAGTGAAAAAGAAATACGATATTATCGTATCGAGTATTTCTCCTGATCTGCCTTTCGACTACTGCCATGGAGAATTGCCATATATTGGTCGCGACTTCGTCAAGGTCGTGTTACCTATAGAGCATGTTTTCCCGGAGAATGTTTACTTCACTTATTATGCCGGAGACGAAAGTTTTACCAGAATTGTCGAGTATAAGAAGTTGACGAAGCATGTATCTCCCAGCACAATTATAGGCATTGAAACGCCATCGTTTAGCAACAAGCTCTATCCATTGCCTATTGAAAAATTTAAAACTCAAGCGCAACTGTATTTAAATGAGTTTTCCGATACAGTTTTCCCTGTAGGGCGTGCAGGTACTTATCTTTATAATATTGATATTGACGATTGTATAAAACAATCTTTTGAATTGGTTGAAAAACTGAAGTAATAGCGAGACGGTTTAATATTGAATGTCTGAAATCAATTTGTTGAAAAGGTACCCGCGCTCAAAACGAAATGTGAAAGCGCGAAATGTACAGAGATCAGTAGAAAATATCGCAATTGCAAAGCGATACGGTCATGAGTATTTCGATGGTGGCCGTGAGACCGGATACGGCGGGTATGCGTACGATGGCCGATGGTTACCCGTTGCGGAAACCATTGTTGAACATTTTGGTTTGCAATCCGGAAACCGCGTCCTTGATATTGGTTGCGCTAAAGGTTTTTTAATCAAAGACCTGATTGCCGTATGCCCGGGGTTAGAGGTTTTTGGGATTGATCTTTCAACATATGCTATCACGCAATGTGCCTCTGGCGTCGCGGGTAAAGTCATTGTTGGTAACGCAAAAGAATTGCCTTTTCCTGATGGCAGCTTTGATGTTGCGCTCGCTATTAACGTCATTCATAATTTGGAACGGGATGAATGCATGAATGCACTTCGCGAGATTAAAAGAGTTGCAGCTCATTCCTATGTGCAAGTCGATTCGTGGTTTACTGAGCAACAGAAAGCCTTGTTTCTTGATTGGATGCTCACAGCACAAACTTATTATGCTCCTACCGGATGGCAAGAACTTTTTATTGAGGCTGGCTATGTGGGTGATTATTATTGGACGATAACAGAGTAAAATTGTTAAAATTGAAAATTCATTTGGTGAATGGGTTGTTTTTTAGAAACAAGTGCAAATCTTCCATCAACAAGAGGAAGCAAGAATGCATATTCTCGTAACGGGAGCATCTGGATTTGCTGGACGTCATATAATACATTGGTTGTTAAAGGATGGTTTCCGAGTAACGGGGGTGTGCAACAAAAATCTTTTTGTTGGTCCTTATGCAGATGAATTAACAATTATTCAAGCCGATCTATTGAATGATATCAACCGTTTGCCGGATAGAGTAGATGCTGTCGTTCATGCCGCGGCTTGTTTAAATGGTAAAAATGTTACTGTGGAACAGTTAACCCTTGGAAATGTTAATGTAACAAGAAATATAATTAATTATGCGAAATTGGCTGGATCGAAAGCCTTTATCTACTTATCTTCAACGTCAGTTTTCGGAAATGTTTTTACGGATATTCTAGACAAGTCCACACCGATCAATTCCCCTGATGTTTATGGGATAACTAAACTTTTAGGTGAAAAACTGGTTGAAGAAGCATCATGCCAACTGCCTTCTATGAGTATTCGTTTGCCAGGAGTGATCGGGGACGGAGCGCATGGAAACTTTGTTGCAACGATGATGGAGCTTATAAACGAGGGGCAGACTGTGAAAATTTTCAACCCAACAACACGTTTTAATAACGTTGTTGATGTATCAAATCTTTCACATTTTATCTCAACTCTTTTGAGCCAAGGGTGGATAGGTTCTGACGTTATTACTATTGGCGCAGGAACAGAATTGCAAATTATTGAAATACCTAAGGTTTTGATGAAATATGCAAAGAAGAAAGTGTTCGTAGAAACTGTAGTAGATAAAAATAAACCAGCATATATTATCGACAATGAATATGCCAAAGAAAACTATGGCTATAATCCTGAAGCTTTACAGGTCATGCTGAAAAATTTTGCTAGAATAATTGATAGATGAAATGCTGAATATGTTTGAAGAAATTGAATGGCTTAGAAATATTATAAATAAAGGATATGGAAAATGTTGAAGAAAACGGTTGATTTGTTAGAGACTTTCTCAACGCTACCGCAGCCGGAACCTGCAGGAGGTGGGGCGTATTTTTCTGAAATAAAAAACCGTGCCATCCATTTTTCAACTGAGCGGAAAGAGAATTATGAAAAATTTTTACAATGGAAAAAAAATGGCGGGGTTGTGCGACATCTTCCTGTTAAGCTCGATATTGAAAATGTCAGCCGGTGTAACTTTCGATGTGTAACGTGCGTCGTAAGTGATTGGAAAAATGGCAAGCGAGCCGAAGATATGACTGTAGGTGCATTCAAAAAATTGATTGATGAGCAGATTGGTTTGATAGAGATAAAACTTCAAGGGATTGGCGAGCCATTAATGCAAGGAAACGACTTGTTCGAAATGATTAGCTATGCTCGTTCAAGGAAAATTTGGGTCAGAATCACAACAAATGCCTCACTTCTTCATCTTCATGACAGTTACGCACGGTTAATCGACGTTGATACGAATGAAATTCAAATTTCAATTGATGGCGCTGATAAAAACACTTTTGAAAAAATTCGCCGTGGTTCGAAATTTGAACGGGTTATAGATAACGTTAAGCTGATTAATGCATATGCCCGTGAAAAGGGTGTAGAGCGAACTAAAATGTGGACGGTGGTGCAGCGGGAAAATGCCCACCAGCTTGATGAACTTGTAGAGTTTGCAGCGGAATTAGGATTTACTAATCAAGTGTTTATGTTGCAGCCTGTCAGTTGGGGGCTGGACCCGTGGGTCGAAAAAATATCAAAACTGACTGTGGCCGATGAACTTGAAGCTAAAAAGCTTCATGGGCTTGTTGAAAAAGGCCGTGGCCAAGGTGTGCGGGTGGCATTTTGGGTGGCAAGTGAAAAATTTTCAACTAACCGTTTAGATCGCTTGTGCCCGTGGCCATTTGAAAGGGCATTTGTCGGCTCTGATTTACGCACTTCGCCCTGTTGTATGATTGGTAATCCTGACGTTTTTGAAATTGGCAACGGGATTGAGAAAAGTTTCAGCGAGGTCTGGTTTAGTGAAGAATATCATCAGTTTAGAAAGGCACATGAAGATGGAGTGTTGCCCGAAGTTTGTAAAATGTGTTACGACGAACGCAGCCAGTAAACCCTATTATCCTGAGGGTAAATAATCTGAACTATAGAATATTGGGGAAATGATGACGGCTAAAGATAAAATGATGGCTTGGGATAAAATCCTGCCAAATCAAGAGTTTAATAGCAATGAGTTCAAGGGAGCACCCGAGCATTTGAACCGTGCTATTTATCAGACTGTGATGGAGGTCTGTGCGCTTGAGCACCCAATCGATGAATTTACTTTAACGCATACACCATTGTTTACTGTAGAGGAGATGGCATCAAGTGGGTTAAGCCTTCACATACTTAAATTTTTGATTAACCTAACCGGAGCAAAACGTGTTCTCGAAATAGGAGCGTTTATTGGCGTGTCGGCCATGTCTTTTGCTAAAGCACTGCCATTAGATGGCCGGGTCATAACTATTGAAAAATTTGATCATTTTGCTGAAATTGCCTTGCGTAATTTCAAAGCAAATGGTTTGGCCGAGAAAATCAAGCTTATTCAGGGAGATGCTTTTGAGGTGTTAGCTGAGTTTAGCCAGAGTGATAAGTTTGATTTTGTTTTTATTGATGGCGATAAAGAAAGATATGCTGATTATTTGAATTGCGTAGAGCCGATGTTATCAAAAGGGGCGCTCGTCGTTATTGATGACGCGTTTTTTCATGGCGATGTTTTTAATGATGACCATGGTACGGCCAAGGGGGCGGGGGTTAAAAAATCACTCGACCTAGCCTGCCAAAAACAAGGGTATGAAAAAATGTTTTTACCCGTCTCTAACGGCATCCTTGTACTCAAAAAGTTATAATCTACTGAATTTTTTAATATAATCATGGTATGAAAAATAATTCGTCCGAGTGAGCTAGGCGGATAATTATAAAGGTTTGATGGGTTGACAATAGAAAAAACCACACAGGAAAAAGCGCTGCAACTTCACCAGAAGATGGTTGTTATTAGGAAAGTCGAAGAAACGCTCGCGGCCCATTACAGCGATCAGGAAATGCGCACGCCTGTCCATTTCGGCATCGGTCAAGAAGCTGTCGCTGCCGGTGTTTGCGGGGCATTGAAAAACAGCGATGTCGTTTATAGTCACCACCGGTGCCATAATCATTATCTCGCCAAGGGGGGAGATATTTATGCTTTAGTTGCTGAGCTTTATGGCAAAGAAGATGGGTGTTCAAATGGCCGTGGTGGTTCAGTGCATTTGACGGATCTCTCTGTAAATTTAATAGCAACAAGCGCAATAGTAGGACAAATGGTTGCTGTTGCGACGGGGGCAGCTCTTGCTTTTCAAATGGATAATAATAACAGGGTTGCATCAACTTTTTTTGGCGACGCGACCCTTGAAGAAGGCGGGTTTTATGAAGCGATTAATTATGCGGCACTAAAAAAACTTCCAATTATATATGTTTGTGAAAACAATCTTTATTCTACAGAAAGCCCGTTAAGTGTTAGGCAACCAGCACAAGTAAATTTTTGTGATCGTGTTGAAGGCTTTAATGTTAAGGCAGAAAAAGTCGATGGAAATGATGTGATCGCGGTTTTTGAAGCGACTACCAGAGCGGTTGAACACTGCCGGAATGGAAATGGACCAGTGTTTCTGGAATGTATGACTTATCGGTGGCGCGAACATGTCGGTCCTGATTTTGATCATGATCACGGAAGAACATATCGGTCTAAAGAAGAAGTCGAGCTGTGGATGAGGCGATGTCCGATCGTGCAAAGTGGCAAGCGACTTGTCGAGCAAGGTATGGTTTCCAAGGATGGGTTAAGGGCTATCGAAGAAAAGGCAGAGATGGAAATTGAACAATGTATTGAAAAGGCCAAGCGTGCTGAGTGGCCGAAACCATCTAGCCTGTTTGAAAACGTTATTTGATATTTAATGATTGGTATTGGTAAAAATAGATGTCTCGTGAATTAGCTTATTGGAGCGCCTTATCAGAAGGCATGGTTCAAAGTATGGATCGGGATAAATCTATTTTTATTACCGGGATAGCGGTTGATTACTCTTCTGGACTATTTGGCACAACCACAGAAGCGTTGAAACGGTTTGGGCCGGACCGAGTTTTTGATTCCCCTGCAATGGAGAACGCATTAACCGGAATTGCTATTGGTGCGGCTTCCTTGGGTAAAAGACCCGTAATTGTTCACCCTAGAAACGATTTTTTGTTACTTGCATTTGATCAATTGATCAATTTAGCTGCAAAGTGGAAGTATATGTTTGGGGGAAATGCTGGTTCCGTTCCTATTGTTGTCAGGGCTGTGATCGGTAAAGGATGGGGGCAAGGCGCCACCCACTCTCAAAGCTTTCATTCTGTGTTAGGTCATTTCCCGGGCCTGAATGTTACAGCGCCTTCAAGCCCAGCCGAAGCCAAGGCTGTTACAATATCGGCGCTGACTGCTGATGTGCCAACAGTTATACTGGAACACCGAGCGCTTTATAATGAAACTGGGGAAGTCGCTGAGGAATTCGAGGCTTCTAAGATTGGGGCTGCGAAAGTTGTACGACAAGGTACTGATGTTACGATTGTGGCATGTTCTTTAATGGTGAAGGAAGCATTGATTGCAGCTGAAGAACTCGAAAAAGAAGGCGTCTCTGCCGAAGTTGTTGATCCATGTTGGATACGGCCACTGGATACGGAAACGATATCTAAATCGATCAAAAAGACTGGTAGACTTGTTGTTTCGGATATAAGTTGGGAACTGTACGGTTTCACAGCTGAAATTGCAGCGTTAGCTGCAGAAAAGTGTCTGAAGTATTTAAAGGCTCCTGTGAAACGGGTTGCATTGGCGGATTGCCCTGCTCCTGTATCAAATAGTTTAGAGACGGCTTTTTATCCAAAGGCTTCGACGCTTGTTCAAGCGACACTAAGCACTATGGGGATGTCGGATTCCAAAGATTATGGACACATTGATCCAGAGGATACATTCAAAGGGCCCTATTGATTTAATTTGATGCTTTGATATACCCGTTCCGAAATTAAGGTACATGCATGTGGCTGCGAGACGGATACGAAAATATTTAAATCTTGGTCAATTGGTATGATGAAAAATACGGAAAATAAAAATACACAAATTAAGTATCCGCCTTTAATGTGGCGAGCACCACGATATGTTTTGTGGTTGATGCGTCGTAAAATTTGGGAAGGTTTGGTCCGTGTCGGTTTTACTTCGGTGGCGGGGGCTGTTCTGGGGCATCCTCTTGATCGAAAAGTTGGACTTCAAATTGCTGAGGGATCGGGGCACAGGGTCTTGGTCGTGTGTGATTTTGCAGCGTTCCCATTATCTTATGATATCGTTGTGTTCCTTGCCGCTGCGGATGATTTTTGTCGACGTTCAGGTTGTCATCGGATGGATGTTGCCTTTATTGCTCACGAAGGTGATCCGTTAATGAATGAAGCATTCAAAACTAATCCGGTAAATAATCCTGTAAAAAGCTGCGATTTTATTTACAACTTAGCTATTGAAGCGACAAGATTATACAAATCTATTGGGGATGTACTGTTTTTCACCAATCGCAGCAATTTTTTGACTTTTTTCAGAAATGTTAAGTCGACACATAAAGTTTTCCCTGAGGAGTATACTCCTTTTAGGCCGGGTTATCTTCCTAGTCGGAAAGGTGTGCCTTACTATGGAATGCGCCACCTTTTCGTAAATTCAAAAGCATCCCGAGAATCGCTTTCGTTACGTCCTTCCGCCGACCAACTTAATCTCGCAAGTGCTTGGGTAAAGCGTCTTTCCAACGGAAAGAAAATGATCACGATCACTCTTCGTGAAACACCACATCAGCCGGAAAGAAATTCAAACATTGAAGCTTGGCGGGCGTTAGTTGATCAGTATAAAAAACAAAATATTATTTTTGTTATCCTTCGAGATTATTTTGCCATATATGATCAATCACCTATTATCGGTGAACATGTCATTGAATGCCCAGAAGCCGTCCATAGTATGTCCTTCAGGGCCGCTATATATCAGCAAGCAGATCTCAATCTTTTTACTGGAAATGGGCCTGCGATGCTATGTCTTCTCAACTCGAAAACACGGTACATTGTTTTTAAAATGAGCACAGATGCTGCGTCCGCCCGACCGGAAGAAATTTTTTTTCAACACGGCCTCCGTTTCGGAGAAAATATGCCAGAGGCTTCAAAATTTCAAAAACTGGTATGGGAAAATGATGACGCACCCGTGCTCATTCGTGAGTTAGGAATCATGCTCGATACAATTAAGAGCTCGTGAATGGACGCTATCTATCTTATTGATAAAAATATTTTTGTTAAACCTATATTCTTGCTCGGGGGCATGTAAATTTGTGTGGAATATGGACTTCTTTGGGGTTAACGCCTGATAAATCAGTGATTCGCATTGTTGCCCACCGTGGTCCGGACGGTGAAGGTTGGCGCCAGACCAATACAACACATGGCCCTTTGATTATGGGTCATAGGCGATTAGCTGTCATCGATACCAGTGACGGCGGAGCTCAACCAATGTCTTATGGTGATGAGCGGTTTTGGGTCGTTTTTAATGGTATGATATATAACTATATTGAGCTTCGCGCCGAGCTGAAAAAAATGGGACACATTTTTAATAGTTTTACGGATACAGAAGTCTTGTTGGCGGCGTATGCCGAGTGGGGAGAGAGCGCGCTTGACCGGTTTAATGGTATGTTTGCTTTTGTTATCTGGGACAAAGAAAAACGCACTATTTTCGCTGCCAGAGATCGCTATGGTGTGAAGCCGTTATTTTGGACCCGTAACGATAGTGGTATTGCCTTTGCGTCGGAAATCAAACAATTTACAGAACTCAAAAATTTCAATGCCAGCCCCAATTATGCGCGGGCATACGATTTTCTAACATTCGGCGTCACTGACCATCACAGTGAAACAATATTTTCTGGGGTAAATCAAATCAGGGGCGGTGAATGTGTATCCATTAAACTCGCAGAATGGAAAATCGGCGAAGCAATACATGCCCGGCGTTGGTATCATAAACCGGTGCCGGATACCTATGCATGTTCTGATCAAGATGCCATCCGAAAATTGCACGAATTATTCAAGGACGCGGTTTCCATTCGTTTGCGTTCAGACGTGACAGTTGGGTTTGGTCTTTCCGGTGGCATCGATTCATCAAGCATTGTCTGTCTTGCGCAACGCTCAGGCGATAAGAAGAGAATGACTGTGAGCGCATGTTATGAAGACAAATCCGTTGATGAAAGATTTTTTATTAATCTCATTAATGAGCAAGAAAACACCAAACCAATACACGTTTTCCCCGACGGAAAAGAACTTGTCGGCGACCTTGATCAGGTTGTCTGGCATATGGATGGGCCTTTTACCAGTACATCCATGTTCGCTCAATGGAGCGTATTCAAGGCCGCGAAAAAAGCGGGCGTTAAAGTTATGTTGGGCGGGCAGGGCGCTGATGAACAATTGTGTGGATACCATTCCGCTTTCGCTCCATTTTTTACTGGATTAATGGGTAACGGTAACTGGGCGCAATTAGTTAAAGAAATGTCTGCAGAGCGCCGCCGTCACGGAACGTCTTTGTTATGGCAAGTTTCTGCATTAGGAGCATCTGTGTTACCACATCAATTACGTGAAACTGTCCGACGGATCCGCAAAACGCATCGTCCGTTTTGGCTAAATAGTGATATTATTCAAAATTTTAAATCGCCTTTGATTGAGATTAATCATTTGGACGGTTTTATAAATTCTCAAATGTTTGAGGCGGGACTACCGATGCTTTTAAGGTACGAAGACAGGAATAGTATGGCGCATGGTATCGAAACGAGGTTGCCGTTTTTGGACCATAGGGTGGTTGAATTAACTGTTGGCTTAGGTAGCCGTGGCAAGATCGTTGACGGCGAGACGAAATGGCTGTTAAGGCGGGCGATGGATGGCGTATTGCCAAATGAAATACGAGACCGACAAGATAAAATTGGTTTTTCGACACCAGAATATGCGTGGCTTTCGGGGCCAGCAAAAGCACTTGTGGAACAAGGAACGCAGGAGGCTATAGAGCGGTTCCCAAATTTATTCGATGTAAAAGGTTTGTGTAAGCTAAGGGATGGGGTTCTGGGGGGATATTTGCCGTTTGATTTTACTCTATGGCGGATAATTTGTTTATCAGCCTGGGGGCGTGTTTTTGAAATAAAGGCATAATGGTTTTCCTGTAACATAATAACCTTTTTACACGAATATTTAAAAACATAAATTTTGAAGCTATGGAATTTTAAATTTGTTATCCACCAGAAAGAAAAGAATGAAACCAAAAGTGCAGGAAGGATCAAAGCGGTCCGTCAAAATCACGGCCATTGTTATTGCTGTGATGGTCAGCTTTGCCCTGTTCGAAGGGGTGGCGCGGATTGCCTATGAATTTCGCGATGATCTGAAAACCGTTGCGATTACTTTGGCGCGGGACAATATCATTGCCAGCCTTCGCCTTGACCCTTATGAAATGCCGGCAACCGATATTCCGGGACATTGGCGTTTGCGTCCGGGGTTCAGCGCCACGAACGAAGAAATTGCAAAGGCCAAACAAAATGCCGGTAAATTTCTGGGTGTCCGGGTGTTGCGAAATACTGTTAATGGAAAGGCCACACAAAAAAACCGACTTCAAATCAATTCGATGGGTTTCACAGGACCGGAATTGAATTTGCAAAACGGTCGCATCCGGGTACTGATGCTGGGCGATTCGGTGACTTTTGGCTATGGTTCGGTGTCCTACCCACGGATGGCGGAAAAAAGGTTGCGGGAAACAGGTTTGCCGATCGATGTCATCAATGGTGGCGTTGAAGGCTATTCGCCAAAAAACGCGCTTTATGAAATCGATCGTTACCTTGCCCTGAAACCCGATGTGGTAACGGTCTATCTGGGATGGAACGCCCTGTTCAGTGAAAACATTTATGGACGCTGGTTACGCAGTCTCTGGTTGATACGCAGGGTCTGGTACTTGTTAACCGTGCTAACCGAAGATCCGGAAACCCGGGCGAAAATGCTTTATGGCCGGGCGTTGACGCCGGATTTGCAAGCCGCCAAACGCCTCGTCGAAGATGACTTCGTTCCGTCGTTTATGGGTGATATGAAAACCCTGACAGATCGTTTTTCCGAAAAAGGCATCAAAGTGGTTATCATCACCTTGCCGGGATTGTTCTCAACATCTGAAGCGCCTACAGAAAAAGCTTTAAGAAAAGGCCATCTTCCGGAATTCACGACCAACCCATATGTGCTGGCCCGGTTGTCAGAGCAATATAACATCGCCCTCAAAAAGTTGGCCCGTGAGAGCGGTGTATCTATTATCGATCTTGAAAAGTGGAGCTCAAAAAGTTTGCAGCCGCGCGATGAGTATTTCTCCGACAGTGTCCATTTAACATCCCAAGGGTTGGCAAAGGTTGGACAAAAAATTGCTGTAGATTTATTGCCATTGATTAAAAAACAAACTAAAAATCGTGCCCCGGCTCAATAGTTACTTGTTGTTCAAAGCGATAAAATAAATTTATCGTATGTTACCCACGCCTTGCACCAATTTGCTTGAAGCAAATCAAACGCTTCATTCATACCATTTTTGAGACAATGATTCCATTGTCAGCGAAATTTCGCTCACTTCTAGTTAATAAAATTTCCTATGCTGCGACCACTGTATCCGTAATGCCTGCCCTAAAAGTAATTAGTCAGTCCTAATAAAGGTCATTCTGGCGTACAAATTTGTTTGGAACAAACAGCAATAACAGTATTTCGTTCAGCCACAAAAAGATCTTCTTGAGTATCTTTCTGAGATTGAAGCCGATTGCCATGGCGATGACGTTGATCTTGTCTCCAAGCTTTCCTTTTAACCCGTTTCGGGGGCCAACCTTCGGTCGTTCTTGAGATGGCCGATGATTGGCTCGATGGCATTGTGTCTTTTTTGCCGCTTTCGTTTGGTCGGGGTGATCCCCCGCTTCGCTCGGGCCAAAATAATATCGCTATCTCCATCCTTCAGGCCATGACCCCTGTAACCCAATCGACCTGGACCTCACCGGGAGTGACGCCAGTAAGCCTTGTGGTTTGCGACAGGACTTTCTTTAGCGTGTGCCCGTCATAGGGTTTACCATGAAGCGCCATGGCCCCGACGACAAAATTGCTTTTGTTGGTGGTGGTGTAACTGGCCTTGCAGCCGAACTCATACTTCTTGTGGGCCTTGCCTTTGGCAGTGCATTCGACCTCCGGGGGGTGCCAGCTATAAAGCTTTTCCTCGGCTTTTGGCCTTAAAGTCTGATGGTGAACAATGCGCGCTTTGCCAACAGCAACCTCAAATTCCGGGGATAATGCCTGCCCACCCTTTACGGCAGTTTCAATATTGCGCATGACACGTCCCAGATAGTTCCTGACCTCTTTAATCTTTTTGCGCGCACGGTTGTATCTATCGTTACCTGCTGCAAATCCCGCTTCGAGATCGTAGCACTTTGCAATCCGAGTTTGATCGTCTCGCCGAGCAGGCGCTCCATGCCTTTCTCCCCGATCCGTTTGCGGAAAATACTCAGTGAAGGTGGTTCAACGGGAAAGCGGTGCTGGAAAAAGGTCTCACCACAAAAATGCTGGAAGGACGGGTTCTCGCACCACGTGGCACAAAGCTCTTCGTCAGATATTCCTTTGATATCTTTCAGGAAGCAGAGCCCGGCCATGAGACGAATGGAACTACCGGGATTGATGGGTTTTTCTTGAGCATAAACGGCAACCTTTTAACGGGTGGTTATCGATTAGTTGCAGTTTACAACATGCTAAAAGCGATGGGAATCCTTTATAACTCTCGATTTGAATAGTTTATTAAGGCTGACTATTTAATGGGAAAGCTGACCATAAAATGCTCAAATTGAACACGTATTGATCGGGATTAGTTGCTCGGAAAATCTTGTAAAGCAGCTTTGACTTGGCAAATAACGTTTTCCCAGTCGCCGTGATCGGGTTGGCGGAAAAACCTTAAGCTCGGATACCAGTCAATGCGCTCGCCGTCCATCAAATAACGCCAATCGGGTACCCGAGCCAACACCCCCCACGCTTCAATACCCAAGGCGCCGGCGAGATGAAGCGGTCCGGTGTCGACCGAAATAAATAAATCAAGCGCTGACAATGCCCCGGCGGTTTCACTGAAATTTGATAACTCGCCGGATAAATCTGTTATTTTACGGGATAATTCATTGGGCAGGTTTTGACCGCGCTCCCCGACTTGCAAGCTGTAAAAACTGAAACCGTCAAGATCCAGCAATGGGCTTAGGTAATGGGCAGGCATAGACCGATTATGGTCGTTTTCTTGATCCGGGTTGCCGCTCCAGACGAACCCGATTTTGATTAACTTATCCGATGATAATTTATTTTTCCAAGATTGACATAATTGTTTGGGTGCAGAAAGATAAGGGATGTTGGCCGGAATATCGTCTTCGGTGATATTTAATAACGCTGGTAAGCTCATTAAAGGAATATGAAAATCAACGTTCGGGATTTGCTCTTGATCTGTGATAACGTCGGTTACACCGGTTGCTGTTTTTATCAAATCCGCTATGGCTTTATGGCAACGGACAATGACTATAAATCCTAAATTCTGTAATTGATCTATCAGCCGGATAAATTGAAACGTATCACCAAAACCCTGCTCCGTATGCACAAGTATGGATTTGCCGGTATCGGATTGCCCTTGCCAACGGGGGGCGGAAAAATTCGTCTCTGATAAACCTAAACCCCCCACTTTCCAACGCCATTCCCATTCCGGCCATCCGTCTTTTAAACGTCCTGCGTGAAGCAGGCTTAACCCCAAATCAAAATGGATTTTGGCGTTATCCGGATCCAGTTCAAGTGCGAGCTTAAAGGTCTCAATTGCTGCCTCCAATTGCCCGGATTTATGTTGGCAAATGCCTAAATTATCCATAAATCGGGTATCGGTTGGGTTTAATTTTATGGCCTGATTAAGGGCATCTTGGGCTTTTTCATAATGCCTGATATGGGTCAAGACGCTGCCTAAATTATTCCAAGCCTGAGCATATTCTGGATTGATTTCAAGGGCTTCTTCATGGCTTGTGATGGCGGCATCAAATTTTTTAGCAGCAAATTCCGCATTACCTAAACTGGTTATAATTTCTGGGTTTCCGGGCTCAAACTCTAAACATTTTTGATAACACTGGATGGCATCGTCAAAATGCCCAGCAGATTTTAAAACCAATCCTAAATTAAACCGGGCATCATTAAATTGCGGCTCATACTGGATGGCTTGTCGGTAATGTTGGGCCGCTCGGTCATATTGAGCCAACGCTTTAAACGCGTTGCCAATATTAAAATGACCATCAATATGGCGCGGGTTTAATGTCAGTACTTTATTAAAGGACGCGATTGCAGAATTATAATCACCAATTCTATTTTGTGCGGCGCCCAATAAATTCCAGACATGAATGTTACCTGCATCAACGCGGGTAATAAGTTGGAAATGCAAAATAGCATCGGTAAAATTATCCGATTTCAAACAAATTAAACCGGACAGATGTAAAGCGTCCACTTGTTTCGGATTTGTTTTTAATAGTCTCTGCAAAATACGGGTGGCCTCTGTAAACCGGTTGTCTTGAAAGTGTCCTGCGGCCATTTGTAATTGCTGCTGAATTGATCCGCCTGAGGGTATTTTCCCTCGGGCATTTTTTTTTGCCGCTTTTTCTTGAAGCCGTCGTTGTTTGCGGTTCATTTTTTAATTCTCAAATGCATGTTAAAAATTAGTGATTGTATCGTTGTCTTGTTTAACCATCGGTGGGTTTTGGGTCCAGTCCCAATAATCATAGGCTAAAAATCCACTTGCCAAGACGGTTAGCATGATAATTTTAAAAAAGGGGTTCGGTTTTTTGAATTCAAGTTTTGAGGCTTCACCACCAAAGACCTCCTGGTTCGGTGGCGGAGAATAATCTCGTCTGCGGTTGGATATCTGTTGTTTCTCAATTTCTCTGAATCCGCTGCCAAGTGACATATATTCTGAAAAAATGGGAACGCTTAAAGCAATCAAATAAATCATCGTTGCGAGGGCGGCAAACCCGGCAAATCGTTCGGATGTTGAAAAAAATCCCGTATAGGCACCGCCTGTGATTAAGCCTGATAAATTGATGTATATTAAGGCGCGCATTTTACAAATTTACCGTTCCATCCATAATGTTAACCAGCCGTCCCTGACATAACGTTTGATTAATCGTAATCCATATCGCCTGTGGGCGGCAATGACTAAGGCGCCGTCTTTAACTAATAAACCTGATAAAATCACCGTGCCGCCGCCGTCATGGTTGCTTTGTAAACACCGGGACAAGTCTTTTGATAGCTTGCATAACGGGTTGGCTAAAATGTTGGAAACAATAAGGTCATATTTGGCACCATTTTGAACCATCGGCGACGTATAGCCATTACCCGATGTGGCGTTGATGTATTTATGCAAATTGTTAGCTTTGGCATTATGGTTTGTCACACGCATGGATTCCAAATCAATGTCGGATGCCATAACCGGAACATGCCAAAGTGATGCCATAGCCAAGGCCAAAATCCCTGAACCGCATCCCATATCGAGTGGTTTGATAAAGTTTTTGCATTTTGCCAAGTCTTGAAGCGCCATTAAACAGCCCGACGTCGTGGCGTGCTCGCCAGACCCAAAAGCCGTTCCCGCATCAAGCTTTATTGAATAACTATGCGTTTTCGATGCTGGTAAATGGCTGGAATGAATATATAAGCGACCAATTTTTAGGGGTGGGAAATGATCTCGGTTTTCCAATAACCAATTTTTTTCTGCAATGTATTCGATGTGTAACTGAGGCGGCGGATTATCGGTGATCAGGGAACGAATATGCGGCTCAATTTTTTTACAGTCGGGCTGCTCCGCTGAAAAAGCTTCGATGCGCCAAAGCCCCGTATCATCGATTTTAAAACTGGAAACGGCCACGGATATGTTTTCGAATAAATCTTCAATGGATTGTCGAAATTGTCCTGATACATGGACTTCCATGCGCCACATCGCCGGTAAAATATGATCTGTGGTGTCGGATGACATCATGGTTTTTTAACAAAACTTGCCATGACTTTTTTGCGGCCAGCTTTTTCAAATTGGATATCCAATTTATCACCATCAATGGAAAGGATTGTTCCGTAACCGAATTTTTGATGGAAAATACGTTCGCTTTTTTTGTGGTCATCATGGCCTGACTTCGTTGTTGAAACAGGTTCGTTAGATAACCGTTGTCGTCTATTGACGGGGCGGCGCATGGATTGCGGGAAAAAACCTGCGTTATGGCCAAAACCATCTTGATTGCTTGCCTGCAGCCCGGCGGTTTCAAAACGTTCAATATTTTTCGGCGGTAACTCGTCAATAAAGCGTGACGGCAACGCGCTTTGCCATTGCCCATAAACCCGTCTGTTGGCAGCAAAACTAATCAATGCCCGTTTGCGCGCCCGCGTTAACCCGACATAGGCCAATCGGCGCTCTTCTTCTATTCCGCCTGAACCGCCATCATCAAGGGCGCGTTGATGGGGGAAAATACCGTCTTCCCAACCGGGCAGAAACACGGTTTCAAATTCCAATCCTTTGGCGCCGTGCAACGTCATTAACGTGACTTTATCATCGTCGGGATTCTGCTCGTTGTCCATCACCAGACTGACGTGCTCTAAAAATTCATCCAAGCTGGCAAAATCTTCCATGGCGACGATCAACTCTTTTAAGTTATCCAGCCGTCCCGGAGCTTCGGGTGTTTTGTTTTGCCGCCACATCGCCGTGTATCCGGCTTCGTCCAAAACTTGTCCGGCGAGTTCTGGGTGGGGGATGTGTTCGATTAACCCGCGCCAACGGCCAAAATCCGTCATTAGTTCGGCCAACGTACGGCGGACGGCGGGGCGCAATTCATCGGTTTCCAGTAACCGGGTGATGGCCGCTGTTAAAGATATTTGTTCGGCTCTGGCAAAGCTGTGGACAATTTGTAAAGTCGCATCCCCGATGCCACGTTTTGGTAAATTGACAACGCGTTCAAACGCCAAATCATCGTCTGGTTGACGGACAACGCGCAAATACGCAATGGCATCGCGGATTTCCTGTCGTTCATAAAAACGTAACCCGCCTAATACGCGGTACGGGATACCTAATGTAATCAGGCGTTCTTCGAATTCGCGGGTTTGAAATCCAGCGCGCACCAAAACGGCCATTTGATTAAGCGATTGCTTTTTTGCCTGCAGGCTTTCAATTTCATCACCCACATACCGGGCTTCTTCGTCGCCATCCCAAACGCCGCGCACAACAACTTTTTCACCGTCATCAATGTCGGTCCACAATGTTTTTCCAAGTCGACCTTGGTTGTTGGCAATCAATCCTGATGCGGCACCTAAAATATGCGGGGTCGATCGGTAATTACGTTCAAGACGAATGACTTCCGCGCCTGGAAAATCTTGTTCGAACTTTAAAATATTGCCGACCTCGGCACCACGCCACGAATAAATCGACTGGTCGTCATCACCCACACAACAAATGTTATGGTGTTTTTGTGCCAACAACCTAAGCCATAAATATTGACACACATTGGTGTCTTGGTATTCGTCGACCAATAAATATTGAAAACGTTTTTGATAGTCAGCTAAAATGTCGGGATTGTCGCGGAACAACGTCAATGAATGCAGCAACAGATCACCAAAATCGGCGGCGTTTAAAATGCTCATCCGTTGCTGGTAATCTTTATAAATGTCTAAAATTTGAGCTTCTGCATATTCTTCGGCGTCAGTTTTAGGTACTTGGTCCGGTGTCAGCCCACGGTCTTTCCAACGTTGAATAATGCCGACCACAACCCGCGCTGGCCAACGTTTGTCGTCAACCTCATAAGCTTGCAGGAATTGTTTGACCAAGCGGATCTGATCATCGGTATCCAGAATGGTGAAATCAGGGCGCAAACCCACGGCTTCGGCATGGCGGCGTAAAATGCGGGTGGCTATCGCATGAAAAGTGCCAATCCACCAGCCTTCGACGTCGCCACCTAACATGTCGGCGACGCGATTACGCATTTCCTTGGCGGCTTTATTCGTAAACGTGACGGCTAAAACCTGCCAAGGCCGGGCTTTGCCTTGTAATAAAATGTGCGACAGTCGGGTCGTTAATACCCGTGTTTTTCCTGTTCCCGCACCGGCTAAAACTAAAACTGGGCCATCGATGGTTTCTACGGCTTGGCGTTGGCTCGCATTTAATGTTTTTAAATAAGCTTCGGCATCGACCAATGGCCGTGCAACAGGTGCAGCACTATGGGGCGGCGCATCAACGGTCACAGATGGCACGGTTTCCGGTGGATGCGTTAAATCAAAAGGATCAAATGGATCGGACATAAGCACTTTATATCACGAAATGGTCGGAACACACGCGTTTAGGGCGGTCTTTATTGATAAACTTTACCCTATACAGTCAACCAATTTTTTAATCGATACATAATCAACTTTTCCGCTGCCCAATACGGGCAAAGCATCAATCGAATGAATGGTTTTTGGGATCATCAATTCAGCGATGCCTTCGTTTTTTGCATAAACCAAAAGGTCCGATCGATCAGCGCCCACTTTGTCGGTTACGAGTATAAGCTGCTCGCCTTTGCGGGCGTCTGGTACGTTTATAACGGCGTGCATGTGGCCGGGCCATAAGGCATTGGCATACCCTTCAACCGCCGTTAAAGACACCATTTCACCAGCGATTTTGGCAAACCGTTTAGCGCGGCCTTGGATGGTGATGAAGCCGTCTTCATCAATGCTGACGATATCCCCTGTGTCATACGTTTGATTTTCGGTTTTTTCCAATACACCGGGGGCATCACTTTTTAAGTACCCCAACATAACGTTGGGGCCTTTGACAATCAGACGCCCACCGTCGTCAATACCCGGAACTTTTTCTAATTCAATATTAATGCCGGGCATCAAGCGGCCAACAGTGCCGACTTTATAATGCATCGGTGTATTGGCGGCGATGACGGGGGATGTTTCCGTTGCCCCATATCCTTCAAGAATACGCAGTCCGAATTTATCGGCCCAAATATGCCGGGTTTCGTTTTTGACTTTTTCGGCACCGGAAAAAATATAACGTACACTGTAAAAATCATATGGATGGGCGACACGGGCGTAGCCAGACAAAAACGTATCAGTGCCAAACATGATGGTGGCATTCGTGTCATAAACCAGCGCCGGGACAATGCGGTAATGCAATGGAGATGGATAAAGGAAAGTTTTAATGCCGGACAGCATCGGTAACAAAGTACCGCCCATCAATCCAAATGAATGGAACATGGGTAAGGCATTAAATACTGTGTCGGTCGGATTGAAATCAATGCAGGCCCCCAATTGATGACGGTTTGCGAGTAAGTTTGCATGGCTAAGTACCACCCCTTTTGGTGTGCCTTCGGACCCGGATGTAAATAAAACAACGGCCGGATCATCAGGGGATATATCAAGTTTGTTATGGTTGTGCAGGGCTGTAAAATTTGCCAAAATACCTTGGATTTTATCAACCGTACCGATGTTTGAATTGATATCTTCTAAATAGATAATGGTCGCATGGTTGGATAATTGTTTAATGACCTCTTCTAGTTTGGCCATCTCGATGAACCGTCTGGATGTCAGGACGGTTTTGACTTGTGCTGCGGTTAACGCAGCGGCCATATTTTTAGCCCCGCTTGAAAAATTAACCATAGCGGGCACCCGGCCAATAGCTTGCAGGGCAAAAAATGTTGTGGCCGCAGCAACGGAATTGGGCAGCAACAGGCCGACATATTCGCCTTGTGACGTATTTTTTGCTAAGGTGTTGCCCATCACTATCGAAGCTTTGACTAAACGATCATAGGTCATCGGTTGGCGTTGGATGTCTTCAACAATGGGGTGTTTTTTGCCATGGATGGTTTTTGCATCCAATAATGCGGAAAACAATGTTTGGCGGCGTTCGCAGGTTTTAAATACCATTTCGCTCATAACATCATAAAGTTTTGCCCCGATCATGGCGCGGCGTGCACCGCCAACGACGTCATCTGGAATATTAAAAATTTGCGGAGGCATGACAGTGATGGTGATTTTCGGGAACCAGCGCAGGCGGAGTTTGCCTCTGAGCCTTGAAAAAGGCGTGTATTGTGCACCATCAATACGTACGGGGACCAACGGCGCACCCGCTTTATCGGCAATCATACCGGGGCCTTCAAATATTTTCATCAATGCCCCTGTGACCGTTAGGCGGCCTTCGGGGAATATCACACAACGTTTTCCGCCACGCACGGCCTTGATTAATGATTTCATGGTCATCGGATTGGTGGGATCAATTGGTAATGCGTCGGCTACGCTCATGAACCGTTTCATGAACCAGCGTTTAGCCATGAACGTATCAACGGCAAAGGTCAATTCACCGGGCAAGAACACGGCGAGTAATAATCCATCCAGAAACGATACATGGTTGCCGACAATCACGGCGCGGTCACCAATATTTTTGAGATTATCTACACCTTTGACTTCGACGCGGTAAAAGAATTTAAGAAGCACTTTAAAAAATGCGCGGAGAAGCTCTTTGGGTAATAATCCACAAATATAAATCGCGACAAAACCGTTAAAGATAGCGATGGTTAAAAATATGCTCGGGATGTCCATGCCCGCCGTTAACATTAATGTGGCGGCCACGGCACCCGATACCATAAATAATGCGTTGATGATGTTATTGGCGGCAATGACGCGGGACCGGTGGCCTACATCGCTACGCGTTTGTAGTATTGAATACAGTGGTACGATAAAAAAACCACCTGATATGGAAACCCCCAATAAATCGATGATGATGCGAACGTTGTTTGTATCCGCCATAAATGCACCAACGCTTGTTAGCATGTCGCCGGATGGGGGGGCCCAACCACGACTGGCAAAATACAGATCAACAATGAACCCGGTCATGGTAAGGGCGGCAAACGGGACATATTTGGCTGAAACCTCGCCTTTTAATGCTTTATTGCAAAATAACGAACCGGTACCGATGCCGATGGAAAATAAAGCCAGAAACAACGTCACCACGTTTTCATCGGCACCGAGCACGTCTTTGGAAAAGCCCGGGAATTGCGCCAGAAATGTCGCTCCTACCAACCAAAACCATGAAATGCCTAGGATTGATAAAAACAGGTCTTTTTGGTTGTGGGCATAGGCGACCATACGCCAAGTTTCAGTAATTAAATTCAGATTTATTTTTAATTCAGGGGTCGCGGCTGGGGCTTTCGGAATTTTTAAACTTGAAATAAATCCAATGACGGCAAAACCGATGATGGCAATGGTGACCATGAATATACCGCTATCCAACAAAATTAACGACCCACCAATAATGGTTCCTAATAAGATGGTCAAAAATGTACCGGCTTCGATCAGGGCGTTGCCACCAATCAGTTCATTTTCTTGTAAATGATCGGGCAAGATTGAATATTTAAGTGGTCCGAAAAATGCAGATTGTGTGCCCATCAAAAATAAAACAGCGACTAGAAAATAGGCGTCCCCCATCCAGAACCCGATGGCACCAAGGCACATGATGGCAATCTCTGCGAATTTAATCCAGCGTATAAGGTTCGATTTTTCAAACTTGTCTGCCAGTTGTCCTGCGGTTGCCGAAAACAGGAAAAACGGCAATATAAAAATACCCGCCGCCGCATTGACAATGATTTGACCGTTCAGTCCGGCTTCGACGGCGATGCGGTATGTGACCAAAAACATCAACGCAGTTTTAAACAAATTATCGTTTAACGCACCGACGGCCTGTGTGATGAACAACGGTAAAAACCGTTTTGTGTTCAAGAGGTGAAGCTGATTGCTGCTCATGAAGTTGCCCTTATCTGTTTTCGGTTTCTGTTGACTTAGGGATGGGTAGCTGGCGACGGTAGCCGCTTTTTAATTCTATTGTACCACCAATGTCTCCTGTTTTTCTCAAGTATTCGATAACACTATCGACGGTGACGACTTCGTATAGTCCCCGTTCGCGGCTGCTGGCTGGGTGGTCATCGAACTGAATATTTGATGAAAACAACGAGGCCAGGATCGTTTTAATGATGAAATTCGGATATTCGTTCCTTTGAACCGGCGGGATAGATAATAGTCACGGCTTGGCGTACGGTCGCGGATGATCGTACCCGCATTTAAGGCCTGTGCCTGAGTTAAAGTTTCCAATATCCATTGATTGGAATTTTGATACTTTGACGACAGACCGGGATATGAAATCATGCTGTAACGGGGTTCAAATATTTGAAGCGGGGCTTTGTCGTCGAGTATTTTTGTTAAAGATGTGCTTAATTTAGGTGATAGGGGCGCAATGATCACGTCATGGGTGTATAAATCATCAAGCATAAAGTTGGCAAGGCCATGAACAAATAAACCCGATTGTTTGGACCCACATTGGTTAAGCATCTGCACGACTTCCCATGTGTTTTTTTCTGGTCGTTTTCTGGCGATGCCCAAATGGGTGTATTTAATGCCGTATTTTGTCATGTCGCTGCCTTGTCGCGCAATCAGGGCGTAATTACTTGTCCCCCGGTCCAGCATGGCGCGCATTTTCTTGGCGATATTAATGGCCGATATAAGTTCCGGCGTTTCTGTTTTTCGGACTTCGCAGGACCGACCGGCATTGGATGACTTAGGCGAGTTAATGCTCATAAAAACGGCAATAACCAAGGCCAATATTATTTTTAATTTTTTCATTTTTATCCTTTGTATTCACGGGCGGCAAATAGAAGTGCGGCACTTGTATTAGGAATAAACATGACGACTTGTTGTGTGGACGTTTGCAGAATTGTTCCAGCCGATATGACAATTGGGGTTAGAGCTTCACCGACAAAGAGGCTGAGGTCGCCTAAGCCATCGCCCGTGACTTTTATCGATGTTTCAAGGCCTGTCGATGCACCTTTGAGGACAAAGACCGTACCCTCAGCGACGATTTTTATGGATTTGACGATCATACTTGCCCCCAAACCAGCGGCGAGTGCGCTCGCCGTTGCAAATTAGCCGATTGCGAAAGACGAACCCTCGGCCGATGAGGTTGTGCTGTCGGCAACAGATGGCACAGCCGTCACAATCATTGACATAAAAGTCATCGCTATGATTATTTTTTTCATAAGAAGTTTCATTTCAAATCACCTTTTTTAAGAGTTGTACGTGTTGATTTATGGTTTAATAGATAATTAACCGTGGCCTTGATGGTGTCCGGATGTTTTAAAATAGCTGTGTGTCTGGCCGGGATGATCAATGGTAATCCATAACCGTTCAGTATCGTTTCTGAAACTTTGACAGTGCCATCATTGTCACCGTCCCAAATTGGGTTAAATCTGACGCCATTCCGTTTACGGCCGGCGATAATCAGCAGCCGAATATTTTTTGTCATCGGCATGTCTTTAACTTTGCCGGGGTCCAATTGTTGTCCGGACTTGCCATAAATTAATTTATAAAGGATGTTGTTTTTTACAAGCTCTGCCAATACAGACCCTTGGTTGGGTGGGGCGATCATAACAACCGCACCCAGATTTATAGTTTTTTGCCATAACGGTTTTGCGGCCAATACATGGCGCAAAATTAATCCGCCCATGCTGTGGGTGACAAAAGAAATCGTGGTATAGCCTTCGAGCCTGTTTATCAATTCAGTCAAGGCCAATGCGTGTTGTTCTATGGTTTGCCGGGTGCTTGGATAGCTAATGGCGACGGCGTCATATCCGGCTTTGATTAATGCACGTTTCATTGCTGAAAATGTGCCCGTTGACCGGGTGATGCCATGGACCATCAATGCTAAATGTTGGCTGCGAGGGCGAATTTTGTTTGTCAGTTTGTAACGATTGAATTGTTGTTGGCAATGGGCATAACTGCCCCATGCCATGCGCTTGTTTTCAGCATCTAACAGACGTGCGTGGCCGCTTAAGATGTTTTTCTGAACGCGCCAACCGGCAAATATCGTTTTATCTTGCCAAAATTGTTTGCCGCCAAGGGTGTGCAGTTGGAAATTTATCATCACTTACTTACCTGTATTAATCTTTAATCCGGTGACAAAATGGCGGGTTAGCTCGTTCGCCATTTGTGAAACGGTTTGGTTGGTCACCACATCAAGTTTCCCGGTATCGGACAGGGAACAAATACCATGCAGGCTGGCCCACAGGATGCGCGCGGTACGTTTAGCATCGTCTGGATTTTTGGATGTAAAAAGGGGTGATAACGCCCGTTCAATCAAAGCCAATGGTTTGTCTATTTTTTGGCTATACCAGTCCGGCAGGTTAATGCCATCAGGTAAAGTGTGGTCAAATAAAGTGCGCCACAGGTTAGGCTCGTCACTTAAAAAACCAAGATAGGCATCCAACAGGGCTTGGACGTCAATTGCCGGTTTATTTTTTAATGTGACAGTATTCAGGCGACCATAAAGGCTATCCAGCGTGCGACCATTTAAATGCAGGATCAGCCCGTCCAAATTATCAAACAGATTATAAAGCGTTCCCGGTGAATATCCGATCGCGTCGGCCACGTTGCGTGCTGTTAATGCGTGAAGGCCATCTTTTCCAACGATGTCTTTCGCGGCATTCAATGCTAATTCATAAAGTTCTTCGCGGTTGTGGTCGGACCTGCGGGCCATATTTTTGTTTCCTTAAAGAGCTATTAATTGAACGATGTTCAAAATATAATCAGGGTAAATTCAAAAAGCAAGTTTTTTATTGAACATTGTTCAATAAAAGGTAATTTGACTGTAGCTAATGACGGTTTTGTCAGCTTTTAGGGCGTGTGAATTGTTGGCGAGCCGTTTCGATTTTGGCCCGGCTGACGCAACCATAGATGTGATCATTGATTAACCCCATGGCTTGCATAAAAGCATAAACCGTGGTCGGGCCAACGAATTTCCAGCCCCTTTTTTTAAGTTCTTTTGAAAGCGCAATGGATTGTTCAGATGTCGATGCCGATTGTGGCGTGCCCAAGTCTTTTTCATCCGGTTCGAACCGCCAGACATAAGCGGCGATGGAGCCTTCTTGTTTTATCAGTTGTTGGGCGCATTTGGCATTGTTGATGACGGCTTCAATCTTGCCCCGGTGACGGACAATGCCGGCATCCCCAAGCAGGCGTTCCACATTCTGTTCGCTAAATCCAGCTACCTTGTTGAAATCAAAATGATGGAACGCGGCCCTGAAATTTTCCCGTTTGGCTAAAATTGTGCGCCAACTTAACCCCGATTGAAAACTTTCAAGGCATATTTTTTCAAACAATCGTTGATCATTATCAACGGGGTATCCCCATTCATTGTCATGATAGGCCAGAAATTCCGGAGCGGCCCCGCACCATTTGCAGCGTGGCTGACCATCAGGGGCCTCAAATAGGTCGTTCATTTATTTTTTCCTTATGGCAGCAAAAAATTTAAGCGTGTATTGCATTTGGCCGGGGTTATTTCAATAATTTCCGGGGCGACGATATTTTCAGCGACAAAAGGATCATTGTTGACGCGGCTTTCCAATTCATCAATGGTCGTGTTATGGGCCATGACGCTGCCTCCCGACCCATCTTTCAAGCTGCCAACCATTAAAAATACATCGTCATCAAATCCTTGGTTTATCCATTTGTTATGGCTGTCCATAAATTGTTTGGCCTGACTTTTATTGTCTGAAAATTTTAAAAATACTAAAAACATTTTATGCCTCTTTTAATGATTTAAGCCATTCCGTCATACGATTGACTTCTTGGTCAATAAAATTTCTATCATCAAATGCGTTCGCCAGTGTCGCAACACCTTGGCTTTGTGATAAAATATGCATGGCTAATGCATCAGCATTTTTTTGGTGCCCTAGCAAAGAAAACTGTTTTTTTAGCCACGCCCTGAACAGGGAAAATATTTTTTTTGCATCATTTTTGCTGTTGTGGTTAAGCTTAATAAGCTCGGCATTAAGGGTTCCCACAGGGCAGCCATAATTTAGTATCTTTGATCGGTTGCGGATTAAAATATGGATAAAATCCAAAATTCGTTTTTCCGGATCAGCGTTGTCATTTTCCCATTGTTTCAACATGGTTTTTGTTTTTTCACGTCGAACCATTATAACAGCATCCAGAATTTCATCCTTGGTTTTGAAATGATAATAAAAATTACCGCGCGATATATGGGCGGCATTTGCCAAGTGCGCGAAGGACGTATGATCGAACCCTTGCATATAAAAAAGCTGGTCCGATGTTTCAATAATATGATCGCGTGTGGTTTTGGCTGGCACTTTTTTGCTCCATTATTTATATAATTAGGTCAATTGTCCTAATTGGTCAATAATTAAAAATCTTGGTGCTTGATACCCGGAATATTAGGAGTGAAAAGTTACATAGGTAAGGTGCAGCCAGCGGACAAGGGCGAGGAACATAGCCATTTATAAAATCAGTCACCGTGTTCTTCGTGGCGGCTTTCAAGCAATGCCCGGTTATAGGCGTTCATCGCATCGTGGTGGTGCAGGCAGCCAATGTATTTCATGTTTTGAGCATTATCGACGATGGCAATATGGTCTTCGTGGTATTCGTCCATAATTTTGATGGCCTGTTCCAAATGGCAGGACTTGGTTAAAAACGGTGGATGAAGCCGAGCCACGTCTAAGGCATTGACCAAATCATCAAAACCGTGATCAAAAGCCGTTTCAGATAAATCGGCCAAGGTAATCGTGCCTTTCAATGCACCCAGGTCATTGATAACAAACAGTTCGCCAAGTCTTGATTTTTGCAACCGGGCTCTTAATTTTTGCAAACCCAAATTACAAAGAACCGGTGCATGGTCTTTGGCCATAATACTGCCCACTAGAATTTTGCGTAAAATTCCGGCTTCGAAACCGCTGCGTAAATCGATGCCCCGATTTTTTAGTTGCATATGAAAAAATGATCTTTTATGGCTGGCGCGGACCAATTCAGATGCAATGATCACGGCTGTTATGACCGCCAAAGTTAATGTGAAATCGCGGGTTAATTCAAAAATAATGAGCGTCGTTGAGATAGGCGCGCCTAAAACTGCAGCAGCCACAGCCCCCATGCCGATCAAGGTATAGGCTTCTGAACCTGATGATAGTTCGGGGAAAACTTGCGTGGCGATAATACCAAATGCGCCACCAGTCATAGCACCAATCACCAAAGCCGGGCTAAAAATTCCACCACCGAAACCACCGCCTAATGAAATAGCCGTGGCTAAGATTTTAGCAATACCAATGCCAACCAAAGTCCATAATGAAAATTTAGCCAATAATGCGGCTTCTGTGACGCCGTATCCAACGCCCAAAATCTGCGGGAACATTAATGCGATTAATCCAACGAGCAATCCAGCGATGACCGGTTTTAAATAGATCGGCAGGGGGCTGCTGTCGGTTAATTTTTTAATCACATCGGCACTATGGATTAATATTAACGCTACGATCCCTGAAACGATACCCAATCCGATAAAGGCTGGGAATTCCCAATAGGAGGCAATGAAATTGGTGGTGATTTCAAAGGCCGGGAAATCGCCAAAATAAGCTTGGGAGGCGGCGGTTGCTGCAACGCTTGAAATAACGATGGGCGCAAACGCACGCAGCGCATAGTGACCAATGACCACTTCGCTGGCAAACAATGCACCGGCGATGGGGGCGTTGAAAGACGCGGCGACAGCCGCCGATACACCGCAGCCTAATAATGTGCGCGATAAAGACCTGGATAAATGAAGCCTGCGTGCACACCACGCGCCTAATGATGCACCTAAATGAACAGCCGGACCTTCGCGGCCAACGGATGCACCGCTGCCAATGGATAATGCGCTGACGATGGCTGAATGAAGCCCGGTACGGGACGACATCCAGCCGCCACGCAAAGCCGATGCTTCGATGACGTTGGCTATGCCTTGTGGCTGCCCGCCGGGCATGATGAATTTTAAATACAGTCCAACTAATAAACCGCCCAAAGTTGGCACTAAAACGATTACCCAGCCCGGCAAGGTTTGCACGAATAAATAAAGCCGTTCATCGCTAGATCCAAAACCGACCCCTTGTATTAGCGTTATGCTTTCTCTGAAAATAATAATAGCATGGCCGGTGACGAGACCAATAAGAATAGAAAATAAGGGCAGGATTAAATGGTCGTTGCGCAACACCCGCCGCATGCGCGCTAACAGACGTAAATAAACTTGGGGGCGGTGGGGCATATGCAATCTACTTTTTAACCAAGATCGATTGTTTTTTATGGTCTTAAATAAACAATAAATCCATTAAAAAATAATTACTGGATTCTACGTTATTCATTATCGATGGCATAACCCGATGCGCGTACGGTACGGATAAGGTCCGGTTGATCATTTATATTTAAAGCTTTACGCAGGCGGCGAATATGTACATCCACTGTCCGGGCTTCGACGTAAATGCCTTGGCCCCAAACTTTATCCAATAATAATTCCCGGGAATAGACTCGGCCCGGTTTTTCCATCAATGCTTTTAATAAACGAAATTCCGTAGGCCCTAAATGGATATTTTGTCCAGCGCGTTCGACCCGGTGACGGTCTAAATTCATAACAATATTGCTGTAAGTTAATTCATTATCCGTGCTTAAATTTAGACTTCGACGCAACAATGCATGGATGCGGGATATCAACTCTTTGGGTGAAAACGGCTTGACAACATAATCATCAGCGCCGCTATCAAGTCCCCGTATGCGGTCCTGTTCTTCGCCTTTGGCCGTTAACATGATCAGGGGCAAATGTTTGGTCACAGGCGACATTCTAATTTGCCGACAAATTTCTAATCCAGAAATATGCGGCAACATTAAATCCAAAATGACCAGATCAAGCGGTCCTTCTAAGGTGGCCGTGATGCCCGTTTCACCGTCCGTAGCAACGCTGATATTGAACCCTGCCGTTTCTAGATTATAGCGTAGCAATTCGACAATCGATGGGTCGTCTTCGATAATCAGGATGCGTGGATTAGCCATCGTTTAACTTTCTTCTTCTTGGATGATTGTTAATTGTTCTTTGATTTTTCTGGTATTTTTTCTGGTATTTTTTCTGGGATTTCTGGCGTTGCCAAAACGGTAAAACTCGATGTGTCGCCTTTTGGACGTTTGTCTTCGGGCATGTGGCCATGTACCAGGAAATAAACATTTTCCGCAATGTTAGTGGCGTGATCACCCATGCGTTCAATATTTTTAGCGATAAATAATAAATGTGCGGACGATGTAATGTGCCTGGAATCTTCCATCATGTAAGTTAATAATTCACGGAACAGGCTGGTATGTAATTCATCAACCTCTTCGTCGCTGTCACGGACAATCTCGGCTTTGTCGCCATCACGTTGGGCATATGCATCCAGCACATCTTTGATCATGCCTTGAACCAATGTGCCCATGCGGGCAATGGTGCGGCTGGGGCCTGTTGGTGGAGCTTGAGTTAGCGCAATGGTGCGCTTAGCAATGTTTTTAGCATAATCGCCAATACGTTCAATGATGCTGGCGGTGCGAAGGGCGGTAATGACGATGCGCAAATCTTCGGCCATGGGTTGACGTAGTGCCAGCATGGAAATGGCTAGATCATCAATGCGTTGTTCCAGTTCATCAATGCGTTTATCGCCTTCGATGACGCGTTGTGCTTGATTGCGGTCGCGTTTGATCATGGCTTCGATAGAAGACGCCAGTGCGATTTCCGCAAGCCCGCCCATTTCGGCGATAATATTATCCAGTTGTTTAAGGTCTTTATCAAAAGACTTAACAATATGTGATCCTGTCATCGTGTCATCCAATTCTTTGATAGGGTTTTAAAATTAACCAAAACGACCAGTAATATACCCTTGTGTACGTTCGTCTTGTGGGCTGGTGAAAATTTGATCGGTGGAGCCAAATTCAACCAGTTTTCCTAAATGAAAAAATGCCGTTGATTGTGATACCCGGGCGGCTTGTTGCATGGAATGAGTGACCACAACAATCGTGTAGTTTTGGCTGAGTTCGTCAATCAGCTCTTCGATGCGGGCCGTGGCGATGGGATCTAATGCGGAACACGGCTCATCCATTAAAATGGCCTCGGGCTCGACCGCGATAGCTCGGGCAATGCATAACCGCTGTTGTTGGCCACCGGACAAGCCCGTACCGGGTGCATGCAAACGGTCTTTGACTTCGTCCCAAAGCCCGGCTTTTTGTAAACTGTTTTCAACACACATTTCAACATCTGCTTTATGGGAACAAAGGTTATGAATTTTAGGCCCATAAGCGACATTTTCAAAGATCGATTTTGGAAACGGGTTGGGTTTTTGAAAAACCATACCGATGCGCGCCCGTAATTCGACAACATTGGTATTGCTCAACAGAATATTTTGTCCATCAAACATAATTTCACCAGACATATGACAGCTTTCGATGGTGTCGTTCATGCGATTGATCGAGCGCAAAAAAGTTGATTTTCCACAACCCGAAGGTCCGATCAATGCGGTCACCTTGCATTCAGGAATAGCAAAAGTAATATCGTGCAGTGCCTGTTTATCATCATAAAAAACATTGACATTATTAGCCGCAATTTTAACGTTTGCCAGCTGTTCTGATGAATTTTGCCATGTTGTATGAGTTACCATTTGATTTCAAATTTCTTTCTAAGCCATTGGGCGAATGCATTCATGCTGATTAAAAAAGCCAGTAATACAATGATTGCCCCGGATGTTTTTTCGACAAAGGCGCGTTCCGGGCTATCGGCCCATAAATAAATTTGAACCGGCAAAGCCGTTGCTGCATCGGTCAATGAACCGGGTATGTCGACGATGAAAGCCACCATACCAATCATTAATAATGGCGCTGTTTCACCCAATGCTTGGGCCATGCCGATGATGGTTCCGGTTAAAATGCCGGGTAGGGCTAATGGTAAAACATGATGAGTAACAGTTTGTAGTTTGGTGGCACCCAATCCCAACGCCGCATGACGAATGGATGGCGGGACGGCTTTTAAAGATGCTCTTGCTGCGATAATAATTGTTGGTAAAGTCATTAGCGCCAATACCATTCCGCCGACCAGCGGGGCTGATCTTGGTAATTCAAAAAATGTAAGAAACACCGATAGGCCTAATAATCCAAAAACGATTGAAGGAACGGCAGCTAAATTATTGATGTTAACTTCTATGATCCGGGTGAAACGGTTGTCATTGGCAAATTCCTCTAAATAAACGGCGGCGGCAACCGCGACCGGAAAGGATAGGGCCAATGTCACGGCCATGGTTAAAATCGATCCCATTAATGCACCCAATATGCCGGCTAGTTCTGGATTGCGCGAATCGCCGGATGTCAAAAACCGCATATTAAAACCGGTTTTAATGCGGCCCATAGATTGCAATTTTTTGATCCATTCCTGTTGTTTTGGCGAAACCCGCGTATTGACGGTGACGATATTTTCGCCAGCATTGGATTTGACATAAAGATCGGCATCCCCGCTCATGGGAAATTTCATGGTTATTGTGGTGCCTATTAATTGTGGATTATCCATAACGGCTTGGCGTAAATCAAAAGCCGCGCCGGAGCTGACAATCTTGTTCAATTGACGTTTTAATTTACGTTTTTTAATATCCGGAAATAATGCCTGTAATGCTTTTTTTACAGGCGTTATGTAATCAGCTTTTTGCAGTATTTTAACATCACTGGTTTTTTTCGGATCAATCAAAGCTTGATTTAAGGTCACATCCAGTGTGATGGTGGTTTGCCTGAAAGCACCGATGCCTTCGTCAATGATCGTTGAAAATAAAGCAACCATGGCAAACAATGAAAAACCAAGGGCGAGGACGCCATAAAATTTGAAGCGCCGCTCGCGGCGGAAGCGTTTTTTTAAATGGGCAGCGTGCGAGGCTGGGTTGGGTGCGTTCATTCGTATTGTTCCCGATATTTCCGGACGATTTTCATGGCGATGATGTTCAAGCCTAATGTGATGATGAATAAAGTTAATGCTAATGCAAAAGCGGATAGTGTTTTGGCACTGTCAAATTCTTGGTCGCCGACCAATAACGTGACAATTTGTACGGTTACAGTGGTCACGGCCTGCAATGGATTGATGGTTAAATTAGCCGTTAATCCAGCCGCCATAACAACGATCATCGTTTCACCAATAGCGCGGGATGCCGCCAATAACACACCGCTGATAATGCCCGGAAATGCTGATGGAATAACGACGTTGATAATCGTTTCTGATTTGGTTGATCCCAATGCCAATGATCCGTCTCGTAATAATTGCGGCACGGCATTTAACACATCATCGGAAAGGGAAGAAATAAAGGGAATAATCATAATACCCATGACTAAACCGGCAGCTAGGGCCGATTCCGATGATGCATCCAAACCAATACTTTCACCAAACCCACGAATGAACGGGGCAACGACGAGGGCGGCAAAAAAACCGTACACCACGGTCGGTACGCCAGCTAAAATTTCCAACGATGGTTTCATGATACTGCGTACTGTCGGACTTGCGTATTCCGACAAATATATCGCTGACATCAAACCTGTTGGCACGGCCACTGTTAATGCGATGCCTGAAATTAACAACGTTCCTGCAAATAAAGGTACGGCACCGAATAATCCTGCCGATGCGACCTGATCGGACCGAAGGGCCGTTTGCGGGCTCCAGGCCAAACCAAAAAGGAAATCGGTAAACGGAACTTTTTCGAAAAATAAAAATGATTCAAATGCTAAGGACAGAACAATGCCAAGGGTGGTTAAAATGGCAATGGCGGCAGCTGAAAACAACAACACCAAAACAATCCGTTCGCCGGGGTTGTTCATTAGCTTCGATAAAAAGCTGTGGTTCGTTGTTTTTAGCTGCACGGTTGTCATTGTTAAATTAAATCACTTATTATTTTCTATGTTACATGCTGATATTGTTGACGAGATTAATACCCGCTGCGCGGTACTTTTTACGTTCAGCAACCCCCATGGGAATTAATCCACGGTCGGAAAGGTATCCTTCTTCGCCCCAGGCTTGTTCGCTGGTAAATTCGGCAACGTATTCTTTAATGCCGGGGACTTTGCCGACATGTGCATTTTTAATGTAGAAAAACAATGGCCGTGAAACACCGTAATCACCTGATGAAATGTTATCAAACGTCGGTGTGACGCCGTCAACATCACTGCCTTGTATCTGATCATCGTTTTGATCTAAAAAACTGTATCCAAATACGCCAAAGGCATTTTTGTTGGCTTCGAGTTTTTTAACAATCAACACATCGTTTTCACCGGCTTCGATATAGGCACCGTCTTCGCGGACACCGTGGCAAATGGCTTTGTATGTTTTTTTATTGGTTTTTTTCAAAGCTTTGATATCTTTGAACGTTTTACAGCCACCTTCGAGTGCCAATTCAGCAAATGCATCACGTGTGCCGGATGTCGGCGGGGGTCCTAAAACTTCGATTTTCACGTTGGGCAATGATGGGTCGATGTCGCTCCATTTTTTGTTCGGATTGGCGATGAGTTTGCCATCAGGTCCGGGCACGTTTTTAGCAAGGGCTAAAAATATTTGCCGTTTTGTAAACTTGGCTTTGGCAGCCGCTTTTGAATTGGCAATAACGATGCCGTCATAACCAATTTTAATTTCTGTGATGTCGGTGACACCATTTTTAGAACAGCGGTCAATTTCGGATTTTTTAATGGCGCGGGATGCGTTGGTGATATCTGGCGTTTTATCGCCCGCCCCAGCGCAGAATAATTTAAGCCCCCCGCCTGATCCGGTGCTTTCGATAACGGGCGTTTTAAAAGACGTTGTTTTGCCAAACTGTTCAGCAACGACGGTGGCAAACGGATAAACGGTTGATGATCCAACGATGCTGATTTGTTGCGCGTTGGCACTTACGGCGCTTATACTCATGATGGTTCCGGTGGCCAAAGCCAGTGTTGTTTTTAACATTTTAAATCTCCTGCGTTATGTGAACGTACTGTTTCAAGTTTTCATCTAATGAGCAAAAACTACTGTGAACAGGCTGCATATTTATGACGCAAAAATTACACTTTTATGACAGGGGCCTAGAATTTCTGTCCGCATGCCGTCTCAGCCCTGTTTGTATGACAGAACTGTTACAGTTTTGTGACGCTGTTATGGATTTTTTGATGAATATTATTCAACGCCGGGCAACAAAACTTTAAACGTACTGCCTTGATCGATGATACTTTCAACGGTTAAACGCCCCCGGTGGCGGCGCAAAATGTGTTTAACAATGGCTAAACCTAATCCGGTGCTGCTGATGGTATCATGGGTATTTGGATCCTGATTGTTCGATCTTGCTTGATCAACTCGGTAAAATCGTTCGGTTAACCTAGGGATGTCGTTTTTGGCAATGCCGATGCCTTGGTCCGTGATCGTGACCGAGGCCGTTTTTTCTAGAACGGTGATTCCAACAACAATATCGCTGCCTTCAAATCCGTAATGAATAGCGTTTTCTATTAAATTCCGAAATAACTGTATCAGCTGATCGGTGTCGCCTGGAATAATTACCGAGTTTTCAATCGCAGGTGCATTTTTTTTTAAAATAATGGACATATTTTTCTTTGTTGCTTTTTCGGCCAAGATTTCCACAACGTTAGCTAATATAATCAATAAATTAACATGGCCCTGCGGGCGCACATGCTCATCGATTTCAACCCGGGATAAGGATAGTAAATCGTTGATTAAACGGGACATACGCAATGTTTCACGGTGCATAATCTTAAGAAAACGCGCGCGGGCTTTACCATCATTTTGTGCCGGGCCTTGTAATGTTTCGATAAATCCTAAAATGGAACTAAGCGGGGACCTGAGTTCATGAGATGCATTGGCAACAAAATCGACGCGCATTTGGTCGGCGCGAATGGCCGCGGTCATGTCTTGTAAAACCAACATGATGGCTAAATCATCATCGTTTATTTGGTCTTCGTCCATATCGATGGGAGTCACATGAAATTGGAATGTTTGGCGAATGATGCCGGGTAATGATATTTCTTCACTGCGGATTTCACCGTCTTTTAAAATTGCGTCAACGGCTTCTAAAATCGTTGGGTGACGTAACGATAATGACAAATCAACGCCCGTTGGGTCACGCCCCAACAGGGTCTGCGCCGCGCGGTTGGCAAAAACTACTTTGCGGTCGGTCGTTATTAACAAAACTGGATTGATCAGCGCATTAATCACCGATGCGGGTAAAACGTTCATGGCCTATGGTGCCTTGCGGGTCGGAAATTGTATGCACCGATCTAGGCCTTGTGGTCGGCCATTTTTCTGTAATTCTTGGTGAAGCGTTTTAATATTACTTATTTGTATGTTGGGAAAAGCCGTTGATCGCCTGCTTTCCAAGCTGACATGGAGCAGCATGATATCAATTGTCGCGACCCGGTCGCCGGTATCAGCGCGTTCCATGATATGGAATAAACGCAGGCGTTTATCATCGCCTTCAACCCATAAAGTGCGGACCTGAAGTTTATAGCCTTTAAGTACTTCTTGTTCATAAGTGATGTGCGATTCGACAACAAAAATTGATGCGTTGTTGGTTGCTCTATAGGTCTCACCTAAATCCAAAGCGCTTAAGATATGATCCGTGGCATGGTCAAATACCAGCACATAATAAGCTACATTCATGTGACCATTGTAATCGACCCATTCAGGCGATACGGTTTCTTCATAAGGATTTGGTAATCGGGTATTGGTCATTTTAAACTCTATTCGATTTAATCACTCATCTATACATACAGGATATGACAGAAATAAGTCTATGATTTCAAAAACCGAAAACATCTTAGAAGTAGAAAGCGTTCGCCGCCGCCTTGAGGATGGGCGGAATTTATTGCCGCCGTGCAGTTTATCCGTCAGGCTCGGTGAATGTGTCGCTATTAGCGGGGCTTCGGGGGTTGGAAAATCATTGTTATTACGCGCCATTGCTGATTTGGATCCCAATGATGGCGACATCCGAATAGACGGTGTTCATCGACAGGATATCCCCGCCCCTGTTTGGCGTTCACGTGTTGTCTATCACGCGGCTGAATCCGGGTGGTGGTCGGACCGGGTCAGTGATCATTTCTTAGGTGACGCCGATGTGTCGTCTTTGATGCACATTCTAGGCTTGTCAGATGATACATTTACAGGCCCGGTATCAAGACTTTCAACAGGTGAAAAACAACGTTTTGCATTGATCCGCAGCCTTCAGGCCAAGCCGCAGGTTTTGTTGTTGGATGAGCCGACATCAGCGTTGGATTTGAAAACCGCAGAGTCTGTGGAAAGTATTTTAAAAAACGAACTTGAACACGGCCTCACCATAGTTTTGGTGTCTCATGATCCGGCGTTGGCTGAACGCTTGGCGCACCGGTATTATGTGATGGAACGAACGGGTTTGACGGCGGTGGATGAAATAATTAGTCCTGTGGTGATGCCGTGAACTTTATTGCTCTTGATAGCATGGACGTGATCATTGCATCGTTACTTTTAATTAGTAACGCGGTTATCTTTATCGTTTTAAGATTAGACCTCGCCGCTCGGTTTTTATTTTCTGGCCTGCGCATGGTCGTGCAATTGTTACTGGTGGGACTGGTGTTAAAAACTTTGTTCGCCAGTGCGTCACCTTTGTATACAGGTTTAGCCGTCATGGTCATGGTGTTGTTTGCCGGACGCGAAGCGATCGCCCGCCAAGAACGAACGTTCACCGGGTGGTGGTCCTATGGTTTAGGTACGGGCAGTATGATGGCGGCGGGTATTTTGGTTACCGTATTTGCTCTGTCGACACAAATTCAGCCTGATCCTTGGTATGCGCCCCGGTTTGCTATTCCTATATTGGGTATGATTTTGGGCAACACTATGAACGGTGTCAGTATCGGTTTGGATAGATTATTAGCGGCCGTTGTGATGGATAAAGCGGCCATCGAAGCGAGGCTTGCTTTAGGGGCGACGATATCCGATGCTTTGCGCCCGGCCATTCGCCAAGCTGTGCGTGCCGGGCTAATTCCAACGGTTAACGGCATGGCCGCTGCCGGACTTGTTGCCTTGCCGGGTATGATGACCGGGCAAATTTTAGCCGGTGTTGATCCAACCGAAGCCGTTAAATACCAAATTATTATTTGGTTTCTGATCGCTGGCGGGACGGGGTTGGGGTTATTGGCAGCCGTCCTTGGTACTGCCAAGCATTTGCATGATGATCGCCACCGCTTGCGTCTGGACCGTATCAAACAATAATGAAATGCTGAATAAAATAGGCTTTTGCTTTAAAAACCTTGCAAAATGCCTTTGCTCTAACGCTTGCTCGGTGTAAAAGCGGACAAAACCAACCTTGTCTACTAGGGTCCAAACTTATTAATTTTTATGTAATTCTATTTGCAAAATAAGGGATTTAGCCAAATGAAACAGCCGAAGGACATGTATCCCCTATTCAAGGATGTTTCACGCCGGATAAATCATTTGTTTTACAAACCCATACGGGGGCGGCATTTTTGCTCACCAAAGGCGTCAAAAGGCTTTGAAAATGCACTTTATTTCCGGCATCCTTTTTTCTGTTTGCTGAATAAATCTGTTTAGCCCAAACGGATGAATTGAATGAGTATGGACCCTAGGTTGCCTATAATTAATGACGATGTTCTGAAAGCTTGACCATGTCCCGAGCAGAAAAAAATAAATCGGCAAACAAGTTGCCACAAAAACCGGAATTGGCGGTCGTTGTACCTGTGCATAATGAAACCGATAACTTGCGTCCTTTAATTGACGAAATTTGCACGGCTTTAAAAGGTGCCATTGCATTTGAAATTATCTATGTGGACGATGCCAGCGTTGATGAAACAGCAATTACGTTGCGGACCATTCAAAAAAATGTTCCTGAACTCAAAGTTGTGACCCACGCCAAGTGTTATGGTCAAAGTACGGCTATCGCCAGCGGCATAGAAGCGGCGGTCGCCTCGGTTATTGCGACGATTGATGGGGATGGGCAAAATGATCCGGCCGATATCCCCGCATTATTTGAACGGTTCAGGGCGGATGCTGATCCCGATTTATTAATGGTTGCCGGATGGCGTGCCAAACGTAAAGACACAGGTGTGAAAAAAATATCGTCGCGTATTGCCAATGGTGTGCGTGGCTATCTTTTGGGGGATGGTACACCGGACACCGGGTGCGGGCTTAAAATTTTTACGCGCAAAGCTTTTTTGCAAATGCCCAGATTTGATCATATGCACCGGTTTTTACCGGCACTGATGATCCGCCGCGGGGGAACGGTGGTATCGGTTACGGTTAATCACCGGGCGCGTCAACAAGGTGTTTCAAAATACGGGTTATGGAACCGTTTGTGGGTAGGTATCGTCGATATGTTCGGTGTTATGTGGTTGAAACGCCGGGCCAAAGTGGTTGAACTTATACATGATAAGGGCACTCATTAATGCGCTTTTATGCCATCTTGAAAGGGCTGTTAATGTTGCTTGGTCTGGTCGTCACTGGATTTTTAATCAAAAACGGCGGGCTGGGTTTTGCCTTTGATAAATCATGGATTGATCATCAAATTATTGGCCGTGGCGTGCAAGGGATCGCCTTGTTTTTTTTAGCCGCCACAGTATTAACGACATTCGGTTTTCCACGCCAAGTCATTAGCTTTTTGGGCGGTTACGCTTTTGGCTTGGCCCAAGGGTCACTAATTGTAGTGTTAGCAACCGTTATGGGGTGTGTCATTTGTTTTTATTATGCACGGTTTTTGGGACGGGACTTTGTAAGGGGCCGTTATCCGGAAAAAGTCCGGCGTATTGATACTTTCCTCGCAGGCGGTGCTTTTACCATGACGGTACTGATCCGATTTTTACCGGTTGGTAGTAATATTGTAACGAACTTGGCCGCTGGTGTGTCGGGGGTTAAATCGCTGCCGTTTTTTGGTGGCTCATTGCTTGGTTACTTGCCGCAGACGGCGATTTTTGCCCTCATCGGCAGCGGCATTGCTGTTGACCCTGAACTTCGCATAGGTTTGGGGGTTGTTTTGTTTGTGGTCTCGGGCATATTGGGCGTTACCCTTTACCGAAAATATCGCCATGGACAACGCTTGGACGATGCCATTGAACAAGAAATATCAAAACGATCATGAGCAATTCTCCTCTTAAGATTTCAGCGCAACACCTAACGGCATTGCTTTGGCTGGTTTTGATGGCTGTGGCGTTGTATGCGCGACCTTTAATGCCCGTGGATGAAACCCGGTATTTGGCTGTGGCGTGGGATATGTGGCTGGATGGTAATTACCTAGTTCCGCATTTAAATGGTACCGCATACAGCGATAAGCCGCCGTTGTTGTTTTGGTTGATGAATGCCGGGTGGTGGGTATTTGGTGTTAATGAATGGTGGCCGCGTTTGGTGGCGCCGTTATTCGGTCTGGCATCGCTTTACTTAACGGCACGCCTCGCCGACGCATTATGGCCCGGTGAACGGTTGATCCGTGAAACCGTTCCGTTAATTTTATTTGCCAGTCTGTTTTGGACATTATTCACATCGTTGACGATGTTTGACATGATGTTGGCGGTTTTTACGTTATTAGGCATTCTGGGGATGCTGAAAGTTTGGCGCTTGGGTGATAAATCCGGATGGGTGATGTTGATTTTAGCCATTGGTTTTGGCGCTTTGGCCAAAGGGCCTGCGATTTTACTGCACCTGTTGCCGGTGGCTTTTACAGCTCCTTGGTGGGCCCCGAAACTCAGTCAAACTCCGGATAATCCCATCGTTAGTTGGCGGCAATGGTATGTTGGTGTCTTGGTATCAGTAGTCTTAGGCACTGTGATCGGTTTGGCGTGGGCGATCCCTGCGGGTATGTCCGGTGGTGAAGAATACCGAAACGCCATTTTCTGGGGCCAGTCTGCGGGACGTATTGTGAATTCATTTGCCCATCAACGCGGCTGGTGGTGGTATTTGATGATTATCCCCGTCATGTTGTTGCCGTGGACGATCTGGCCACCGTTCTGGCGTGCGTTAAAACGTCGTCAAACCGGGTTCTTGGATGGTGGCGTCCGGCTATGTGTCGTCTGGTTTGGTTTTGCCCTTGTTGTGTTTTCATTAATCAGCGGTAAACAGCCGCATTATTTGTTGCCGGAATTTCCTGTACTGGCTTTGGTCATTGCGCGTGGGGTGTTTTCCAAACGTGTGGACACCCAAGTCCGTCAAACGGATGGATTGTTGCCGGGCTTGATGGCGGTAATTTTAATTGCAGCCGCGTTTGTTACGCCGTGGGTCTCTTTGTCTGATCGGATGCGGGGTATGGTTGATTTGGCCAGCCCATTTTGGATGCTGCTGGTGGTGGTGCCTGTAATGATTTTGGCGTTTTATAAATTCAGGTGCGTCAAAGGCCAAGTCATGGCCATCAGTGTGTTATCGATGGTGTTGCTGGTGGCCATTCATTTGACAGCGCGCCCCCTATTATTTGCCCAACTTGATCTGCGGCCCATGGCTTTGCAATTGGCAAAGGTTGAAAAACAGGGACGGGCAATTTCACATTTTGGTAAATACCATGGGCAGTACCATTTTTTAGGCCGGTTAACACGGCCCTTTGAAATTGTTGGCGATCAGGAAATAAAACAATGGGCCGATAAAAATCCAAACGGTGGCGTTGTCGCCCAACAAGATTTTGTACCCAAAAACCCTGCACCCGATTTTTGGATCCCATTCAGGCGTTATGTGATTACTTTATGGGATGTGTCGAAAGTCAAAGACAATATTATGGTTGTCAAAAGACCTTGAATTTCAACGGTTTTGTAAAAAATACTGAGTTTACCCTTGACAGTTCGGGTTGGCACACTTAAATCCTTGGCACTCAGGAAGAGGGAGTGCTAACAACTCTGATCTTTCTGTTCAATCTCAACGAATTCACGGAGAATATACGATGAAATTCAGACCTCTGCATGATCGTGTGCTGGTAAAGCGCGTCGAGCAGGAAGAAAAAACTGCTGGCGGAATTATTTTACCTGACACCGCTCAGGAAAAACCTATGGAAGGCAAAATTGTTGCTGTTGGTTCCGGCACGCGTAGCGACGACGGAAAAGTAACCGCCCTTGACGTTAAAAAAGGCGATCTTGTCTTGTTTGGCAAATGGTCCGGTACGGAAGTCAAAGTTGACGGTGTTGATCTGTTGATTATGAAAGAATCCGACCTTTTGGGTGTGATTGAATAATAATCACGCATCCGCTGCGTAAATACTGAAATTGAAAAGAGAGAAATAATTATGGCTGCTAAAGAAGTAAAATTCGGCACCGACGCTCGCACTAAAATGATTGCGGGTGTTGATATTCTAGCCGACGCCGTCAAAGTGACCCTGGGTCCCAAAGGCCGCAACGTTGTTATCGATAAAGCTTTCGGTGCACCACGCATCACCAAAGATGGCGTGACCGTTGCCAAAGACATCGAATTGACTGATAAATTCGAAAATATGGGCGCTCAAATGGTCCGTGAAGTTGCATCCCGCACCAATGACGAAGCCGGTGATGGCACAACAACAGCAACAGTTCTAGCTCAATCTATCCTGCGTGAAGGCGGCAAAGCTGTGGCTGCTGGCCTTAACCCGATGGATCTTAAGCGCGGCATCGATTTGGCTGTTAAAGACATCATTGTTACGCTTAAAAAATCTTCCAAAAAAGTTTCAACTTCTGCTGAAGTTGCTCAAGTCGGCACCATTGCTGGTAATGGCGACCGTGAAGTTGGCGAAATGATCGCATCCGCCATGGAACGTGTCGGCAACGAAGGCGTCATCACTGTTGAAGAAGCCAAAGGCTTGGAAACAGAATTAGACGTTGTTGAAGGCATGCAGTTCGACCGTGGTTACACATCACCTTATTTTGTCACCAACGCAGACAAAATGACTTGTGAAATGGAAGACCCGTTCATTTTGATCCATGAAAAGAAATTGAGCTCATTACAGCCTCTGCTTCCTATCTTGGAACAAATTGTTCAATCCACACGTCCATTGTTGATCATCGCCGAAGACATCGAAGGCGAAGCATTGGCTACTTTGGTTGTTAATAAATTGCGCGGTGGCATGAAAGTATGCGCCGTTAAAGCTCCTGGTTTCGGTGATCGCCGTAAAGCCATGCTCGAAGATTTAGCGATCTTGACCAACGGCCAAGTTATTTCCGAAGACATCGGCATTAAACTAGAAAACGTCACCATGCAAATGCTGGGTACGGCCAAAAAATTGGTTATCACCAAAGAAGAAACCACATTGGTTGAGGGTGCGGGCAAGAAAAAAGACATTCAGGCCCGTTGCACTCAAATCCGTGCGCAAGTCGAAGAAACGACTTCTGATTACGACCGTGAAAAATTGCAAGAGCGTTTGGCTAAATTAGCAGGCGGCGTTGCGGTACTACGTGTTGGTGGTGCTACTGAAATCGAAGTTAAAGAACGCAAAGACCGTGTTGATGACGCATTGCATGCAACCCGCGCAGCTGTCGAAGAAGGCGTTGTTGCCGGTGGTGGTTGTGCATTGTTGAACGCAACACTCGTCTTGAAAAAATTGCAAGGGGAAAACGATGACCAACGTGTTGGTATCGATATTGTTCGTCGTGCATTACAAGCTCCGATCCGTCAAATCGCTGAAAATGCGGGCCATGATGGTGCGGTTGTTGCCGGTAAAGTTCTTGAAAACAAAGACAAAAACTTTGGCTTTAATGCTCAAGACGGCAAATATGTCGACATGATCAAAGCCGGCATCATTGATCCGACTAAAGTTGTGCGGACTGCTTTGCAAGACGCAGCTTCTGTGGCTGGTCTTCTGATCACAACCGAAGCTATGATTGCTGAAAAACCTGAACCTAAATCAGCGATGCCAAGCGGCGCCCCTGATATGGGCGGCATGGGCGGCATGGGTGGCATGGGTTTCTAAGCTCAACCAGTCAACCGTTACAGTCTACGGAAAGGGTCGCACATGGTGCGGCCCTTTTTGTGTGAATATTTAAGGTGACATGTACTTATTACGTGTCCCCCCTTTATTTGAGTTTAAAAGAAATAATAATTAAATATGGTGTCCCTATAACTTACGAGTTTTATCAAGCATTCGTTCACAGCCTGATTGAATATTATGGAATCGCGTCATTCCGATATTTACCTCATGCGTGGAAACGAAAAGTTAGGCCATCACAAACTTAATTATATCTAAAACACGCTCTCTCAAATTAAATATTAAGTCGACGAAGACCAAGGGCAGAAGAACGTTCACAGTGTTCTTCAACACCATTGGCCATCCCGACGGCACGATTGATTGAAACGACGGTCGCCCAGGGTTTTTGGAACATCCCGACGAAATGAACACCCGCCGACATTTAGAATACCAGAAAATTTCCAGTACCCGGTTAGGAATTGGCAACAGGAAGGACCCGATAATTGTGTAAGCAATGATTGTGACATCGACCGGTCCAACAGTTCCAAGTAGAGATCCGCGCCAGATGTAGGTGTTTACGACATAAGCAAGGAACATCCATTTTGCCAGAATAAACGCTAAAACGTATCGCCCAATTTGCGCTTCCAAATCTCTAAAGTTTTTAAACTCCTCCCTATCGATTCGATCCCGTAAATTCGCAACAGAAAACCCGGCGGACAACAAAACCAGAACCGAGATTACCGTAAATAAAAGGAGAACATAGTTGAGAGCGATATAGAAGTAACCTGACATGTTGAACAAAAATCCATCGCTTTTATTCTCAAGGAACCAATATAGTATCGGGGCGGGCTTTAACTCGGAATTGTACTTTTCTATTGGTCCCATCATATATTCGAGGAATGGCAGTGCCTCGTTTTTTACCTTGTCGTCCGGAAATAATTCCGCATACCCCTTAGTAAGAACGGAGAAAACATTCGATTGGTAATCGAATGCCAGGAACCCGGTAAAGGCAGCCACCGCAAGACCAAGACAAATTAAGTGCTTAGGCGTCCCAACAAAAACGGGGCGCGCGCCTTCTAAGAGAGGAACGCTTGTTGGCTCAGCATCCCCAATTTTGAATGTTTGGTTTTGAAATTGCCAGCACAATGCAATAATTCCGGTTCCGCATGCGACATAAAACGGAACGACAAATGAGTAGAGAATGAGATTCGCCCAGTCATTCATGAAATTATAAATATTCAAGTCGTTGCCGTTGAACATGGGGTTAGTCACGAATAATCGGTCATCCAGATATGTGACAAGTAAACTACCACCTAGGGAGAGGATTAAACCGACGGCAAATCCGCCTATAAGAAACCACTGACAGGATCTCCAGAGGTCCGAAAACGGGCGCGCCTGAACAGGTTTTGCCCCCGGCCAATATGGTAAGAAGAAAAATAAACCTAGGGAAATATATTTGCGAAGAGGCCTACTTGCACATCTCACACAGGGCAGTTCCATAAACCAATAGAAGAACGAGAAGAGAAACTCGACAAGATTTGCCGGATACTTCATCACATGAACGAACTTCGTCTTGGTTTCTTGATTGTCATCAGTCATAAAACCACCATTCGAAAATTATGTTAAAAAAATACTCCCATAAATTATATATACAGAATTATGGGGGCAGCATATCTAATTATTGATTTTTATGCCTCAATCCAATAGTTTCGAATAATAGGGACACGTAGCAAGTACATGTCCCTATTATTCTTGAACGAGTAAAATTTGGGGTTGAGTTAATCGGTCACAATTCCGTTCAGCCATCTTCATCAATAGCCAGAACCAACGCCGCGTGATCAAGGTCGCCATGACCAGCTTCGATGACTTTATCATACAAATCCCGACTTAATGATGTGGCGGGTAATTCAAGCCCGACCTGTTCAGCTAAAATCAACGCCTGATCCATGTCTTTTCTTTGCGTGCTGCATTTGCCGCCGGGGGCGAAAGTACCCGCGATCATACGCCCACCATGAATGTCCAAAATCGGGCTATCAGCAAATCCACCTTTTAACGCTTGTTTGACTTTTTCAGGATCGGCCCCGGCTTTTTTGGCGAGCGTTAAAGCTTCGGCCACAGCGCCAATGGTGAGGCCGACAATCACCTGATTAGCCGCTTTGGCGATTTGCCCGGCGCCGTTGTCTCCGACGTGTGTCAGGCGTGCCCCCAATATGTCGAAAAACGGTCTGGCCCGTTCTATAGCCGCATCCGAGCCCCCGGCCATGATCGTGAGTGTGGCATTTTCGGCACCGATTTTACCGCCGGATACGGGCGCGTCGATAAATTCCGTACCGATGTTTTTAAAATCTTTGGCAATTTGGCGGGTAACGTCGGTCCGTGTGGTGCCCATGTCAATAACCAGTTGTCCATTTTTGGCAACCGCCATTAAACCGCTATTGCCGTAAATTATGTTTTCAACAACGGTGGTGTCGGGCAGCATTAAAATAACAATATCGGTTTTTTTTAGCATTTCAGCAGGCGTATCAGCGGGTGTCATGCCGATTTTTTCAAGTTCCTGGATAACCCGTTGTGACCTGTTATGGATAACAACATTGGCTCCGGCTGAATGTAAATTTTCAGCCATGGGTCGGCCCATCAAACCTAATCCTATGACACCGATTGTTTTTCCGGAAAGTGTTTTCATGAGAAATTCCTTATTCGTCGGGATGGTCCGAGTTCAGAAAAAGACGTGTTTCTTTAATGGCTTCGCTAAGACCTAGGCGCTTCACCTCGACACCTTCTGGGAAGGCTGACGTCAACCGGGTTGGCAAAGCGCGGTCGAGCATAACAAACACGCCTTTGTCATCATGACGGCGGATCAACCTACCAAAAGCTTGGCGTAATTTCATGCGGGTTAACGTTTCGTCATAGGTTCTGCCGCCAAAAAATTTGCGTCTCGATTTATGCAGAATATCCGGTCTTGGCCATGGCACGCGGTCAAAAACGATTAGCCGCAACGCATTGCCCGGAACATCAACGCCGTCCCTGACCGCATCGGTGCCAAACAGACATGAATGTTCTTCGGCTCTGAAAATATCAACCAAGGTGCCGGTGTCCATGGCATCCAGATGTTGCGCTAACAGGCGAATATTGGCCTGATCCAAATCGCCGGATATGCGTTTATAAACTTCTGTTAAACGAGAAATGGCCGTGAAAATACCCAATGCCCCACCGCCTGAGGCCAACATTAAATCGCGGTAAGCCCCGGCTGTTTGGTCTAGACTATTGCGGTTGATGTCATCGACGATGAAAACTTTTGTTTTGTTTTTATAATCAAACGGCGACGGCTCTTCGGCGCGTAAAACCGGACTGGATAAATGTTTGGTTCCGCTATGAAGGTGTGCAGGCGTCCAATCGCAGTCTTGTTCCATTAAACGGTCCGTTAACGTGGCGGACGTGATTAGTATGCCATGGGACGGTTTCAAAACGGTTTCGGCAAAAGGCTTGCTGGGGTCAATCCAATGGCGAAAATATCCTACGTCTCGGTCCCGACCATAGGCACGTTCAACTTGAAACCAGTCACAGAAATCCTCTGGTGGTTCTTTGAATAATGATTTGAGCATATCGCGCCAGCTTGAAACTTGCATTAAACAACGCCGCTGCAAAGAATTCAGGACTTGTTGAATGCGCACACGTTCGGGACTTTCCAAGTTTTCATTGTCATCAATCAAGCGTTTTTCAAGCCGTTCAATCAACGACTTGGTTGGTTTTAAAATTTGGACGAGGGCTGTTTCCAGTTTCCCGGCCGCCTCTAATAATCCGGGGATGGCGGGTAACGGTGACGTTTCCAAATTATAGGGCGAATGAGGATCGGGGTCTCTTGCATAAACTTGTTCACGGACCAACTTTAAAAATGTTTCTGTGGGGCCTAATGGCGCGCCGCCGTTTAATCGTTCCGGCCAGGCTGTCGCCGGTAATTTCGATGCCCCATGAAGCAACGCATCAAGGGCTGCGTGGGCTTCTTCGTCATCGCCTAATAAATCTTCAAGTCGGGTTTTTAATCCCCGTGACCGTGATCGGCTTCCGCCTTCGTTACCCTGCAACCAACGCCTTAGCTCGGCAGTTTCCTGTCCTGATAAGTGGGCGGCAAACGCACTGTCGGCGGCGCCGAAAATATGGTGTCCTTCATCAAAAACATAACGCAATGGCAACGTGCCATCCTCACTATTACCAAGGGCGGCTTGGATCATCACGAGCGCATGATTGGCAACAACGATATCAGCAGTTTTGGCTCGACGTTGGGTGTGTTCAATGAAGCAGTTTCGGTAATGGTTGCATCCTGAATACACACATTCACCGCGTTTATCGGTTAAATCGATGGTCAGGTTACGGCCTAATAAATAAATCAGCCAAGCTGGAAAATCGCCGCCAATCATATCGCCAAAGCGGGTTTTCTCGATCCATCTGGCGACAAGACCTAATGCAATGACAGCGCTGTCCCCAACGCGACTATGGCGGGCAACGGCCTCTTCTAAATTCAACAGACAAATATAATTCTCACGACCCTTTCTAAGCACAACCCGGTTATATTTTTCTCCTGCGTCTGGATGCAAACGGTCGAGTTCATTATCCAGTTGGCGTTGTAGGTTGCGGGTGAATGTGCTGATCCAAACCGGGCTTGAATTTTTTTCTGCCCAAACACTGGCGGCGGCGATATAACCTAATGTTTTTCCAACCCCGGTGCCGGCTTCGGATAAAACGATATGGGGTTCGTCTGATTTGTTGCGGGCATCAAAAGCACCGGCGGCTGATGCGGCATAGCGTAATTGTTGTGGGCGGTCTTCGGCACTTGATCCGCGTAATTCGATTAATTTGTTGCGGGCTTCAATTGGGCTAACGGCGGCGTTGCCGGGCGGTGCGGGCGGTGCCGTGTCTTCCCATTCATCAAGCCCGCGCCAAGCTTTCAGGCCATCAAAAATATTTTTGCTATGGGATGTATCTCCGGCACCTAAAGCGGCTAAAACAAACGATCCCCACGCCCATCCCGCTTTTGACATGGGCCACGCTGTGGACAGGGCTTCAGCGCTTGGGTGTTGGCGTAAATGTTCAAGCAAGTTTTCCATCACTTTGAACACGGTTTCGGCTTCCCGTTCAAAAGTGCCGGGTATGGGTAATCCCAAAGCTTCGGCCATTCCTTTGATGGTTGGTAATACAAATCGTGCGGGGTGAACAAAGGCAAATAATTCCAGCACATCAAAAGCCGGAAATGGCGGGGTGTTTAGCTTTTCTGAAATCAGTCGGGCGTGACAGACAATCGGATTTGTTGTTTTTACCATGGCTTGGGCTTGACCATGATGCATGGTTTCAATTTCACCATCGCTGGATAAAAACAAAGCGCGCTGGCTGTTTACAACCAACGCCGATGTATCTGGTATGGATAAAGGATTATAAACGTTATTCGACATGCGGGCGATTATAGCCTGTGAACACAGAGTGTCACAATGTCAGTTATTTTATTATTGATTGCGAATTATGTTGAAAGGCACAACGTTTTTTGCTATAAATAGGTGTCTGGAAATTCTACAGAATGTCGCAAAATATAACCTCTGGGGTGGACGGTTGAAAACCTCGATATGTGGCGGCGATTTTTCTGTGAGCTAAGTTTTACGGGCTATGTGTTCATTTAGATTAAGCTGGTAATGCTTTAGATGATTTCTGGAACGGCCGTGTTTCAGGCGGTGCGCGTGGCAATTTAATGCGTGCAAAGTGCCTCTCGTTTTATGCATTTCGAAAGGGTATGTGTTGAATGGGATGCAAGCCGTAGTGGTCAATAGAGTGCATATTTGATGTTGAGTTGATCTTTAGTTTATGATCGCTCCTAAAAGTATGTAAATTTGATTTGAAAGCACGGAAGTAAAGGCCTTTGGAAAGACTGTAATTTATGTTGACTGCCAAGGTCTTTGTTAAACGTTGCAACAGGATACGGGGGTTACAAAAATGACGCCACCAAACCAAGTCGCTTAAAAATCTAATCGTTACTTCAAAAATTACTCGGACCTATGAGCTCGGGTGGTGCGCTTGCCAGTTAATGGCGATATAAACGACGCACAAAAAAATGAAAACCCCGTACCTATATGGCGGGGTTTTCTGATAGAGACAAAAGACTTTAAGAAATTGCCTGGCGCAAAGTATTTTTTTTACGATCCAAAGCATCTCGCACGTCGGTTATTTGTTGTTCAACAGAAATATCCAAATAGCCGGTAAGCTCTAGTTTCCTATCTTCGAACACGTCTTTGGTTTTGTTTTTTAGGGGCCAATCCTGAACGATCTGATCACGGTCACGGATTAAAGCTTCGATTTGTGGCCGAAATAAAACAACCATTGATGTAAGCCAAATATTTGCTGCCCATGACGGATAAGACAAATCAATGTCGAAACGGTTCAACATATGGATGACATCGTCTGCTTTGTACCAGTTTTCGGCTGTTACCCAACGGTTAACGGCAAACAAACCAATAGGGTAACCGGCTGGATTCATGGAAATAGCGATCAAGTGACTTAGTTGATCGTCGCGTTCATCCATGTATTTTTCATGGGTTTGTTCGATTGAGCGCATGTTGTCGGGCATACCGGCTTGACGCAGGAATGTGTGAAAATGACCGTGTTCAACGCCATTATCCCGATGAGAATGGTAATAAAACTGGGAATGGGTTTCGCTGTCATAGACATCACCATTCGGATAATGATCAAATTCGACAAATTCACCTTGGCCGTTTAACACTTCGGCAACCACATTGCTGCTGCTTTTTTGCAAAACCCGGTAACAATCTAAAATCTTATCACCGGCTTTGTTCATTTTTTCCAGCTGTTTAACGCTAAGGTCGTCAAGGGATGGCACGTTCATTAAGCCGCCTCCAATAGGTATTAAGTGGAATTATTTCCTGCCTGCACTATAAATTTATATGTTGATAGGATCAAATGCCGTTCAATAAACTTAACGTGACACTAGAACGGCTCTAATCGTCATGTTTTGTTCACAGTTTGCTGATAGTTAAAGTGCAGGCTTTTCCATCGGCCTTTGCATGCTCTATAATACAGCCTTCATGATAACAGAATTAAAGACAACCCCGACTATGTTGAACCAAACCCCTAAACCTGTCGTTTTATGCATCCTTGATGGCTGGGGAGAATGTGCCGATCATAAAAATAATGCAATTGTTTTAGGAAACACTCCAAATTGGGACCGTATCGTTAAAACATCACCAAAATCCAGCCTCAATGCGTCGGCGGGGGATGTTGGTTTGCCGGATGGGCAAATGGGCAATTCCGAAGTCGGTCACATGAATATTGGTGCCGGGCGGGTGGTTATGCAGGATTATCCAAAAATCAACCTCGCTATTGATGACGGCTCAATTTTTCAAAAGCCAGAACTTTTGAATTATATAAAACAGCTTAAAAAAAGTGGCGGTGATTGTCATATTGCCGGATTACTGTCGCCGGGCGGTGTTCATGCCGATCAATCACATAGCGTTGCATTGGCGCGGTTTATTTGTGACCAAGGTATTGCTGTTAAATTTCACGGTTTTTTGGATGGCCGCGATACCCCCCCTAAAAGCGCTGTTGGTTATGTGCGCGCGATGCTTGAAAATTTAAAAGATGTTCCTTTGTTTTCTTTGTCGACGATGTGCGGGCGGTATTTTGCTCTGGACCGGGATAACAATTGGTCCCGTGTTGAAAAATCCTGGGCCGCTATTGTTTTAGCCCGCGGGCAAATCATTACGGACCCTTTACAATCCATTCAAGATTCTTATGTCGCCGGGGTCAGTGATGAATTCATTAAGCCGATGGTCCAAAGCGGCTACCAAGGAATGCGAGACACGGACGGATTATTGATGGTCAATTTTCGCGCTGACCGGGCGCGAGAAATCTTGGCCACACTGCTGGACCCTGAGTTTGATGGGTTTGGTCGTGGGGATGCGCCGGTTTTAAGGACGGCACTAGGAATGGTCAGCTATTCAACGCATTTGGACCAATTCATGGCGAATATGTTCCCGTCGAAGGCGCTTAAAAATATTTTTGGCCAAGTTGTCGCTGATGCTGGATTGCGTCAGCTTCGCATCGCAGAAACAGAAAAATACGCTCATGTGACGTTTTTTTTAAATGCCGGACGCGAAGCCGTTTTCCCCGGCGAAGAACGCATTCTTATCCCTTCCCCCAAAGTCGCGACTTATGATCTACAGCCAGAAATGTCGGCGCTTGAATTAACGGAACAACTAGTTAGTGCCATAGAAAGCGGTGATTTTGATGTGATTATCGTTAACTACGCCAATGGCGACATGGTTGGTCATACAGGGGTGTTGGCGGCGGCTGTGAAAGCTGCTGAAACGCTTGATCAGTGTTTAGGAAAACTTGAACGCGCGGTGGATGGACAAAATGGTGTGATGCTGATTACCGCTGATCATGGCAACTGTGAAACCATGGTGGACGATAAAACGGGTGATCCCCATACGGCGCATACGTTGAACCCAGTACCTTTGGTGTTGGTTGGAAATTTGGGTGATGTTGATGGCTTGGCCGATGGACGCCTATGTGATTTGGCGCCAACAATGCTGGAATTATTGGCATTGCCGATCCCTAATGAAATGACTGGGGAAAGCCTTCTTGTCTGGGCTAAACATGCAAAAACCGCGGCTGAGTAATGATGATGTTTATGCGCTTTAGAGGATTTTATTTTTGGCCGACTCTTTTCTTGATTGGGTTTTTATTTACCGCCTCACTTGCCCAAGCCGCAAAAAATAGTACCATTGCAAACGATCAAAACAGATTGCAAGAAATTGAAAAAAAGTTAAAGGTTGGGCGTAAAAAAACCGAAGCCCTTAAGCAAAAATCAAAAGACATTAAACAACAACTTAAATCATTGCGTGGTGATTTGGTTGAGGCCGCATCGCGCATTCAAAACAACGAAGACGAAGTCGCCGTTTTTAGTGATAAATTAAAAAAGATGGAACAAGCCGCCAACATAAAAATGGCTGAATTAAAATCCAGGCGGGTTCAGCTGTCCCGGGTTTTGATGGGTTTGCAACGTGTGGCACAACATCCTTCCGAAGCCTTGGCCGTTGGGCCGATGGCTCCCGTTGATACGGTCCGTAGTGCTATATTGTTGCGTACCATCGTGCCGGTTATCGAAGCACAAGCATTGGGGTTAAGGGATGATTTGAAAAGTTTAACCCAGTCCCGGGTTCAGGCCGAACAACATAAACAACAATTGGCACTGTCGGTTGATAATTTGGCACGGGAACGGGCGCGTATGCGCACATTATTGGGGCGTAAATCTCGTTTGCAGCGGCGCACCACCAAGGAAAAAAATGCGCAATCAAGAAAAGTTAAACGCTTAGGCCTTGAGGCCAGAAATTTACGGGAATTAATGGCGACCTTGGAAAAAGCGCGTTTGAAACGTTTAACCAAAGCCAAAGAGGACGCGCGTAAGTTTGCGTTACGGCAAAAATCCAGAAAATCAAAAACCGCCAATCAAACGGCGAGCATCGTCCGCGAAGTTGTGCCAAGCCGATTGAAGGTAAAACCATTAACTGGCCGCCCCATCAGCAAATCCAAAGGGCGGTTGTCTTTTCCTGTGGTTGGACGGATTGCAGGGCGTTATGGTCAAATATCAAAACAAGGTGTGGTGCGCAAAGGCTTAACCTTTGTCACCCTAAGTGGGGCGCAAGTTACAGCACCATATGAAGGAAAAGTTGTTTTTGCCGGTAAATTTAAAGGCTATGGTCGGCTCTTGATTATCGAACACAGTGAAGGATATCATACGTTACTCGCTGGAATGAAACGAATTGATGTAGTTTTAGGACAAACACTATTACAGGGAGAGCCTGTTGGTATTATGGGATTCAAAGTAAAATCGAACGATACAGCACTTTATGTTGAAATGCGACGCAATGGTCGGCCTGTTAATCCTTTGTCATGGCTGACATCACGAGGAAAGAAAGTAAACGGATGAAATTTTTAAAAATGACGATGCTCGCGGTTTCTGTAGTAGCAGGGGCTTCATTTGCTTTAACGCAAACGGCATTAGCTAAACAACATGACAAAACCAAAGTGGATACCTATCAGCTGATGGATTTGTTCGCAAATGTTTTTGAACGCGTTAAAAGCGATTATGTCGAAGAACGAAGTGATGAAGAAATCATCGAAGCGGCCATATCCGGCATGTTAGCGTCTCTTGACCCGCATTCAAGTTTTATGAATAAAAACAAATACAAAGACATGCAGGTTAATACCCGTGGCGCGTTTGGTGGTTTGGGTATTCAGGTGAGTATGGAAAAAGGCTTCATCAAAGTTATCTCGCCGATTGATGATACGCCCGCATATCGTTCCGGTGTCGAGGCTGGGGACATTATTATCAAATTGGATGGTGTATCTATTCAGGGGATCGACCTTACTGAAGCCGTTGATAAAATGCGCGGAAAAGTCGGGTCGGATATTCGCCTTACGGTCATCAGAGAAGGTAAAAAAGAACCGTTTGATATCACCATTACCCGGGCTATTATTAAAATTACATCCGTTAGAAAACGTGTCGAAGGCAATGTCGGGTACGTACGTATTACACAGTTTACCGAACAAACGGAAAGCGGTCTGAAAAAAGCAATGAAAAGCTTGTCCGAAGAACTTGGTGATAAATTACAGGGGATTGTGCTTGATCTGCGTAATAATCCCGGTGGATTGCTTAATCAGGCAATTAATGTGTCCGATGCGTTTTTGGACAAAGGTGAAATCGTTTCTACCCGGTCAAGAAACCCGGAAGACACACAACGTTTTAATGCCCGTCCCGGTGATTTGGCAAACGGCTTGCCTTTGGTTGTTTTGATTAACGGTGGATCGGCCTCGGCGTCGGAAATTGTCGCCGGTGCTTTTAAAGATCACCGCAGGGCAATTTTAATGGGTACTCGCACATTTGGCAAAGGGTCTGTACAAACCATCATGCCACTTCCGGGATACGGTGCCATGCGTTTGACCACAGCACGTTATTATACACCGTCTGGACGTTCTATTCAGGGGTTAGGCATTGATCCCGATATCATTGTTGAGCCATCACGCGTGGAAACGGTGAAAAACCGCAGCCAACGGCGTGAGGCGGATTTACGAGGGGCTTTGAAAAATACCGATGATCAAACGCCCGGTGAAGCAAAAACAGACAGTACTGAAAAAACCGATGAAACAGCAAAACAACAGGATTATCAGTTGTTACGCGCTTTGGATCTGATCCGAGGTGTGTCGTTGTTGAATAACCGCCAATCAGCCAAAGTCAATTGATGAGTGTGCATTTATATAAAATGATATGAGGTTATTTTGAAACTTCCTAAGTTCCTGCAGTTCCTTAAAGGTAAGTCTTCTGACGATGAAGAAGAGGATGAAGATTTTGATTTTTCGGAATCAGAAAACGATGCGCCGCACACAACCGTTATTGATGATGGTTTGGAACAGAATGGGAATTTAGGCAGCGAAAATACATCAACGGACATGACGTCCTTGGATGGATCAGAAGATCCGCCAGATATTGAATTCGAGGCATCCAATGCGTTGTCAGCCGATGATGATCCACTATTTAATGATGATGGCGGTGGTGATGGTGATGATGATGATGATGATGATGATGGTGGTGGCGGAGCGGGCGATGTTGCGGCCAATTCCGATACGGACCCGCATTCAACCAGTGACAGCGATGATGAACCGATACCGGAATTTGATCTGGATGATGCTTTCCCTGAGGACGGTGTTGATGAGGGCGATGGCGAAGATGGCGAGCATCACATAGAAGCGGGCGGCAATCGCACTATTCTCTATGTAGCGGGTGGATTTATTGTTGTCGTCTTGGGCATTATTGGTGGGGCTGGTTATTGGTTCCTTGATTTCGGCGGGGATGAAACAAAAACAGCATCCAAGCAACAACAGGAAATCACTTCCGGAAGCCGGGTTGAGTTGACTTTGCCGCCGCGTTCTAAAAAAGCGGGAACACTAAATGCCGGGACTTTAAATAATACGGATAATACGCCCGTCAGTGAGGATGAACAAAAAGCCGCGTCCGCAGAACCTGCCGGTCAATCGTTTGCCCAGATCAACCAACAAGGTGGCGGAGGGGGGTCGCTCAATGCGTTGTCAACCGGAACGCAAGCCCCGGGTACAGGGATCGTGGTGCCCGCGACAACGGTGACGTCTTTTAATGCAATCCCAAATATGGCGGCGCCTAGTCCGTTAACACCGGCACCTGTCAAAGAATTGTTAGAAGAAGTGGCGGGCAATTTCACGCTGCCCAAAATCGGAGCAGACGGCAGTTTGCCTTGGCAAGTTTATGCGCGCCCTTATGATGAACGAAATACACAAAAAAAAGTTGCGATTATGGTCACCGGATTAGGTTTAAGCCGGGCGGCAACACGGGCGGCCATTAGTAAATTGCCGCCAGAAGTATCGCTGGTTTTTAGTCCTTATGCCAAAGATTTGGAAGCGTGGATTTTTCGTGCTCGCAGGGCTGGACACGAAGCTTTTGTCCGCTTGCCGATGGAAAGCAAAAAATTCCCACTCGAAGACGCGGGACCATTGGCGCTATCAACATCCGTGCAAATGTCTGAAAATATGCGTCGTTTAAATACGGTACTTGGTAGTTTTGGTGGCTATGTGGGCGTTGTGTCGTTGATGGGGTCTAAATTTGTGACCGCCGAAAGCCAACTCAAACGTGTTCTTCAAGTTATAAAAAAACGTGGATTAATGTTTGTCGATTTTGGCGGCACAAAATCGGGTGCATTGATGACAGCGTCAGCTGAATTAAAACTGCCGATCGTAAAAATGGATTTGATGCTTGATAAAAAACCCTACCGGGCACTGATTGATATCAAGTTTTTAAAACTCGAAGACATGATGAAATCCAGACAAACAGTGATCGCGACCATCAGCCCATATCCGTCATCTATTGAACGTTTGGCTGTATGGGCTAAATCAGCCAAAGACAAAGATCTGTATTTGGTTCCCGTATCGTCCATAGTTGGCAAACAATAAACCTTATTCACTGGAAAAATTGATGATGAATAAAAAAGAATTGCCTTACCGCAAAGGCGTCGGCATTGTTTTGTTTAACGCCTTAAACCAAGTTTGGATTGGAAAAAGGTTAGTTAAACCGGGGCAGACAATAGAAAATTATTGGCAGATGCCGCAAGGCGGTATTGATGATGGTGAAATGCCAGAACAAGCCGTTTTTCGTGAATTAGAAGAAGAAACAGGAAGTCGTAGTGCGGAGATTATTCGATCTAGTGAAAACTGGTTCACTTATGATTTGCCTGAAAATTTACGAGGCCATGTTTGGGGTGGGAAGTTTCGTGGACAAAAACAAAAATGGTTTGCGCTTAAATATACGGGCAACGAAAAAGATTTTAATCTAAACCAACATAGCGAACCTGAATTTTCTGAATGGCAATGGACAGATTTTATTAATTTACCGGAATTGATTGTCCCTTTTAAAATTGAACTCTATCAGAAAGTAATAAATGAATTCAGTGATTTGTCCGGTCTGGCGGACAGATGATGATGATCTATTTTAATGTCATCATAGGGTTTTTTCTATTGCTGGGGGCGGCTGAACTTCTGGTTCGTGGTGCTGTGGACTTGGCTGCTCGGTTAGGCATTCCTCCGTTGGTTATTGGTATGACTATCATTGCCTTTGGAACGTCTGCGCCTGAATTGGTGATTAGTGTAGACGCCGTTATGAATGACGCGACGGGGTTGGCTATTGGTAATATTGTCGGATCGAACATCGCCAATATATTATTGATTTTGGGCGTGGCGGCCATTGTCAGGCCTATTTTGGTTAAGCCTGATATATTGCTTCAGGATGCATTGATGTTAATGGGCGCAAGCCTGTTATTTACGGTGTTCGTTGTGATGGATGCGATTGATCAAACAGCGGCTGTGGTTTTTCTGATCGTGCTTTTGGTCTTTTTATGGACATCATATCAGCAACAAAGTAATGACGTTGTTGATGAAACCCGTGCACCAACGGCAAATTATCCGACTAAAAAACATATCAGTATAAGCATTATTTTGGTTGTCGCCGGATTAATTGGATTAGTATTAGGCGCTGAATTGCTGGTTGATGGCGGCACCGATATCGCTCGGTCATTCAATGTTTCTGAAGAAGTGATTGGCTTGACGTTACTAGCCCTTGGCACATCTTTGCCGGAATTGGCCGCGTCTGTTGTCGCCGCTCGGCGTGGCCATGTTGATGTAGCTGTTGGCAATATCGTTGGATCAAACTTATTTAATATGTTTGCGGTTGGTGGCCTATCGGCTTTGATTGTACCGCTTCCGGTGATATCTCAAATCAGCAGCTTTGATATTTGGGTGATGCTGGCATCAACAGCGATGATCATGCCTGTGTTAATCTGGGGTTGGCGGATGACTCGAATTCACGCAGTTATTTTTTTAATCCTGTATATACTTTACGTGGGCGCGCAAGCTTATGGTGTAGACCCTTTGTTGGATGGAATTTAGGGACCAGAAATTGATGACTAAGAATTTGAAAAAGGCTGAAAATCAAAGAGGCTGTGTGCTGGTCACGGGCGGTGCTGTGCGTATTGGTCAACAGATCAGCCAAGGTCTGGCCGCAAACGGTTGGCGCGTTGGAGTGCATTATAACTCATCAGATGATGCGGCCCATGAATTGGTAAAAAATATTAATAATAATGGTGGCCACGCAGTCGCGCTTAAAGCTGACCTTGAAAATGAAACTGCACTTGAAATCATCATGCATCAATTACGAGATGAATTTGGACCCGTTACAGCATTGATAAATAATGCATCCGTTTTTGAATGCGATGACCCGTTAACGGTGACCAAGGCTTCATGGGATATGCATATGCAGGTTAATTTACGGGCACCTTTTGTGTTAAGTCAGCATTTAGCCCGCATGCGCCCAAAAGACAAAAAAGCCAATATTATCAATATTGTTGATCAGCGTGTGTGGAATTTACCGTCTTCATTTACGTCTTATACGTTAAGCAAATATGCTTTTTGGGGGCTGACACAAACATTGGCGCGGGCCTTTGCACCGGATATTCGCGTCAATGCCATTGGACCGGGGCCAACATTGCCGTCAGTTCATCAGACCGAGGCTGAATTTGAACAACAATGGTCGAGCCAACCCTTACAGTGCCCGGTTACACCACAAGATATTTGCGCAGGTGTGCGCTTCATCCTTGACTCTCCGGCCATGACCGGACAGATGATAGCATTGGATGCCGGACAGCACATGGGGCCCCCGTCAAAGGATATAGAGCAATGAAAAATACACAGGCACAAGTCGTCCATAGACTGAACATCGCCGATGGGCATCGTTCCGTCCGTCATGTTTTTGTCCACGATATGATCGTCAATAGCTTTATCGGTGTTCATGGTTTTGAACATGATCAAGAACAACGTGTGCGTATAAATCTTGATCTTGCTGTGGGCGAAGGCAATCAGGTTATCAATGATGACATTAAAAATGTTATTTGCTACGAAAAATTAGCCGAAGGCGTGAATGCGATTATTGCCGAAGGTCATATTAATTTGGTGGAAACGTTGGCCGAGCGCATCGCCGACATGTGCCTTGAAAGACCGCAGGTCATTTCAACACGAGTTAGGGTCGAAAAGCTGGATATTTTGCCCGAAGCCGAAAGCGTCGGCGTCGAAATTGAACGGTTTCGAACGTAAAAAAACAATTGCTGTTGTAACAAGATTACAATCCTTTGTTGCCGATCAAAAACTGATGCTCATACTGCTTTGTAATGGGGCCAAAAATTCTTTGTAATAGAACTAAAAAAGGCTTTGTTTTCATCGCCATAGGATGCATAACTTCATCCTGTTTGATGGAAATAGTTAACGAGTTGTGCACAGGTCGTTATGTGTTTCTGTAATGTGTCTGATCTATTTCAGAATTATGGCCTTTTAAAAAACAGATTCATAACATTAAAAAAAACACAATAAAAACAACAGCTTAGTGGTTTGCCTAAAAAATAGGCAAACTTAAAAATTGGCAGAATTGCAATGGCCTAAGCTAAAGCATTGATAGTTTTCAACAATGTTATCCACATATTTAGTGGATAGAAATTATTAACACTTTAGGGCATTCTGTAATCTTGAATTTGAATCAAGTATTATCTGTTATTCTAAAACGATTTATCCATTGTAATGTCATTGAAAAATAAGCTTAAAAAGCATCTTGGGAGCCCCGCATTGGTTGACAGCGACAGGCAGAAAAAAACTGAAACGATATCGGGTGTCGGCGTAATCGAGGGCTGCTTGTTGACATTGGCCTCATCCCCAGGTGTTTACCGAATGCTGGGTGCCAAAGGGGACGTTTTATATGTGGGTAAGGCCAAAAATTTAAAAAAACGTGTCGCCAGCTATACCCGGCTAAACCGGCAATCAAATCGTATTCGGCGAATGGTATCTGAAACGCGGTCTATGGAGTTTGTGACCACCCATACCGAAGCAGAAGCGTTGTTGCTCGAAGCTAATTTTATTAAACAATTTCGCCCGCGTTATAATATTTTGCTGCGTGATGACAAATCGTTTCCGCATATTTTGTTGACGGCAGATCATGAATTTCCACAAACCTTAAAACACCGGGGGGCGCGTAAAAAACCGGGTGATTATTTTGGTCCTTTTGCCTCTGTTTGGGCGGTCAATGAAACGCTGACTGTTTTACAGCGGGCTTTTTTATTAAGAACCTGCACGGATCAGGTTTTCGCAAACCGAACAAGAGCGTGTTTGTTGTACCAAATCAAACGTTGTTCGGCACCGTGTGTTAATAAAATAACTGCTGAAGATTATGGGCAGTTGGTGGCACAAGCTCGGTCTTTTTTGACCGGCGGAAGTCGCCAGTTACAGGATGAGTTCGTGAAAAGAATGCAGTCGGCAAGTGCGGCACAAGAATACGAAATAGCTGCACAATTCAGGGACCGAATTCGGGCTATGACGAAAATCCAAGCGCATCAGGATATCCATTCTAAAGGGGTGTCCCACGGTGATGTTATCGCGGGTTATCAAAACGGTGGCAAAACTTGTATCGAAGTGTTTTTTTATCGTTCAGGGGCGAATTATGGCAACCGCGCGTATTATCCAAGCCACGCCCAAGACGATACCGTCGAAGCGGTTATAGAAGCCTTCGTAACACAGTTTTATTCACGCAATGCGCCCCCGAAACAGGTTATTTTATCCCATAGGGTGAGCAATGAAGACTTGATCGCAGAGGCATTATCCGTGCGTGCCGGGCATAATGTTGATGTTTTGGTGCCCCTGCGTGGTGCTAAAAAAAAGCTGCTTGATCACGCTCTTAACAATGCCAAAGGCGCCCTTGTCCGGCGGTTGTCTGAAAGCGCGACACAGCGGCAATTATTGGAACAATTAGCGGATCTGTTGTCTTTGGATGGTCCGCCAAACCGCATTGAAGTTTATGATAATTCACATATTTCCGGAACCAAAGCCGTCGGTGCCATGATTGTTGCGGGCCCCGAAGGGTTCATGAAAAAAGAATATCGAAAATTTAATATTAAAGGTGCAAAAAGCAGCCAAGAACCTCAGCCAAGCACCGAAAACGGTTATGAGGATGGCGATGATTACGCCATGATGAATGAAGTTTTGACCAGACGATTTAGTCGTGTGATGAAAGAAGACCCGGACCGGATGGGCGAACAATGGCCGGATTTAGTGATTGTCGATGGCGGAAAAGGGCAGTTAGGGGTGGCCCTGAATGTATTTCAAACACTTGGCATTGATGGCGTGGCATTAGCTGCGATTGCCAAAGGACCGGATAGGAACGCGGGCCGGGAAAAAATATATTTGCCAGATGCACCTGTGATTGAATTAAAAAAACGAGACCCGGTGCTTTATTTTTTGCAACGGTTACGGGACGAATCGCACCGTTTTGTTATCGGCACTCACCGGCAAAAACGTGGTCGGGAAATAAAGCGGTCCGTCCTTGACGAAATCCCCGGTATTGGCGCCAGGCGGAAAAAAGCTTTATTGCTGCATTTTGGTGCAGCCCGCGCGGTTTCTAGCGCCGGACGTGCAGACCTCGAGGCCGTCGAAGGGGTTAGCAAGGCTTTGGCTGAAAAAATTTATGATTGGTTTCATGGTAGCTAAACTTAAATTGTTAAAATACATGTGAATTTCATAATTATTACCGACAACAGACCTTTAAAAGTCGGCTGCGGAGTTTTAAAGTGAATCTACTATTACCCGATGACACCCATGATAATTGAATGATGTTTGTATAAATAATGCGTAGCCAATTACCAAATATTCTAACCATCTCACGTATTGGGTCGATCCCGGTATTGATTGCGTTATTGTTGTTTATTGATGATCCGGTGGGCAGCTGGTTGGCGTTTTCGGCTTATACATATGCCTGTATCACAGATTTTTTTGATGGCTACCTTGCCCGTGCGTGGCACCAGTCATCGGCCTTTGGCCGGTTTTTAGACCCGATAGCTGATAAACTGTTGGTGGCCTCGGTGTTGTTGGTCTTGGTTGGTATTAACCGGGTATCGGATATCACTGTGATTCCGGCGGCTATTATTTTGTGCCGGGAAATTCTGGTATCCGGTTTGCGCGAGTTTTTAGCCGAACTCAGGGTGCCGTTACCGGTGAGTGTTCTAGCAAAATGGAAAACAGCCATGCAAATGTTGGCTTTAGGGTTCTTATTGGTGGGGCCAAGCGGTCCTGATTTTGGACCTTTAACAACCACTGAAATCGGCGTTTACGGATTGTGGGGGGCTGCGTTGTTAACGTTGATTACAGGGTATGATTATTTTATTGTTGGACTTCGTCATATCCGCGATACCAACGAAGCACCGGTCGGCAAATACCCCGTTCACCTCGAAAATCAAGATACGGATAAAAAATAAAGGGACTTGAAGGTATGCAAACATTTGGTTTGGTGGGGTGGAGCGGAAGCGGCAAAACGACACTGTTAAAACAGCTTATTCCGGAGCTTATCCAACGTGGCTATAGCGTATCGACGGTGAAACACACGCACCATCATTTTGATATTGATAAGAAAGGTAAAGACAGTTATCAGCACCGCGAAGCGGGAGCCACAGAAGTTGTCATAACTGGGACGCAGCGTTGGGCTTTGTTGCATGAAAACCGTGGCGAAGCAGAACCCCGTATTGAAGATTTGTTGTCGCGTATGAGTGCGGTTGATCTGGTTTTGATCGAAGGTTTCAAAAGCCATCCTCACGATAAAATGGAAATTCATAGACCCGATGTTGATAAGCCGTTATTAGCGGATGATGATCCGACGGTCGTGGCTGTCGCAACGGATGCCAAGGACCTGACTATTGATGCTGAATGCCTTGATTTAAATAATGTCCCGCTTATTGCCGATTTTATCTTGGGCTGGACGGGATTAAATAAAAAGGTCAAAAATGCCACAGCTTAAAGACGATTGTTTTGCTTTTGGTGGTGCGTTAATGACTTTGCATGATGCCTTGTCGGACATAAATAAACGCATTGATGTTGTGACCGACACCGAAACAGTGGCGATCAATCAAGTTTTGGGCCGTATCTTGGCCGAAAATATTGTGTCACCCCTGAACGTACCACCCCATAATAATTCGGCTGTTGACGGATATGCCGTTCGTTTTGAAGATTTGACCCGTGACGGTCCTAGCCGTTTGCCTGTTTTTGCGCGCATCGCGGCGGGCCATCCGCTAGCAGGACCCGTACCTGTCGGTAGTGCCGTGGAAATTTTTACCGGCGCACCAATGCCAGCTGGGATTGACACAGTTTTCATGAAAGAAGACTGTGACATTGATGTTGCTGGGGACGCAGGCGATGTTATTTTACCGCCCGGATTAAAATTTGGCTCCAATGCTCGGCAATTAGGCGAAGACATTAAACAAGGTGCCGTGATTTTGGAACAAGGGCAACGCTTGCGCCCTCAAGATATAGGTTTAGCCGCCTCTATTGGCCGTGCAGAAATCTTGGTTTATAAACGCCTGAAAGTGGCTGTTTTTTCATCTGGTGATGAAGTTTATGACCCAAGCGACGATGTCCCTAGTGGCGGTATTTATGATGCCAACCGCTATGTTTTAATGTCTTTATTAAACGGATTGGACGTCGAAGTTGATGATTTAGGCATTTTACAGGATGATCAGGAAACGATAACGAGTGCTTTAAAAAAAGCTGCAAAAAACCATGATTTAATCATGACATCGGGCGGTGTTTCCGTAGGCGAAGAAGATCACATTAAATCGGCAGTGGACAATTTGGGGGCCATTGATTTTTGGCGTTTGGCGATCCGTCCCGGGCGTCCTATCGCTTTGGGACAAGTTATGGGAAAAGCGTTTGTTGGGTTGCCGGGAAATCCCGTTGCGGCGATGGTCACTTTTTTAAATATTGCCCGCTCGGTGATTGCGTGCCTAAACGGTGAGAACTATTCAAAACCACCGCTTTATAATGTGCGCGCCGGGTTCGAGTACAAGAAAAAACGTGGCCGCCGCGAATGGTTGCGCACATTGATTTCCACAGCCGATGATGGAACAATTGTTGCGATTAAATATCCATCTGATGGGGCAGGGGTTTTAACGTCCCTGGTGGTGGCTGACGGTTTAATTGAATTACCCGAAGATTTAGATCAAGTCAATCAAGGCGATATGGTTGAATTTATACCGTTTAAAGGAATTTTATCATGAAGTTATTGTATTTTTCTTGGGTCCGGGAAAAAGTTGGTTTTCCAAGCGAAAACGTCGTGCCGGATGTGCCGGTTGAAACAGTTGCAGAGCTTATAAACTGGTTAAAAGGCCGCGGTGACAATTACGCCGCTGCGTTTGCCGATTTGAATATTGTTCGTGTTGCCGTTAATCAAGACTACGTTGATCAGGACGCTTTGGTGAATTCCGGCGATGAAGTTGCTTTTTTTCCACCCGTCACCGGCGGATAAATATTAACGAGGGGTGAATTTGTGAGCATACATGTCCAACAACACGATTTTGATGTGGCCGAAGAATTAAAAAGTTTAACTACAGATAACACCACAATCGGCGGGGTTTGCCTGTTTGTTGGGTTGGTTCGTGATATGGCGGATGGCGATGATATTTCTTCAATGACATTGGAACATTATCCGGGCATGACGGAAAAAGCTTTGATCGATTTAGAAAACCAAGCTTTAGCCCGTTGGCCGCTGCAATCAACACGTATTATCCACCGGTATGGGCGCCTAGATCCGGGCGATCAAATTGTTTTTGTCGCCGCCACCTCTGCACATAGAAAAGCTGCATTCGAAGCCTGTCATTTTTTAATCGATTGGCTGAAAACCAAAGCCCCTTTTTGGAAATTGGAAGTGGGCCCGGATGGAAGCCATTGGGTAGATGCCAGAGACAGCGATGACCAAGCGACAAAACGATGGCAGGTTAAGGAATAATCCATGGACTGGACCCCACAATTGCGACAGCTTTATACGGGGCGTAGCAAAAAAGCCAAAACTTTTCAGTATGGTTTGCTGGTCTTTGATGTACTAACCGTTAGTTTTTTTATTATCACGTCAATGCTGCCGTTGACGGGTTGGTTTCTGGTTATTGATTATTTGATTGCCTTGTTATTGACGATTGATTTTTTTGCCCGGATTCTGATAACGGACAAAAAAATCCGATTCCTCATGCAGCCATTGAGCGTGGCAGATTTTATTGTGATCGTCACGTTATTGGCACCGGCATTTATTGAAAACTTTACTTTTCTAAGGGTCTTGCGGGTGCTCAGGCTGCTTAGGTCTTATCACATTGTCAAAGATTTAAGGTCGTATAGTTCATTTTTTAAAAACAATGAAAGCGTAATTAATTCGACGCTCAATTTATTGGTTTTTATCTTTTTTGTGACGGCATTGGTGTATGTTTTACAAGTCAGGATCAATCCGCAAATCACCAATTATGTGGATGCTTTGTATTTCACAGTGACGACGTTGACGACAACAGGATTTGGCGATGTCACGTTAACGGGCAGCACGGGACGAATATTGGCTGTTGTCATTATGATTTTTGGTGTCGCATTATTTTTACGTCTGGTGCAAACGATTTTCAGGCCCGAACGTATTCATGTGCGTTGCCCGGATTGTGGGTTGAACCGCCACGAACCGGACGCGGTCCATTGTAAACATTGTGGCCGGGTTATTCATATTGAAACCGGTGGTGATACGATTTGAATACCTTATCCTGTTCACTTTTTGATGAAGTATGTGATTCTCTCTGTGAATTCATAACTTAAATAAGCTATATTATATATTAAAATATTATAATATATCATGCACACTGCGGACTTTGTCCGTGTTGGAGTGATAACATTGGGGGCGGTATGGATGACAAAAATCAATCAGAATAAAAAAAAATTATTGATAAGTCGACGCCGAGTGGTCCAAGCAGGCGTGGCCGGGGCCATGATTTTGTCGGCACCAAAAATAATGGCGCAAGCGTCTGCTCGGGTTGTTGTGATTGGTGGCGGGCCGGGTGGCATTCTCACCGCTAGAAAACTGGCAGCGCTCGACCCATCCATAAAAATTTCAGTGATCGAGGGCAATAAAAACTATCTGACACCTTTTGTTGGTAATCAGACCCTTGTCGGGATGAAGACTTTAAATGATCTGACTTATTCTTATGACCGAGTTGGGGCGACGGCAAATATTGATATGGTTTACGGTTGGGTTACCGAAATCGATGCAGCCTATCACCGGGTGCGTCTAAAAGATGGCCGAATATTGGATTATGACCGTTTGATTGTGGCGCCGGGCATTAGTTTTGTTCCGGGTGCTGTCGAAGGCTATGATAAAGCCGCACAGGAAAAATTCCCCCATGCCTATATTACGGACGGACCAAAACAGTGGCAAAATTTAGCCGCACGAATTAAAGCAATGGAAGACGGCGGCACGTTTGCCCTTTCGGTGCCTAATCATCCTTATCGGTGTTCCCCGGCGCCTTACGCACGGGCGACATTGATTGCTAATTATTTTAAAAACCAAAAGCCCAACTCTAAAGTAATGATTTTCGATTCCAATGACGCGTTTCCATTTATGGATTTAATGATCCCGTTGTGGGAAAACGAATTTGGTGAAAACGTTGAATGGGTGCCGGCGGATTTTGGCGGTAAAGTGACACGGGTCGATGCGCCGTCGGGGACGATTGTTGCCGGGGATGAAGAATTTAACCCGGAAATTGTCAATATTATACCGGCTCAACGCGCTGGGAAAATCGCTATTGATGCAGATTTAGTCGATGATGCCGGATGGTGTCCGGTGGCGGCTGATACATTAATGTCGACAAAGTATCCGGATATTCACATTCTGGGTGATGCCGCCGATGCCGGGGATATGCCAAAATCGGCGGCCTCGGCTGCCAGTCAATCTTTGGCGGTGGCGGCGGCTGTATATAACGCCGTAACAGCTAAAAATATTAATACGGGTGATTATGCTGCAGCTTGTTATTTCTTGCTTAAAGACAAAGAATCCTTGGTTAGTAGCGGACGTTATCAGCCCAAAGGAGACAGAATTGTTGGAGTTGAAGGTTTTGCCAGCGCTGTTGGTGATGATATTGATGACCGCAAAAAAACGACCCTGTTAGCAAATCAATGGAATGCTGATATCACCAAAGCCATGTTTGCCTGATTTGGTGATTTGTCGTAAAGCGAAAAAGTGATATAAGATAAATTGTGTTGATCGTCGGTCTTATGATTCCAGTAGAGTTGTTGTTGTGGTGTCCGGGCATCAAATTTAATGAAAGATGAGCATAAAAATGAATGAACTACTTGATCAGGCTGAGGGTGCCAGTACTTTTTTGAAAGCCTTGGCCAATGAAAATAGGCTAGTCATTCTTTGTTGTCTTTCTGATGGTGAAAAAAATGTTAGCGAATTAGAAGACTATCTGGATATTCGCCAACCGACATTGTCCCAACAATTAGCGCGCCTGCGTGAAGAAGGACTGGTTGTCACCCGCCGTCAATCTAAACAAATTTTCTATAGTATTGCGACAATCGAAGTGGAGCAAATGATCAGTTTAGTGTATGAGCTGTTTTGTTCCGAAGGTGCGCGTGGCCTCGCTGAACAAGATGGCGCCGATAACAAAGCCGCTTAGAATCTCGGTTACTGAAACATTTTGGCAATATACAGGACAACTAAATAGCGCCCCGTTTTACTGATCGTGACCAGAATTAAAAACAACGGAAATTTTGTCCGTAACACCCCAGCGGCAAACGTAATGGGGTCGCCGATAATCGGCACCCATGCCAGCAATAAAGACCAACTTCCATAACGGTTGAACCATTTTCCCGCACGTTCTAATTCACGGGATTTGACCGGGAACCAGCGTTTATGTTGCCAATGCAGACAGTATTTCCCCATTGCCCAATTGACAACGGCGCCTAAAATATTGCCCAAACTGGCAATGATCAACAAAAAAAGGTTGGAATAGCCGCCTGATATGACCATCACGCTTAACACGGCTTCCGATGAAAATGGTAAAACGGTTGCGGCTAATAATGCACTGGTAAACAGTCCCAGATAGGCTTCGATCATGGATGGTCCTGACATGGATGGGGAGAAGACGTGTTAAGAAACCGTTTCGGGCCTCGCCGTGACGTTTTTTAAATCTTTGATAGCAACGCCGCTTTGCCATAATGAAAGGCTTCCGATGACTGCAAACACCAATAAGGTCGATGTATGGACGCTAAATGCTAATGCCAGACTTTGTTCTTCGGACAGGCCAAATAATCCAAGAATATACATGTTCCCAATAAAATAGCCACCGGGGATACGCAGCAAATGGTTGATGAAACCAAGTAACCCCAGCAAAACGACGATATAAATATAATCCAAAGGGGAAAGCAGGATACCAAAAGCCAATCCAGCCCATAAAAAATGAGTGGCGGCGACGGCTTTTAATGCAAAACCAGAGGCGATAATAACACACCAGCGCCATGGTTGTTTTGGCCACACGATGCCGGCTGGAAATGAATAGGTAAACGCTGTGATGGCTAAGGAAATTTTGTCTGGTAAACGATTGATTAAATGTGCGATCCATTGCCACGCGCGAGGTCTGCGGCGTTTCAAAACAACCAACATGACGATTAAGCCTAAGAATAATAAACCACCGCCTATGCTTCCTAATAATAAACTGGTTTTAATTTGCCCATTGGGATCAGGAAGCGTTGCATAGATTAATGTAAACGCGACCATCAGGCTAAAAATGATGCCGTCAATGAACCGGTCAATGGCCGATGTTGCCAATACGCTGCCCATGGGCACATCATAGCGTCTGCCAACCAGCCATGAACGAACAAAGGGGCTGGCGCCAAATGGAATGATCATATTAGCGAAATATCCAGCCATGATAGCGGTAAATAAACGAAATGCCGAAACACTGCGCAAAGGCGACAGGATATGTTTCCATTTAACAGAACGAATGAGTTGTTGAAAAGCTAACGATACGGGAATAAGAATTAAGTACTTAAGATCAGCTTGGTTTAAAAGCTTTATGAATCTGTCTAAATCAAAATTACGCAATACCCAATACAGGCCAATACCCGCAATCAACAAGCCGATGACAAAATATAAAATTTTCAACGGATGGGGACGCTTCTTTTTCATGATTATGTATCTGAGTTTTCTGTAATTGAAGTTGTTTTGGACTAGACAGCATTTAAATTTCCGAAATAAAATCTTGGCGCTTTCCAGACTTTTCGCGTGGTAATTTGTCCATACATATAATATTGATTTGGAAATTGCCACCAAACTTGGTTTTAAATAAGGCAAGTAGGTTTTTACTTTGTGTTTTAGTCAACTTTTTGAAAACACTTAATCTGACTTCGATGGTGTGTAGGTTTTTTTGGATAAATTGATATTCATGAATAGGCGCCATATCCATCATACGTCGGATGTTGGTTTCTGACAATAATGTCCATCTGTAGCCGCCATCCGGTGTTGATAACCGGTTTTGTTCCCGGCCTTGGATTGTTTTTAAAACCAAGCCACCACGACCACAATCACAAGCTTTGCCAACCGTAGCATAATCACCGATATCATACCGGATCATCGGCATAGCATAATTATGCAACGGGGTAACAATAACCCGTCCCGTTTCCCCTATGTTGCAGGGCTGATTATCATCATTTAAAATATCGACAATGACGCCTTCGTTTTGCACATGGTAATGATCAAATTCGGGGCATTGCAAGGCGATGTAGCCGACTTCGCGCCCGGAATAGATATCTTTGATCGGCACCCCCCAAGCTTGGAAGCAGAGCGCCCTTGTTTCAGGGCGTAAAATTTCACCTAGTGTTTGAATATGGTGTAAACTTGGCAGTTTAATCCCCAGTTCAATGGCGTAACGGCAAAGGGCGTTTAAATTGGTCGGGTGAGTTAACAGATATGTTGGTTGTTCGCGTGACAACCATTCCAGTTGTTGCTCGGTGGGTGTGTTAATATTTAAACTCACCGATGGCCCGGTATTAAAAGCACGCCGTGATGATCCCCAATATTTGAATGTATCACCTTTTGGGTATTCTGATTTGCCGGGGGTGGAATCGCGAATGACGGCCAATTTACCCAAAAAATCACGGCTATGCCATAAATGATCGCGCACTGTAAATGCGCTCCAAAATAATAATGTTAGCTCGCTTCTCAGGGCGCGTATTGGGCGGCCCGTAGACCCCGAAGTATGGATGTCCGAAACTTGACCATGGGCTGCTGGATTTTTTTTGCTAAACAGTCTTTTGCCCATTTGTTGAATGTCTTGGCGTTTAAGAACGGGGACTTTATGCCAATGTTCGATAATATTGTCAAAAGGTGGCGCTAAACTGGATTTTATTAATTGTTCTTTATAAAATGGAACCGTTTCATAAGCGTGATTGATTAACGCTTGTAGCTGCCCAAATTGTTGTCTCCGGATATGTTCATGGCTCCAAAATTCGGACTGTTGGAATTGGAATAATAACGCCAATATAGACTGCCCTTTGCGCCCGGGAAGAGCAGGCCAAGGATGGCCTGTGATTACATTGGTTGGAATCGGTGTATCTCTGATATCATTCATGAATGGTCATTGGTTTCATCTATGGCAATCAAATCCCGGTAGGCATGCCAGCTGGCGTGACCGAGTAACGGCATAACAATGATCAATCCAATGAATGCGGTTAATATACCAATAAAAGTCAACAGAACAATAAGTGCTGCCCAAAAAACCATCGGTTTAAAATTTTTAATCACGGCAGAGATACTCGTTAGGATTGCGGGCAAAAAGTCGGTTTTCTCCTGCATCATCATTTGCAAGGAAACGGCACTTAACAAAAAAGCAAATGTCGCAAGTACGCAGCCAATGACGCTACCTACGGCTAAAAAAGACAATCCTTCGGAAGTTGTTACAGACATGTTGATCAGCTGTGTTAAATTTGGCGATGTATAAGGAAAGCTGACGAAATATATAAGGGCTGCAGTTCGCATCCAGATGATCATGAAAAATACCAAAGCCAATCCTGCCCCTAAAAACCGAACAGGGTTGCTTCTCCACGCTGTAAACGTTGTTTTCAATGTGGGCGTATCGTGCGTTTCTAAACGGCGGCTGACATCATAAAAACCAACGGCAAATAACGGAGCGATTAAAACAAATCCGGCGCTCAATGGTGCGATCAGGTAGCTCATATCCATTAGATAACTGCCCAATGACACGGCCATTCCCGATAAAACCACGACCAATGAATAAATCACACTGATCCATCCAGCGGTCCTGAAATCCCGCCATCCGGCTTTGAGCCATGCAATGGGATGCTGTAGGGTGATCTGGTTGACCCGTTTGGCAAATGGAAAGCCTGATTGGTCAATTGTTGGTTTATTATTGATATGCTCTGCAGACATACGTATGGGTCCTAAAGGTGTTTTGTTTTTTATAGTTAGGGTCCTAATTTAATTTTAAACTTAGATAACCATTCCACGCAAGACGGGCATCAATGTTGGTGGTTACTTTCAAGGAAGCCTTGAACATACCTGATCACGGCTTCGGGCTGTTCAGCATGGACCCAGTGCCCGGCGTTATTGATGGTTTCAACGGTGGCTTTTGGGAACAGGCTTTTGATGGTTATTTCGCTGTCGTTGCTTATATAATCAGATGTTCCCCCTTTCAGAAACAATGCAGGGCCAACATATTTGTCGTTTTTACCAAATTTCGGAAAATCCAAAATATCCTGCATATGGTTTTTGATGCTGCTTAAATTGATGCGCCAGCGAAACCCGGTTTCATCACGGTCAAGATTTTGCAGTAAAAAAGCACGTAATCCCACGTCCTCAAATGATCGGGCAAGAATGTCATCAACCTGTTGACGGTTCGTGATCGTGCTTAAATCAATACCCTGCATGATCTTGATATGATCGTCATAATCGTGGGTGTATGTAATGGGCGCGATATCCGCGACGATTATACCGCCAAGCAATTCTGGATACCTAAGTGCCAGCGTCATTACGGCTTTGCCGCCCATGGAATGGCCCAATAATACGGGGTTTTTCAAATCGTGGCGGTCGATGAATTGCTGCAAATCATCGGCCATATCATCATAAGTCATGTCATTGTGCCACGGCGATAACCCGTGGTTGCGCATGTCCAACGTATAAACATGGGCGTGTTTTCCTAACCGTTTGCCGATCGATGACCAATTGCGTTTCCAGCCAAATAGACCGTGCATAATCATCAACGGCGCACCTTCGCCGGTTTCTGTATACTCTAAATCGATGGTCATGTTTTTTCCTTTGCTGGTGATGATTTATAATGACAGGATAGGGCTTTAGAATTCAATGCTTTATCCTTAAAGGAGGTCCCTTGCAAATTTACCGGAATTTTTATTCAAGCCATAAACCTTGGCAAACGGGATTGTTAGATGTCGGTGATGGCCACCAAATTTATTATGAAATTTCGGGGAATAGAAACGGAAAACCTGCTGTATATGTGCACGGTGGCCCGGGCGGGGGCAGCGAACGGGGGCAGTCACGGGTGTTTGATCCGGATGCCTATATGATTATTTTATTTGATCAACGCGGTTGCGGCAAAAGCTTGCCCTTTGCGTCTTTGGAAAACAATACCACATGGCATTTGGTTGCCGACATGGAACGCTTAAGGCGGCATTTGGGCCTTGAAACATGGTTGGTGTGTGGCGGCTCGTGGGGATCAACCTTGTCATTGGCTTATTCCATCAGCCATCCTGACCGGGTTTCAGAATTAATTTTGCGTGGTATTTTTACGCTTAGGAAATCAGAACTGCTCTGGTATTACCAAGGCGGGGCGGGGCAATTGTTTCCGGACGAATGGGAAAAATTTATCGCCCCCATTCCTGAGAATGAACAAACCGATTTGATGGCGGCATATTACAAACGCCTGACGGGTGATGATAAAGATATCCAATTACAAGCCGCCAAAGCGTGGAGCGTCTGGGAAGGCAGTACCATTTCTTTAACCCAAAATCCGGATCAGGTTGCTCATTTTGGTGCAGACGATTTTGCCACCGCCTTTGCCCGCATCGAATGTCATTATTTCGTCAATGGCGGCTTTTTTGAAAGCGATGGCTGGCTGCTGGATAACGTCGACCGCATTCGCCATATCCCCTGTGTCATTGTCCAAGGCCGCTACGATATGGCAACCCCCATGGTGACCGCGTGGAATTTACATAAACGTTGGATTGAAGCTGAATTTCACATCATCCCCGATGCCGGACACGCTTATGATGAACCGGGCATCGCCCATGCCCTGATGACCGCCACGGATGGGTTTCGGTAACGGTGGCAGAATAAAAAAGGGGGCGTGGACAGAAGAATTAAGGGGGCATGTACTTGTCACGTGTCCCCATAACTACCCATAACTACTCATAACTATGTATCAATTACTTCTATAATAGTCGCAAGCGCCATTCTGCACTGGGCAATATCAGCCCACTGCGGTATGAAAATATGGCAACCTAAAAAGGGAGGTGCTGCCCACTTTTTTCAGACAAGTCCAGTTTGTCATAAAACCTTCCATGCCTGAGAAACTCGATCGTTTGCTTTGCAACAACTTTGTTGTTTCGCATTGATCTGTGATCGGCGTTAATTTCTACAAAATCGGTCATTCCTGAAATTTTGGTTGATTTAACGGAAACCAGTCCATCGTCCTTGCCAGGAATAATGTCATCGTTCGATGCGTCATTGCGAACACCGGCGATAATACCGACAGGGTAAAAAGGAAGAGCAAGTGAATTAGGGAAACTCTTCTTCCCGGTTCCAAGCGATGTAACAGCAGGGCCCAACAATTTTATCCACCACCGGTCTTGATGCTGATCGACAAATTCCGACCCGGTGTTTGGTGTGCCAATCAAAACAACGCGGCCAAGGTTCTTTATCTTGTTATTTGCCAAATAGGAACGAATAAGCAACCCGCCAAATGAATACCCGACGAAGTGGACCGGTTTGTCTTTGTTGAGGCAACACTGGTCAATTTGGCTGCTAATACTTGAAAGAATTTGCGACAATTCTCGGTTAAGCGAATGATATCCCACCAATTTCACCTGATATCCAGACCGCCCCAATCGAGACGCTAGGGAACTCATTGCCGAATTACCGCGCCCCAACCCGTGCAGAAGCACGACCGTCTCCAGCCCGTCGTCCGCCAGCTTTTTAGGCGCGAGGGTTGCGACGGCCATCGAAGCATTAAAAACAACCGCTGTTACCAGAATCAGAATTATTTTTGCAATAAAATTCATCTTTCAAATTCCGCTATTTGTCGCCGTGACGATCCATGTCGCAGCGCCCAGAACAACACCGCGCTCAGTGAGAAATGGTTCAAGCGCTTTTCTCAGGTCAGCGGCGATATGTGTTTTGGACGCTTCATCAGTGCCGGATTGAAATATTGCGCCGCCGGCGGGTCCCAGCTGTGTCAAAAATTCGACCGCTTCATCCACGTTCGTGCCAACAGTGAACGGTGTATTGGACGCCTCTATCTGAATGTTGGAAAACCCGGCCTTGGTCAAAATTTGCAATACTCTATTTTCATCTCCAAAAGACATTGGCCCGGGATCCTCTGGCCCCAGTGGTTCTGGTAAAGATATGTGGTTCGCTACGACATCAAGAGACAGGCTGATCCACTCGTTGTCCTTAGCCGGTCGCCAGCAGATGAAAGCCAAACGTCCGTTGTTCTTCATGCCGCGGCGAACATTGCCGTACGCCTGGACTGGATCATCAAAAAACATTCCGCCAAAGCGAGAAAACACAACATCAAACACCGCGGTTTCGAACGGATAAACTTGAGCATCACCACACAAAAAAGTGGTATTTTGGGCACTGGCCAATGCTTTTCGTTTCGTGGCCTCGGTCACGAACGGAACTGAAATGTCGACGCCATAGACGTGACCATTATCCTTAACTCGGCGCGCCATCTGGAACGATGTGTCTCCACAACCACAGCCGATATCCAGTACAAAATCTCCGGTTGATATCATTGCAGCGGACATCACTTCGTGGCCATATGGGGTAAGATTTTTCTCCATTCTATCCTGAAAACGCAACCATTTCAGTGCGCCTGTACCATTCCAGAATTCGTGCATGCCTTCATTTGCGATCTTGTTCATTTTTTAACTCCCGTAGTTGCCGTAGGGGAAATTCCCTATGTGTTGATTTGCTGGAACAGCGATGCCCTTCATATTTGAGGGGGGCAGGATCACCAGTTTGAAACTCAGTGCGTCCGGTGCCACGAGGACCAGAAGCGATCAGGTAAATGTATGTAAAAGATATACGATCAAAAAATTGTCTGATAATCATGATACTGTTTTTACTTTTTCATTCAATTCTGGAGGAGCAACAAACTGCCCCACACAATCAATGCCGAACCGGCAAGGCGCGGTAACAATAGGCTGGAAGGGATGACTTTTTCCAGAAGTACAAAGGTTGCGATGGCCGCTATCCACAGAAGATTCATCACACCACCAACAAACAACAGGCCCATCAATACCCAACAGCAACCAATGCAATACACCCCGTGAGCCAACCCCATACGGAAAGCACCATCCCGGCCATCACGCCAGTTGTTCATAAGGAAACCAAGTGGAGTCTGGCAATTTCGCAGGCACATGTTTTTAATCGGCGTCCATTGGTAAATTCCGGCGGCGATTAATATGAGTCCGTTGAAAACCGAACTGGAACTCATCATCATGGATGAGAGTATCCCGATACCTTGCAACCCCCATTGCAAGGCCGTTGCCGCAAGGCTAAAGGCGGTCCAGATGAACATGTAACCAATCACGAAAAGTGTAGTTGGCGCGAAGATGCCAGCTTTATTTGGCTGGTTTCGAGTAAGGGATGAATACATCAAAATCATTGGAAAAGCCGCTGGTACCATCATACCAACCATCATCACCGCCCACATGAGGAACATCATGATAGCGTCTTGAACGGTCCATGAGGTGCCGTTTGCCTGAGCTATGGCCACGTCCAGCCCCTCAATACTTTCCATACCGAGGGGTGTGTTGAAAAGATAGAGCCAGGCGAGAGCAGTAATGCTCACCAGACTGAACATTACCGCAACGCGATCAAACCTTAACATGGCCTGATTGCCACTCTCTCGTATTCCCTTGTTGAGTTCGGACATTGGCATCTTGGTTAGCCAATTTCCATAGGTAATGACGCATCATTACCCCATTCAGCTAGGGATGCGTCATACACGGCGACATTTTCGTACCCAAGCATGGTCAGTACGAAGGCATCGTTTGAGGCGGCGATACCGCTACCGCAATAGGCGATTATGCTGTCAGCATCGCAGGCGCTCACTGCGTCAAATTTGCTTCGTAATTGCTCGGTCGGAAGGTAAGTTCCGGCATCCGGGTCATGTAGGCTCATGAAGGGCACGTTGACGCTATCCGGAATACGTCCTTTGCGTCCGAAAAAAGGTCCACCCTCTCCAGTAAACATCATCGGCGGAAGCGCATTGATGGTACGGATACTTTTTTGACCGACGGCGTCTAGAACCTGTTCTTTGCTGACGAAGCATTTGGAACGCACTTGCGCGGTAAACTGTCCAGCGGCATAAGTGCTGGCTTCTTTCGATATGGCTCGATTTTCCACACTCCATTTCGCCCAACCACCATCCAGAATGGCGGCGTTATCGAAACCGAATGCCCGCAACATCCACCATAGTCTAGCTGCCCAAATCGGCTCTGCCGTGCCGTAGAGAACAACGTGGGTGTCATTGCCAATCCCTGCTTTGCTCATGGCATCAACGAATTGCTGTTGAGTTGGCAACGGAAAAAGTAGTTCGGATGTTGTGTCCGAAAGTTCACCCAGAAGATCGAGATGCCCTGCTCCCGGAATGTGTCCCTCATTGAACTGGCTGATGCCACTTTCAAACAGGAAGGGAAACTTTGCGTCTTTGTCCGGGTTTAGTGTGGCGATCACAGTACAATCGAACACCCGTAATTTAGGATCGTTTAAATTTTCTTCCAGCCAATCGGTTGAGACAAGAAGTTCAATTTCATTTTTTTCATTTACAGTGTTCGTCATTTTCAAGTTCCTTTTATAAATTGTAATTTTAGAAGTGTGATAAATAAGTATCGTTATGGCCCTTCGTACACGAAGGGTGAAAAGAAGGCGGTTTTCTCGTTGATTTCCCAGTTCATTCCGTGATCGGTGTACCTGAGATGGTCGGTTCGGCTCACGATCGCGTCGTGGCCAGGCGAAACGCATAGCGGGTGACCGCTTATTGTGACGTCACCATCGCGCTGCCCGACAATCGCCGATAGTTCAACGTCGGCAACACCGGGTATCGTGACAGACCGGGATTTTCCCACAGCCGTGAAGGTTATGGGTAAGCTACGAACACCCAGGTCATTAATTATATGAGCGGCGAGTTTTGAAGGGCTTCCGCCAACCTGACCCGTAAATATTTTGGTCAGTGCTTTAGTCTGGGTTTCACTCGCTGCATCATCCAGATAAAGCGCCCCGTCCCATTCGCTTTCGAGCATATGGCCCGGCGTGTAAATAGCTCGTACAACATTGAGCCCACTTAGGTCGGTATCGCCGAATTTGCCCTCTTCTATATGCCATCCGATCAATACGGTACATTCTCCCGTCGTCGGTGCACTCAAAAATACGCAAGGGCAGGCAACGTCACAGTTGCAAGCCTCGAAATACATGCCTTTAAGTTTCCAGTTAGCTGTCATTTGATTTTCATCTTTCTGTTTTTCAGAAGGTTGTCTCTGTAGTCCCATTTTTCTAGTGAGACCAAAATACCTTCAATCGAGAGGGATTGATTAGCTCACAGGAAGTAAACTAAACGGTGTAGTACCGAGCAATGTAAACGGCATCGTTTACATTATCAAGTGCAATTTTTGATTAAGGGTAATTTTTTTAAATTTCACTTAAACGGCAGAGAGCCCGGAATTCCCAGAGACCAAAGTGAAAATAAAAATATAGTAAAATTAGTCACATATATTTTTTGCGATTAATTTTGGGGATCGTTGTCGGTAGTGGGATTTACCGCTACACATGGTGCAGTCCCAGCGTGCGATCGAGGCAATGTCTAAACAATCGAGGCAATGCCTAAACATTTGATGGTCGATAACCGCTTTGCCTTGGGCAATTTTAGTTTAAGCTAGGGTGACCTACGATTTCAGGCCATTCACAAAAATTGAAACGGCTTGATCAAGTGACGTGATCAACACCTCTTCCGTCGGCGGTATACCAGCACCAAATAATAAACGCATGTGGTATGGCCACTTGATCATTCCCATAAATTGGAAGGCCGCTAGATCAGGATCGGTCACTGTTAAAACACCGCGTTTATTCAGTTCCGAAAGATATCCGGCGAGATAATCTTTCATAACCTCGGGGCCTGCATCCCAGAAGGTTTGTCCCAATTCAGGAAAATTAGCATTTTCGGCTAGGACGACTCGGAAAACACCAAGGGCTTCGGGCTCCAATACACTGTGTAATATATGCAGACCAACGAATTTTAAAATCTGTTCGGGCTCATTGTCGGGTATGGGTTCATCGGGATGCGAGCCTCCAATAATTTCACACATGTCACCCATAATTGCGGCGAAAAGAGATTCTTTGTTTTTAAAGTAGTGATAAAGTGTACGTTTGGAAATGCTCGCCTCGGCGGTGATGGCCTCCATACTGGTCGCGCCGAACCCCCTTTCTAAAAAAAGTTTACGCGCAGCTGCAACAATCACCTCCCGCTTTGTCGGTGATTTGGGTTCGGATATCTTGATTGGTATAGACATCATTTCCTGCCTCTCGATAACCCTACTGTCATTATAAACGCCACCGTTCACTTTGTGCGGTACTACTCAGCTTAGTATAGATCAATGTTTGTGCTTAGGCATAACGCAATTATAAACATTGGACTTGTTTGAAAAAAGTGGACAGCACCTTATCTTTTTGGGCTGCAACATTTTCATACTTCATTGGGCTGATGTTGCCCAGTGCAGAATGGCGTCTGCGGCTGTTATAGAAGTTATTGATATAATCTCGGATGCATGGGATGGCGAGCCTATGAGTGTACCAAAAGCGGCTTTGTTAACTTGCATTTGTTCCAGACGAAACAAAATCGGGCAACAGGCGTCGGCGGGGCAATGGGAAAAGCACGTCTTCATAAAGATTAACCCGTTCGGACAGAATATCCAACTCGTCCCCCGCATTCGAGCCATGTTCTGCGGCTATTAATTGTTCTGTCCGCTTCAGAGCAGCTTTATGAGCTTCGCTTTCTGATGGGTTTTAAGGTCATTTCAGATATCCTATACGTTGATTTGATCATAGTCTTTATGGGTTCCGATAAAACGAGAATAAACAAACCGGTAGGGATAATTGATATAGACGATCAGCCTGTATTTATTTCCGGCAATGTTAAAAACTACAGGGTTACCGACAAAGGATGCGGAGCGGTAATGGGATTTAATATCCTGAGGGCAGGACCCGTCTGCATTTTTGGCTTCAACGAACCATGCTCTTAAAAACACTTCGGAATTTTTAAAATTGGGCCGATTCCAGAATGTGCTTAAGCTTGGCCTTGGACGTATTCTGATTAACCAATGTAGTAAATTCCCATAATGTGAACAAACATTATATTCCCCAAAAGGGAATTTTGTTTAGGGTGATTTTATTCCAGTAAAAACTACCTACCTCGATGCGTTGATGATGGTTTCATCACCGTTGGCTTTGGTGTACTGATTGTCAATCTGTTGCCGGATTTCCAGAAAACGGGCGAGCTCTTTGCCCGTCAGTTTTTTACCCGACGGCATTTTAACCCGTAACGGATTCGTTTGACGGCCTTTTTTCAGAATTTCATAGTGCAGGTGCGATCCCGTCGATCGTCCGCTTGATCCCGCATAACCGATAACTTGGCCCTGACTAACGCGTGTGCCTTTACGGATTTTCCGAGCGATATTACGCATATGGGCATAGGCCGTGTTGAATTCCTGATTGTGGCGAATGCGCACATAATTTCCAAATCCGCCTTTTTTCCCGGCATAAACAACCACCCCGTCGCCAGCCGCATAAATCGGGGTGCCGCGAGGGGCTGCAAAATCGACGCCTTTATGCATTTTAGTATAACCAAGCACCGGATGTTTGCGTTTGCCAAATCGTGACGACAGCCTTGCGCCGTCAATGGGCGTGCGCATCAATGCTTTTTGCGCGCTGGCACCGGTTTCGTCAAAATATCGGGTTTGATTATTGGTATTTGTATAGCGGTATATATTGCGTTGTTTGCCGCTTAATGTCAGCGCGGCAAAGGCGATATCGCCGCTTTTTTGCAGCACACCTTTGTCATTATAAGTTTGCTGATATAGGACTTGTAATTGATCATTTTTTCGAATGTCACGTTGAAAATCTACATCCCATGAAAATGCCCGGATCAATTCAACAATAACATTGACGGGGATATCAGCTTTTTTAGCTGATAGATACAGGCTGCTGTTGATTTGAGCTTTTGAAGCGACAAGTTTTGTATCAAACTGCTTGGCAACAACGTTTGAATTGAATTTTCCTGATGCATCTTGGTCAACGCGGATTTCCTGTGTGTAATCAGGCGTGATACTGAAGCCTGTGAATTTTTTGGCAGCAGGTGTATCGATGAGCCGGAAACGGACGGTAATCGTTTGACCACGACGCAGTTTACGCGGATCAAATAATTTACCCATCGCGGTGATCGCTTGTTGGGCGACATTTGCTTTAACACCACCGCGTTTTAAAATCTGAGCCAAAGTATCCCCGTTGTTAACGGTTAAATCGACAGCTTTCAGTATTGGCTGTTTCGATACTTCATTATCGATTGTCGTTTCCGGCCTTGAAAGGCTGGCGAGTTTTATATCGTCTTCAACAGATTTAATAACAGATTTTTGCAATGAAACGGGTACAAGCGCGAACGAAGGCTTCGTTTCGGCCGACGTTTTCGACAAAACTGTCGGCGCGGCTTTGATTTCATTATATGTATTCACTGTCATGGCCAAAGAGCCGACGATTAAAAGGGCAATTAACACAACTGAAATATACCCTTTGGAAATCTTTAAAAACATACGCGTCCTTAGTTTAAAAAAGTGGCACCATTATATTGGCAAATTGTAAATGCCAACAGATTTAAAAAAAGCAACCGAGAAGATGTCCGTTGTTACATGCTCTGTCAAGTGACAGATCAGATAAATTCAACAGAATCAACCGTATAGGTGAAATGTTAATAACTGGTTAGCTGAATAATGTTGGTTCGGTAATTTATTAAGACCATCTAAGGCGTGTTTTTGGGGCATAATTAAGGCGAAAGATGTATCCATAACGATAAAAATATAATGGTTAGGTAAAAGATAAAAAAGAAAGAAGTGAGATTCATGGATTAGTTTAAAATCAAGAATGAAAGTTATGAATCAGCAAAAGATTATAGTGATTAAAATCAATAACTTGTAATAAAAGTGAAATAAAATTGAAAAAAAGTGAAAAGGGGGTTTGACAGGACTTTGGTATGTCCTTATAACCCGGCTTCACCGCAGCGAGGCACTGCAAAATGTTTCCGGTGCGGTTTTTGTTTTTTGACATTGTGAATATGGGAAGGGATACGCGGGCGGCGTT
>Ga0316209_1000222_pt1 | contig 115913 bp, 110 predicted proteins | sample 6monopyrite_MG_FD_204945 | JGI IMG/M metagenome (GOLD analysis project Ga0316209, IMG submission 204945) | Microbial mat bacterial communities from mineral coupon in-situ incubated in ocean water Damariscotta River, Maine, United States -... | ecosystem: Environmental > Aquatic > Marine >... | reverse complement strand
GGTGCTGTTTCTAAAAATCCTTATTTATCCTTTCAGTTCGCAGGCGCTAAAAAAGGCGATGCGGTGGAATTAACCTGGAAAGATAATAAAGGCGGTTCTGAAACTGCGGCAACTAAAGTTCGTTAATAACAATTAAAACAGTCAATCCTTAATCATTGAGAATGACAGGAGCTATTAAAATGAAAAAAATGATCATAGCAGCAACGGCTTTAGTCATCGGCTTAGCACCGATGATGGCTGGCGCTTCTCCATCAGAGGATCTTAAGAAGTTTCGTGCTTACTTCTTAAAAATGAATCCTGGAGTCAAAATGCAAGACTATGCAAACGGTATCTACGCGCTAGATGAAAACCGTCGTGCAGAATGGGAAAATATTGAAGAATTCCCTCCATATGAAGATGGTGTCGATGCCGGCGCTGCACTCTTCAAAAAATATAAAGTTGCTAAATGCTTTAAAAAAGGTGGAAAAGGCATTCGTCAAAACTACCCCTACTTTGATGCAAAAGCAGGTAAAGTTCGTACTTTAGAAGGCGACTTAATGGCTTGTATCAAAAAGAACGGCTTTAACCCTAAGAAAGAAAAGTTAAAGTTTGGTAAAGGTAAGTTCGCAGGTATTGCAGCTTATATGACAAGCACTTCAAAAGGCAAAAAGTTCAATGTAAAAATTGACTCAAGCAAAAAATCAATGGCAATTTATAACCAGGGCAAGCAGCACTTCTATGCTAAACGTGGTCAATTAAACTTTTCTTGTGCTGATTGCCACGTTTATAACCATGGCATGATGGCGCGTGGTAACTTACTTAGCCCTGCGCTAGGTCATGTTTCTCACTTCCCAGTATGGCGTCGTAAATGGGCTAAGAAAACCGCAGGTAAAAAAGGTAAAACCGGTCCTTTCGATGGTTTTGGTACAATCCAGCGTCGCTATGGTGGTTGTAACAAGCAGGTCCGTGCTAAACCTTTAAAAGCTAAAGGTAAACAGCATCCAGAGTACGTTGCTCTTGAGTATTTCCACACTTACATGAGTAACGGTATCAAAGTTAATGGTCCAGCTGTTCGTCAGTAAGCTTCATTAAATTTGATTGAGAAAGCCCAGCATACGCTGGGCTTTTTTTATGTCTCCTTTCTGGCCATAAACAGGTTATTCAATAAAGAATATTAACCCCACAACTCATATTGATATTGTTTTATAAAGTCATTGCATGTAAAGTGTGATGTATCGCCCAATTTTATTTAATGTTTGTTGTACTATAAAGCAAATAAATAATAACAAAAATAATATGGATATATGTATGGGTTTTACAAAAGTGAATAAGGTCATTCTAGCCTGCTCTTTTTTCACATTATTTAGTCCTATAACTTCTATAGCATCCGATAATAATGTTCTTAAAGTCGGGGTACGCGCTATCTTCGGTATTACTGAAACTGAAAAACAATGGTCAAAAACTATTGATGTTTTAAACAGCCAAATAAAAACACATCGATTTAAATTAGAGCCTATCCTAGGATTTCAGGAGATGAGAGTTGCGGTAGAGAATAAAAAAATTGATTTTATTTTAACAAACCCACTCGCCTATACCGAACTAAGTAAACAGTCAGGTATTACCCGGCTTTTAACCTTAAATAAAAAACAACCCAATGGAATTGCTTCAACCGAATTTTCTTCCGCTATTTTTACCCGTTCTGACAGAGATGATATTAATTATTTAAAAGACGCGAAGAACAAAAGTATTATCGGTGTACACCAGGAAGCTTTTGGAGGCTGGCGCATGGCATTACGTGAGTTCATCCATAACGACATTGATATCCACAAATATGCCAGCAAAGTTATATACACATCTGATAATACACATAATTCGGTTATCAACGCCGTTCTAAATGGAAACGCTGATATTGGCGTGGTTCGTACAGGTATTATTGAACTGTTAGCCGCACAAGGAAAAATAAAATTAACGGATATCAAAGTATTGAACCTACAAAAAGATAGCCTGCCGGCGTTACATAGCACCCAACTTTATCCGGAATGGCCTTTTGCTGTCATGCCCCATATCTCAAGTGAGATATCAGGTAAAGTATTCCATAGTTTGTTAAGTATTAAACCGACATCAGCTGCCGCAATATCCGGAAAATACTTTAATTGGACGGCTCCATTAGATTATAGTGAAGTCTACAGTCTGGTAGATGAGCTCAGTCATCAGGATATTACTTTTGTAAAAATATGGAATAAACACTGGATTATAATGATGTTAATCCTCGCATTTGCAAGTTTAATTATTTTTTATACAATATATTTATTTTCAATTAATAAAAAATTAACCCTATCTCAAAAAGAATTAAATCAACACCGCCATCATTTGAAAGAAATTGTAGATAAAAAAACAGCAGAACTTTATATCGAAAAAGCAGCTGCAGAAAAAGCAAATAAAGCAAAATCTGAATTTTTATCGAGTATGAGCCATGAACTACGAACGCCATTGAGCGCCATTCTCGGATTTAGTCAATTAATAAAACTGCAAGAACCAAAAAATAAAAGAATATCTCTAAATGTCGATGAAATTATGTCTGCAGGTGATTACTTATTATCTCTCATCAATGAAATTTTGGATTTAGCAAAAATAGAATCTGGAACTATTGATTTCGAATTAGAAAAAGTATCTTGTAATGATGTTTTACAGACCAGTTTGAATATAGTTGCTCCCCTAATGGAGAGCAATAATATTAGTTTTAATATAACCAGCCCCGACGAATGTTTTGTTACTGCTGACTACAAAAGGTTGCAACAAACATTTATAAATTTGCTAAGCAATGCAATTAAATACAATAAACAAAACGGTCATATCGACATTGATATTGAGCTAGAACAACAAAATCAACAATGTAAACTTCGCTTTAAAGACTATGGTGTTGGTATCAAACCTGAGTTTTATGACAAGGTATTCCTACCCTTTGCTCGCGACAAGGAAAAATCTGAGTTAATTGAGGGAACAGGCGTTGGCCTGGTCATAACAAAAAATATAATTGAACACATGCAGGGGGAAATTGGCTTCAATAGTGAGTACGGTAAAGGCTCTGAATTTTGGGTCACCTTACCTACAGCAATGCCCTAAAAAAACACACCTATCGCTCAAAATAATGATGTAAATCTGGCAAAGTCTTTTTTAATATCCTAATGCCATATATTTTTTATAAGTTCAAATAACAAAGCCACTTCCACACTGGTTTTTACTTTACAGCCAAATACCATGAACCATAAATATCTTCATCAACTTAGAATAAAGCTAAAGTGTGCGGGTAAGTTGTGCACAGACTGTTGATAGAGGAATACGCAGACCAAAGCGGGTCACCTCACCCTCTATCTCCTTGATTAACCAGTACTATCTACTATTCAGGTCATAGCTATATCTATCTAAACTTTGCAACGCAGTATATAATAAGGTGCTAATTTCCGCTTGATTCTCGTTTATTGTGCAGCATCAACTCTGCGGACAGCAATTTTAAATTCTATTTGTTATATCGGAGAATTCTCTTGTTTAAAGCGCTTGAAAAACTGAATCTAAAAAAAATAATTGCAGCCATTATTTTTACCCTGCTTGGCTTATATCTCAGTAATATTGTACCTTCAATTGAAATCGCATGGGTAACCGCTATTTTATTACTCACAATTTTTCTCTTTGCGTTTGAAATTGTAGAAGTTGATGTGGCCGCGGTTACGGTTATGGTCGTGCTTGGTCTAACCGGTTTGCTTTTCTCTCAAATGGGATTATCTGCTCCATTAGTAGAGCCGAAGAACTTGTTTAATGGTTTTGCCGGTAATGCCGTTATGTCAATTGTTGCCGTCATGATCATCGGCTCAGGTTTAGACAAAACAGGCTTAATGACAAAAGTTGCCAGCTTTATTCTTAAAGTAGGTGGTAATACAGAACAACGCGTTATTCCAATCGTCTCCGGTACAGTCGGTATCATTTCAAGTTTTATGCAAAACGTGGGTGCAGCAGCACTCTTTTTACCTGTTGTGAGCCGTATTTCTGCACGTACCGGTCTGCCAATGTCACGCTTGTTAATGCCAATGGGCTTCACCGCAATTTTAGGTGGTACAGTGACTATGGTAGGTTCCAGCCCTCTTATCTTATTGAACGATTTAATTTTAACCTCAAACTCTGCTCTCCCTAAAGATGTCACACCGATGGAAACTTTTAGTATTTTTTCAGTAACGCCTATCGGCCTTGCTCTCATTGCAACAGGTATTCTTTATTTTGTTATTGCCGGGCGGTTTGTTTTGCCAAAAAACAATAGTGAATCAAACACTCCTTCAAGTGCAATGGATTACTTCAAGGAACTTTATAATCTGGATTATGATTTAAATGAAATTATTGTACCGAGTGAAAGTGAACTTGTCGGTCATATCTTTGAAGATGTCGAACATAAATATAAAATTCGTATTATTGCCTTGCGTCGAGGTACTGATGATTTACGCATCGGTGCCGGCGGTGTTGCACGTGATACCGCAATTGAACCCGAAACGGTATTAGGTGTTATTGGCTCACCATATGCAATACAAGGCTTTGTTGACACTTTCGGTTTGAAAACGCGAAAACAATTAGTGAGCTTTACAGAAGCATTATCTTCTGCAAAAGCAGGTGTTGCTGAACTTGTTATCCCGCCGAGCTCATCTCTCGTTGGAAAAAGCGCTCGCGATGTCTGGATGCGTAAAACGTATGGTTTGTCTTTACTGGCCATACTACGTAATGGAGAAACGATTCGTGAAGGTGATGGTGTCAGGGACATAGCATTACAGGCAGGTGATACTCTCGTTTCCCATGTGACGTGGGATGCACTGGACCGTCTTGCTAAAGATAAGAAAAATTTTGTTGTTGTTACAACTGAATATCCGCATGAAGAAGTACGCCCGGAAAAATTAGGCTTCGCTTTGCTCTTTTTTGCCATCGCATTAAGCCTTGTTCTTTTTTCTGACCTGCGCTTATCTATTTCATTACTCGTTGGAGCAATGGGGATGGTACTAAGTGGTGTACTTAGCATGGATGAAGCCTATCAAGCGGTCAGTTGGAAAACCGTTTTCTTACTCGCCAGTTTAATACCGCTGGGTTTTGCCGTTGAAAGCTCGGGAACAGCGGCGTGGATTGCGGACGCCACATTAAAACTGATGGGAGATGTGCCAACATGGGTTTTACAATCTGTTATCGCAATTTTGGCGACCTTCTTTACTCTTGTTATGTCTAACGTTGGCGCGACAGTACTGTTAGTCCCGCTTGCCGTAAACATTGCAATCGGTGCTGGTGCTGATCCTGCGGTATTTGCTTTGACTGTTGCTATTGCAACATCAAACTCTTTCCTGATTCCAACTCACCAGGTGAACGCATTGATTATGGGACCAGGTGGTTACCGTGTGCCTGATTTCTTAAAAGCCGGTGGCATCATGACTATTTTATTTTTAGTTGTATCACTCACTATGTTAAATATTGTTTTTTAAATAATATATAACGTAAAACATTCTGCGGGGCTTTTTACATAGCCCCGCTTTGATTTATAAAAGTATATTTTTCCGATACTCAAGGAATAACACTGTGAATAAAGTTATAAGCATTTTCGTATTTCTTTTTTTACCCGGCTTAGCATTTGCGACATCTGCTACTGAAACGCTTAACTTAACCAACCATGCAGTTGGTTATGCTGCGCTTGCCATTTTTGCTATTGCCTATCTTTTAGTAATGTCCGAAGAGTTTACCCATTTACGTAAATCAAAACCGGTCATTCTTGCCGCGGGTATTATCTGGGCTTTGATTGGTTATGTTTATGTAAGCAATGGCATGACACATGAAGCAGAAGCTGCGGTGCGCCATAACTTACTTGAGTACGCAGAACTAATGTTATTCTTGTTAGTCGCAATGACGTATATCAATGCAATGGCAGAACGCCGGGTATTTGATGCCTTACGTGCATGGTTAATCAATAAAGGATTTGGCTTCCGTCAGTTATTCTGGATTACCGGTGTGCTTGCTTTCTTTATCTCTCCCGTTGCGGACAACCTCACCACCGCATTACTGATGGCAGCGGTAGTCATGGCAGTGGGTGGTGAGAATCAGCGATTTGTTGTCATCGCGCTGATTAATATTGTTGTTGCGTCAAATGCCGGTGGCGCATTTAGTCCATTTGGTGACATTACAACATTAATGGTCTGGCAAAAAGGCATTGTTGATTTCTGGGGCTTCTTTGCCTTATTTATTCCTGCGGCAGTTAATTTTGTTATACCCGCTGTCATTATGCATTTTGCGATACCCAATGAAAAACCCACAGCAAACAGTGAAGACGTACCGATGAAGCGCGGTGCGTTAATCATTGTTGCTCTATTCTTATTAACAATAATGACCGCCGTTAGCTTCCATAACTTCTTACAGTTACCGCCTGTGCTTGGTATGTTGACCGGTTTATCCTATTTACAATTCTTTGGTTTCTACCTGAAGAGAACACATAATTTTCATAAATCTCCTTACGATGAAGAGAGAGCAAAAGAAAATATGGGGGATATTGTACCCTTTGACATTTTCAATAAAGTCGCCCAGGCTGAGTGGGATACACTTTTATTCTTCTACGGTGTTGTTGTTGCCGTAGGCGGTTTAGGTTTTATCGGTTACCTCGCACTCGCTTCAGATGTTATGTATAACTCATGGGGACCCACCTCAGCGAATATTGCCATCGGTGTACTGTCTGCTATTGTCGATAATATTCCCGTTATGTTTGCCGTACTCACGATGAATCCTGAAATGGCTCAGGGTCAATGGTTACTCGTAACCTTAACCGCAGGTGTCGGTGGCAGTTTATTATCTGTGGGCTCCGCTGCGGGTGTGGCTTTAATGGGACAGGCTCGTGGAATTTATACTTTCTTTGCTCACCTGAAATGGTCATGGGCGATAGGTCTGGGATATGCTGCAAGTATCTGGGTTCATATGTGGATCAATGCTGATTTATTTTAAGTATAAATTCATGGCGTAATAAAAAAAGGAAAGCAAGCTTCCTTTTTTTGATCTCGTGTTTAATTAAATAAGTTATCCGCTATCATGTAATTAATGACGACTTATCAAATACTGCCTGAGTCGGCCAATAACTAAATCAGCGTGAAGATAGCGGTGTCCGCTTTCGTTAAATAAGAATATATACTCCGGATAATTATCTTAAAGATTAATTAACAATACCTCATCTTAAGTAAATATTGAGATATTGCTTAACTGCTAAATTTCACCATCCGTGTAACCTGTATATCCGATAAAAATATCACACCGGTATGTTCACTATAAAACGGCGCCAACCCCTCAAGTATCGGCTCAACCAACTCTTCTGGTATCGCGACGATAATCATAATTAAAACATCTTCTTCGTTGAACATCAGGTGCCCTTCATGAAAACCATGACGTCCCTTACCAGATAGATTATTAATAATGGTGTAACCAGTAACACCCGCGTTATCGAGCAAATCAGTTGCAAAAGCCTGGTGCTCTCCACTAAGAATGATTTCGAGTTTTTTCACTGAACTAAAATTAAAATTTTTCATTATGTATTGGACTCCTTCACTAAGGATAATTTGTTTACATCAGAAAGGGGCTGCGCATCCCACTCACCACTATTATAGGTATATACCATCTGTTTCTCTGGATCGATTACAAGTAATCGAATCCAGTCATTTATAACTAAGGTCTTAACGGTAAAGACACTTTCCACTGCACGTTTTGCATGTTCCAGTGGTGCTTCAATCACCGCTATCAATCGCAAGGGCTCATGAAATGGCAAACCTTTATCAAGCACAGTTTGTGATGGTAAACCGGTACGTAAATCACTAAGGCCACCGGTCATAACACCAAAGCGCCCCGCAACATTATGGTAAACCTTACTACTACTACCAAACCTTTCATTATCAACCGTTGAAAAATAATGCTCCATATTGATCCATTGTGCTACCACCAAAGGACCGGTAATAATATTTTCCAATAAGCGTTGATTAGGATCTAAACGATAGTCATATGAATGCATAAATGCTCGACCATCCAATGACATGTCTTTACTGAGATCGCGACGCCCAATAATGATATACGCATTACGCGACAATCCCCATTCTGGTCGAACCTGTGACCAGTCCATGGCATTGCGTTCAATCTCTTTAAAAGCTGCCGTGGGTTCGCGCTCATGTGGTTTGATTTGTAAACTGGGCAAACGTTCCTGAGCGCACAGGTGCGAGGCCGCTAATAGACCGGTACGTAATCGATCAATATAAAAAATATGCGTAGAAGGAACATGATCAAGATCATACAGTACTAATTCGTCTGTCGTGGTATTGTGATGAGCACCCACAAACCAGGCATCATCCGCAATATCAATACCTTGAGAACGTAGCTTGCGGCGCACTTCTTTTTTGTTCGCCATTTGCGCAAGTACTCGAGCACTGACCTGACCATGGTTACCGCCACATGCGCCACAATCCAATGCCGATTCATATGGGTTGTTTTCCGAGGTACTACCATGCCCAAACAATAAAACAAAACGTGAGAAGTCTTTAACTAAACCTATCGAGCGTAATGCCTGACTCACAAAACCAACCTGCTCATCCAGACTGAAACCAATCCTGCCGAGTCTTTCCATTTGTAGTTGAGTATAAGCAGCATCAATGTGATAGGTTTCACGCAAACGTAATATGAATTCCTGCTCCTGTTGCTTACTTAGATTCAGTGTGCTGCTTAATGTCGAGGCACCAAAACTTCTACCCAGTGCAACTTCACGTAACTCACGAATCATGTCATCACTGATTTGCTCAGCTTCCAGTGCAAAATCCTGTTCAACGGCCATAATAATAACTGCCCGTTGTACTGTTCTTAAAATCGAGTCGGCCTGTTCGCGGCTTAGCTTATCAATTAAAAAATGCGTAGCACGTTTCTTTTTATGCAGATGTTTACGCCAGTGATTGTAAGCTTGCGGCATTAGCGTCTTGCCGATCATATCAAAGCCAAACAATAAGCCGATGGCTTCTACTGTAACAAAGGGGCCGAATACCGATTCTTTTAGTTCATGCATGGCCTTTTCAAGCGCAGTCACCGCATGCACATCTTTAGCATCGGCCACAGTCATTTCCAGCACCAGATTTTTCGGTGTGAGAAGTACAGGACAAAGATGCATTTCACTGCCTTTTCCCAGCTCCATAAAACTCATGGGTACCCCAAAGAAACCGGCTATTCCATAGGTCTGATAGTCACCGACACTTTCAAGCTGACGACGAATACGTTCAGAGCGGGTATCAATACAAAACATCGCTTGTACAAAGGGGCGTTTGTCACGTGACTCTGCCGGGGCAAGATTCACACCAACCAGTAGTTTGTTGATGGCCTGTGCTTCCATCCCACGCAACCAAAACATGCCTTCACAAAGCTCAAACATGCGCAAGCTGTCCCACAAATAATTAAAATCATCTGCCGATAACGCCTGTAATGCATCTAGCTGGTTGACCTGCTTTGCTAACGTACTTAGTCGATCTGCTTGAGTATTGGCTTCATGTTGTCGTTTGAAATCAATATATTGATAAAAAACTTTTTCGATTTGTGATGCTTTACCGCGCGCCAGCGCCTGTTCAACTTGCTTTGCCATAGCCGGTAAAATGGTTTTGCCAAATAGCTCATAGCGCAAATAGGTTTCCATCGTACTCTTTACGATAGCGTCTTCAATCGCCGGTGCTGATGTGGCAAGTTCATTATGACCATGCTCACTTTGGCGTTCACTCAATAAGGCAAGAGCAAAGGTTAAACGTATTGCAACCAGTTCAATAAGATCAGCCGGATGCGTTTTACTCCAGTAATAATTTTTAGCATTCCAACGCCAGCGAATAAAACCACTCCAACCATGCAGCTGTGCCAGCTCGCGCGTAAAGTAATGAACCCAACGTTCTTTTGGAATACCTAATGTATTCATTACATGAGCGATCACGCCTTCAGGAGTATCATCTACCGCTAAAATATCCTTGATATCCATGCCGCGTAAATAAAGTCGGATATTACGATTGGCAATTTCACGCCAGGCACTGAAGAATCCACGTTTACGCCCGGGCATTGACCAGACCGATTGACCCTCATCAAAAAAGTCCAGACAACTTTTGATAACAAGCTCATCAAGTTCATTACCAATTTCAGTACCATATAAAGCATCAAGCGTGTCATAAACAGGCCGGTCACCCAATAGCTCATGCCGTAAGTGAGGTATTAATTTATCTGGCGTGAAGGTATTATCCGTTGGCAATTTCTGCTCATTTACGACAGCTTGAACATTTTCAATACTGGCAATGTCATGTTTAAAAATAACTTTTTGATCCGTTTCGGTCAACAACGCCAGCAACCATTGCTGTAGATCAATACCGGGGATAGCATCACGCTTAGCAACATAATCGGCAATCTGTGAAGTTAAGTTATGCTTATCAACCTTGCCCTGTTGCAGATACATTTGATAAATCGGTCGACGTAAAAATACCCGACCATGCAATAATCGTTTACCTTCCTGCACCGCCTGCTCAAAAGGTAAATCTTCCATACCATGTAATGGGTTGTGATGGATAAAGGTACGCATCGGCCAGAAAAATGGAATCTGTTCACTGGCCACATAAATCATGGAACGGATACTGAGTCTTTGTCCTTTTGATAAACTCATAAAATAGCCCCAGCTAGATAAATACCGCCAAGCATTAATACAATCAACACAATGCTATAAAAACTAATCGAGCTCATATCCATATCGGCAATCTTATTATTGCTCGCTCGTCCAACAATCAAGCCTTGAATTAAGCGCGCGCCCGCCCAGCTCCAGAATAGCCAGATAAGCAATAGAACCAACGCCGCAGCAGGTGTGCTTGAAATCATTTCAACAACCATATCAAGCATAAAAAAGAAGGTTGGGAATAATGGTGTTGCAATTGCGGCAACCACCACCGTAACGAACACCCCGGCATAACGGGGAATCGTTCGTGCCAGACCACCATATAAACCGGTATAGGCCGCACCAAAGCGTTGTTCCAACCCAGCGGCAAGTAACACCAGTAATACCAACGGCACACTCATGCCAATTGCAAACTCATATAACAACGCTGCACTACTGCCTTGCATTATCGGCAACCATAATAAACTCCAGATTGAGGTTGCTAGAAATCCGGTCCACTGATTAACTTCGCGCAAGCTTAACATGCGTATGGCATACAGCAGTGAAGTCGATAGCGCCAGAGGCAACAACCAGTCAGGTATAACGAACTCACTATTAAGCGCAATCAATAGTCCAATTAAAGGCCAGAGAATAAATAATATTACTCGCAAGCCTTTAGGTTTAATGTTTTCGACAACAGCATTAAACAGCATGCTCATTGGAAACAAGGGTAAGAAAATAGCAATAAGGAGAATGTTGAGAAAATCAGTCATGTTATAACCACCTCAACCAAACATTCAAGCGACTAGACACCGTCAAGAGTGAACGGCTTAAACGGGTATAGATATCATTGATATAAAACTCCCGCGATATAAGCGCGTAAAAGTTTAGCCATAGTCGTTTACTTTTTTGTGCTCGCCGATGGTCATTTTGCTCACTAAAATAAGTTATCCCCCAACCCGCAACAATGACTAAAGTCACGATGACAACCAGCACATCAAAACTCAAGGAGTTAATATTGGCAGCAGAATAAAGTTGTGCGCGGAATGCCGCATCAGGGTATAAAAACTGATCAAAACCATGACTAATAAAGACATAACCAAGCACAACGATCAGCAGAGATAAAATACTCAGTCCCATAAGCCGCCAGACATTCTGCGAACGCATCTTGTAAGTGGCAAAGATCAATTGCGCACCTGTTACCCAACCAAAGAACAACAACACGATGGCACCTTGTTTCTGGAAATAATCCTCAGAAACAAGCAAGTGAGCAAAAATCAAAATCACTAGCGGCACGACCAGCGTCACGACAGCCATCAATAACCATGGATAACGTGCCTTATTAGGTCGTTTCTCCACCGCAAAAGTATACAGCTCATCTTTTGGAATACCGTCATTCTCGCGAGCCTGATTAATAACACTGCCAGCTGATAAGAACATAGTGCCTTTGAAAACACCGTGAGCAAACATGTGATAAATCGCTAACGAGAAGGCACCAATGCCACATTCCATGATCATGAAACCCATTTGTCCCATGGTCGAATAGCCTAATGCCTTCTTGATGTCATTCTGAGTTAACATCAATAACGAACCAAATATCGCGGTGATCAAACCGACAATAAAAATCACGTGTAATACTTCACTACTATGGACAAATAATGGAGCAAAGCGATTAATTAAAAAGCCACCCGCATTAACGATGCCGGCATGCATCAGAGCCGATACAGGAGTTGGTCCATCCATAGTGTAAGGTAGCCAGGTATGTAATAGGAATTGTGCTGAGCGAGCAAACGCGGCAAGCCCAATTAATCCTGCCACCACATCTGTTAAAGGTAATCCCAGCACCTGATGTGCATCTGGGTTTGCCATCACCTCGTTAAAGATAACCGTTAAAGACCATGTATCATAAGCATTGAACAATAAAGCGGCTGCAAGAATCAGCGGTAAGTCACCAAGCCGGTATGTGATCAGGGTCCAAAAGGCAAAACGGTAAGCGGTTTGACTGCGTGTATCTTGACCTAGCAAGAAATACAAAATCACACCGACAAGATACCAGGAGATAACTAAAGTAATCAGGTCACCGGCGATAACCATAAATAGCAAGGCCGCCGTCATCATATCGAGCAATACGAAAAATTGACCGTAGCCGGCTTCTTCAGCCATATAGCGTACTGAGTACAAATGCACGATCAAACTGATGCCAAGGATAATGGTGGCAAGCAAGGTACTTAATGGATCAAACAACAGTTCAGCAGCGGAGCTACCCAGAGGTATTGCCAGGGTTTCACTACCCGAGACCGCTAATGCTAGTAACAAGCAGGATAATAAAAAACTAAGCGTAGTCATCGCCACACTTAAGCGCGCGATAGCACGGCCAAAGCGTCCAGCAAATAACTGAATAAATAAAGCGGATATAAGTGGCAGAACGGCCACTGCAATGATGAGTCGCTCCATATTCTTATCTCAAACCTTTTTTAGTTTTAATCGAAATACTTGCCTATATAACAAGCTTTCATTTGTTTTTATAATGTACTCTATTAGTCAGGATTATCAGTTTTTCTTATATGAATTACACATTAATTTCTCTATAGCAGCCATAACTCAGGTTGATAGAAGAATTCTTACTCACTGTTTTTAGCTATTTTTTATTCTTAGTACCACGTTGTTTTTTCAATGCCGGCCAAACCATTTCCATGCGCTCATTAATCTTAGATTCATACTCAATCGCAAAATCGAGAAAGGTTCTTGCCACTAGTGATAATTCTTTATTTTTAGGATAAACCATGTACCAGTGCCGCATAATTGGAAAGCCTTCTACATCTAAAATGGCCACTGGCCCATCAATCCCTTCCAGTAAAATGGTATGTAAAGACATCACCGACAGCCCCAGCCCTCCAACAATGGCGTGTTTAATTGCCTCATTACTGCCCAGCTCCATTCTTACCTTCGGGCGTAATCCTTTAGCATCAAATTCACGAAATGTGGCATCACGCATGCCGGAACCCGGTTCGCGCACAATAAAAGGCTCCTCGGCAATTTCCTCGAGGCTGATATTTTTTTTATTCACTAATGGGTGATCACGCGGCGCAAGCATGACCAAAGGATTGTTTGCGAAAGAATAGGACTTTACTTCCAACTCCCCTTTCGGCACCTGCCCCATAATATACAAATCATCTACATTATTATGCATACGCTCAATAATACTGTCACGGTTAGTTACTTTAAGCGTTAGATCAATACCCGGATAGATCTTGCTAAAATCACCCAACATTTCCGGCGCCATATATTTCGCCGTCGTAATAACCGCTAAACGCAAGCGACCGCGCTTTAAGCCTTTCATATCGGCCACTTTCATTTCAAAGTTCGATAATGATTCAAACATACGACGACAAGCTTCATACAGCTCGTTACCGGCTTCAGACGGTTCAACGCGACGCCCAACATGCTCAAATAAAGGTAAACCAACCGCCTCGGACAATTTTTTAATTTGCATTGAAACCGTCGGCTGGGTAAGGAACAGCTCTTCAGCAGCGCGGGTAAAACTACCCAGGCGATAGATCGCTTCAAACACCTGAAACTGGCGAAAGGTCGAGTAACGAATAAGGTGATCAGGCATTGCTGCCGGTGGAGTATAAGTTTTGTCTCTAGATTTTGACATAAGTCCCGCCTGTCTTGTCTATTATTTCAAGCTTCAGAGGAATATATTTACAGCACAGCACAAAGCAGTGGTTTATCTGCAAGTTTAAATACTTTCAACTGAAGCGACTATTTGCTTATGTTATGTAACCGAAACAAAGATGCCCGCAAAGACATCTATTAAAGCAAATACTTCAATTTATTAACATAGATTATTAACTATGTTAATTCATACAATAAGAAAACTCAAACCGATGGGATAAATAATAACAATAATGCAGATCTGTATTTAAAGTATATTAAATACAGATGTAGAGGTAAGGGGGATGGGGAATCGTCAATTGCTACCCTATTTCAGATAGCATTGAATTTGCCTTCTTAATCTGGCCAAACCCGGCGCGTAGCCATGTAAGCAGCCGCGGATGAGTTTTGAGTCTCTTTTTCTGCTTGTTTTGCAGTAGTCTTCTTTTCTGTAATGATAGGCTTCTGATCCTGAGCTGCTTTAACTTGCTCTGAAACAACAGGATCGACTTTCTTACCAGGATCCGATTTAGTCATGCGCATCGTTTCCATTAATTTGTTCTTTGTTTTTTCTTTATTGCTCATATATTAATAACCTCGTAGATGAGTTCATCGATTTCATTTGCAGCTTCTGCACCTCGACGACCTACTTCAAAAACATTCTTGCCTTCCAATACACTATTTCTAAAAATTGCCCGTCTACGCAAGGCTGTTTTTGCCACCGGCAGGCCAATTTCAGCAACCGCATCACGAACCAGACGAGATAATGTGGTACGTGATTCTAGCTGATTAATAACCAGCATCGCCTGTAGTTTTGTATTGGATAATTGAGCTTGTTCAACCGCCTTTTCCGTATGCACTGTCGCCCATAAATCAACCGGCGAAGGCTGCACTGGAATCAAGGCCAAATCGCAAACCTCTAAAACACTAATAGTTTGTGGTGCATGCACAGATGGAGGGCAGTCGACAACGACATAATTGTATTGTTGAGAGAGTTGGGTCAGTTGAGTAGTCAGTTCATCGGTCGCTTCAAGCACAGTAATCGCCTGATCGCCGTCAGAGAAGGCATTCCACTGTAAAGCAGAGCCCTGAGGATCTGCATCGACAAGAACAGTACTTGTCTGTTTGGCTAGACCTGCAGCAAGATTAACAGATAATGTCGTCTTACCAGCCCCACCCTTGTTACCGACAACCGCTATGATAGTCATGAGTTATACTCTATTTGTTTTTATTCTCACTAAAAAGCACATCTAATTGTACAGCAAATTGACGTTGTTGGTCTGTGACAGACTCTTCGTCTTCTGGCGCATGAATAGTTACATTAACATAATCACGACCAAATCCCATATCGGGATAATATTCTTCTTTTTCTGATAGTTCGGCAGCTTGATCGAGGAAATCCCTTAAATCTTCATAATCCTCAAACTGGTATTGATTTTCCAAGCGATTCGGGCGTTTTCGCTCTTTCCACTCGTTTTTCATACTATCCTCACATTAATTAAAATGTAACACGTGAAGATTATTAAGTCTTGGGTGTTTCAAGTATTTTTATCCATTGAACGAGATCAGCATCATGCGCCTGCTCTTCTTTGAGTAAATCTTCAAAGAATTTGCGGTTATCATGATCGGCATTTTGCGCACAGTGACGCGTTGCCTGACTATAAAGCTCAACTAAATCTCTTTCTAGCACGGCATCTTCGTAAAGTAATTCACGTAGATTATTGCCTAGTTTCACCGGACGCAGCATAGAAGCATTAGGTGCCACCCCAAGAGCGAGCATGCGAGAGATAACTCTCTCAACATGCCCCATCTCTTCGAGTGATTCCTGCTGTAACTTACTTGCATCTTCGGCAAGGCCCCAGGCGGACACCAGTTTTGCTTGAGTCGCGTACTGTTGTACTGCGGTCATTTCCAAACTCAGTGCTCTGCCTAAAAAACCTAGAACCTTTTGATCTGCCGTTGCGTATAGCATCACGATTTCTTATAAACGTGAAAGGTCTTAAGAAGCCTTAGCTACTTTAGCGCCTTTGCTTTTAGCAATAATAGGTTCAACTTCAGTGTGCGGACGAGCAATAATGTGTGCAGCAACTAAGCCATCACCTACACGTTCACACGCATCAGCACCAGCACGTACTGCAGCGTTAACTGCACCAGTTTCACCACGAACCAAAACAGTAACGTAACCACCACCAACGAACTCACGTCCGATAAGAGTTACTTCTGCTGCTTTAGTCATAGCATCTGCTGCTTCAATTGCAGGTACTAAGCCACGTGTTTCGATCATGCCTAATGCAATACCGTAGGTATTATCAGCCATAGTTATTCTCCTAAGAATAAATAAAATTAATTAGTTGCTTTCAACACAACTGGTTAAGCAGTTTTACTTTGGTAAAACTGGCTCAACTTCAGAATGCGGGCGAGCAATGATGTGTGCAGCAACTAAGCCGTCACCAACACGTTCACAAGCATCAGCACCAGCACGAACGGCTGCGTTAACCGCACCTGTTTCGCCACGTACTAAAACTGTTACGTAACCACCACCAACGAACTCACGTCCGATAAGAGTTACTTCTGCTGCTTTAGTCATTGCATCTGCTGCTTCGATTGCTGGTACTAGACCACGTGTTTCGATCATACCTAGAGCTATACCATAATTATCATTGGCCATGTTTGCTCTCCTATATAAGTTACAGTTAATAAAATATTGTTACAGTTCAACCTTACTTAGGTAAAACTGGTTCAACTTCTTTATGTGGGCGTGCAATGATGTGTGCAGCAACTAAGCCGTCACCAACACGTTCACAAGCATCAGCACCAGCACGAACGGCTGCGTTAACCGCACCTGTTTCGCCACGTACTAAAACTGTTACATAACCGCCACCAACAAATTCACGACCGATTAAACGAACTTCTGCCGCTTTAGTCATTGCATCTGCTGCTTCGATTGCTGGTACTAAGCCACGAGTTTCGATCATGCCTAAAGCAATACCATAGTTATCATTAGCCATTTGTATTTCTCCTGATATCTCAGTTTAATTAATAATAAAGTTAGTTATTTTTTAACCGGCACTTTCGTCCCAGTTATCAATAATTCCTGCAATTGTTAAGTCAGTTAGTACGCCAAAATCTCCTGTAGCATGACGTGCTGCTGAACCACTTGCCGTAAATACCCAGTTACCTTCTCTTACACCAACAGGATCAGTCGCGACAACTTTCGCTCCCTTTTTGTTGAGCAAGATTCGAAACTGACTGTGTTTCAAACCGGGCACCCGACTTGTACAAACCAGTGTCTTACCTGCCTGGTAGATATCCATTTAGTTAACTCTCATCCCAATGGTCGATAATTCCGACTATGGTGAGATCACTTGGATACTCTTTACTACCTGCAGCTTCACGCGCGGCCGAACTACCTACACAGATGACCCAATCGTCTGGTTTAGCACCCACTGCATCAACTGCTACGAGGAGAGATTTACCATCAAGCACAACTTGTAAATGTTTGTGCTCCATCCCCGGTATGCGGTTGGTTGATACTAAAGGTTTAACTACCTTACAGATTTTCACCTGGTTATCTCCGCGCTATCTATATCGCCGCTTTTAACGACGAACCTAAAATTTCAATTTGTCCGTTAGCGTTACAATCACGAATCACTAACAATGTATGCAGCAAACCTTTTTCAGCTAAGTCGCTATAGCGAGCCGCTGCTGCATCAGATACACGTTGGCAATGTTCGATTGCGCGCTCACGTGACCCTGGTACCTGGCCGTGATAATCAAAACGAATCACCACCGGTACCGGTAAACCATGTGCAACATTTAACTTGCTGAAGATTTTTATGCCTACATCGAAATCCGCTGTAGATTCTTCAACTGTGTTCAAATACGCAAAATACGTTAAGTTGCGTAGCTGCACTTCTTCAAAGCCAATACCTGCACCAATAAAACGTTCAGCATGACCGATATCTTCGTAATGACTACCGTAGTACTTCATTACATATTCAATCTGCGACAAGTTGTTGATGATAAGTTTGCTGATTAATTTCAACATACCTTCGCCAACCGTAGCTTGCGCTTCGCGAATCATCTGCTCTACACGTTGCGTTGCATCCGTCGCAGAGAGTCGCTGTGTTTGTTGATAAACCTCTTTGGCATCAACAAACTTCTCTAAATCTATGTCACCGCTTGCATCAGGTATATGCACCTTAATCGCATCGGTGTCTGTGTCGATGCCGAGTAACAATAAGTCAATCGAGGCACCGCAACAAAAACTGTTTTCAATCGCCTGTTGAAACGCCTTTAAACGATCCAAGCCTTCTTTGGCGGCTAACGCATCATCTGAACCATGTGCCGCACACCCTTCATGACTCGGATCAACCGAACTGAAGTGATACGCCACCGCTTTCAAATACCGTGTTGGTTCATCCGCTGTATTGGGACGACCTTCACGAAAACGTAGCATTTCCGTTTCAACCCACTTCTGGATGCTGTTATCTATATCAAACATTGCACCGGCGTATGACTTACGACGCACCGCTTCAATCGGTAATCGTAAAACATAACGAATAGCGTGAGCTAAACGTCCGTCCGCACAAGGCGATACATCCATAGTGTGGAATCCACACTGCTGAATAAAACTTTGAAACTCTTCAGCACCTGATTTATTTAAACCAGCATTACTTAATGGCGCGCGGCTAAAAAAATCATCACAATAACGCTGATAACTTTTAAACACACACCAAGCGAACAATGAACGCATATCCAATTGTTCAACCCAGGCATCTTCCAAAATTTCTTTTGGTAACTCAAACCCAAGTTCCTGTGTTGCAATAGCTTGCGCACGTGCAACAAAATCTTCTTCGTGCTGATAGCCTGAAACCTTTTTCAAGGTTGGTACAACTGCATCAAACGACTTCTTTACCGAAGTTTCGTATTGATGCAGCTGTCCATTTTCAGCAATATCTACCAGTACATGGTTAGCAGAACCAAAGTTGGCAGCAGGTGCAACAGGTCGCGAACGACGTGCTGTGCCGGTTGCCGCTCTTTGTCGGTATTTTGACAAAGAACTATTTGGTCTACGTCTAATCATTTTTCTTACCTGCTAAAGCTAGGGGCCGCTAAAATAAAAGCTTAACCGCGAGCGCCACCAGAGTAAGTGATTAATGAACCATTTTCAGTGTTACCACTGCTACCCGTTACTTTACTAACCGGTAAAACAACTTCTTCATTTTTTTTCTTTGCAACATTAGCGACAGCCATTGAAGTCATATCGCCACGTATCGTTGGATTACGACGCGCTGCAGAAGTCCCTTCAGTACCTGTTACATGGTCACCGCGATCCCAGTCATCACCGGTAATCTTTAAACCGGCAGCCTGACCTTCACCCGTTACACGAGAAACAGCACGACCATCAAGCTCTTGAGCCATCATCGCTACAGGTTCTGGCATAGGCGCTTTTGCACCACCAAAACGTGCATTTTCAGTACCGGTTACTTTGCCATCAGCCATGCCGAATGGACCCGTAATATGACCATTTTCATAAACAGCACCAGTAACACCACCCTTAGCCATCATTTCTTGTGCTGCTCCAGCTGGAGAAGACACACTGAAATCACCCCAAGGTTGGCCACCCATAGCTTGTGGGAAGTCTGGACTCGCTGTTGTCGCTGCTGTTGCAGGACAAGCTTGTGCAGCCTGATCCGCACCTACGTAAGGTGTACCCGTTAATGGTTCACATGCACCTTTTGAGTCACCTGTCATCACACCAGCAAGACCTGGCTGAGTGCCTGTCATAGTCGCGCCAACGTTACCCGTGCCTTTTTGTGCACGCGCCATTGCCATACTCTTCTCAGGTGAAGCACAAAAGGCTTCTGTTTGAGCCGCACCAACATAAGGTGTGCCCGTTAATGCTTTACAAGTGCCCGCTTCGTTTCCAGTTACGCTACCGCCACGGTCTGTCATTGTGCCGGTTACGTTCTTTCCCAACAAAGTGCTTGATACACCGACCTTTTGATCAGCGGGTGTTGGTGCACTTTTGCAGAAATCTGAATACTGCTCTGCACTTACATAATCATCACCAGTAACATTGCGACAACTGCCTGGCTCATCACCCGTCATTTTTGCGCTACGGCCAACAACCGTACCTGACACTGAACCACCACGTAATGTGCTACTAATAGCCACTTTATTGGGTGCAGTATCCTGACCTTTTGACATGTATTGTGAACCTGTCAACAAACGGTCTGAACCCGGCTCATCGCCGGTCACTCTTTCAGAACGACCAACATTGTTACCTGTTACTGATTTGCCTTTAGCTGTTTCAGCCATACTAATCTTCGCTGGCTTAGTTGGACCTTTTGAAGCACAAAAATCTTGAGCTTGCTCAGTCGATACATATTCTGTACCTGTTACCGCTTTACACGTACCTGGCTCATTACCCGTTACCGCTGCAGTACGGCCAACGTTATTACCACTTACACGATTACCAGTGCCTGTTGATGTTACGCTTACTCTATTAAAGGCAGGCGCTGCATCAGCTTTGCAATAATCTTTAAAAACGTCTGCGCCCATGTATTCAGTACCTGTAATGCCACGGCATGTACTTGCTTCAGTACCCGTTACATCTTCAGTACGATCAACCATGGTGCCAGTCACTGCTTGACCAGATGCTGTTTCCGTTACACCCACTTTCCAGGGCGCATCTTCGGCAGCTGCCTGTGATTTGCGGTGACGACCCGGGCCTGTTGCCTGAGTTTTAGTCGCTTTGGTCTTTTGCGTTTTACCCTTCTGACTACGCGTTGTGCGTAAAGCTTTCGCTAACTCACGGCTCGTCAAATTAGGGTTTGCTGCACGTGCTGCACTCGCTTCACTTACGGTGCCGCCTGATAGTGCCGCTTTACCTTTAGTAGACATAGCCTGACGACGTGCTAAATGTGCTGCGCGCGTAGGATTCATCCCAACTTTCTTCAAGTTTGGAGAAATCGCGACAGTTGTAGCACTTGCCGTGAAACTCATATCAGTCGCTGTTGTTGCAGCAGGCTTATCTTTGCCATCACAGCCACAACCACAATCTTCTTTTCTCTCAGTGCTGGCTGCCGGAGCAGTTGCCGCTGTTTGAGTTGCAGTTGAACTTGTCGCTGTTGGCGCAAGACGAACGCGATCTGAACTAGATATTGCACCTTTACCACCTTTAGACATCGCTATACGACGAGCTAAAGCTGCTGTTTTTGCACTACCACCTTGTGTAGGTGCTGGTGCAGATGCATAACTCGTCGCTGGAGCAACGCTAGTCGCCGGCGCCGCTGCTGTACCTTGAGCGTGACGCGTACGATCAGTGTTACCCAAGGCATTTTTACCCTGTGTAGACATCGCGATACGTCTCGCTAAAGCTGCTTTGCGTGCTGTTTGTGCCATTATTTATCTCCGTATTGTCAGGTTAGAGCGTGAACTTTCACGCTCATAAACTAACGTTGGTGACTTATATACTCGTTATTAACCTTCGTGAACTACAAAGCAAACTGGTTGACTTTGAGTGTACGGGTCGTAACCGATCAAACGGATGTTGTGATCAGGGTAAGAACGACGACACGCTTCTAATTCACTCAGGATAGTTTGCATGTTAGTTTCACCGAAGAATGGAAGCTTCCACATAGTCCAGTAAGTTTCCATTTTATTGCTTGGGTGCTCATGCTCGATAGCAGGAGACCAACCGTTTGCAACCATGTAAGCAATCTGCTTCTGAACATCATCAGCAGTGAACTTTGGAAGGAAACCAAAAGTTTCCAAAGTTGCGATAGTTTGATAATCACCTTGTGTATTCATTGATTAATCCTCAATATTTTATACGTTAAACGAAACTTGACTTACTTAACGTCTAGCTTGTCAACAGTATCAAATTCAAACTTGATTTCTTTCCAAGTTTCCATAGCGATAGCCAATTCTGGGCTATGTGAAGCAGCTTCAGTAAGAATGTCACGAGCTTCTTTCTCGATTTCACGACCTTCGTTACGCGCTTTAACCGATGCTTCAAGAGCAACACGGTTTGCACAAGCACCTGCAGCGTTACCCCATGGGTGACCCTGTGTACCACCACCAAACTGTAGAATTGAGTCATCACCGAAGATAGTAACAAGCGCTGGCATGTGCCATACGTGAATACCACCAGAAGCAACAGCGAATACGCCCGGCATAGAACCCCAATCCTGGTCGAAGAATACACCGCGTGAACGATCTTCAGGTACGAAAGACTCACGTAATTGATCAACGAAACCTAATGTTGAGTTACGGTCACCTTCTAATTTACCTACAACAGTACCAGTGTGAAGCTGATCACCACCTGATAAACGTAAACACTTAGCTAATACGCGGAAGTGAATACCGTGATGTGGGTTACGATCGATTACCGCATGCATTGCACGGTGAATGTGTAACAAGACACCGTTTTCACGACACCAGTTAGCAAGACCTGTATTAGCAGTGAAACCACCTGTTAAGAAGTCATGCATGATGATTGGCATGTTAAGTTCTTTAGCATACTCAGCACGCTTGTACATTTCTTCTGGAGTAGAAGCTGTAACGTTTAAGTAGTGACCTTTACGTTCACCTGTTTCACGTTCTGCTTTATCAATTGCTTCTGCAACGAAGTCCCAACGATCTCTCCAACGCATGAATGGTTGTGAGTTGATGTTTTCATCATCTTTCGTTAAATCAAGACCACCGCGTAAACATTCGTATACTGCACGACCGTAGTTCTTAGCAGATAAACCTAGTTTAGGTTTGATTGTTGCACCCAATAATGGACGACCGTATTTGTTTAAACGATCACGCTCTAACTGGATACCCGCTGGTGGACCACCACAAGTCTTAATGTATGCAATTGGGAAACGGATATCTTCTAAACGTAAAGAACGTAATGCTTTAAAGCCGAATACGTTACCAACTAAAGAAGTTAATACGTTAACCACAGAACCTTCTTCGAAGAGATCTAATGGGTAAGCGATGAACGTGTAGAACGCACTTGGATCACCAGGAACGTCTTCAATACGGTACGCACGGCCTTTGTAGAATTCTAAATCTGTTAAGTATTCTGACCATACAGTTGACCAAGTACCTGTTGAAGATTCAGCAGCTACAGCAGCAGCAACCTCTTCTTTCGGCACGCCTTCTTGACCGACAACCTTGAAACAAGCCAAAAGATCGGTATCGAGAGGCACATAGTCTGGCGTCCAATATTTATCGCGGTATTCCTTTACACCCGCTTCATAAGCTTTTGATGCTGACATGATTAAACTCCTACATAGTTTAAGTATCTATGATGTTTAAAAAACAATGTTTAAAAAACAACTGTTAAAAATTTGATGAATCAACTGTTAAAAATTCGATGAATCAACTGTTAAAAATTCGATAAACCAAGAATAAACGTAAGCTTATACATTGATCCAATCGATATTTCATAAATAAAACATAGATAAAAATCTATGTTTTAAAATTTTACCCCTGTAAAAGGGTATATCTAGCCAATTGAGCACTGATACTGCCCATGCTCAAGTTTCATTTTGGTTATTCAGTAAAGCCTGCAAATTTGAAAGGCGTAAATATAGCACCAAATCAATTTATAGCCAGATTTTTCTCAATAACCCTAATTAAAAATATTTATATTGCCTGCAACCGTTGCTTGATCGAATTACGCATTGCCCGCGTTTTCTCCAACATACGGTATGTTGAACGATTGCGGTTATAATGCGATACAGCAAGCAAATCAATCCAAAGGACTTCATGCGACTCGTCATTACCCGGCACCGCTATGCGGTCATCAATTTCGAGCAAAAACCGAATATCAATGTGCTCGTGCTCTGGATCATTGCCATACGGCGCAATTGTGTGGATATCAACATCAAAAATGCTGCCATCCACTAATTTAATATGTTCGGCATTAATGCCTGTTTCTTCTTCAGTTTCTTTTAGCGCAACTCGAATAATATCCGCATCACCATCTGCATGACCACCCGGTTGAAACCACTGATTCAACTTTTTGTGGTGCATCATTAAAACACGAGTGCGATCAGGGTTCACTACCCAAGCTGAACCGGTTACATGTGCGGGCATTAATTCACGATAAAAACAGTCTTCATGCTGTTCTATATAACCAATAGAGCGCTTTACAAACGCCATCTCGTCCATAAAACGAGGCTGGTATTGTTTAAGTAGCTGCAATAACTCCTGACGATGCATCGTAATGCCTTAAGTTCCCGCCGGATTCTGTACGGCAGCAATGGCAGCCGCAGCGGCTTCTTCCACATCTGCCTCACGGCCTGAAATGGTCAAACGGCCATATGCACCGACCGCCTTAACATCAACCAAATTAATATTGGCGGCTTTTTCTGCCTGATTCGCGGCATAAACGATATATCCAGCAGGCTCTGTTTCTAAAATAAACATGCTTTCACCGGGTAACATCATTGAACCTCTGCGATCCGAACGATTCACCAACATGGTGTGATCAGATGTCATGCCACGAATAATTTCCTGCCAGGTAATATTACATTGCTGGCGATCACTCACCTGCGCATTCAGGTTACGCAGTACAGCATGTCCTGCTTCAATCACGTCACTTGAATCTCTATGATGCAAAACCATGGAACCAAATGCCCGTTCAACAACCTGCTGCGCCAAATGCACTTGTGTCGCCTTTAATGCAATATCAGTATATTGATGAATAGCCATACCTGGTGCGACTTCAACCCATAAACAGGCATTGCCCGGTACAGGTGGAAAACCCTGCGAGACACCCGCTATGTACTCTGCAAGCTGTGGCTGCAGTGAATCGATATATACGTAGGTTCTAAGTGCTACCATGAATGTACTTTATGAATTGGCCGTAAAACGGGTTAAAAGGCATTGATAATATCGCAACGGCAACTCTTTAAAGTTACGCGTAAAAATCAGGGTCACGACAGTACCAACCATCAAAATGATTATCAAGCAGAATAAGAGATTTCGAACCTCGATGCTAATCAATATTTTCTTACAAACTGATAGGTTATTATCTATCCTGAAAGCATCAATATGGAGTAGCCAATTAACCTTATTCCCAACAGATATTATGCCCCGTTATATAAATAGTGTTAAATAATATTATCTGTACAAAACCATAGGCGATTATTTATATATACTGTAAAACACGCCGATATCCTTAAATAATTGCTAAATTCGATCTATGTGAAGGGCTTTAACCTATCGACTTTTAGCAATGTATTCTACATAGAGTATTAATTAGTCATACCCACGCGTCTGCCTCATACTTCGTATTCAAATTGGATAACTATATAGATAGTGTTTAACCACACTGATAGTTATTTAAAGTATTCCCGCCCTACTGAGCTTTTAGGCAGGTTGGTAGGGAAAAAATGAAAATATTATGCACAAAATGCACAATCGGATATATGTTATGAAAATACTAAATTCCCTACTCCCTTTTCTACGCTGGTTTCCGATGTCCAAGACGACTTTACGAGCAGACTTTATTGCCGGTATTACCGTTGCGTTAATTTTGGTTCCTCAAAGTATGGCTTATGCCCAGCTTGCCGGCTTGCCGGTGGTATATGGACTTTATGCGTCATTTATCCCAGTCATTATTGCTTCTTTATGGGGCTCATCGAATCAACTACATACCGGTCCCGTTGCCATGTTGTCGTTAATGTCTGCAGCCGCAGTCATGTCATATGCCACACCGGGCACCACTGACTTTATTGAGATATCCCTCATGTTAGCTTTAATGGTGGGCATATTACGTCTGGCATTAGGTGTGTTTCGCCTCGGCGCTATCGTTAATTTACTATCTAGCCCCGTCATTATTGGCTTTACCAATGCAGCGGCACTGATTATTGGCTTCTCTCAACTCAGTAAAGTGATTGGAGTACCCTTCCCTCGTTCTGATTCTTACTTGTTGGATTTATCAAACGTTTTTGAGCAACTGCCCGAAGTCCACTGGTGGACCTTAATTTTCGCGGCGGGTGCCTGGGTATTGATTTCCGCTTTAAGAAAAATAAATGCAGCTTTACCGGGTGTTTTGATTGCTGTTGCCGTGGCGACGTTATTAAGCGGACTATTTGGTTTTGAAAATAAAATTAGTGTTTCACCATCACTAATTCAGGATCAAGCCGCGGTTAAAAGCATTGAGATGTACAGCAAGTCAAAACAAGAAATTGCTCAGCTGACAACCTCTATCGCCAACAATAATGCACAAGCAAAAAAACTTGAAGAAAAAGGCGGCGTTGAAAACATTGGGCACGCCCAAACGCTTCTTGCCAAGTCGAATGTCTACAAATATCAACTGGAGCAACTCAAAAGCGAAAATAATAATCGCCTCATTAAACTCCATGGTATGACCTATCAGGGCATAATTGAAAACGAGTCGCTTGTTGCACTTTATCCTTCATCTGCAAAACCCGCTAATATTAAAACCGATAATCAAACATGGCGTTTTAACAAAGTAGAAGACAATAAGATTGTCCTCTCATCGGGTGGTGCTGTCGTAGGTTATATCCCTAAAGGCTTGCCTAGCTTTAAAGCGCCGACTATTCGTTGGGATCTGGTACTCTCCTTGCTACCTGCCGCGTTGGTTATGGCTCTAATTGGTTTTATGGAAGCCACGTCTATATCAAAAGCCATTGCAACGACAACCGGTGAACGCGTTGATACCAGTAAAGAACTTATTGGACAGGGGCTAGCAAATATTACTGGTAGTTTCTTTGGCTCCTACACCGTGAGTGGCTCATTCTCCCGTTCGGCAGTGGCAGCAAAAACCGGCGCTAAAACCGGTTTGTTTGCCATTATCAGTGCATTGTCCGTTGTATTAGTCTTATTGTTCTTTACCACCTATCTCTACCATCTACCACAAGCGGTTCTGGCCGTTATCGTTATGATGGCAGTATTCAGCCTAATTAGAATAAAGCCATTAATCCATGCATGGAAAATCGACCGACCCGGCGCCATTATCGGTATCATGACATTCCTTGCCACCTTAATTATGGCTCCCGCCATTGCGGATGGTATTTTACTGGGTATCGTGTTGACCATATTGGCGAGTTTAATCAGCACAATGAAACCGCGTGTTGAAGTACTCGGCCTTAAAAAAGATGGCACGTTGGGTGGTATAAAATCTCACAAGCTAGAACCTGTTAGTCCTTATTTTGTTCCTGTGCGTTTTGATGGTTCACTGACATTTGTTAACGTGGCTTACTTTGAAGATATGATTCTTGAAGCACATGCTGACTTCCCCGAAGCCACAACTATTATGGTCGTCGGTAGTGGCATTAATGATATTGATGCTTCTGGTGAAGAAAAAATCCGTGAAGTAGCTAAACACTTACGTGAAGCTGGCGTTAACCTTATCTTCAGTAGCCTTAAGAATCAGGTTATGCGTGTACTTGAAGAAAGTGGTGTTGTAAAAGAACTTGGTAAATATGCCTTCTATGCCAGCAAAGCAACTGCATTTAACGCATTAAAAGCTGCACATGACAGTGCACTTAAATACGAATGCTATGAAGAAGAAAAGCAAAAAGACGAGTAAGGTGACATGCTGTTACTAATCCCTTTTAATAAAACGAAACTGAAGGAATTAATTAGCAAATGAAAAATTCACAAGAGTCCTTTTTATCCAGCTTTTTACGACTTGAGTCTGCTGGTGGTATTATTCTCATTTTTGCAGCCTTACTTGCAATCATATTAGCGAATTCACCACTACAAAGTTATTACGCTTTACTCATTAACACGCCTGTTGAAGTCAAAGTGGGTGCACTGGAAATTGCAAAACCACTATTGCTCTGGATCAACGATGGATTAATGGTTATTTTCTTCTTTATGATTGGTCTTGAATTAAAACGAGAATTTATCGAAGGCGAATTATCTGATAAGAAAAATATTATCCTGCCGGGCATTGCTGCATTAGGCGGTATGGTTGTTCCCGCCCTCATTTATATATACTTTAATATTGATGATGACACAGCACTAAAAGGCTGGGCCATTCCAACAGCGACAGACATCGCTTTTGCCTTAGGTGTACTGAGCCTGCTGGGTTCAAAAGTACCGACCAGTTTAAAAGTGTTCCTAACCTCATTAGCTATTTTTGATGATGTCGGCGCCATTATTATTATCGCTATTTTCTATACCTCAAATATATCGACGACTTCACTGGTTATTGTTCTTATTTGTCTACCGATTCTTTTCTTAATAAATAAACGGAACCCGTCATCAACAAGTGTTTATATAATGGTCGGTGTTGTCATGTGGGTCGCCATGCTGAAATCGGGTGTGCATGCAACCTTAGTCGGTATCATCCTTGCCATGTTTATTCCGATGCGATCAAAAACGGACCCTGACTATTCTCCTGTAAAACGTATGGAGCACGATCTGCATTCGCTTGTGGCTTTTTTCGTACTTCCCGTCTTTGCCTTTGCAAATGCCGGTGTTAACTTCACTGGCGTAGGCACAGAGCAACTGCTTCATGGTGTTCCACTAGGGATTGCACTTGGTTTATTAATCGGTAAGCAAATAGGTGTCTTTGGATTTTGCTGGCTGGCAATAAAATTAAAGCTGACTCAGTTACCCAGTGGCATGTCCTGGATGTCTTTATATGGCACCGCTGCACTATGCGGAATTGGTTTTACCATGAGTTTATTTATCGGTTCACTCGCCTTTGAAGAAACAAGCGTCAACCTTCTATTTGATGATCGACTAGGCATTTTAATCGGTTCATTCGCTTCAGGTGTTATTGGTTATCTTGTATTAAGAAAAAGTTTGTCTGCAAACAATAATTCTTAATCAGATATTCACTCTCTTTAGTCTGATAAGTGTCAGGCTTTTTATCCGCATTTATTAAAAATAATTTTATTGGCGGCTTTCGGCCAGAAGCTGCCGCTCATCAAATAAAATAATCATCGCCCACCTAAACCCCAAGTTTGCTTTTTATCTACCTCTAAATCAGAAAGACTGAAATTAACGGGTATATCTAATTCAATCCATTTTGTAACTCGTTTAACTTTTACATAATCAGGACTTCCCCAAAAGATGATTTTATTACCTTTTTTATACCAAAAAGAACCATTATTTAATAAGGCGATCTGTTTATCATTCTCACCGTATGCGATAACTGAAGGACTGTCGTATACGCTCGTATAAGAAGGAACATCACCTTCTGGATAAGTTACATTAGGCCCTTCTAGTTTAATCCCAAAGCGTTCTTCACCTTGGTTAATTATGATATTTTCTAATTTTGCAGGATATCTTATTTTTATTGAACCTTGTGCTTTATCAATACTCAATATTTTTCCTGACCAATCTTTTGTATATTCTGCAAAGTAACTTGAGTAACTATAGCGCGAAGATTCTCGATTATACCTAACGCGTAATTTTTTACCGTTTAAAAATACAGACACTCCTTTGAAATCCACATCTGCAAAAAGACTGTTATAGACTTTAGGTAATTTTACACTAAGGTATCTTTTAATTGATTTATCATATTCTGTTTTTTCACGAAAAGAGATTTTCATATCATTTAAAACATAATCTTTTGTAACTTCTTTCAGCTTTGGTTCAATTGCTGGTTCTGTGTAGCGCGTCTGACGAATCTCAGACTCTAGTTCACCAAATGAAATAACGGGTTTACCTGTTGCAGTAAATTTGGTTTCAATTTTTTTAAATTCTAATGGGAAATAAATTTCAATAGTATGTGGTGTCCCTGAAATAGTGATGTTTTTTGTTGTGCCTCTCATAGGTTCTTTAAAACGCTTGTTTGTTATCGCTTCTCCACGAGTAGACGAAAAAGCGCTTGGTTGTCTTAATGGTTGACCAAGTTTGTTTTTCACTATAATAACAGGTTCAACTTTAAGGGCGTTGAAAGGTGTGTAATAGCTTAAGTCTATATTACCATTACTCATACCCATTAATGTAACTGCAGATATGGATCCCGCCTGCATTTTATTTAAATTACTATCATTTAATATGAATTTTTCAACTTTAGTTGGAACTTCGACTTTACATAAGCCAGTTGCAGTTATTACCTTTTTTGATGTGCTCTTCGGTAATTCGTCAGTCCACTTACCTTTGTAATAGTTATTTGCTGTGTTGTATTTTTCTCTATCTTCTTTTTTTCTTTGACTAAATTCACCGAGAATATTATTACCTTCTGAATCATATGCATCTATCCATGTAACAATTGGCTTAATTACACTCATACTAGGAACATAATAAAACTCCCCTACAATTTTTGCAGTATGTCCATGATCATATTCAATAATAAATGCTTGCGATATATCCTTTTTAATGGCTTCAATGTCTGTTACGGCAACAAGTGGTATTGATGGGGATGTCTCAATTTTATCTTCAACGAATTTTTGATTTACTTTCTGACTAGGGCGATTCATATTTAATAAACCGTCTGTCCCAATTGCTATCATTTTCCACTGCCAATCCTGCAACTCCATGTAAAGTACGCTATTGTCAGATGAAATACGGAAACGATTAGGACGATCAAAAAAGGCAAACCATGAAACAGTTTTATTTTCTAAAGAAGGTTTTGTAACTTTCGTGGCTTTTCTACTATTTTTGTTTAATTTTCCATGTTTTATCAATTCGGCAAGCTTTTCAGGTTTTAGTAATTCATCAACCAACTGATTTACCATAGGTTGAAACATTTTCACCACCATCATAGACATAGGATCTTTGTCTGATTGTTGTTCTATGCTGGTATCTATTTGTTGTTTTATTGAAGCCTGAACTTTTGGGAAATCTATATATTTCTGCATTTTCTCTGAGGAACCAGATTCAATGGCTTTTATCATTTGCCAAGCACTATAGTATGGCGAACATAAATAAAATACACCGACTAGTACGAATAATATGATCGACATTCTTTTTTTGGTAAATTTCATAAATTATATTCCTTTATTGAATGTCTGCTTTTGAGAAATCTTGAGTCTGTATTAAGTATTTCCTAAAGTCTGCTTTGAGTCGTTACCGGCCATACATCATCACTTAAAAATAAATATCTGCTAATAAATACCCACCGAGTATCACGCCAATCCATAACACCATGCTGCCTGTTGGCCAGCTGCTGGCTAAATGATACTTTGATAATCGGCTTGCCTGAAATGCAGACTGAAAACCTTGCCAGCTTTGTTGTACCACCTTTGTTGCTGCATGATTTAAACTTTGCAATAAGTTATCACCCATACGATCTGTTGCCGATATTAGTTTGCGATAAAACCAATCAAAATCAAGACTGATGGTTAAGGTTCGTTTCATCATCGGTAACATGACAAAAAAGGCCAGCCCAGCAAATAACAACAACTGGAATTGTGCGACTAGGTGAGCCGCAGTATAAGGTTGGTAGTGCACCACAAAAGGTAACATGGCGTAAAGTGGTTCGGGGTAAACACCCAGCCCAATACAAAACGCTGCAAACACCGTCATCGCCAGTAACATATTGCGAGGTGCTTCTGCTGGCCGCAGACCGGAATCTTTCTGAAAGAAAACATACCAGGGAAATTTAATCCCCGCATGTAAAAAGACACCCGCCGAAGCGGCCGCCAGTGCAAACCACACAATGATTAAATGTTGATCTGCAGCCGACTGTGCAATCATGGATTTTGTGACAAAACCAGAGGTGAAGGGGAAAGATGAAATTGCTAGCGCACCAATAATACCCAGCAATGCAGTCCAGGGCATGCTTTGAAAAAGGCCACCGAGGTCGGTACAACGACGTTGACCTGTTCGGTATAACACGGCACCGGCTGACATCAACAACAAACCTTTATAAATGATATGAACAAAGGCATGCGCGGCTGCGCCATTAAGCGCCATCTCCGTACCAATACCAATTCCCGTCACCATAAAACCAACCTGATTAACGATGCTATAGGCGAGTATCCGCCTCATATCGTTTTCCAGTAAGGCATAAATGATGCCGTAAAAAATCATATAGATGCCAATGGGGATTAACAGCCAGGTACCGGGGAAAGCAATCAGTAAAGTAAACACCGCGGTCTTAGTGGTAAACGCAGAAAGAAAAACGCTGCCGCTAGGGCTGGCTTCTGGATAAGCATCAGCAATCCAGGCAGATAATGGTGGTGCGCCCGCATTGACAAGAAAGCCTGCAAGAATCAAATATTGCGAAATCGAGTTCAGTGATAAAGCTTCAAAGCTAATTGAACCCGTCTCAACAACATGCCCTGCAATCCCTATCATCAATAACAATCCACCGAACAAATGAACCATTAAGTAACGCATACTAGCGCGATAAGCACCATCATGTCGCGCTGCCCAGATGACAAGCGTTGAGCCTATCGCCATGATTTCCCAGAAAATAAATAACGTGATCAAGTCACCGGATAAAGTGACACCAATGGCACTACCAGCATAAGCAAAGGCGGCAGCAAGCTCTAAGGTACTCGCCGTCTTATAAGCAAAGATGCCACCCACTAACGCCATTAAACTAAAGACAGTGGCAAACAATCGTCCTGTTGTGGTTATTTTTATCGGCTCGAGTTCAAAGCCAAGAAAAGGTAATGTGACGATATAGTTTGCAGGTGCTGACCAAATGAAAAATAAACACAACACGGGTAAAATAAAGATAAGCGCGTTACGAATTTTTATGCCGCCCATTTTTATTGCCAGCGGCATCAACAAGGCACCCATAATAAGCAATAAACCCGGAGGGAATAATAACTCAGTCATGCTCTACCCCACTTTTATGTAAACCCTTGTTGGCATCATCATCGTAATAATTTTCAGGCCGCTTTAAAATTAAGCCCAGTAACCTGGCTAAGAGCACCATAGCAACACAGGTAATAAAACCATACCAGGCAAAAAAACCAAAACTGTCTTCAATGCCAAATGGCTCATACTGGTGTACAAACAAACCCGCCAACACCGTCATTACCAGAATGATAATAAAGCCTATCCATAGTTTTCTAATATTCTCTTTACGTAGCAGCCAATGCTTATTTGTTTCATTCATTAGGGATGCACTCCTGTTAATGACATAGCCAGTTGCAAAGGTACATCCGGGAAGAAAAATAATGATAGGGTTAAAAGCGCGGTAATCATTAATGCCATAACGATTGGCCACGGTGCTTCACCATGTGATTTTTCATTATCCTGTTCGGATTGTTTAAACCAGGCCGCATAAATTACTGGAATAAAATAAGCGGCATTCAATAAGGTGCTGGCAATAATAATCAGGATAGCAAAGACCTGTTCTTGCTGGAAAGCGCCCTGTAACATATACCATTTAGAAAGGAAACCCGCTGTTGGTGGAAGACCGATCATCGATATTGCGCCGATACTGAAAGCCGTCATAGTCCATGGCATGCGATAACCGATACCATTAAGCTGGCTAATGTTGGTTTTATGCGCGGCGGTATAAATTGAACCGGCAGCAAAGAATAAAGTGATTTTTCCAAAGGCATGAGCAGCAATGTGCAATGCAGCGGCGACAGTCGATAACGGTGCCAGAATGAAGACAGCGAGAATAACATAAGACAACTGACTAATTGTTGAGTAAGCAAGACGACGTTTAAGATTATCCTGCTGCAAAGCAATCATGGATGCTATCAGAATGGTCAACCCTGCAAGCCATAGTACCCAGTCGGCAGCGGAAGTGGACTTCAACAAATCCAGTCCGAAAATATAAACCACGACCTTCACCACAGTAAAGACGCCGGCTTTCACTACTGCAACAGCATGCAAAAGGGCTGAAACCGGTGTTGGTGCAACCATGGCGGCAGGTAACCAGCGATGCATTGGCATCAGTGCTGCTTTGCCAATACCATAAACATACAAAAATAAAAGTATGATCAATTCCGGCCCGGCAACTTTGCCAGAGAGAATACCGCCGGCTTTAAAATCAAGTGTTCCTGTCAAATGCCAGGTCCACAGGATGGCCAATAAGAAAAACCCGATCGAGGTACTCAATAAAATACCAAGATAAACCCGGCCAGCCTTTTTGGCTTCGTCGGTACCCTTATGGGTGACCAGAGGATAAGTCGACAGCGTCAAAAGCTCGTAAAAAATGAACAATGTTAATAAGTTACCAGCCAGAGCAATACCCATCGTGCAGGAAAGTGCGATAGCAAAGCAGATATAAAAACGGGTTTGATGTTGCTCTTTATTACCGCGCATATAACCAATGGAATAAAGCGTATTAACCGGCCACAACAATGCAGCAACACAGGCAAACAGCATGCCCAAAGGTTCAAGCACAAATGTAATCGCTAAACCCGGTGCCATCTCCAACAACGTAATAGAGGGTTGTTCACCATCCAGAATAGCGGGTAACAATGACAGGACTGTCGCCAGCAAAGCCAGTGATGTTATAAGTGACAACCCATCACGCAGGTTAGGTTTTTTATCAAAAAAAACTATCAAAACCGAAGCAATAAGCGGCAATAAAATAGCCAATATGATTAATTGTTCACTTGCTAAACTAATCATCTATTGAGTCTCTCTAATTTGCATCCGGCACTAATAACTTAACCGCTTGATCTGCTGTACCGACGGTGAGCTCAGTATTAAAGCCAAAGTATACATTTGCGAAGACCAGACCCCACATCGGAATGAGCAACATCAATGGGGCTTCTTTTACATTGATATTTTTTTGTCCCGATGTAATCTGACTAGTTTCATCTGATGCTTGGAAGTACAACACTTCAATGATTTTCCAGACATAGATAACCGCTAATAAAGAACCGATTAAAATCACAGCAACAATAAGCCACTGTTGTTTTTCAATCGCCGCAAGCACCAAATACCATTTAGAGATAAAACCTGCTGTTCCCGGCACGCCAATTAAACTTAAACCAGCAACCACAATTGCCGCAAACGTCCATGGCATTTGTTTACCTAAGCCAGAAAAATGTTCAAGCCGACTCGAACCAATACGATATATCAATGCACCAACCGCCATAAACAAGGCACCTTTTATTAAGGCATGATTAAACAAATGCACCAGAGTTGCGGTGACACTTAACATACTGCCTAAGCCAATACCCAACATCATGTAACCGATTTGCGCCACACTTGAATACGCTAATAAACGTTTGCTGTCTTTTTGATAAATAGCATAAAACGACATCATTAAAATACCCGTAACACATAACAGCAAGAACAACTCATCCGTCGGTGTGTTTTCAATAAATGAAAAGCCAAATACCGTAAACACCATGCGTAACATCACATAAACAGCAACCTTAGTTGAAGTGGCCGCAAGAAAAATCGTCACCACGGTGGGTGCATAGGTATACGCATTTGGTAACCAGAGGTGTAACGGGAACAAAGCCAGCTTTAGTGCAAAACCAACCATAATAAAAGCAAAAGCAGTATGAATGGTTCGATGATCATAGAGCTCAGGCAAACGTTGTGATAAATCTGCCATATTAAGTGTGCCGGTCATGGCATATAACAAACCAACACCGATAATAAAAAATGTTGCGCCTATCGTGCCCATGATTAAATATTGATAAGCCGCAGTCAGTGCCTGACGCTTTTTGCCTAAACTAATTAAGGCATAAGATGATAACGATGAAATTTCCAGAAAGACAAACAGATTAAAAATGTCCCCTGTTTGCGCAATACCTAACAGGCCTGTCAGACATAACATAAAGGCCGCATAAAAAAGTGCATGTTGCTTTTGCGGAATTTCTTTAATTACACTTTTCAGTGCATACGGTAAAGTTAACGCGGCAATACCCGAGACAATTAACGCAACAAGCGCATTCGCCGCATCAATACGATATTCAATCCCCCAGGGCGGTGCCCAGCCACCAAGTTCATAACTGATGACATTACCCGCACTGACATTCATTAACTGCCATACTGCAAGATAAAAAACGGACCAACTAACTAAGGTGCTAATAGCCCAGGGTAAATGCCCTCTTGGTAACACTGCAATGACAGGAGCCGCGAGCAAAGGTAAAACAACAATGAGTAAACTCAGATGACTTTCTATCACAATGATTGATCCTGATTATGAATATCATCTTCTTCGATACTGCCGTAGGCTTCTTTTATACGTACCACCAACGCTAAACCCAATGCCGTTGTTGCAACACCAACAACGATAGCGGTAAGAATCAAAACATGTGGTAGAGGATTGGAATAAAGTGTGACACCCTTTTCAATAATCGGCACAGCCCCGTCTTTCACATTCCCGATACTGATATAAAGCAAAAAAACGGACACCTGGAAAATATTCAAACCAACAATTTTCTTTATCAGATTGCCGCGACTAATAACCGTATAGAACCCCGCCATCATAATAATAATGACCAGCCAATAATTGTAATGTCCCAGAATCATATCCATCTTAATTATTCCAACTCCGATTATGAATCCATTTCAGGACGACCGCGTTCTGCAAAGGCAAAGAACATAATTAACATCACCGACATAACGGTAATACCCACCCCCAGTTCAATTAGCAGGATACCAAGGTGTTGGCCTGCCACCTGAGATGAAGCCAATACGCCATACTCTAAATAGTTACCACCTAATAACAGTGTCGCAACCCCGGTACTGGCATAAATCAACACACCCAGACTTGCGAGAAGCCGCAATACATAAGGTGGAATCACTTGTTTTGCGCTATCAATACCAAATACCAAGGCGTATAAAATAATCGCGGCACTAAAAATCACGCCCGCCTGAAAACCACCGCCGGGGCCAAAGTCACCATGAAATTGCACATAAAGTGCAAACAAAAAAATGAGTGGAATGAGAAATTTTGATACAACACGTAAGATTAAATTATGCTTCACGCTTGTCACCATTCTTTTCTAGTCGCGGCTTCTCGCGACGGCGGCCACCAATGAGTAACAGGACTGCGATACCGGCTGTAAAAATGACGGCAACCTCACCTAAAGTATCAAAACCACGATAGCTGGCCAGCACAGCCGTGACGACATTCGGCACCCCTGTTTCGGGCAAACTTTTCTCTAAATAATAAGATGTCACATGTTGTTGAGCCGGTGCATCCGGATTGCCAAACGCGGGAATATCCCATGTGCCGTAAATTAATAATGCTCCTGTGATCACGACAACAGCTAAAGGAAGCCAGGGTTTGTGTGTTGAGCGTTTTTCTTTTTTATCAATTTCTGTTGGAGCGTAGGTTAATGCCAGTGTTGCTAACATGAGTACGGTTGATATACCTGCACCAACAGCGGCTTCAGTAAATGCCACATCGGCAGCATCCATCACCACAAACAAACCGGCTGATAACAAACTGAAGCCACTGAATAACATAATGACGGCAAACAAACTTCGCATACGAATAATGGCAATCGCCTGAATCGCCAGCAGACTTAATAAAGTAATATCAACAATATTATCAATCATGGCTTATCCGGTTTTGCTGCTTAAACTATCACGATTTGAAAGCATGGGTTTAAGACCGCCTAACATAGCGGCATGGGCAAGAGAATGTGATGCGGTCGGGCTGGTCAGATAAATAAAGGCAAAAATAAAAAATAACTTAAAGCTGGCTAGAGTTAAGCCGGCCTGGAAAGCCAGTCCTAATAGAAACAATGCAGCACATAATGTATCGGTAACGCCGGCTGCATGCAGTCGTGTATAAAAATCAGGAAAACGATGTAAACCTATACCACCAACAATGCCAAGCAAGCCACCTGATACTAAACAAAGCCAACTGAGCACTTCCAGGATCATTTTTTGGTTACCTCATGCTTTGCATCAACTGAGGCTTCACCCGCGGTGTATAAGTTGCCCTGCTCCACTAATTTCAAAATAGCAATAACACCAATGAAATTAATTAATGCATAAACCAGGGCAATATCCAGTAAATCGTGTCTGCCGGTTAAAAAAGCAAATACCGCAATAAGTAAAATGGTTTTAGTGCCCAACATATTCATTGCAATAATACGGTCGTAAATTGTTGGCCCTAATAAAGCACGTACTAATGCCAATAAAATAGTAATCAAAATAGCAATAATGGCGACGGTATACATCATTTAAGATCGCTCTTCATTATCGGGAACGGCTTTTGCCATTTGCCCTGTTTGTAAATCCGCTGCGCCCTCTTTGCTTAAGGCATGAACCTTGATTTCATCACCTGATAACTCCAGCGTCACTGTTCCCGGCGTCAGCGTAATAGAGTTAGCATAAATGACTTTGCTTAAAGCTGTTTTTTTACTTGCCGGAAGTGTAATAACTTGTGGGCTAATAGTGTGAGCAGGAGAGAAAACTTTTTTTACGACATCAATATTAGATTTTATAATTTCTTTACCCAGATAAAAGTAATAAGACAACAAACGTAAACTTAAATGAAAAGGATAACTTTCTCGATCAATAATACTCATACGTTTTGAGAGGTAAACACTAACAAGTGTTGAAAGTATACCGAGCGCGATCATCAAAGCTTCTGTATGCCCTGATAGCATAAACCAGAATAAAAAAATCAGACTCGCCGCAATGATTGTTCGCATTATTTTTTTAACTTCCCTTGCGCATTGGCTTAGCAACTTCAAGCTGCAATGAGTATAACAACCCATTTTTCAGATAAAAAGAAAATAAATCACAATAATAATCAGACAAAACGCAAGGAAACGGCTAGTTTTTAACCATTAATATGTACTTCAGGCTAAAGCCAGCTAAGACCTATTTTGTGGCCAAATTTTGGGAATTAGAAAACCCAAAGAGGAAGAAACAAAAACAGCTTGTGCCGTTTTGTTATACGAAAGATAATAATTTTTATTTATTCATTTCAACAACTTAGCTTTCTATTTTACCTGAGACATTTTATCTAAATGTTCAACTATATTGATTCTCGAAGTCCATACTCTATTCCTGTATCATAGAAAATACCATTGGCAGAGATACGGGATAAATTATCAAGACAAAAAAAGTTGTTATTACTTATGGAACATTCGATATGTTTCATAAAGGCCATCTGCGACTATTAGAACGCGCTAAAGCATTAGGGGACTACCTTATTGTAGGGGTTACCGGCGAAAATTATGATCGGTCTCGTGGCAAGTTAAATGTTATCGAAAACACAAAAACACGTGTGCAAGCCATCGAAGCCCTGAATTTTGTCGACAAGGTCATTATAGAAAAACATAAAAAGCAAAAAGCAAAAGACATGGTGAAATATGGCGTTGATATTTTTGCCATCGGTGATGATTGGGAAGGTACATTTGACTACTTGAATGAATACACCCATGTAGAATACCTGCCTCGTACAAAAGGCATATCGAGCACCGAATTAAGAAGAGATAATTTTGACACCATCAAATTAGGTATTGTCGGACTTGGGCGGGATACTAAAGCCTTTATAGATGAGGCGGATCATGTACCAAACCTGAAAATTAATCGTATCTATTCACCTGACCTGGCTGAATTAAAGCAATTTACCCAAAAATGTGAACGTATACGATATGGGCATGACAATTACGATGAATTTTTAGACACAAACATTAGTGCTGTCTATATTGACACTGCACTTGAAGAGCATTATCCGCTTATTAAAAAAGCATTGCTCGCCAAAAAACATGTGTTGTGCGAAAACCCACTTGCATTGCATAAAAGAGAATTAGTCGAGTTACTCTCTTTAGCTAAAAAAGAAAAAGTTTTATTGCTCTCTGCACTCAAAACGGCTTTTTTACCCGCCTTTAATCAGCTATTAACCGAGTTAGACAAAGGAATAATTGGTGATATTAAAGAAGTGAGAGCGACGCGTACTTCACTTTATAAAGAAAAAGATTATCCCGATACCTTTATGGCTCAGGGAGCGACTAATATTTTATCTTCTTACCCTTCTTTACTGGTTAATAAAATTTTAGGTGAAAGCAAAGACATCACTTTTTTTGACCAAGGCACAGAGGGCTATGATGTGTCTAATCTTATTATCAGTAAGCATAAAGGCGGGGCTATTGGTATTTCTAACGTCGCAACAGGTATTAAATCTGAAGGTGATGCGGTCATTTCAGGAACTAAAGGCTATGTTTATATTCCTTCACCTTGGTGGCTAACTAAAGAGTTTCATGTACGGTTTGAAGATGAACATAAAAGCCAAACCTTCAAATATGAATTTGAGGGCGGCGGGTTACGCTATATGATTGCCGAATTTGCTTCATTGATACAAAGAGGCATACGTAAATCTAAAATGCTGTCACCTAAAAATATGATCAGCATTAATAGAGTGCTCTTAGAATATAATGAAAGAAAATTTAAAGAACTGGAAAAAACCAAAAATGATTTTTGAAAACTACGCCATTTTCACCCCTGGCCCAGTAAAAATGTCTGAAGAGATATTACAAGTGGGTGCAGCACAAACGCCTTACTTTAGAAACAGTGCGTTTTCAGACGTGACCTTCACTTGCGAAAATGAACTTTTAGAAATGGTTAATGCACCAAAAGGCTCTAAAGTTATTTTCTTAACCGCATCGGGTACTGCAGGTATGGAAGCGGCAGTGATGAATTTACTCAATAAAGAGGACAATGCTTTAGTGGTTAATGGCGGAGGCTTTGGTGCACGCTTTATTCAAATTTGTGACACGCATGAGATACCATACTCTGACTTTAAAGTTAAAAACACTAACTTATCCGACATTGAACGTTTAGCACCGAATGAAAATCATACTGCGTTAGTTGTTAATGCACACGAAACATCGGTTGGTCTGCTTTATAACCTTGATGCAATGGGACAGTATGCGGTTAAAAATGACATGCTCTATATTGTAGATGCAATTTCAATGTTAGTGACAGACCCGCTCGATATGCAACAATCAAATATTGACGTTGTTATTGCCAGCTCTCAAAAAGGCCTCGCCTTACCGCCCGGATTAACCATGGTGATTCTTGCACCTAAAGCGATAAAAAAATGTCAGAATATAAAGTCATTGTACTTTAACTTCAAAGATTATTTAAAAAATGGTGAACGAGGACAAACACCCTACACACCTGCGGTAACGATTATGTTGCAACTTGAAGCCAGGCTTAAACAAATAAAAAATCGTGGTGGTATTGCACAAAGTATTGCCAGTGCAAAAGAAATCGCTCATTATTTTAGAGAAAGCATTAAAGCCCTACCGTTAAAAGAGTTTTCGCCCTACATGCCCAACGCGATGACCGCTCTTAGCCCCGTCGATGGAAAGTCGGCAATGGATATTGTGAATGACCTGGAAAAAAACTATAAAGTTATGGTATGCCCGAATGGTGGCGCAGAACGTGACACTGTTTTTAGAGTCTCTCACATGGGCGAAATGACAAAAGAATATACCGACATACTCATTAATGCCCTATACGATTATTATGGTATAGCCAGAACCTAATGGTATAGCTTGATGATATTTCCTGAAATTTTACGTAAAGCTCAGTTGATTATGCTCGACATGCTAATCGAGTTTGATGCAATATGTAAAAAACACCAGTTACAATATTGGTTAGATTCGGGCACCTTACTTGGTGCTGTGCGTCACCAGGGTTTTATCCCGTGGGATGATGATATTGATTTATCCATGCCAATTGAAGACTACAATAAATTTTTGAAAATCGCTCAAAGTGAGCTCTCGAGCGAGATATTTTTTCAGACTTCTCAAACGGATACGAACTTCAAATTCGATTACATTAAACTCCGTTCTAATAAAGCCCGCATTGTCGAGTTTCATGAAAAAGATAAAAAAACAAATTATCATCAGGGGGTATTTGTTGATATTTTCCCCATGCTGGCTATAGAAAATACTGAAGAAAATAAAAAATTGTATGACAATACACTTAAACAAATAAGAGCCGTATCCTCTATCAGCCTGCATACGCCAAATGGCAAAGATGATCCAGTAAAACGAGCAGCATTAGTTGCATCGCTAAAACAACAGCATCAAGAATGGGGAAGCAACAAAGCTAAAGTTATCTACAGTGGTGAAATGCCCGATGTCGCAGCGTGGTTTGACAGTGAAAAAGTTTTTCCATTAACAACAATAGAGTTTGAAGGACATACTTTCCCGGCTCCAAACAACCCCAGCCACTATCTGGATGCGATTTACCCTTTTGACTATAGGCAACTACCGCCAAAAAACAAACGCATAATTCATGCTCACAGCATAGATTTCACTTTACGATAAAGACTCAAGCCAGGAGAGAATTAACTGTACTTCTCTTTTTATTAACCTCGTATCCCCGTGAATATACGACATTGTGGCAATGCCCTGTGTCCTCACCATAAGATGCATAACCAGTTCAGATGCATTCTTACTGTGTCCCATCAACTGAAATTGTTTTTTTATCCATTGTTCAAAAACATCAAACTGCTCTCTTGTTATCGCCTGTAATTCATGTTGCCCTTTGCCTAATTCTGAATTAAGCGTTCCCATGGGACATCCAAACTGAATCACTTCATTTTTAACCTTTAAAGCAATTTGCGCGTAACGTTGCAAACATTTAAGTGGTGATTTATATTTTTTTTCCCATTCATGCAGCATGTTCTTCATTTCATTAACACGAAATTGAATAACTGCCTTTAACACATCTTCCTTTGTACTGAAGTGGTAATTTAAATTACCGCGGGGTATATTTGATGATTCCGCAATATCGCTAAAGGAGGTTAAATTATACCCCTTCTGGTAAAATAAACGGTCAGCCGCTTCTACCACTTGTTGCTTAACCTGCGATGTTTTCTCTCTTGAAGCCATATCACATGAAGATACATATATTTGTCCAATTACACAATTGGTCTTGCCATTCTCATGGCACTTTTTTGCAAAGAATTCATTTCCGATATTTGTTTAGAAACAGCATCTTGCCAGTTATGTTCCGGTTGATAACCAAGCATTTCAGTAGCACGTTGATTATCGGCATTAACTTCCTCTAACAAATGTACAATACTGCGCGTAACCAGCGGTTCCCACGGCACAATAGGATCTAACTTTTCCATCAACCAGGCAAAGGGATATGCAATAAAGAAGGGCACACTAAAATGGGGAGTAGGATAAGAAAATTCTTGATGGATAAACTCAATGACTTCTCTTACCGTTGGAACTTCTTTTCCCACAATATTAAAAGATTGATAACCATTCAAACTTTCCGCCGTTGCAGCACATGTCATAGCGTTACCAATATCTCTCCCATCTATAACAGGTAAACTCGTTTTTCCACCCGCTACCCAGGGAACAAGATGCGTTTTCAAACGTGGTAATAATATTGGTAATACACCAAGGGCATAATGCTCACCTGCAAAAATTCCCAAACGCATATTAATCATACTCGTTTTATTATTTGCATTTGAACGCATATAATTTTCTATTTTTATTACATTACATAAATGTGGCCAATAATTCCTTTCAATCCCCTCGTTCATAGGGTTGTGAGAATATTCGGGTGAAGCCGCAGAGGTCGTACTGACATTAATAAACCGGCTAACCTCTTTTTCAATGACTTTATCAATCAGCTTAATTGCGGGATCATAATACAGCTCTTTGGATTGTTTTTTATGGCCCCACAACGATGTCCATGCCATGGCATTACAAACTACATCCACTCCTTTTAACATTTCATCAAGATAACGTTCATCTCGAAAATCCCCTTCTCTAACCTCCCCCCTAAATTCTGGAATAAGTTTAGAACCGTCACGACAGGCTGCAATCACATTTATTCCATCAACATTCATTAATTTTTTTAACGTATGTGTGCCCACAAAACCATTTGCACCCGTTACCAATATTGTTTTCATATTCCCTCCTCTCTTTATATTAAGACGACCATCTGATACAGTATTTCAGACAAGCATCTTAATATCAAGGAATATATTTATGGAAGATAGATTTGAGTACCCTTTTAAGTCCAAATATTTATCAATCAACAATAAAAAAATTCATTTCATCGATGAAGGAACAGGGCCGGTTATATGGATGATGCATGGTATGCCAATGTGGTCCTATGTATACAGAAAGCTTATTCCTCCTTTAGTAAAGGCGGGCTATCGGTGTTTAGTGCCAGATTTAATGGGGTTTGGTTTGTCCGATAAACCCGAAGATGAAAGCGAACACACATTAAAAGATCACGTTTCCATGATGACAGAACTGATTAATCAACTGGGATTAAAAAATATTACTACTGTAGGGCAAGATTGGGGCGGCCCCATCAGCTTACGCTATGCCATTGAGAATAAAAATAATATATCAAATATTATTTTGTTAAATACCTTTATTCAGCGCTTTCCTGTTAATCAAAAGGAACGTAAAAATAAAAATATCATTACGAGGCCGTTACCTAAGATTTATGAATTTCTTTTCAAAAATGGAAAATTTTCGTCTTTTCTCGTTAAAAATCTTGATGTTTTCAGAAAATTTGTCTGGTTAAAATGGAAAACAGGTAACCCCTCCAAATCGTTAGGTGCTGGTTTTCGCAGAGCAGTGGATCCACGGGCAATGGAAAATTATTTACAACCTCACTACAAACCTGAAAACAGAGCAGGAATCGCAGCGTTTGCAAAACTTATCCCTAATCACAAGAATCACCCTAACGCAAACTATATTGACCAGATTAAACATGAGCTTGAGAAGTGGGACATACCAAGCCTAATTATATTTCCTGATGGTGATATGGCCTGGAAACCTGATGAAGGTAAGAATATTGCGAAGACGCTTATAAATAGTGAGTTCCATATCATAGAGAATACAGGACATTACATACAAGAAGACGCAGGAGACAAAGTCGCTGAGTTAATAATTCAATTTATGAAGAATGGTAATGCCTGAATAATAAAGGGATAGAATGTTGAAGAATTTTCCATAAAAATCAAAAAGTAGTATATATAACTACCTTGTTTGACTCTATGAAGATCAGTTACCAGGCGAAAAGGCGCCTTTCCATTAAGGCAAATTAGTTATGCCTGTATATTTCTTGTATAAAATATATGTCTTTAAAATACCATCATACACAAGTTTTTTTAATCCTATGACGAATAATAACGCTAAATTATTATTCTGACCTACACTAGTTTATAGAATATACACCAGAGATGATCTACATCATAACTTTTATTAAATAGAACGGTTACAAATAGCATTCGCTAAATGATTGTTCAAATAAAGGGGGGGAAAAAATGAACACTAACATCAAATCTTTACTCATCATTTTCACATTAAGCCTAACATTTCCTGCTGCCTCGGTTTTTGCCGAAGATCAAGTATATGGTTGGCAACTGATGTCAGAACAAGAGCGACTCGAACACCGCACCAAGATGCAAAGCATGGAAACTCAAGAAGAAACCAACCAATATAGATTGGAACATCGCTCAATGATGGAACAACGTGCTAAAGAGCAAGGCGTAACTTTACCGGATGTACCACAAAACCATAATAACATGATGGATAGACGCGGTGGTGGTGGTATGGGCGGTAGTGGTATGGGCGGCGGCGGTCGCAGATAACCTTGTTAAACATTCAAAAGGGCCAGCCACTACTGCCCCTTTTTATTTATGTTTTATTTGCACGCGCATTTTTTTTACACTTTGAACAAAGTATTAAGTTATATCATTCTGCCAATTTTCACCTAAGGAAGCTTTATGAATATTCAAGACGAACTTCAAACAACGATCGATGCATTAGTGCAAAAAGGTAAAGGCATTCTTGCCGCCGATGAAAGTAGCCCGACCATTGCAAAACGTTTTAACGCCATTGATGTTGAATCAACTGAAGAAAATCGCAGGGCTTACCGGAGTTTAATATTATCAACCCCAGACCTGAATGAATTCATTAGTGGGGTAATATTGTTTGAAGAGACACTTGGGCAACACGATGATAACGGTTTAATGTTACCTAAACTATGTTCTCAGCAAGGGATTGTTCCGGGAATTAAAGTTGATGCAGGTAAAATTCTCATGGCTAATGCACCCGGTGATGAAATTACTCAGGGTTTAGACGGGCTGGCGTTACGTTTAAAAAACTATAAAGAACAAGGTGCCCGCTTTGCCAAATGGCGTAATGTCTACCACATCTCTGAATCGACACCAAGCCGGCTTGCCACCGAAGCTAATGCTGAAATGTTGGCGCGTTACGCAGCCATTTGTCAGTCACAAGGTATCGTTCCCATTGTGGAACCTGAAGTCTTAATTGATGGCGATCACAGTCTGAGCCGCTGCGCGGAAGTCAGTGAAAAGGTTTTTCATGAGTTATTTCATGCCCTGCATCGGCACCATGTAGTACTGGAACATATACTGCTCAAACCCAATATGATGGTTCCCGGTAAAGAACATACTACTAAAACAAAACCTGAAGAAGTTGCTAAACAAACAGTCAAAGTATTACGCCGCACAGTGCCGGCAGCCGTACCCAGTGTCAATTTTCTTTCAGGCGGGCTTACACCGCAAGATGCCACAGCTTATCTTAATGCGATTAATCAGCTAACCCCACAACCCTGGGAACTAACTTTCTCCTATGGGCGCGCTTTGCAAGAACCGGCATTAAAAGCATGGAAAGGTGAGCCTGCTAATAGCCAACAAACCCAGGCTGCCTTATACAAACGTGCCAGCCTTAATGGTGCCGCACGTTATGGAAAATACACCGAAGCCATGGAATCTGAATAATACATTCCAACTATCCTCCTATTGTGTTTTTCTTTTAAGTATTCAATATGAACAAGGAGGATTTATTCCCTAATCACAACGGCTTTGCAAAATCCGACAAAGTTGGAAGGAGGCCGCACTCTCTCTGCACTAAGCTCTGGTGTTACGCAAATTTAGATGCTTTACAAAGGGCTAGAAACCTAGGCTTAGGTCTTGTTAATTTGTCACATTCCAGAGAAAAGTTTGAATCAGGTGTTTTAATGAGTAAATGGTAATGTTTACTCATTAAACAACAATCCTGTTTTACTCAGTTGAACCGTCCACATACATTGTTAAAAATGTCAAAATAAGCCCTTCTATCCTCATCATCAATATAAATGTCTTTTTGTCAGTTACCACGAGAAGTGACATGGTATAGCGCATCATTAAATTCTATTTATAACGGACGAGTCATGTTTCAAGTGTCGTTTAAACAGTATAGAAAGAAACAAGACCTGCCCCTGACGGATCCCCACAAAATTTAGAGCACTCTGTCATTTCGAGGAGACATTTAAAAACACATGTTTTTAAGTGTTGACGTGGCAATCTAAAGTTTATTTATGCGATTGCCTCAGTTATTTTATTCCCTCGCTATGACGTGATGTTTTCCCTGTCTATATGGGGAAATTTACTAAGTTGTTGTTGTTTTATCGTACTTACTTATGATTTTGTAGGGATACCTCAGAACCTGACCCTATTTTTCAAAACATATCCCTAATCACAAGCCTCCTCTAACGCTGACTATATTGATCGAATTAAACAGGGGATTGAGAAGTGGGACATACCGAGTCTAATTATATTTCCTAATCGTGATATGCCCTGAAAACCTCATGATGTAAGAATATTGCGAAGACTCTTTTAAATATAGTGAGTTTCAGCCCCTTGAGAATACAGGACATTAGATACAAGAAGGCGCAGGAAACAAAGCAGCTGAGTTAATAATTCAGTTTATGAAAAAGACACATCTAAAAGCCACACCCCATACTTATGCACGGAGATGTTAAGATTTTTTTGGTTAAGTATAGATATTTTACTTATATATCTATACGTTTTCATAACAGATAGAAATATAAGTATTAATATCCATCACATGTGAAAATTAAATTATTTAGATTCATTAACCATATATGCCACGATTGATTTGATTTGGGCATCAGTTAGGCTCATGTTACCCCCTTTAGGCGGCATACCTTTAGCGGTCCCTTTGATGGCATTCTTAACCATAGCAGGTATTCCCTTCGCAATACGATCTTTCCAGTCCGCTTTATTACCCAGCTTAGGACCAGGACCAAAGGCATGGCAAGCCTGGCAAGATTTTTTATATAATGCCACATCTGCATTTACCGCTGTAGATATACCAAAAAGAACTGTTGTTGCTGCGAGTACTGAAATTATTTTTTTCATTTAACCATCCTATTATATAATGAATATGTGTATGTATTATTTGTACATACTATGAAGTATCTTAATAATAATGCTAAATTTTCTACTTTTTTAAAAATCATTGTGAGAACAAAGTTAACAAGTTAATTTACTATGTATTCTTTTGGTACAGTATCAAGTTTATGAATTGTTCCTCCATGTTTCTTAGCAAAAGAAGTTGCTTTGGTTTTTATTGAAAATGGCACGGCTTCTGGAGCCCCCATACCGCCTGTTTTTTTACTTCCTAGTACATACCAGGCATTATGAGCATCAATCCAGTTATCTAAACCTGGCTTATCCCAACTTGCATCCGCCATATCATTTACATAAATAGCCGAAATATTTTTAGGCTCTTCTGGTGATAAGGTAAATGAAATAGTGTCACGTACTGAGGTAAACCATAAAATTTTACCATTATCTAAAATAATCTGGCCTTTAGGTCCTGAATGATTAACAACAGTCATTAAGCAATAATAACCATTTGCTTCACCTGTTAATGATTGTGCGACAGGCGTTTCCATAGAAGAACTTTTTTCACAAGCCGTTAAAAACAGTGGTAAAAATAATACAGCAAATTTATACATTTTTATTTTCATTTCAGACAATTAAATCAAAGTTCTCGTTGCTGAAAAATATAAAGCGTTGCCAGTAAAGGTATTATGATCCACATCAATATAACACCAAATAAAAGCCCCGAATTTATTCCAGTATTGCTTGCTAATCCAGCGATTCCAGCCGACTGACTTACACCATCAAACATACTGAGATTTAAAATACGATAACTGTCCGTTGGGCTTATAAGCATTAATATTGAAAATAATTTTTGACCAATAACTTGTTGCTTATCCAGCAATAAGACACCAAATAAGACCAGGTCATAGAGCACGACAAAAATCAACCATAAACCTATAGCACTTCCGATTGCAGTCGCTCTTTCTTTGACTAAAACACTCACGAAGTAGCCCAATGCAATAAACACTGCGCCTAATAAAAGTGAGCTTGTCATCATCATGAAATATGTTTGCCAACCATCAATGCTTCCGTCAGCTATGATCACCATAAAAAAGAAAGCGCTACCATAGCCAGCAAAGATGGCAAAAAAAAGAATCATAACATGGCCAACAAACTTACCCATAATAACCTGCCAACGTGTAACCGGATAGGTCAGCAGTAACAACATTGTACCGCGCTCAAACTCTCCGACTAAAGCATCAAACGAGAGCATTAGTGCAATAAGCGGAATTAAATACACACTTAAGCTTGCAAGATTAATGACAGTGATAGCAAGTGTACTGACTTTTACTGAGCCCGTTGGCGCAGACCCCATTAGAGATAAAACTATGGCGAGCGCAGCCAACAAAACAATTGCCGCGGCAATCCAGCGGTTTCTTAAACCATCACGTAATTCTTTGAGCGCAAGTATCCAAATCATTCTCATGAGGATTTTCCGTTCATAAAGTGGTTATAAATCTCGTCTAACCGTGGAGGTATAATTTGTAAATCCTGAACATCATCGCCAAGACTAGTGATATACCTGAGCAGTGACATTTTTTCTTCTTTAGAACAAAGTAAATCCATTCCCTGTTTCGACACTTCTTTAATATTAATATTTGAACCTAAGCGTTCAGCAATAACAGATTCTTTACCAGATTGTATCTTTAATTGAATACGAACAGGTAAGTTAACTATTTGATAAAGCTCGTCCAATGTCCCGCAAGCAACCATTCCTCCCTTTTTCATAATAACAAAACGATTTGCTCTTGCTTCTACTTCACTTAATGCATGAGATGAAATAATAGAGGTTGCCCCCTTTTTATGCAGCTTATCAATCAGTTCATAAAAATGTTGCCGTAATAATGGATCCAGTCCGGTTGTTGGTTCATCAAGAAAAAGCAATTGAGGATCGCCAAGCATAGCCTGAGCCAGGCCTAATCGCTGCCGCATACCTTTTGAATAGGTGCCAATTTTCCGTTTATATGCATCACTTAATCCAACTAATTCTAATAAATCTCTGCATTCACGTTGAGATACACCTTTAAGATCTGCATAAAAGCCAAGAACTTCCTGTCCTGTCATCGCATCATAAAAAGCAACACTTTCCGGCAAATACCCTAAAGAAAGACGTTGTTCTACTGCTGTACTTAAAGCAGGATTGCCTTTCAAAACTTCAACATTACCCGATGTAGGCCGCGCTAAACCCAGCATCAATTTCATTAAAGTTGTTTTACCTGCACCATTATGACCGACTAAAACAATGCACTCTCCTTCTTGCACATTAAAATTAATATCATGCAAAACAAGGTCATTACCATATATCTTATTTACTGCTTGTACTGAAATAATGCTGTCAGCTTTATTTTCTTTATCAACCATCAGGTAAATCTTCTTTGAACTTAGCTTTCATATTTATTCTATTAATCATTTTTGGTGCTAACATTAATGGCACACTATCTGTTACTCCACCTGGGTGGAGCCCTGGAAATTCTGATTGAGCCCATTTTAATATTTGTACTGACGGACTATTCAATAATAATTTTGCCATTGGATGCCGCCATATAATTTGATCGACAAGATCATTAGGACGATAAGGCTGATCAGCTATACCATTGTTGTCGATATCAAATACAACATTATCACTCCAGTAGTTACCTTTACCTTCATGGGACCATTCAATATAACGACTACCAACATATTTTACTTGAGTTCTATTATTAATGAAGGAGTTTGAATATATTTTATTGCTCTCGGAGCCCGCGGTAAAATGTATACCAATTGTACAATCTTCAAAAAAATTACTATTGATTGTATTAAAGTTGGCATTATAAATAAAAACACATTTCTCTGTACCACCGCTTACGCGATTACCTTCAATTGTAGAGTAATTAGTGAAGTTAAAAAACAAACCGCGCTCATGATCATTAATAGACTGATTATTTTTTGCAACAATATGGTGGGAAAACATTAGCGCATAACCCACATTGTTATTAATTGAAATATTATTACTAATTTCACTATTATTGGTATACATATAATGAATAGCAAAACGTAAATCTCTTATACGATTGCCTTTAAAAGTATTATGGTGACTGGTATTCACAAAAATACCATCACGACCATAACGAATGTCATTATTGCTGATTATTGAACCGTGCGAATTCCATATATAAACAGCATTACCACGATCATTAACCCGGTGAAAACGACTACCAATAATAACATTGTTATTCACTACCGCAGATTCAGGGCCTTTTAAATAAATGCCAATAAGGTTGTTCTGAAAATAATTTCCTTCAATCAGTGCATTATCACCTTTACTTGTTATAAAAACAGCACTGTCTTCTGTATTCAAATCGTTACCTGAATGTTTAATACTTAACCCTTTAACAACAACATTCGCTGCTGAAATAACAATAACATGCCCCGTTCCTTCACCATCAATAATACTATCCTTGTTGCCTGATAAGGTTAGACTGCGATCAATATCAATAGAACCAAAATACGAACCCGCGCTTAAAATTAAAACATCACCACTCTTTGCTGAATTTATGGCTGCTTGCAACTTACCATAACCTGGCTTAACTTTAATTTCTGCTGCTTGAACATTAAAAAAAGAAAATATCGCCAATATAAAAAACAATCCACCTGCCAGCCAATGACTAACAAGCGGATTATTCATCTTTCGCTTAAACAACAACAAAATTAACTATGCTGGCTCAACCAACATCCGGCCACGCATTTCCATATGTAACGCATGACAGAACCATTGGCAGTAGAACCAATGCACACCCGGGCGATCAGCGGTAAAAGTAACCGATGAGGTAGCTTGCGGTCCAATTTCCATTGCTATGCCATAATTGGCAATAGTTATACCGTGTGTTAAATCATCAATCGCATCGTTGTTACTAACAATGATGGTTACTTCATTACCTTGCTTAACCGTAAATTTCTCCATACTGAAGTTAGGTGCAACAGATGTCATATAGACGCGTACTTTATTACCGTCACGAATGACCTTAGAGTCTACAGTTAAATTAACCCCATCTTTTTTCGCTTGTGCACTTGCATCAGCCCACATTCGATCACCTTTTGTCCAAAGTGATGCAGGATTAACAATATCAGCGCGAACAATAATAATGTCATGAGGTTCAGCATAAGTCGGTCCATCATGTACCACTTTCATTTTCTTCTTACTAATATCAATTAACTGTTCATTCTCCGGTTTCAGAGGTCCCACATTAATGAATCGATCTTTAGAGAATTTATTCAGTGATACGAGCCACTTGCCATCGGCTTCCTTAGTCTCACCCATACTTGTATGGTTATGACCCGGCTGATAATGAACATCCACTTTATCAATAATAGGGTTAACCTTCTTGCCATTATAAGCCTGGATCGCTTTATCAATGTTCCAGCTAACCACCTGGCTATCAAGGAATAAAGTTGTGAAGGCATTCCCCTTACCATCAAACGCTGTATGAAGAGGTCCTAAACCAAGTTTTGGTTCTGCAACAACAACATCACGCGGCTTAAGTTTATCCTTGAAAAGGTCCGGTAAACGCCTGACATCAATAACCGTAACCGTTGGTGATAACTTCCCATTAAAGACTACGTGCTTCTTATCTGGCGCAGTGTTACAACCATGGGGACTATTTGGAACAGGAATGTAACGTGTATATTTTGAGCCATGGCGACCATCTAGCACTGGTACTCCCTTTATTCTTTGGAAGTCACCCTTTTTAACGCCCTTCTCAATTGCTTTGATATCAAAAACAACGGCCCAATCTCGTTCACTAGCCATCATTCCACCCAGGTTAACGGCTTCTTCACTGTTATAACTTGTTGAGAAAGCATATAAACCCTGATAATCCGCATCACAGTTATCTAAGTTACCATCAACCATCACTTGCCATGCGACCTCCATTGAATCGCCATCAAGTGCAGTGAAAATAGCATGATATTTTTCAGGTTCATCCAGTATGCTGCCATCATTAGGAATCGGCACACGATGCTCACCATTAGCAAATACATAACCGGTACGAGGATATTTTTGTGGGCGTAAACCATGAATATCCGATGCATTAGGAATCTCAGTGATCTTGTCACATTTCATCACATCAACACGCACACGAGCAACTCGTGTATTGGCTTTATCATTCATGAACAAATAGCGACCATCATAGGTACCGTCTGTAAACGACATGTGGGGATGATGTAAATCACCATTTAACCAAACACCACCTCGGTTACCCGAATCAAGGAACTCTTTTGTTTCGGGCAATAAACCATCACGAAGAATTTTGCGACTTTCGTTTGTTTGACCCCAGCCAGATGCACTACAACGGTTGAATACGGGAACACGCATTAATTCACGCATAGAAGGCATACCTAAAACACGTAGCTCACCTGCCTGGCCACTACTCCAGAAGCCATAATATTCATCTAAATCGCCCGGGCCAACATGATATTTTGCTTTTATAGCCGCTTCCGCAGCTTTGGGTGTCATAATACCCATGCCCGCAACACCACTTACCGTTGCTACACCTGCTATAGCAGCTAGCTTGGCAGAACCACCAAGTAGCTGACGACGAGAGATGTCACTAACTTCTTCTTTATCATTATTCTTGCTCATAATACTCTCCTTTATTTGGTACTTTGTTTTGACTCAACCATTTACTTCTTATTTCTTTATTCAACTACATTTTTTTGTGCTGTTTATCTTTATTTATTTCAATCTGAATTGCAGATTCTTTTTTATTTCTTGATGACGAAGCTAATGCTGATGCCTCAGCACGCGCTGCATGCCGTTCTTTTTTCAATCGCTTCTGTATCACCACTGGACAGGCATGATCATCTGAATAGACAACCTGGCAATGCAAACAATAGAGGCACTCGTTTACGTTGATATTACCTTCAGGGTGAATCGCCTGCACCATACATTCATTGCTACAACGTTGGCAGGGTGAACCGCATTCTTTATAACGTTTAAGCCATGAAAACATGCGCATTCGGCCTGGTATCGCTAAAGCTGCACCTAATGGACAAATATAACGACAATAAAAACGCTCAATAAAAATACCAGGTATTAAAACAGCTAAGGCAAAAATTACAAAAGGCCACTCTCTAATAAATTTTAAAATAATGGCTGTTTTAAAGGGTTCTACTTCTGCTAAATGTTCTGCCCAATCTAATGAATATAACGAAAAACCAAACAGCAGGAGGAAAATTAAATACTTAAAAGTCCAAATACGTTCGTGAATTGCCCACGGTACAGCAATTTGCCGAATAGAAAATATTTTAGCAATACGATTAATTAATTCTTGCAAGGCACCAAAAGGACATAACCAACCACAGTAAGGGCCACGTCCCCAAAAAAGTAATGCCGCCGCAACTGAGCCCCATAAAATAAAGGTTAAAGGTTCCATTAAGAAATAGCTCCAATCAAACCCGGTCATAAAGGCATTCAACATCGCCAAAATATTTACAACAGATAATTGTGCATTGAAGTACCATCCAAGAATAACCAAGGTAAAGACTAAATAAGCAATGCGAACACGATCATTAAGTACAGGCCGTTTAACCAACCAATCTTGAAAAAAGAAAATTGCGGTCAAGACTGCAAGCGCAATCGAGACAACCACCACTTCCGGTATTTTCATATTCCACATTTTTTTCCATATAGGATCGGCTTTTTGCATTAAACTATCATCAGGCAATACCTGCGAAGGTTTCACTTCAGTAAATTTTAAGTACGTTGCTGGTACGGTATACTTAAGATCAAAGGTCAAAAATACTTTATCCGTCGGCCCAGTGTCTCTGCCAACCAATAATTGCAATATCCAGGGTTTAGCAGGATTAAAATTTAAATCCGCTGGTGTTCTAAATAAGCCAAACTCTTTAAGAGCCGGGGCACCAGCCGCCGCCACTTTTCTCAAGCGCTTGTGATAACTGTCGTGAAAGCGTACTGAGATATCATCTTGAATAATTTGAAAACGATCAAAAATTCCACCACGTACATACCCCGAACCTTTGAAAGAAAAACGACCATCACCCGCTATAGCAATAGCTTGTTCACCTGGCTGCAACTTTTTTAATAGGTTCTTATATTCATTCTCTCCCAGTACACTTCTGCCAATACTCGGGATAGATACCATAGCCGCATAAAGCTCAATGAAAACTTCATCATCTTCGCCTTCTTCAGCATTATCAATCGCAAGTTGCTTTCCTGTTTCTTTAAAAGCTTGATTGATTTGTTTAAGTGAAATTTTTAATTGTTGAACCGAACCTTCTGCAATAAGGTCTTTCCAATTTTTTATTACGTTAAGTTCTTTATTGATAGATACAACAGAACCGGAAGCTTGTTTAATTTTTTCTTTTAAACCCGACAGCCCATATTTTCTGGCAACTTTAATGGCACTTCGAAGAATATTGTCATCCATCACCATAATGGTTACTGTTGCACCAGATACGGCATCAACCTGGTGTGATTGTGTACCGCGAACTAACTTACCGATATCTAAACCTTCATAATCTTTAAGTACGTGAGTAATACGTTCTTCAGGAATACCGATAAGTACAATGGGCTCGTGATGTTCTACTAATAAAACCTTTTTTATAATTCCTTGCATATCAAGGGAAACAAGCTGATGAATGGGTTTACCTGAATAACCTATTGTATTGACATAATCTGAGGTTAAAAAAATGAGGCCGACTTGTTTACCTTTTTCATAAACAGGAACTACAAAAGGATCGCCTATTGGTTTTCCAAATTTATCTGCATTAGGAAAAATATCCTGGCTACTAACAGATTCAAGGAAACGGGGTAGTTCAGATTTTGCTTGTGCCGTATCTGCACTAATTATTACAAACAAACTAATAAACAGTATTAATAATAGCTTAACGGTACTTTTATAACCGGCTTGTGATAGATAACTGTTTAAAAAGGAAACCAACAAAAATGTTAACTCCTACAATTAACATAGCAATATCCGAGTACTATATTCAATCAATAAAATATAAGTAAATTCTAATTTAGGAGTGTATTTTCAAACAATATAAAATATACAACATTGACCTAGATCAATTAACTAATAATTTTTAGATTTAACATTAATGTATACTTAACATATTAATAGGTATTAAAAGCATGCTGTCAACCAATGTAAGAACAACCAGTGATTTAATGTCTATTGCTCTAGAAGCAGAACGTGAAGCAATAAAACGCTACACAAAACTTGTGGTAATGATGCAACAAGGTAACAATGAACCTAGTGCAGCTTTATTTCAGCGTATGGTGACAGAAGAAGAAGAACATGAACGCCTGCTTATTGAGTGGATGGAACAAGAAAAAATACCGGTAAACCCCGATATTAAGCCCATTAGTTGGAGCGATCCAAATGTTTCAACAACGTACAATGAAGAAGCACATGATCCATTTTTTAGCTCACCTTATAAAGCGCTAGCTTTTGCCGTTCATAATGAAGAAATTGCTTTTCGTTTTTATACCCACGTTGCTGCAAATTCAGACAATGAAACCGTACGAAAGTATGCTGAAATTTTGGCTAAAGAAGAGCTCGCACATGCCGCGCTACTTAGAGCTGAACGTCGCTATGCTTATCATGCTGAACGTAAGTCTGAAACTAAAGAACCAAAATTAGATCCTCATGCCATACATACCGATGCAGATTTATTCGTTGCCGCAATTCACATTAATCACTATTTATCCGAACAAATGGAGTCCATAAGCACAAGAACCCCGGAAATTATATCTCTTACAAATAAAACCGCACAACAGACCCAACAATTGGAAGAAGAATTAAAGACAAAGGTTCAACCTGGTCAAGAAGTTATAGACAATGTGAATCAGCTAAAAAAATTCCATGCTCAGGAATCAGCCAGTAAAAATGAGCCTGACATTGAATTACAAAGACTCTGGTCATGCTGTGATCGTAGCTTTGCTTTCTACGATTCTATTGTTGAAAGTGCTTCAAATGAGGAACTATATTTAAACGCACAAAAGCTCTCGTCTTCAGCACTCGATAAAATAGCAGAGTTAAAGAAAATTTTCTAAGAATACTTATGCAAGCCGCAAGCTAACAGTACCTTTTGGCAATCGTGGTTGATGTATATTTTCTAGAAATTGCCAGCGATAAGACGATTCAGACTAGTTTAGGGATATTTACAGCGCATTACAAAGAGAAAAATAAAAAAGGCTTAGCATTTCTGCTAAGCCTTTGATATGTATGGTGGGCCGTCCGCGACTCGAACGCGGGACCAATGGATTAAAAGTCCACTGCTCTACCAACTGAGCTAACGGCCCTTGTTTGGAGGGCGGAATTTTACCGGACTTACGGGGAATAACAAGCCCAATAAGCCGATAAATCCGTTATTTTTTTGCTTAAATTGCGTCCAATTTACGCATGCTAGCGGGTAGCAATTTCATATCCACTAACGAGCTCAAGAGTGCTGCAAAGAAGCCAGCTTCTTCTTCATAAACCATTTGATAGTATTGAATTTTCATAGTCAGAGCACTACCAAAAACGATGCTGATGAACACAAGGAATGAACCCAAAGCAAGCGTTGAAACCCCGGTAATAGATTGGCCAACGGTACAACCCAGGCCTAATACGCCGCCAAAGCCCATTAAAACTGCACCAATCATATGCATGTAGAAATCCTTGAATGAGTTAAACCACTCAACGCGGAAGCTACGTGTGATAAGCGTCCAGATAAGTGAACCAATAATAACGCCAAATACAGAAACAACACCAAAAGTTAGAAATGCACTTTGTAAGCTTGAACCCACGTAACCAAATACCTGACCGATTGGGCTAATGAACGTGAAAGACTGTGACTGCAGGTTAGTTGAACCATTTTTAGGCTTACCTTCTTCACTATCCATCATCATGTCCCACTCACCGTAGAATTGAGTCATGCTAAAAGAGCCGTCTTCTGTAGTGACAGCAGTATTTGAAGTGAAGTACCACGCCAATAACACGATAAGACCCACCGTTACGCCAGCAAACACATTGTCACCATTTTCACGGAAATCTTTTGAACGGAAAATATAACGAAGCGCAATAATTGCAATAACAGTACCTAAAGCAATACGCATCGTCATTGCAGAAATTCCAAACCAGTTACCCGTAATACTGCCTAAATCTTGTGGTGTATCTAAAGAAACGGATGCCGCACCTAACCAGGGTGAGAAATAAGACTGATACCACGTCGAGGGTAATTCTTTAAAAGGGTCAACCATGTAATACGCAATAACCGCAATAACCGCAAACACGAAAACAGACTTGATATTACCGCCACCAATACGAATCAGGGTTTTGTTACCGCAACCACTGGCGAAGGTCATACCGATACCGAAAAGCACACCACCTAAAATGTAACGTCCCCACTGGAATTCACTGCCACGGTAAGGGGGTAATGTGGATGAAACGTTCACCATGCCCAGCGACTCTAAAATCACAACACCAATTAAGGCAACGGTCGCAGCCAGAATCCAGGCGCGTAAACGCCCCGAATCGCTCATGTTCACTAAGTCAGAAACTGCACCCATAGTACAGAAATTGGTTTTGTTGACAACAAGACCTAAAATAACGGCCAGAATAAATGTCGACCATAAAAAAAAGGATTGTGCCTCTAAGAAGCTTTCAAATGACATGATAGCGGTTCCCCTGTTAATAACTACTTGATTTAAAAGGCTATTTAAATAGCCTAATGGTAATAATTTAATCGCCGCATTATAGCTGAAGCCCTCAGCCCATGTAACCCGAAAAATTCACGAGTTATCAGAGGATTGCATTTTTCACTATGGCTTATTTCGTAGAGTAAACCGTTGGGTCGGCTAAATGAGCAGATTCAAAGCCTTGTTGCCGTAAACGACAGGAATCACACAGGCCACATGCATTTCCCTCGCTATCTGGAGCATAACAGGAAAGGGTTTTTGCGTAATTAACCCCTAATGCCGTGCCCTTTTGAATAATTTCGGCTTTACTCATATGAATTAAAGGCGTTTCAATTTTAATCAGATCGCCCTCAACCCCCTTCCTGGTCGCGAGGTTTGCCATCACCTGAAAGGCCTCAATATACTCGGGACGACAATCAGGATAGCCTGAGTAATCCACTGCATTCACGCCAATAAAAATGGCGTCAGCATCCAGCACTTCTGCCCAGCCTAGTGCCAAAGATAAAAAAACGGTATTGCGTGCTGGCACGTAAGTTACCGGAATTTCAGTCGAAATATCCTCAGCAAGATCTTGTGGCACATCAATATTGTCATCGGTTAAAGCCGAGCCACCAATATCCCCTAAACCCAACATCACCACTTTATGCTCGACAACACCAAGTTCATTAGAAACAGCCTTCGCGCTTTCGAGTTCAATCTGGTGACGTTGGCCATAATTAAAGCTCATGGCATAACATGCATACCCCGCTTCACGGGCAATGGCGAGAGTAGTGGCAGAATCAAGTCCACCGGAAACAAGAACAACGGCTTTTTTAGTCATCGGGTGATTTTACAATAAATATAATATAAAGAATAACTGGCAATTAGCGACCGGGCTCATCATTCCAGAGATATTTATGCAATTGCATTTGAAAACGTACCGCTAGCTGGTCTTCGATGATCCAGTCTGCAAGCTGTTGTGGCTTTAACTGTTGGTGACTGCTGGAAAAAAAGACTTCACAGCGGCCCAATAAATCATATTCATTTACTTTTGCTACTGCCCACTCATAATCATTACGATCACAAATAACAAATTTAACTTGATCATGCGAGGTTAATAAGTCGATATTTGAATAAAGATTTTTTTCTTCTTCTTTTGAAGCCGGTGTTTTTAAATCCATAACACGACTCACACGTGCATCGACTTTTGCAATATCAAGAGCACCACAGGTTTCTAATGAAACATCATAGCCTTCGTCACATAATATTTTCAGTAAATCGATACATCTTTTTTGTGCTAACGGTTCACCACCGGTAACGGTAATATATTTTGTTTTATATTTTTTAACTTCAGCAAGAATGTCTGCAAAAGAAAACCACTCTCCACCCTGAAAAGCATAGCTGGTATCACAGTATTGACAGCGTAATGGACAGCCCGTTAAACGAATAAAAACGGTTGCATAACCTGCACTTCTGGATTCACCCTGCAGTGAATAAAAAATTTCACTAATACGTAAACGGGAAACAGATGCCGCAGCACCTGTTTCAATCTTTTGTTGATGTAACATTATGTTTACCGATTATTTTGTAAACGTATTTTTTGCAATAAATTTTCAGCCTGGCCAGATTCCGTTGTTCCTGGATAAGTTTGAATTAAACGATCAAGTACGGCTTTTGATTTAGCATACGATTTCAATTCAAACTGACTATAGGCAATTTTTAATAGTGCATCAGCGCGCTTAGGACTATTAGGATATTGTTCAATTAAAGTTTGATAGTCCTTTACTGCAACATCATATTTTCGCGTATGGTAACTCGTTTCAGCTAACCAATATTGTGCAATATGCGCATAACGGCCATCAGGATAATCTGCTAGAAATTGACGAAAAGCCAGAGTTGCTTTGTCATAGCGTAATGAGCGTAATAAATCAAAAGCGGCCTGATAAGCAGCCTGCTCATTTTTCTGTCCGGCTACTTTTTTAGCAGGCGCAGCTCTCGACGTATCAGCTAAGCGTTCAGGTTTGGTTTTGTTTTCAGGATTCGCTACAGGTGCTTTAGTGATTAGTGGTGTTTTACCAGGTTCCTGCTTTTTTTTTGCAGCTGAACTCACGTTAGAACCTGAGCGACGCTCCATTTGTAATAAGCGACGATCAATATCAAGATATAAATCACGTTGACGTTTTTTAATACCTGCTAAAGTATGTTTTTGTAACTCTATCTCGCCCAATAAATTTTGCAGTTCACTTTGAATACTTTCAATGCGAACCATCATTTCAATCAGGCCTTTATTATTGACAATGCGCTCTAACTTATCGACTCGATTTTCAATCGTTCGCTCATTTTCAGCCGCAAACACCGAACTACTCATTGCAACAATAAAAAATGAAACTAAAGTAACCCATTTATTTCTTTTCATATTAATAACCCGTGTAAAGAATTTCTACGCGTCGATTAAGCTGCCACGCCGATGCATCATGTCCTAATGCAACCGGCCGCTCCTCACCAAAACTAATGACCTGAACCTGACTCGCACTAACGCCTTGTAATGTCATTAATTGCATAACTGATTTCGCACGTTTCTCACCTAAAGCAATATTATACTCACGTGAACCTCGTTCGTCTGCATGTCCTTCTAATACGACCGTCACTTCAGGATGCGCGGCAAGAAAATCCGCATGTACAGAAAGAATTTCTCTATCCTTTTCAAGCACCTGGCTACTATCAAGATCGAAATATAAAACACGCTGAGATAACGGGCTATTAGGATCGCTTAATGAACTAATGTCCAATAAATCACCTGCAACAAATTTGTCTAAAGAAGCCTCGTCAACATTCTTTGTTTCCTCACCAACAGGGCTCTTTTGCTCCATTGGCGACTCCACACTCTCGTCTACATTTTTATTTGCACCGCGCTTTTTCAATGGCCCTAAACTACAAGCAGACAACGTCGCAATAACACTCAATATTACAAAATAGCGCATTAACCTAATCATATTATGCTCCTAACAATTTTATATTTATTATTAATCACGAATGACAGACGGTGAGAGGTGAGATACCAAGGCAAAATCGATGAAAAAGCGGAATGTACATCAGCACATGAGCACTTTGAAGAGATTTTCGTCGTGCCCCACATAAAATATTGTGGAGGGTAAACGCTGGTATATCGCTTCTCACCGTCTGTCATTTGTTGATTTTATAGGGTGACCATACCGGTTCCCTAACATCACCCTCATTAAAACTTAAACGTTGTCTGGCCCTGCCATCAACGGAAACCGCAGAAAGTATGCCTCTAAATTTTTCTTCTGTTGCATAAATAATTATTCTGCCATTGGGCGCAAAACTTGGCGACTCGTCTAATTGCCCCTTTGTCAGAACATTAAAATATTGTGTCTCTCTTTCCAATACTGCAATTCTAAACTTTCCTTGCGAACGATGCACCATTGCAATATAACGGCCATCATGAGAAATGGAAGCACGCGCATTATAATTCCCTTCAAAAGTTAGGCGCTGTGGGCGGCCCACTTTTCGATAATATTTTAGTTTTACTTCATACAGTTGTGGCGAGCCCCCCCGGTCTGAAGTAAAAATAATACCCTGACTATCAGGCAGCCATTCCGGCTCGGTATCAATTGCATAACTTCGGGTGATCCGTGTTAACTTTCTCGAAGCCACGTTCATAATATAAATTTCAGGGTTACCGTCTTTTGATAAGGTTAAGGCAAGATATTTGCCATCGGGTGACCAACGTGGTGCATTATTAAGACCTTTAAACGATGCCAGTTTATCTTTTTTGGCCGAAAAAATATTTTGCACAAAAATTTCGGGGCGACCGTTAATAAATGAAACAAAAGCTAAACGCGTACCATCAGGTGACCAACTTGGCGACATCAAGGGACTGGGTGATTTATGAATCACTTTCTCATTAAAACCATCCGCATCGGCAATCGCTAACTGATATATTTTATTTTTCTTTTCATCTTTCGTCACGGTGATGTAGGAGATATGGGTATTAAACGCCCCCTCTTCACCCGTGATAGTTTTATAAATAATATCACTAATGTGGTGGGCCGTACGGCGCAAGCCACTGTTCAAACTACGAATACTATAACCGGCAAGTTGGCTGCCGTTAAAAACATCTAATAATTGAAACTGAACCTGAAAACTGCCATCGGCCAAGCTGTGAATTTTTCCGACAACAAGGTAGCCGATATTTAACGCTTGCCACGTTTTGTAATTTACCTGCGTGCCATCATGCGGCTGTGAAATAAGATCTTTGTCTGCTAAAGGAGAGAACTGTCCACTGCGTTGTAAGTCCGCCGCAACAATATTTTTAATACTGCTTGACGGCGTTCCTTTTCCCACCCATTGAAAAGGAACGATGGCAATAGGTTGCGCGCCCTCCGAACTTTCGGTAATTTCAATAGTTAAAATGGCGTGTGCGAATGAGCTGGTGAACAGCCACAATAATAAAATAATTTTACTTTTAAATAACATTTTTTTAACTCTAAGTTTTATTTAGTCGGTTCAAAATCTAAATTAACTGTTCTAAATTCACGTTGGAACAAATCTGTATCTTTAGGGACAGGCAAAGGCGATGCTTTAAGTGCCGCTAACTCTGCCGACCGATCAAAAGCACTGTTGCCACTACTTTTAATGACCTTAGCATTGATGACATCACCGCTGGGTAATAATTGAATTTGAATAATACATTTCAAATCCTTGCCATAACTGTCAAGGTAAATCCAGTTGCGGCTCACTTTTGCATTAATTAAACCTGTATATTTACTGATTTTATTTAATTCCTGTTGTCTTCTTTTTTCTTCCAGCTCTTGCTGCTTTTTCTTTTCAATTTTGTCTTTGCGCTGCTTTTCTTCACGTTCAAGCTGTGCTTTTCGTTCTTGTTCTTTTTTTTCTAACTCATTTAACTTTTTCAGTCTTATTTTTTCCTGCTGCTCCTGCGCTATACGATCCTTCTCTAATTTAGCTAAACGTTTTTTTTCGGCTATTTGTTTCTTTTTATTTAACCGTTCCTGTTCTTTTTGTTTCTGTTTTAAGGCACGTAATTTTCTTTCTTCATTCTGGCGTTCTTTTTTTGCTTTCCGCGCTTTGTCCTGTAAACGTTTTTGTTCTTGTTTTTTTCTTGCATCGTCTTTTTTAAGTTTATTTATTTCTGCTTTAATTTTTTTCTCATCAATCGCAACTGCCTCAATAACCTTTTCTTGTTTGACTGCCGAAATTTTAGGATCGGCGTTCTTAAAGCTAGTCCCAATTGCAACAAATGCAACAATATGTATAACTAATGCCCAAACAAGTGCGGTCGGGTACTTCTTAATCGTTTGCCAAATCGTCATTATTTAAGAGTCCGGCGTTTCCGTCATTAAACCAACACGAGCAACGCCGGCTTGTTGCAATTGCGCCATAATCGATACAACGGCACCATAATTAACCGACTTATCACCTTTAATGTAAATACCTTGTCCACTTCGATGCCGCATCACCGCAACAACGCGGGTGATCAATTTATCAACACTTAAAGGCTTGTCGGTGTTATCACCAATATTAATATAATATTGCCCTTTTGCATCAACCGATACGACAACCGGTTCTTCCTGATCTTTTGCCATAGTTTTGGCAAAAGTTTGTGGTAACTGAACCTGCACCCCTTCTGTTAATAGCGGTGCCGTAACCATAAAAATCACCAATAAAACCAACATAACATCAATGTAGGGTACAACATTAATCTCGGCAATACGGCGCTTACGAAAGCGTGTCGATGTTTTAGCTGCCATTATAATTAACTAGTGTGTGCCTGACGTTGCAATAAAGTTGAAAACTCTTCTGAAAAAATATCATAGCGATTAATCAGACGTTCAATGTCGTTCGAATAACGATTATAGGCAATAACAGCAGGAATAGCGGCGAATAGACCCATTGCGGTTGCAATTAATGCCTCGGCAATACCGGGAGCAACCGAAGCAATGGAGGCATGCTTTACTGCACCCAGCGCCAGGAAAGAATTCATTATGCCCCACACCGTACCAAACAAACCAATATAGGGACTAATCGAACCAACTGTTGCTAAAAATGACAGGTGGTGTTCCAACTCATCAACTTCGCGATTTAAAGCCACACGCATAGTACGTTGCGCACCTTCAATTGTTGTAACAGAATCGATAGCTTGATTTTTTCTCAGGTGCACAAACTCACGAAAACCGGATTCAAAAATTGCTTCTAAACCTGTAACACGTTTTTTCCTGGCCGCAATTTTTGCGTACAAATCACCCAGGTTTACACCCGACCAAAAACGACGTTCAAAATAATCTGCGGCAACTTTTGCGTCGCGCACCATAACCCATTTTGCGCGAATAATAATCCATGAAAGTAACGATAAAATAAGCAAAAGCAGCATCACAAGTTGTACTAACAGGCTTGCTTCTAAAATTAAATTTATTATTGATAGTTCAGCTGTCACTTAACTTATCCCTTATTATATTTATAGTTTTATTGCCGAGTATAAATTTTCCGGCATTGCTCTTGGTTTAAAGCTTTTGTCATCTAAAGTAGCAACTTTGATAACACCTTTGCATAACATATCGGATGATCTTAGTACTTCTTGTTCGATACTGATGCTGGCCTTTCCTTTTTGAGTCACTTTACTCGAAACACAAAGTTCATCATTAAATTTTGCCGGCAAAAAATAGTCAACCTGCACAGATCGAACTGCAAATATGACACCGTCATTGTCACGGAGTTCATCTTGCTCAAAACCTAAATGACGTAACCATTCAGTACGCGCACGCTCCATAAATTTAATATAATTTGTATGGTAAACAACCCCACCGGCATCAGTGTCTTCGTAATAAATGCGTATTGGCCAGTGAAATACGCGGCTATCTTCTATTGTCATTCTTCACTTTCTAAATAATATTGTGTAACAGACTCAGGTGGTTTTAAACCAAAATGCAAATACGCATTTTGTGTTGCGACCCGGCCACGTTGAGTACGCATTAAAAAACCCTGTTGTATCAAATAAGGTTCAATCACATCTTCGATCGTGCCGCGTTCTTCGCTTAATACTGCAGCCAAATTTTCCACGCCAACAGGCCCACCCTGAAATTTTTCGATAACCGCGAGTAATAAACGTCTATCCATCATATCAAAACCAAATTTATCCACGTCTAATAAATCGAGCGCTTGAGTTGCGGTTGTTTCATTAATAACACCATCAGATTTTATTTCAGCGTAATCACGCACGCGTCGTAATAAACGATTGGTGATACGCGGTGTTCCTCGAGAACGACGGGCAATTTCATTTGCACCAAAATCATCAATTTCAACGCCAAGAATAACAGCAGAACGTTTCACTATTGAGACAAGGTCGTCGGTAGAATAAAACTCAAGCCGTTGTACAATACCAAAACGATCCCGTAATGGTGAGGTTAATAAACCTGCGCGGGTGGTTGCGCCCACTAAAGTAAAAGGCGGTAAATCAAGTTTAATTGAGCGGGCGGCCGGACCTTCTCCAATCATAATATCCAGTTGGTAATCTTCCATTGCAGGATAAAGAATTTCTTCTACCACAGGACTTAAACGATGGATTTCATCGACAAACAAGACATCGTGCGCCTCAAGGTTTGTTAATAATGCTGCAAGGTCACCCGGCTTTTCTAAAACAGGGCCTGAGGTATGTCGCAAATTCACATCAAGTTCATTGGCAATAATATGCGACAAAGTTGTTTTACCTAAGCCCGGAGGACCAAAGACCAAAACATGATCAAGTGCTTCTTTACGTCCACGTGCAGCCTGGATAAAAATATCCATTTGTTCGCGTACTTTAGGTTGACCAACATAGTCAGCCAGTTTTTCAGGACGCATAGCACGATCGATCGCTTCATCTCCATCAAGCGTATCTGCTGCAATTAATCTGTCATTTTCTATCATACTTATCTTTACCTTGTCATTGCGAGGAAACAAAGTAACCGCGGCAACCTCATACTGAGTAATTTTTTTCTGGAGATTGCTTCAGTCATTTCATTCCTTCGCTACCAGAACCTGCGCAGCAGGTTAAGGTGATACTGACGAAACGCGCCGCGGCTCATTAAGTACAGTGACAATAAAATTGTCATTTTATAATAGATGCTTTTAAAGCATCACGAATAATTTCTTCGCTACTTAAATCATGACTATCAATTTGACTTACCATTCGACTAGCTTGTGGTGGTTTATAACCTAATGCAATTAAAGCGCTCACCGCTTCTTCAACAGGATCGGCGCTATGTTGAATACCCATCATACCAGTTGGTGTTTTACCATTCGATAAAGCATCCACTTGCCAGTCTTTTAACTTATCGCGCATCTCTATAACTAAGCGTTCAGCAGTTTTTTTACCCACGCCCGGTAAGCGTACCAGGGTCGCGGTATCGCTATCTTGAATACAGCGAGCAAAATCATCTGCGCTAATGGCAGAAAGAATACTCAATGCCAATTTTGGCCCAACACCATTAATTTTTATTAAACTGCGAAACATACTGCGTTCAGTTTCGGAGATAAAACCACAGAGCTGTTGAACATCTTCACGTACTACCAGATGTGTATGTAATACAATATTCTGGTTAATTTCAGGTAATTGATAAAACGTCGACATTGGTGCATCAACTTCATAGCCCACACCATTAACATCCAACAACAATGTTGGTGGTTGTTTGCTGAGCAGTGTACCTTTTAATCGTCCAATCATAATTGCAATGCGATAATGAGAAGCCAGGTTACAGCGCTTACCCTCTAAAATATTTCCAAGCGAGGCGCTACGATAAACCGCCTTAAAATACTCACTTACAAATGTAAGCTGTGTTTTTTCGTCGGCTTATGACTTGTACTCTAACTTCTCATTATCCGCAATAATTTTCCTGTGGTTAACGTGTCCTACTAACACGGGGTGTTTTGGTCAAAGCTTCAATTCTGTTTTCTAATGTCTGGCCTGTGTGTGCATGACATAATGCAATCGCTAAGGCATCAGCGGCATCTTCTTGTGGTGCTTTTGATAAACCCAGCAAATTCACCATCATATGCTGCACCTGAACTTTTGTCGCATTGCCTTTGCCAACCACCGCTTTTTTTATTTGTGTTGGCGTATATTCACTGACAGGAATTTTTCGTAAGGCAACGGTGGCTATTGCCGCACCTCTGGCCTGCCCCAGTTTTAATGCCGAATCGACATTATGACTAACAAAGACTTTTTCAATGGCCATCGCATCGGGCTGAAACTCATCCAATAAAATATTAAGGCTATCTGCAATAATACAAAGCTTTTCTGCCAGATTATCGGCTTTCACTTTAATACAGCCACTGTTCACCCAAATTGACTTACCGGCATTGAGCTCAATAATGCCATAACCGGTGAAGCGGGAGCCGGGATCAATGCCTAAAATACGTTTCATAGGCACAAGGATACAAGGTACAAGACTAAAGAAAAAGGGGCTGCAAGAAAGAGTTGTGCCACTTGCTTCCCGTATTCAGTAAATTTAATTTATTGTATAGCCGTGTCACCATTATTATAAAATACTGAACTTCTTAAGTACGGCCTCATAGAATAACTGTATATGTTTTTCCAGATTTAACGAGGTTATTGCCACACCAATTTTTCTCTCAATACTCAAATCTTTTATCGGTATAAAAGTAACATCATACGGTGTATTTCTGGCAGGCATAATCGATACCCCAAGACCAGCAGCAACAAGCGAAAGAACCGAGTCATCACTTTCTGCCTGACACACAACTTCAGGAACGATATCTTGCTTCTGAAACTCATTATGTACCACTTCCCAGGATTCGCACTTTGTTCTTTCAATAAAAGCAGCACCACTTAATTGCTTTAATTCCACCTTTTTTGCCGAAGAAAAAGAATGTTGTGCTGGAACCACAACCATTAGATGCTCATTAAAAAGCGGTTTAAATAGTTGTGAATTTTTAGGGTTATCTGTAAATACCATATCAAGCTTTTTATCTTTTAACATTTTAAATAAGTCTTCATCATGGGCGACAATAATTTCAACTAAAATGTGTGGATTTGTGATGCGATATATTCTGATAATTTCGGAAATATGATCTATTGGTATGGAATTCAAAATACCTAAGTTAACTCTTAGCTGCTCTTTTGATAACTTAGACTTTACTGCAAGCAGCTTGCTGTAAGCCGGTCTTACATGCTGAAGAAATAACTCACCGGCAGAGGTTAATGTAGCCAGCCGACTCCCTCGGTGAAATAATTGCGCATCTACCGATAGTTCAAGTTTTCGAATTCCCGCTGATAGTGTTGGCTGACTCACGTGCACCCGGTCTGCAGCCGCCATAAAAGTGCCAAAATCAACAACGGCTAAAAAATACTTAATTTGCTGTAATTCCATATAGTTTTTATCTATGTTTTATATAGTAAACATCAGTTATTTATATGCCTCAATCTTAGCTAATATCTCCGCTTAAATCTATAGGAGATAATTATGTATACAAACAAAACGGTTATTATCACTGGGGCAACTTCAGGAATAGGTAAAAATATTGCCGAATCTTTCCTTGAAAATGGCGCTAATATCATTATCAATGCACGCAACGAGCAGCGGCTGAATGATTTTGTTCAGACTCACCCGGAACATAAACCTAGAATGCGTATTGTAGCGGGAGATATTTCTCAAAAAACAACCTGCAGCAAACTGTCTCAGGTAGCAATTGAGCAATTCGGTTCTATTGATGTTCTGGTTAACAATGCAGGGGTTTTTATCCCTAAGCCTTTTCTTGAGGCGAATGAAAAAGATCTCGATATGTATTTGGGTACCGCTCTTAAAGGAACATTTTTTGCCTCACAAGCCGCGATCCCAAAAATGATAGAGCAAAATGATGGATGTATTATTAATATTGGTTCAATGTGGGTAGAACACCCTATTGAAGCAACACCTTGCTCAGCATCTCAAGTGGCTAAAGGTGGAGTGCATACCTTAACGCGGCATCTGGCTATCGAATTTGCAGCAAATAATATTCGTGTCAATACTATTGCCCCGGCCGTCATTGATACACCCTTGTATGATGACTTAATGCCGCGTGATGATTTAGAACAACTATCAAATTTACACCCGCTTCGACGCCTGGGAAATATGACAGATATTACTTCATGGGTGCTTCATCTTGCCGGTAAAGGTGGTCGCTTTGTAACAGGTCAAACATTAATGGTCGATGGTGGTATTACTGCAGGCAATCACGCTAATTAACGTTAAAAACAGATGATAAATTTAAGGCAGAAACTTTTAAGGCTGGGGTTGGACTTGCCGTCAGCTCCCACCCCGGTGGGAGCCTATTCTGCAACAATCAGCTCAGAGAATTTATTATATATCTCAGGCCAGTTACCATTTAAAAACAGCAATCTTATATACACCGGAAAAATAGGACAGGATCTAACTATAGAAGAAGGTTATGAAGCGGCTAAATTATGCACACTCAATATACTCGCTCAAATGGAAAATAACTTACAAAACAATAATTTTAAACGTATTATAAAAATTGAAGGTTTTATTAATTGCTCCAGTTCATTTGAGCAGCACGCAGAAGTACTAAATGGCGCATCTGATTTGTTATCAAAATTATTTTTAAAAAAAGCAGGGCACGTCAGAACTGTAATGGGATGTAATAGCTTGCCCTTTAATGCAGCAATTGAAATTTCAGCCTTAGTTGAAACTTATTAATAGTTTTTTAATTATTTACAAGCCACCAAAATAACCGAGACATTATCTTTACCACCATTTTTCTTTGCTAAATCAACCAGCTCCTTTCCTGCTCGTTCAAGGTTATCCCGTGTTTTAACCAAAGTAGAAAAAATATTTTTATCATCAACCATATCACTGAGACCATCGGAACATAAAAGATAAATATCATTTTTTTCCACCGCATGCTCTGCAACATCAACCTGGACTTCATCGGCAACCCCTAAAGCGCGAGTGATGAGGTTACGGTTATTCGACTCTAATGCTTCTTCTTCCGTCATGTAACCACTATCGATCATTTCCTGAACTAAGGAATGATCTGTACTAAGTTGTTTTAACTCACCTTTACGGAAACGATAAATGCGAGAGTCACCAACACTGGCTAAAATAACTGATTCATCATGAAATAAAGCCATCACAATGGTAGTACCCATGCCTGCACACTCAGGGTATTTTCTGGCATGTTCATTAACTTTATTGTTTGCAGAAATTACCGACTGGCTCACGGCTTCGAGGCTAGGTAACGTCAGTTCTGTTAAGGAGTTCAGGATATTTGTGACGGCTAACTTACTTGCCACTTCCCCGGCGTTGTGTCCACCCATGCCATCCGCCAGGGTCACTAAACCTGACTCAGGTAAGCATGAAATATAATCTTCATTATGATCCCGCACTAAACCTTCATCAGTAATGCCACTAATAACAAGCTTCGGTATTTTATATTCAGCCATAAAATTATTTTACGTCCCTTACTTTGTATCTCTGTAACGACGGATGACGTCCGTTATTTGTTTCCCGGACTGAAAACGTTTATCGATATCTTTTGCCAGCGCTTTATCAATAAAGCGGGCAACCCATAACGGTAAATCTGAGTGAAAGGTAAGAATATCGGGATGTTTTTCGCTGGTAATTTTATACATCAGGGTTGCAAGTGAATCACCAATAAAAGGAAGTTCACCGGATAAAAGTTGATACATCATGACACCCAGAGAATATAAATCCGAGCGACCATCAACGCGCTTACCCGCAATTTGTTCTGGTGACATATACGAAGGACTACCCAGAATCGTACCGGTTTTTGTTTTGCTGGTGTCAGTTAAACAGGCGATACCAAAATCAGTTATTTTAAGCACGCCGGTTTCCCGATCATAAATAATGTTGGCGGGCTTAACATCACGATGCACGACTTTTTTATTGTGCGCATAACCTAATGCGTCTGCTGCTTTAGTGATAATATCTAATACTTCACTGAAAGGGAGCAACGCCTCTTTTTTAGTGTACATTGATAAGTCAGCGCCATGTAAGTAATCCATCGCAATATAAGACATATCCTGATCTTCACCCGCATCATAGATTGTCACTATATTTGGATGGTTTAAGCGCCCCGCTGTTTCTGCTTCACGGAAGAAGCGTTGTTGCACTTCAGCCAGCTTGTCACCATCAAATTCCTGAGAAAGCTTCATGGTTTTAATCGCGACGGTACGGCCAATTTTCGGATCATGCCCTAAATACACCATGCCCATAGCACCCCGGCCTATCTCTTTATCAACCTGATAGCGCCCTAACATCGGTTTTTCTATACCGGCACTGGTAGTAACAAGAGTATCATTTTCACTACTCGTATTACTGCCTAACACGGCATTAGCAACTTCTTTATTTCGGGCTAAACGTTCTTCGGTATCACGAAAACCAGCATCATTCTCAAGTACTTTTTCAAAAACAGGAATAGTTTTATTAAACTGTCGTTTACGTTCGTAATCCAGGCCTAAGTTATAAAGTTGTTCAAGCAACTCTCTGTCAACAATACACTTACGGTATTTTTCCATTGCCTGATCAAGATTACCTTGAGCCTGAAAAGACTGAGCTAATAATTGATTAGCCTTTGATAACTCAACCTTATTCATATACAGGTATGAATCAATAAAATTCTTTGTTGCTAAAATTAAATGACCAACGACTAAGACAAGTAACGCGGTCATCATCGGAATCCATATTGACTGAGAAAGCATTGCCACAAAATGAATATTTAAAATAACCACCATCAACAAGCCGCTTGTTGCCATGCCGGTGCCCAGGCGAAGCCGGGGTAGTAAGAAAATCAAATATAAACCTATAATAAATAAAATAACGAGTTGTGCATATAAACTCCAATGCGGTAAGACATACAGATCATCATTAAAAAAACTGGATACTTTATGTGCCACAACACGAACAGGTTCCATTTTTTCACCGATTGGTGTTAACTGTAACAAAGTATGTTGTGGGGCAGTAATACCGATAAGAACCGTTTTATTACGTAGCGCGCTGCGACTCACTTTTCCACTTAATAAATCCAGCATGGAATATTCCTGGAAGACACTTTTACCATTCGTTTCCTGATAAAAACGCGGGTACATTCTTAATTTCTTATCAACCTTTAATTCGTTCTTTCCCAGGCTAATACGGTGTTCGTCTAAATTAACGTTAATATCGTTTATTGATAATGCCCGGCTTCTTGCCGCCACCATCAAAACAAATGAAGGGATATAATCGTTTCCATATTTTAAAACAAGGGGGTCGGTTCGAACATTGTTGCTACCTCCTCCCAGATACAGGGCACCGCCACCATCAGACTGCTCTGCTAAAGACTCAATGGGAGCCAACACTTTTTTTGCAGTTAAAACATTACCCGGTAAAAACCACTTTTCCCAATCGGCCTGCTCTTTTTTTATTCCGCTAATATTTTTTAATACATATTTTTTTGCATGCTTTGCTAAACCGGTAAAAGATTCTTTGGCTTTATCACTTTCAAAGTAAGGCATAGCTAAAACAACCCGCCCTGCTTGATTCAAACTATTAGCAAAACTTCGATCGGAATCCATGCTGATCTCGACCTTACGTAATAATTTTTTTAATGCAGTTGCATTTTTACCATTGTCATCCTGAATAAGTTTTTTAATCTCCTGAATAGATTCCGTGCCATGCGGCTTTTGCTCCCGCTCAAAAGGCAAAACATAGCCAATAACCGCCGGTCTTGCGGCTGCAATGGTGTCCGTTGCTCTGGCCAAAATATCTCTATGCCACGGCCAGCTCCCTTTTTGTCGCAAAGAGGCTTCGTCAATTTTAATTATGACTATATCTTGCTTAACTGGTTTAACTGAAGAATAACGAGCGGCAAAATCATAGCCCATAAACTCTATCTCGCGATTTGAATCAGTGATGGTCGCGAGCATGCCAAACAACATAATGGCGAGGCCTATAAACCGGTCTATTTTGCAATTTTTCTTCACTAAAAAAGGGATCCGTCTTTTTATAATCTTTATTTTAATTTTTGCTCAGCTGCGTAAGTAACATTATTCATAATCAAGCTATGGCCAAATCTATGACCATATCTACGACCATAGTAAAACAAATCACAGCAAAACATAAGCCAGACCAGAGTTATCACTTACACCTAAGTCACATATATGCCTTTCACAACTAAAATACATAAAAAAGGGCCCGCTGTACAAAAATACAGCGAGCCCTTTTATTAAAACTCAGTTCAAAAAGCGTATTTAAGTGATTTTTAGCTTTCTTTCTCTTGTTTCACAGCCGGTGGCTTACGCAATTTAATATGCAACTCACGTAGTTGAGTCTCAGCAACAGCAGAAGGTGCCTGAGTCAGCAAACAGCTCGCCGATTGCGTTTTCGGAAAGGCCATGACGTCACGAATTGAAGTCGCACCGGAAAGAAGCATGATTAAACGATCTAAACCGAAAGCAATACCACCATGCGGAGGGCAGCCAAATTTTAAAGCATCAAGTAAGAATCCAAATTTTTCCTGAGCTTCTTCATCTGAAATACCCAGCGCTTTAAAGACTTTTCTTTGTACTTGTTCGCGGTAAATACGCATCGATCCACCACCCAATTCTGTACCGTTTAATACCATGTCGTAGGCACGTGAATAGCAGTTGCCGGGATCAGATTCAAGTAATTCGAGGTCGCTTTCTTTCGGAGATGTAAAGGGGTGATGTAAAGCATGCCAGCGTTTACCGCCTTCATCCCACTCAAACATTGGAAAATCAACCACCCAAAGCGGTTCCCAGTCCCCTTCCATTAAGTCTAAGTCTTCAGCTAATTTAACCCGTAATGCGCCCAGGGCTTCATTGACGATTTTCGCTTTATCGGCACCGAAAAAGACCAAATCGCCATCTTCTGCTCCAGTTCGCTTAATAATTTCCAAAACGGCATCATCCGGCAAGAACTTCAAAATCGGAGACTGTAATCCTTCAACCCCTTTCGCCACCTCGTTGACCTTGATATATGCCAGACCTTTCGCGCCATAGATGCCAACAAAATTAGTGTATCCATCAATGTCTTTACGACTTAATTTACAGCCACCGGGTAAACGCATTGCTGCAACACGGCCTTTTTTATCTTTAGCAGGGCCAGAAAAGACTTTAAATTCAATACCTTGCAGTAAATCAGCAATATCAACCAATTCCATTGAAATACGCATATCCGGCTTATCAGACCCAAAGCGACGAATCGCATCATCGTAGCTCATACGTGGAAATGGGCTCGGTAACTCAACATTCAAGGTTTTAGAGAAAATCTCACGCATCATGTTCTCTGTTAGCGTCATGATTTCTTCTTCATCAATAAATGAAGTCTCGATATCTAACTGGGTAAATTCGGGCTGACGATCGGCACGTAAATCTTCATCGCGGAAACAACGTACGATCTGGTAATAACGATCCATGCCCGACATCATTAATAACTGTTTAAATAACTGCGGAGATTGCGGTAAAGCAAAAAAACTATTTTCGTGAGTACGGCTTGGTACTAAATAATCACGTGCGCCCTCAGGTGTCGCTTTAGTCAGCATGGGCGTTTCAATGTCCATAAAACCGTTGTCATCAAGATAATTACGCAAAACACGTGACACATCAGAACGCATTTTCAGACGTTTTTGCATCGGTTCGCGGCGCAAATCCATATAACGGTATTTCAAGCGAATGTCTTCGGCCACTTCATCATCTGCCACATCGAGCATAAACGGCGGCGTTTCGGATTTATTTAAAATAGTGAGCTCTTTACCTAACACTTCAACCTGACCGGTTTTTAATTTGTCGTTTTTAGTCCCTTCTGGACGGTAGCGAACAAGGCCTTTCACTTGTAAAACAAACTCATTACGCACGCTTTCTGCTGTAGCGAAAGCATCTTCAATATCAGGGTCATAAACAACCTGTAAGAGACCTTCACGATCACGTAAATCAATGAAAATAACGCCACCATGGTCACGACGGCGGTGAACCCAGCCAGTAACGGTAACTTCTTGATCAATCAGTGATTCGGTAACTTCACCACAATAATTAGTGCGCATTTTTAAATCCTAAAAACGGTTAAAACGAAGGCGGGAATGTTACGGCTCTGTTGCTATGAGTGCAACATGATTGACGGCAAAATCCGTAAAAAAGGGCTAAACACCTCCGTTTTTAATAACTTTATTGCTCAACAAGGCATTTCTGAACAACATTCGTTTTTGCACAGCACGTATTTATTAAGGCGTTTTCCTCTATTTTCATGCAAGTGAAAAGCAATACCTCATCTTCAGTCATTAATTTATTTCTTTATCCTAATATAGCATATACTCATAAATAACATATGAAACAACAAGATAGCTTGTAATATACAAGGTAAGCTGATTAATGGTAACGTGAAAACATGACAAATAAATCAACCTCTAAATCCATGCTAAAACTAAAACGCGTGGCCATCGATACCTACCATGAAAATGTTGCCTTTCTACACCGCAATTGCGAGTTATACCGAGCTGAGGGATTTCAGGCATTAAGTAAAATATCAATTATGGCAAATGGTTCGCGCATTCATGCCGTACTTAATGTCGTTGATGACGAGCATATTGTTGCACCGGGTGAACTCGGACTTGCCGAACAAGCCTTTAAGCAATTAAGCATGGAAGAGACACACCTGGTCTGCGTTGAGCATGCCGAACCACCTGGCTCAATGGACTCTGTGAGACGAAAAATTAATGGTGAACGCCTTACTCTGGATGACTTCCAATATATCACTCAGGATATTATTGATAACCGTTACTCAAAAATGGAAATGGCCACGTTTCTTGTCGCCTGCGCACAAAGCGGTTTAGATCGCGAAGAAATTTTATACCTTACCCAGGCGATGACCGACTCGGGTAAACGTATGCACTGGGATGCAGCACTTGTCGCGGATAAACATTGCATTGGCGGCATCCCCGGCAATCGTACCACGATGATTATTGTCCCCATTATTGCGGCACATGGCTTACTCATGCCCAAAACATCCAGTCGGGCGATTACTTCACCGGCGGGCACCGCGGACACGATGTCAGTACTCTCTGAAGTCAACTTATCACCCGAAAGTATGCATCGCGTTGTTAACAAAACCCAGGCTTGCCTTGCCTGGGGTGGACGAGCAAAACTTGCACCGGCGGATGATATATTAATTTCTGTGGAACGCCCGTTAGGAATTGATTCCGAAGGGCAGATGCTCGCCTCTATTCTTTCAAAGAAACTGGCTGCCGGTGCAACCCATTTGTTGATTGATATTCCTGTTGGCTCAACCGCAAAAGTTCGTCACATGAACCAGGCCTTACGCTTGAGAAAAATGTTTGAATATATCGGTGATCGGCTCGGCATTCATCTTGAAGTTGTTATAACCGATGGTAACCAGCCCATCGGTAATGGAATTGGCCCCGCCCTGGAAGCGCGTGACGTTATGATGGTGTTAGAAAATCAGGTCAATGCACCCGCTGATCTAAGACAAAAAGCCTTACGACTGGCGGGGCGTATTTTAGAATTTGATCCTGATGTACGTGGTGGACAAGGTTACACCATCGCACGGGATATTCTTGAAGATGGACGTGCATTGAAAAAGATGAATGAAATTATTAATGAACAAGGTCGTATTGATATCAATTTTGAACCTGCACCGCTTCACATTGATATTAAAGCTAACAAAAAAGGTGTCGTCATTGCCATTGATAATTTTCAACTTGCAAAAATTGCCCGCCGTGCGGGCGCACCAATGGACAAACACGCGGGCGTTGATCTAAATAAAAAACTCGGTGACACAGTAAATAAAGATGAAGTGCTTTATCGCATTTATGCAGAGTTTCCGGCTGATTTTAAATTTGCGCAATCATTAGCAAATAAAAGCAACGGCTACAGTATAGGTTCTGCTGACGAAGTCACTCTTTCCTATATGGAAATTTAAAACGATAAAACTGTTATGACTGTAAATATGACAACAGCCGATAATAACTCACCGTGCATTTATACTTTCCCCACGTATAAGCAGCAAGGACTGGAGCTGGCTAAAGCACTTAAGCTCCCGTGTTATGATATTTCCGTCCATTACTTTCCTGACAAAGAAAGCAGGGTGACTTTACCTGAAGAAAAACCGAACCATGTTATTTTATATTTAAGCCTGGATTATCCAAATAACAAATTAATCGAATTATTGCTTACAAGCAAAACGCTTCACCAGCAGGGATGCCAACGCATCACTCTGGTAGTCCCCTATCTTGGCTATATGCGGCAAGACATGTCCTTTCATGCCGGAGAAGTGATAAGTCAACAAATTATAGGACAATGGTTAAGTGAACTCGTTGATGATGTTATTACTGTTGATCCTCATCTGCACAGAATACATTCGCTTGATACAGTTATACCTGATACAAATAATCAAACCATAACTGCATGCCCAAACCTTGGCGAATTTGTTAAAACTCTCGGCAAAAAAGTGCATTTACTCGGGCCAGATGAAGAGTCTCTGCAATGGGTCAAACGAGTTGCCGAAATAAGTGGCGTTTCCTATTCGGTTGCAACAAAACAACGTCATAGCGATACCCGGGTTAATATTCAGCTCCCTGAAAATGATTATAAAAACCAGCATATTATTCTGATAGATGACGTTATTAGCTCAGGTCATACCCTTGCCCAGGCAGCAATCCAACTGTATTCAGTCGGAGCTAAACAGGTTGATGTTCTTATAACCCACGCTTTGTTTGCAAAGGATGCAATGGATATACTATTAAATGCCCGGATAAAAAACATCTGGAGCAGTGATAGTATTTCACACAAAACAAATGCTATATCACTAACCAACCTCCTGGCTGAGAGCATAAAAAAAATAATCTAACTATGCCTCTCATTTATTTAGTTCTTTTATCTGTTTTATTCATCATCATCTTACAACTTGGTGTATTTGGTATTGTTTTAGCTAAGCTCGGATTATCTCCGGATTCTGCCGGACTTTTACTCGGCAGCACATTAATAGGAAGTTTAATTAACTTACCACTATTTACTATTACAGCAACAACTGAAATCACTCTGCCAAAATTCCCACTACCCAGAGTATTCTTTACATCTACCCCTGTGCCACGAGACAAAACCATTATCGCTATTAATGTTGGCGGTGCACTTGTACCGATTTGTTTTTCGGTATACTTAATATACTTGCACTCATTAAATTTTTTTCAAATCGTTGCGGCGATTGCTTTCGTTTCCATGATCTGCTTTTATTTTAGTCGTCCAATAAAAGGATTAGGAATAGGTATGCCCGTTTTTATCGCACCGTTTACTGCCGCCGTAGTCGCCCTAACGATAGCACCATCAAATAGCGCTCCGCTGGCTTATATCTGTGGCACACTCGGTGTCTTGATAGGTGCTGACTTATTTAGAATAAAAGATATTAAACATATGGGTGTGCCCATTGCATCAATTGGCGGCGCAGGTACTTTTGATGGAATCTTTTTTACCGGAATTATTGCTGTATTACTGGCATAAACTAAAAGAACATATATGAATATTAAAAAAGAAAAATCAATTCTTATAACCGGCTGCTCAACGGGCATTGGTTTGTGTGTTGCTCTGGGTCTAAAACAACGTGGTTATAGAGTATTTGCAACGGTACGTAATCATCAAGACATAAGCAAACTCGAAGCCATCGGGCTGGAAAGCTTACAGCTCGACCTGGATGACTCGCATTCTATAAAAAATGCTGTTGATGAAGTTTTAAAACGTAGCAATGGAACACTGGATGCACTTTTTAATAACGGCGCTTATGGCCAGGCAGGTGCGCTTGAAGATATAAGCCGCGATGTTTTACGACAGCAACTTGAAACAAATGTATTAGGCTGGCATGAATTGACTAACCTTGTTTTACCCGTGATGCTAAAACAAGGTCATGGGCGAATTATTCAAAACAGTTCTGTGCTCGGTTTTATCGCACTTAAATTCAGAGGTGCCTATAGTGCAAGTAAATATGCTATTGAAGGTTTAAGTGATACCTTGAGATTAGAGCTAACAGGGACAAATATTTTTGTTTCTCTGATTGAACCGGGTCCAATTGAAAGCCGGTTTCGTGCCAATTCATTTGCAGCTTACAAAGAAAATATAAATAAAGAAAAGAGCCGAGTCAAGAAAGAATATGAAGCAACTGAAAAACGCCTAGGCAAAAAAGGGGCCGCTGTTCCTTTTACCTTACCGCCCGAAGCGGTATTAAAACGTGTCATTCATGCTCTAGAAAGCAAAAATCCGAAGCCACGTTATTACGTAACAACTCCGACCTATATTTTTGCTTATTTGAAACGTTTTTTATCTGTACGACTACTGGATAAATTATTAAATAAAATATAGTTAAGAAAACTGTAGAGAAAACTTAATGATAATAATTTTCAAAAAAACTATATATCATTTATGCTAGCTACGAATTCCTTTTCCAGAATTGAGAAGATATAAACAAAAACTAAACAAAGCCACTACGAATAAAATAATAATACTAAAAGCAGTCACCAGATCAATATCCGATACGCCTAACATACCGTAACGCATTGCGTTTACCATATATAAAATGGGATTCACTAATGATACGTTTTGCCAGAATTCCGGCAACATATCAATTGAATAAAATATTCCACCCAGGTAAGTTAAGGGGATTAAAACGAATGTAGGTATAATAGAAATATCATCAAAAGAATTGGCATATACCGCATTAATAAAGCCACCTAATGAAAAAAGTATTGCCGTTAAAACAGACACTGAAAACAAAACAAAATAACTATGGATATTAAATTCCGTAAAAAAGGTAGAAATTAAAGCAACAACCAAACCCACTGTTAAACCACGAGCAACACCACCGATAACATACCCCATCAATATCAAATAATTTGGCATAGGCGAGACCAGCATTTCTTCTATAAAATGCGAAAACTTGGACATATAAAACGAAGCAACCACATTTGCGTAAGCATTATTGATGATCGCCATTAAGATAATACCGGGAATAATATAATCCATGTAACTATAGCCAGAAATATTACTCAACTGAGAACCAATTAGCTGACCAAAAATAACAAAATATAAACCGGTGGTAATCACTGGCGGTACAACAGTTTGTAACCAGATACGAGCAAAACGCAAGACTTCTTTAGTTACAATAGTTTTAAAGGCGGTGAACTGTTGACTAATGTTCATAGCGTTCCCTCTTCTAGCAAATGAACAAACAATTCTTCCAATCGGTTACTTTTACTGCGCAAACTACTTATATTTATTTTTCGTTTTTCAAGTTCAACAAATAAGTTGTTTAAACTATATTCTTTAGATATTTCAACTTCAAAAGTCATATCATCAACTACTTTAAGCTGACAACCTTTGTCATCTGTCCAATCCTCTAATTTACTTTGTAAATTTTCTTCTGTATTTAATACAAAGGTTTCTACATGAAGACGCGCAAGTAACGCCCGCATATTGGTGTTTTCAATCACAATACCGTTATTAATGATCGCAATATTTTTACAAAGTGTTTCCGCTTCTTCTAAATAATGTGTTGTTAAAATAATCGTTGTGCCTTGTTGATTAAGTTCCTTTAAAAAGATCCACATCGAACGACGTATTTCAATATCGACGCCGGCAGTCGGTTCATCCAAAATAAGCACACGAGGTTCGTGAACCAGAGCACGAGCGATCATCAAACGACGTTTCATACCGCCTGACAACTCTCGTCCTATAACATGACGCTTTTCCCAAAGCCCCAGTTTCTTTAAATATTTTTCAGCTCGCTGATAAGCCTCTTTACGACTGATACCATAAAAGCCGGCCTGGTTAACAACAATTTCGATGGTGGGTTCGAACTGGTTAAAGTTAAATTCTTGCGGTACAAGCCCAATATAACTTTTTGCTTTTTCAAGTTCCTGATCAATATCATGACCAAAAATTTTAACGCTGCCTCTGCTTTTATTAACCAGCGAAGTAATAATACCAATTGTGGTAGATTTGCCTGCGCCGTTTGGCCCAAGCAAAGCAAAAAAATCTCCTTGTTTTACTTCTAAATTAATGCCACACAATGCTTGCATGCCATTTTTATAAGTTTTATATAGATCAGTTATTTCTAACGCATTCATCATTTATTGCAGCTTCCTGTAGCAATGAAGTATTTTATATTTTAGTCAACCCACTTACGTGCATTTCTGAACAAACGTAACCATGGGCCATCCTCACCCCATTCATCGGGATGCCAGGAATGTTGTACTGTTCTGAACAAACGTTCCGGGTGCGGCATCATAATATTAAAGCGACCATCTTCTGACGTTAAGCCGGTAATACCATCAGTTGAACCATTTGGGTTATGTGGGTAACGTTCAGTTGCTTGCCCAAGACAATCAACATACTTCATGGAAACTAAATTTTCGTTTTGCACTTGTTGTGACATAGCTTCTTTTGCAAAGCTCACCTGGCCTTCGCCATGCGCAACCGCGATGGGCATACGCGAACCCGCCATACCATCAAACAAAATTGAATTGGATTGTTGCACTTCAACTAATGAGTAACGTGCTTCAAATTGTTCAGATATATTTCGTACAAACTGAGGCCAATGCGAAGCGCCGGGAATAAGATCTTTTAAATGCGACATCATTTGACAACCATTACACACACCTAGTGCAAAACTGTCTGGACGATTAAAGAAAGTTTCAAACTCATCTCGCATTGCATTGTTATGTAAGATTGTTTTTGCCCAGCCACCGCCGGCACCAAGCACATCACCATAGGAGAAACCACCGCAAGCAACCAAGCCCTGGAAGTCATTTAAGTTATGACGGCCTTCGATAATATCACTCATGTGTACATCAACACTGGCAAAACCGGCTTTTTCAAATGCAGCTGCCATTTCAATATGACCGTTCACGCCTTGCTCACGTAAAATAGCCATACGTGGTTTGTGGCCTAAGTTTAAATACGGTGCAGTGATATTATCTTGCGCATCAAAACTTAAACTTGCATGTAAACCAGGATCATTATGATCGAGTATGTTATCAAATTCTTGTTTGGCACAATCAGCATTGTCACGTAAAGCCTGTAGTTGATAAGAGGCCTCCGACCAAATACGTTGTAAATCACGACGCTTTTCATTTAACACATCTTCATCATGATACTGAATGACAATGTTGTCATTATTATTTAACTGACCAATCACATGAGCATGATGCCCTAAGCCAGCACGATGAAAGGCATTTAATACTTCATAGGTGTATTCATGTTGAACCTGAATCACGGCACCGAGTTCTTCATTAAACAAACTTGCAATCGAACTACCGCCAAGTTCATCTAAAGCAATACTGACACCGGTGTGTCCGGCAAATGCCATCTCACAAATCGTCGCCAATAAACCACCATCGGAACGATCATGATAGGCCAGTAAACGACCTTTTTCATTCAGTCGTTGAATAACATCAAAGAAGGATTTTAAGGTATTGGCATTATCTAAATCAGCCGCATCATGACCCAACTCTTTATACACTTGCGCTAAACAAGATGCACCTAATCGATTTTTTCCATTACCTAAGTCAATTAAAATTAAATCGCTATCGCCTTTGTCTGTTCGTAGCTCGGGGGTAAGTGTTTGACGAATATCTTTAACCGGTGTAAAGGCTGAAATAATTAATGACAGCGGCGCAGTGACTGAGTGAGTTTGATCACCCTCATCCCAAACCGTTTTCATTGACATGGAATCTTTACCCACAGGAATCGCAATACCCAATTGCGGGCAAAGTTCTTCACCTACTGCTTTTACCGCATCATATAAACCTGCATCTTCACCAGGATGCCCCGCAGCTGCCATCCAGTTTGCAGATAAAACCAGGTCACTAATTTTATTAATGCGTGCTGCTGCAATATTGGTAATGGCTTCGCCCACGGCCATGCGTGCCGATGCAGCGTGATCAAGTAATGCGATCGGTGTGCGTTCACCCATGGACATGGCTTCACCTTTATAGGTGTCATAGGCTGCCGCAGTCACTGCAACATCGGCCACAGGAACTTGCCATGGTCCAACCATTTGATCTCGCGCCACCATGCCGGTGACCGTGCGGTCACCGATTGTGATTAAAAAGTTTTTACAGGCAACCGTGGGTAAAGCCAAAACGCGTTTGGCCGCTTCACTGATATTAATCTCATCTAATGAAAATTCATTCTTCGCCGCAGCAAGATGTTTTACATCACGTTGCATTTTTGGTGGCTTACCTAAAAGCACATCCATAGGCATATCAATCGGGGTGTTATCAAAATGTTCATCGGCAACAACAAGGTTTTGTTCTTTAGTCGCTTCACCAACCACAGACATTGGGCAACGTTCACGCTGGCACAATGCTTTAAACATGTCTAAATCAGCTGAGCTTACCGCGAGAACATAACGTTCCTGTGATTCGTTGCACCAAATTTCCATGGGTGCCATACCCGGCTCATCATTAGGAATCATGCGCAACTCAAACTTGCCACCTCGACCACTGTCATTGACTAACTCAGGTAAAGCATTTGATAAACCACCGGCACCAACATCGTGAATACTAATAATGGGATTTTGTTTTCCCATTTGAACACAGCTATCAATCACTTCTTGCACACGACGTTCAATTTCAGGATTACCGCGCTGTACCGAAGCAAAATCTAAACTCTCATTGGAGTCGCCCGAGGCCATGGATGAAGCCGCGCCACCGCCTAAACCAATCAACATTGCGGGGCCACCTAAAACGACGATGTGTGAACCGGGCGGAATATTATTTTTATCAACATGGCCTTCACGAATATTACCGAGACCACCGGCCAACATAATTGGCTTATGGTATCCACGCACCTCTTCACCGGCAAAGCTGGTGACTTTTTCTTCGTAGCTTCTAAAGTAACCACAAATATTTGGACGACCAAACTCATTATTAAAAGCCGCGGCACCAATCGGCGCTTCGAGCATAATATCTAATGCAGAAACAATCCGGCTGGGTTTGCCAAAGTCGGTTTCCCATGCCTGTGGTGAGGCAGGAATTTTTAAATTTGAAACCGAATAACCACAAAGTCCTGCTTTGGGTTTCGAACCACGACCGGTTGCACCTTCGTCACGAATTTCCCCCCCCGAGCCGGTCGCTGCACCGGGGAATGGTGCGATTGCGGTAGGGTGATTATGCGTTTCCACCTTCATCAAAATATGAATATTCTCTTCGTGATACTCATATTGATGGGACTGTGGTTTAGCAAAAAAACGCCCTGCCTTTGAGCCTTTCATTACCGCAGAGTTATCATGGTAAGCCGACAATACACCACCGGGATGTTTCTGGTGTGTGTTGCGGATCATGCCAAATAAAGATTTTTTCTGTTTCTTGCCATCAATCAGCCAATCGGCATTAAAGATTTTATGTCGACAATGCTCCGAGTTTGCTTGTGCAAACATCATCAACTCGACATCGGTGGGATTGCGTTTCATCGCTTTGAAATTATCGACCAGATAATCAATTTCATCGTCAGCTAAGGCCAAACCCAACTCTGTGTTTGCCACAAGCAAGGCAGCACGGCCTTCCTTTAGAATGTCAACACTTTGCAAGGGCGCAGGCTCAGCATGCTGGAAGAGGTTTTCTGCTGCAGACACATCTGAAAAAACCGATTCGGTCATACGATCATGCAATAACTCACTAACCGACTGCCATTGCGACGTTGTTAGAGGCTGATCGCTAATAATAGTGTATAAAATACCGCGTTCAATACGCCGTACCTCAGTCAAGCCACAATTGTGTGCAATATCGGTTGCCTTACTCGCCCACGGAGAAATCGTACCCGGACGCGGGATAACCAGAAAAATATTGCTGCTGGTTGGTGGTATCACATAGGCCGCATCGGTGTGTACTAAAGAATCCAGCACCACAACGGTATCAGTATCTAACATTTTTTCTGAATCAACAAAATGAATGAAATTTGCCTGCACATCGCTAATTCGAGGGACAATATCCCCTAATGCAATTAAAAGTTTGTTTTTACGAAAATCAGAAAGGGCCAATCCACCGGGCAATTGCAGCATGTGATTCCAGTCCAGAATGTGTAGTTAAAAAGAAACGGGATCATACACCATCCCGCTTTTCAGGTCATACGAGAAAAAAGCTAACCGAGGAGATTATAGCTAAATATTTACCAATGTGATGCTTCTTCCAGCTCTTTCATCACTTCATTTTTTGAGGCTTCCTGCGTGTTCATTAGGCAGGCTAAATTTCCGATACTGGCAACGGCAACACCTTCCCCCTCTACCACCCAGCCACCCGGTGGTGTCCAGCCGCTCATTTGTGTAAACATCGAAAGCTGATCTGCATTGCCTTGTACTAAGCGTTTGTAATCATGGGCAAATTTGGCAAAACCACCTAACATGTCGTCAGGCATACCATAACCTTCGATCAAGACGCCATCATCTCGAAAATGACAAATAGCCATCACACCATCAACTGCTAATAATTGTTTAATCATCCTCTACTCCTTAGCTTGCGAGCGCAGCATGAGCAGCTTCATAATCAACCTTGTCATTAGGCATAACGACACCAAACTCTTCATTAACAATCACTGTCCAGTCAAAACCCACCATAGTGAAACCTTTTATCGGATAAAAACCTTTCATTCCGGTCATATTTTCCCAACCACGTGCCTGCATGGTGGCAATAGACATATTGGCTATGCAAACATGGCATAACAAGTCGAGAACTTGATCATTGAGTTCAGAACCATCTGCAATTTTGCTTTCGCTTAACTCCCCTTTACTGCTGAATTTAAAAGCACCAACAGCTCCATCAACACTCATTAATTTATTTAAATCTGACATTATCAACTCCAAGAATTTTTTTATTTTTCAAGCTTTAAACCAATGGTGTATCCTGATCTGGTACATTCTCACGCATATAGTTCATGATGTTATTTAGCGATGCCGCCTCATTTTGAATAAAACAAAAATGATTAGCGATAACGCAAACACTAAATTGCTCACCATTTACAACCCAGCCACGAGATGGTGTGCAACCACAATCATGGCCAAGATTTTTGATCATATCCATTTGCATATGCACAGCCATGGTCGTGGAACGACACATAATCGATGCCATTCTTGCCATCTCATCGTTCATATCACCTTCACAAGTAAAGCGATCACCACGGTAAGAATATTCACCTGCAGCAATCACCCCGTCCATTGCAGCAAGTTCAGGAATAATACTCATACTCAACCTCTTTTGTTATTGCTATTATTTTCATGCTTAATATCCAAACTAACCGTAAACAGCTGCTCATGCAACCACAAATAGCATTGACATTATTTCAATTAATGAACAACATAATGCTACTTATAGAAATAACAAATATAGACCCAACTGCGAATTTAACTATGTCTCACCCTACAATTTTTAAGCGTTTTTTAGCGGCCTTTTATGATAGCTTTCTCATTTTAGCCACTGCTTTTATTGCGACCGCATTAACACTCCCCTTTACCAAGGGAAATGTATCGGCAAGTAACAATATTTATATGTCGCTTTACTTGTTACTGGTTGTTTATCTTTTTTGTGGGTGGTTTTGGACGCATGGCGGACAAACGCTGGGGATGCGCGCCTGGAAACAACGCTTAATTTCTAAAACAGGTAGCAGCGTTAACTGGCAACAATCTTTTATTCGTTTTATTACTGCCGTTCCCGCCTGGTTTTTGTTTTTAGTCGGAATAATTTTATGGGTAAAAGAAGATATTGCCTTAAGCATAACAAGCATTCCTGCCTGGTTATTTACCCTTGCTGGTTTTGTCTGGGTTTTACTCAATATGCGAAATAACAGTTGGCAGGACAAATTGAGTGGAACAGAAGTTATTATAGATAAAAATTAATGCTATCTTATTTTACGATAACTCCATAACGTTAACATGATGACGATAATCGTTGGTAGTAAAGCACTTATCACTGCAGGTACACCATAAACTAAACTCACCTGCCCGATCAGGCGGCTCACAATATAAAATGCAACACCAACAAGAAAACCTAATAATATTTGTTTCCCTATAGACACTTGTCGCACCGAACCAAAAATAAAAGGCACCGCTAATAACACCATTGCAAGAATCGTTAAGGGGCCAAATAATTTGGTCCAGTAAATGAGTTCATACTTGGCATATTCTAACTCGTTGTTTTTCAAATAATCAATATAAGCGTTTAGTTTCCAAACCGATAAAAGTCTGGGTGGGATTGCAACCACTTTTACCGTATCTAAATTTAATAAGGTCTTCCATGGCATAGTTTTAAATTGATTAACTACAAATGAATTCTTTTTATGTAGTGTTTCTGTCACTGACTTTAATAACCAGCTATCGTCTATATAACTTGCTTCTTTGGCATAGATTTTCCTCTCTATGAAATTATTTTCTTTAAACTGGTACAAAGTGATACCAATCAAGCGCCCATCGTTTTCAACCCGGGCGACATGAATATACGTTTCACCATCTCTCGCCCACAAACCATAGTCAGTATTTAAACTGATTTTACCGTGTAATGCTTTGACCTTTTTCTCACTTGCATACTGGTGCAATGGGGGCGCAAGCCCTTCTCCTATCAACATTGCCAATGCCATTAAAACAACGGCCGTTTTCATAATGGACAATATAATGCGCATTAAAGAAACACCCGCCATACGAATGATAACAAGTTCATTATGATTCGCTAACCAGCCTAAACCCAACATCGTCCCTAATAACATAGATAGAGGAAAGAGCTCATAAATATGCTGAGGTACCAGATAAAGTGAATATTCAATTGCGGACCATACGGTATAATCAGCCCGACCTATATTTCCCGTTTCCCCGGTGAAAGCAAGCAATTCATACAAAACAATAAAAATCAGCAAGACAATAGCGACGCCATTGGTAACAGCCTGACCAATATAACGATCTAATGTCTTCATGCTTTATTCTCTTTCGCAAACAAATAACGAAAACCCGTTTGTTGTAATGTTAAAAATATGACTAAAATTAACATCAGGACGTGGACCCACCATAAGCCAACAACAACGGGAACTGTGCCCGAAATAATCCATGTTTTACCAACACTGAGTAAATTTGTAAAAACGATATAAATCAACAAACCAAAACCTAAACGTAAATAACGCCCTTGTCGTGCAGAGGTTTGGCTTAAAGGCACCGCCAGTGCGGCAAATAATAGAGACAAAACAATCGGCGCAATTCGACTATGAACTTCAGCCTGAGAGACAACAGATTTGTTTTTAATTAACTCTAACGTCGGTATTGCTTTGTGCCTGAGTACCTTTACAGCTTCAACTTTTTCATGAATTCGCACACCATGGCGTTCAAATTCAATTACCGTATAATCAAGTTTTCCCTGGATACCTTCATAACGCACGCCCTCTTCCAGGATCATAAACTGATCACCATTTTCTTCATTATCTGCCCGGACACCACGTCTGGCACGAATAACAATATCAGCATTGTCCTTTGAACGTTGTTGTACAAAAACGTTCTTCATTTTAGTCCGTTCTTCATTGATATTTTCAACATAATTAACCCCAACACCTGATGAGGTTTCCCTAAAACGTCCGGCAACTAAACCTTCCAGATCAGAAGACTGTTTAGCATCAAGACTAATTTGTTGATCTAAACCATTTGCCCAGGGAGTAATTTGTAAAGAAAAAATACCAACAACAATAGAAACAAGAAAAGCGAAACTGAGAACAATACGCATAATGTGTGTTTGGCTGATACCACACGCTGAAATTGCTGCCATTTCATTATTTTGATAAAGCCGGCTCAAGGTCATTAAAACGGAGAGATAAAGTGAAAGTGGTAAAATAACCAACAGCATTTTTAATGACTTCAAGCCAAGAACCAGCAACACTGTATTAACACTAAGCGTTCCTTCCGCAACATCCGAAAAAACACTAACCAACTGTCCACTTAAACCAATAATCATTAATACCAGCCAAACAGCAAACAGGGTTTGGGCAATTTCTTTAATTAAATAACGCGCAATGATCATTTATTCTGTCTTAATTTTTTGTTATGAAGATGCTGAAACACGAGCCTATTTCGAGTAAGCTAATAGTTTACTCAATAGCTAAAGCTTACAGGAATCCCGTATGGAAATCAGCGTAAAAAACGTCAACCTAGAAACAGTAAAATCACCCTGCCTTGTTGTTGGCGTTAATGAAAAGCGCAAGTTAACAAATTCTGCGCAACAACTCGATGACCTGTCCGGAGGATTTATTAGTCGCATACTCCGCCGTGGTGATATTAGTGGCGCCACCGGTGATGAGTTGATGTTGCATAATGTCCCCAATTTAAAAGCGGAACGTGTATTGCTAATTGGTTGCGGCAAAGCCAGTGAGCTTACTCACCAACGCTTTAGTACGATTCTGGGCAATGTGTCTGGCAGTTTAAGCAAAGCAAATATTAAAAATGCAGTAATTAGTCTGACCGATCTGGACAACAAAACACTTTCTCAAACCCTGCAAGTGCGTTTAGCCACAGAAGCATTACACCAAAGCAATTACCAGTTTTCTGAACTTAAAGATAAACCTGCTTCATTCACAAAAGCGACCTTACACTTTGCTGATAAACGTGCTGCGGCAATGAAAAAAGCCAAACTTGCCGTACAAATTGGGAATGCCATTGGTCTTGGCCGCAATACAGCACGTGATTTAGGTAATTTACCCGGGAATATTTGTACCCCCACTTATCTCGCTAAACAAGCAACACAATACGATAAAAATTACGGCAAACTTAAAACGACGGTTTTAAATCAAAAAGAAATGGAAAAACTCGGCATGGGCTCGCTTCTTTCTGTCAGTAAGGGCAGCCGCACTCCTCCTAAATTTATTGTTATGCAATATAACGGCGGCAAAAAATCAGATAGTCCTTATGTTCTGGTTGGTAAAGGCGTTACCTTTGATTCTGGTGGTATTTCCATTAAACCTGGCGCGGCAATGGATGAAATGAAATATGACATGTGTGGTGCAGCAGGGGTTATGGGGACTATGGTGACCGTTAACGAACTCAAACTCCCTATCAACGTTGTTGCAATCGTACCCAGCGTCGAAAATATGCCCGATGGTGCCGCCAGTAAACCCGGCGACATTGTGACTTCAATGTCAGGACAAACCATTGAAATACTCAACACCGATGCCGAAGGCCGCTTAATTCTTTGCGATGCCCTTACCTACAGTGAAAAATTCAAACCCAAAGCAGTCATTGATGTTGCCACTTTAACCGGCGCCTGCGTTGTTGCCCTCGGTGCCCACCCTGCTGGTCTACTTAGCAATCAGCAAAAACTGGCCGATCAAATTCTCGACGCAGGAACAGAGTGTGGTGACAGAGCCTGGCAAATGCCGTTGTGGGATGATTACCAGGATCAGCTTAAAAGTAACTTTGCTGATATGGCCAATATTGGTGGGCGCGAAGCAGGCACCATTACCGCTGCCTGCTTCCTTTCACGCTTCACTAAAAAGCTTAACTGGGCACATCTCGACATTGCCGGTGTCGCCTGGTTTGGTGGTGCCAATAAAGGCGCAACAGGTCGCCCCGTTCCACTTTTAACACAGTATTTAATGGATCGTTGTGGTAAGCAATATTCTATTTAATAAACGGGTACTGTCTTTTTTATTAACAGACATCAAACACAGCTTATGATGATATAGAAAATGACAAGAATAGATTTTTACATTGTCGAGCAAGGCACTGTCGAAGCAACAGAAAAATTCATCTGTCGTCTGACAGAAAAAGCATGGTCACAAAACAATAGTGTTTACATGCATACGGTTGATGAACAACATGCGGCAAAATATGATGAATTATTGTGGGAATTTAATGCAACAAGTTTTATTCCTCATCAATTGACTGCTGCCGGCTGTCATGAAAAAACAGTTTTAATTGGACATCAGTCAGAAGCTGACATGAGTCAGCACCATGATGTTTTAATTAACCTTAATCACACAGCACCGTCTTTTTTTAGTCAGTTTGAACGGGTTGCAGAAATCATTAATGCAGATGAAACCAGCAAAGAAAAAGGCCGCCAGCGTTATCAATTTTACCGGGATCGGGGTTATGCCCTTGAGACTCACAAAATGTCACTATAAAATAAGCGTATGACAGACAAGCTTGACAAAAAAGCAGAAAAAGTGAGCGCACCCGACACGCTGGTTGATGCGCTTGAATCTATCCAAAGCTTGCTGGAAAAAAGTGATTCCAAACTAGCCGCAGCTAAAGAAAGTGTCGCATTAGCCAGCAACATGCCAAAACTCAACCAGACGCATTCTGCTATTGATGGAAATGAACAAAACGCTTCAGATCCTGAACAAATGGAAATCCCTGTACTCGATGATATTGTAATGCCCGCAACAGCATCAGATACACAGCTTGATGATGCCATTCCAACCTTATACGATATTGCAGAAAATACTCACACACCGCAAATCTTAGACTATATCGATCAGCTCGAAACTCAACTTAGCCAAACGCTCAGCATGTCATTAAAAGAAAATCTGGCGCAAATGGAAAGCCAATTACAAAGCACACTCTCCACTGAAATAGACAAAATTCGCACAAAAATCAAAAAAGATTTTCTCTAAATCCCCTTTTTACAAGTCACTACTCACTCTCTTTTCTGTATAATAATCAGCCTTTTAATGGCCTGAATAGGTCTGCATTTCAACAATTTAAATAGCGAATTAATACAGTGGAAAAAACCTACAATCCCCATTCAATTGAACAACGTTGGTACGAGACTTGGGAAAAGAACGATAATTTTTCCCCTAAAGGCGGAGATGAATCTTTTTCAATTATGATTCCTCCGCCCAATGTTACCGGTAGCCTGCACATGGGGCATGGTTTTAATAACATGGTCATGGATACCCTGACCCGCTATCACCGTATGAAAGGCCATAATACACTGTGGCAACCGGGTACCGATCATGCGGGTATTGCCACGCAAATGGTGGTGGAACGCCAACTCAATGCCGACGGAAAAACCCGCCATGATCTGGGCCGGGATAAATTTATTGATCGTATTTGGGACTGGAAAGAAGAATCCGGCGGCAATATCACTCGCCAATTACGCCGCTTAGGTTCATCGCTCGACTGGTCACGCGAACGTTTCACCATGGACTATGGTCTATCTGATGCGGTACAAGAAGTATTCGTAAAACTCCACGAAGAAGGCCTCATTTACCGCGGTAAGCGTTTAGTGAACTGGGATCCTGTTTTACACACGGCGGTTTCAGATCTGGAAGTCATTTCAGAAGAAGAAAATGGCTCGCTTTGGCATATGCGTTACCCGCTTACGGATGGCTCAGGTTATTTAGTCGTCGCAACAACACGTCCGGAAACCATGCTGGGTGACAGCGCAGTTGCCGTTCATCCCGATGATAAGCGTTATCAAGCCATGATTGGCAAAACGATTACATTACCTTTAGTGGGCCGTGAAATTCCTATTATTGCCGATGACTATGTCGATATGGAGTTCGGCACAGGCTGCGTCAAGATTACTCCTGCACATGACTTTAATGATTATGAAATGGGTAAACGTCATGACTTACCGATGTTTAATATTCTCACGGTTGATGCCGCGATAAATGATGAAGTACCAGAAAAATATCGCGGACTTGATCGCTACGATGCACGTAAACAAATCGTAAAAGAATTAGAAGCACTCGACTTAATGGACAAAATCGAACCGCACAAACTCATGGTGCCGCGCGGTGATCGCTCGGGTGCTGTGGTTGAACCGTTCTTAACCGACCAATGGTATGTCAAAGTTGAAGAGTTGGCGAAACCTGCCATTGAAGCGGTTGAAAATGGCAGTATTAAATTTGTCCCGGATAACTGGAAGAATACCTATTACGAATGGATGAACAATATTCAGGATTGGTGTATCAGCCGTCAAATCTGGTGGGGACATCGTATCCCTGCATGGTTTGATGATGAAGGTAAAGTCTATGTCGGTCGTAGCGAAGAGGAAGTTCGTGAAAAAAATAACTTAGGCGATATTTATTTACGTCAGGATGATGATGTACTTGATACCTGGTTCTCCTCTGCCTTGTGGCCTTTCTCAACCTTAGGTTGGCCGGCCAAAAATGATATCGATGCAGAAATGTTAAAGACTTTTTACCCCACCAGTGTACTGGTAACAGGTTTTGATATTATTTTCTTCTGGGTTGCCCGCATGATAATGATGGGGCTCAAGTTCATGGGGGATGTCCCCTTTAAAGAAATCTACATCCATGGTTTAGTACGTGACTCACATGGACAAAAAATGTCGAAGTCAAAAGGTAACGTACTTGATCCAATCGATTTAATCGATGGCATTGAGCTTGAAACCCTGGTCAATAAACGTACCTCCGGCATGATGCAGCCCCACCTTGCTGAGAAAATTGAAAAACAGACACGCAAAGATTTCCCGGAGGGTATTCCTGCTTTTGGTACAGATGCATTACGCTTCACCTTTGCATCACTGGCTTCAACCGGGCGGGATATTAATTTTGACCTGGGACGTATCGAAGGCTACCGTAATTTCTGTAATAAAATCTGGAATGCCGCACGTTATGTCCTGATGCATACAGAAGAACAGGATTGCGGACAGCTTGATTATAAAAATGGGGACGGCGAGCTTGAACTCACCGCCGCAGATCGTTGGATCCTCAGTCGTTTACAGGAAACAACAAAAACTGCCGAAGACGCCATTGCCAGTTACCGCCTGGATCATATGGCAAATGCTATTTATGAATTCACCTGGAACGAATATTGTGACTGGTATTTAGAGTTATCTAAAACCGTTTTATTTGATGACAATGCAAGTGATGCGGTAAAACGCGGCACACGTCATACTCTGGTACATGTATTAGAAGTTGTTTTACGACTCGCTCACCCAACCATGCCTTACATTACCGAAGAAATTTGGCAACGTATTGCGCCGCTGGCAGGGATTAATGCAGAAACGATTATGCTGCAAAAATACCCTGAATATGACAAGAATAAATTTGACGCGGCCTCCGTTAAAGAAGTGGAGTGGATTAAAGAGTTTATTATTGGCTGCCGACAAATAAGAAGCGGTATGGATATTAAACCAGGCAAACCTTTAGCCGTTCTGCTACAAAATGGTTCTACAACTGATCAAAGTTTGTTTAATAAGCACAAAGCCTATCTGATGAAACTGGCTAAACTGGAAAGTATTACATGGCTGGACAACAGTGATGAAGCGCCTGAGTCTGCAACATCACTGGTTGGTGAAATGAAACTGCTTATTCCAATGGCAGGTTTAATTGATAAAGATGCGGAGTTAAAACGGTTAGATAAAGAAATAGAAAAACTAACAAAACAAAGTAAACAACTACAAGGCAAACTCTCTAATCCGGGCTTTACCGACAAAGCACCCGAAGCGGTTGTACAAAAGGAGCGAGATAAATTAGCCGAGATTGAGACAGCACTGGAAAGTTTACAACAACAAAAAGAAAAGATTAAAACACTTTAGTCTTTAGCTATGTCCCTTTGTTTTGCAGGGTTTATGTTCTTTAAATTTGTTTAATATGAGCTATATTTACATATATAAAGAGAGGGTTATTACGTTTTAAATATTTTGTATTTAATAAATTCCCTCCTAATTTAAAAGGTTTGGAATATGGGCGAACAAAACAGAAGAAATAATCGCTTCACTTTATATATTGTGTTGCTTTCTTTTTCATCAGGTAGTTTATCCAAAGAAAGCATAAACCCCAACCACATAACAGGTACAGAAAAGATCAACTCTGAAAAGCTCATTCAATATGTTGAGAAAATGCCTGATTTAATCATTCTTGATTCAAGAATTAAAAGTGATCGCTTGCTAGGATATATCGAAAGTTCGAATAGCTTGCCTGATACAACAACAAGCTGCGACACATTAGCCAAAACATTACCCCATAAAAAATCGCCTGCAGCATTTTACTGCAATGGTCCCAAGTGCAGCCATAGCGCTAATGCCGTTAAAATCGCAATAAAATGTGGCTATAAAAATACTTTTTGGTTTCGAGGTGGTTTTGAAGAATGGAAACAAAAAAAATATCCTGTTGTAACAAAATAATCCCAAAATATCCAAGCCATGATGAGATTTAAATTTCCGGGTTTAAGAACATTAATCACGCTAACTGTTGTCGCCTTAGGCTTGATATCACTCTCGCTGGCAATTTTTACCGGTGAAATTTATCAAAAGCTTACTTTGAATAACCAAATCAATTCTATTTCAAAAATCATTGAACATGACACCAAATCTTCACTTGCAGAATTAAATGAAAAATTAATGTACCTGAGTCTAAACTTACAAAAAGAAGAACACTTCAGAAACATATACAATAAAAGAGATAAAGAAAAACTATCAAATAAAATCAATCGTCATTTTTACCAATACCTTGTTACTGCGGATATAATTGATCTGGAAAAAATATATATCTATGACATGAATTATAAATTAATCGCAGAGTCTACTGAAAAGCCCGAGAATAATTTTGATAAAATAATTTGTACCGAATTAATAAACAGAGCAAAAAAAAGAGTCGGTACTGATCGACTCAGAATCATTAGCTATCTTTGTAATATGAATAAACGTAGCTTCTATTCAATATTAGTACCTATAGGAGGACTAAAACCACAAGGCTATCTGCAAATTGTTGCCAACCCTATCCACAGCCTGAAGAACATTGAGCAACGCCTCGGGTCACCTATAAAAGTATCATCTGATAAAAACACCGAAATATTTAAGACAGAAAACTGGCCATCAAAAGGTCAAATGGAAAATACGTTGCTGGCCAGATATGATCTTTACTCTGACAATAACGAATACATTTTTACTGTAACAACTGCCCATGACATTTCTGAATTAAACATAAAACTTAACAAAACGCGAAATTTTCTTATTTTTATCGCTCTTACTATTACCCTATTAAGCGTTATTATCAGTTTCATTATTCTACGGAAAAGCACCACTCTACCAGTGAACAACCTGCTCACCCAACTAAAAAACATAAGAAAAAATAAAGATAATCTTGGGAAAGAAATACAAATCGTCGGTGCCAGGGAACTAAAAGAGGTGGCAATTGAATTTAACCATATGACCAAAGAACTACAAAAACTTTATACAAAAACATCTCAAAACAATGCCCTGTTAAAAAATGAAGTAACTGAAAGAAAAATAGCTGAAGAAGCACTACAAGTTGCTCACGAAATTCTTGAGCAACGGATTGAAGAAAGAACCGCTGACTTAAAAGAAGTATCGGAACTGGCACAAAAATCCAATATGGCTAAATCTGAGTTTCTTTCACGCATGAGTCATGAACTGCGAACACCCTTAAATGCTATTTTAGGTTACGCTGAATTAATGCTATCCGATACTGAAGATAAACTTTCTGAAAGTCATCGTTATGAAGTTGAAGTCACATTAAAGGCAGGAATGCATCTGTTAAATCTGATTAATGAAATATTAGATTTATCCAGTATTGAGACGGGTGAAATAGTCATTTCAAATAACGAGGTTAGCTTAGATAAAGTAATAAAAGAGGCTGGCGAATATATTGCACCTATAGCTAACAAGAACAATATTGCTGTTAGCTGTCAATTTACCCAAGTGAAAAACATTTACATTAAAACAGAACACCAAAGACTTAAACAAATATTATTAAACTTATTAACCAATGCTGTTAAATACAATAAAAAAGAAGGTTCAGTTACGATTAACATTGAATACCCGTCTGAGACAAAATTAAAAATAAGTATCATAGACAATGGAATAGGAATAAAAAGTGAAGAATTGGATAAAATATTTACTCCATTTAATCTTCTTGAAGAATACAGAAATAAAGTCAATGGTACCGGGATAGGACTGACTATTACTAAAAGTCTTGTTGAATTAATGGGAGGAGAAATTGGTGTAAATAGCAAACCTAAAGAAGGATCAACTTTTTGGGTTACCCTTCCCTATTATACTAAAGAAGGAATACCATCAAGTTCATCTTCCGAACAAGATAACATATCAACGAACGCCAACGTTAACAGCAAAAACAGCAGTAGCGATAGTAAAAAAATTCTTATAGTGGAAGATGATGAAGTAAATCAAGAACTCATGTTGGCCATGGTTAATACATTTTCGATTAAAGCAGATATTGCAGAAAATGGTTTAATCGCAATAGAAAAAATTAAAAGCCATGATGATTATGCATTAATTTTCATGGATCTTACTATGCCTGAAATGGGTGGTTTAGAAGCAACAAAAATAACCAGAAATCTTGACTCAGAAAAAAGAAAATCAATTATTATCGCCTTAACAGCCAATGCTATGCCGGGTGATAAAGAAAAGTGTCTTGAAGCGGGAATGGATGACTATATTGAAAAGCCTGTTTCCTTAAAAAGGCTAAAAGAAATATTGAGTAAATGGCTTTAGAAAAACTCACATATCTATCAACCCAGTTCTTTCAACATGAGCTTCTCTACAGAAATACGAGCATCTATAATATCCGGAACAATCTCTTTCGCTTTATCTACTTCATTACAACGACCAAACACTTCCATTTTTCTGGCTAATTCGCTCAATAGCAGGGCTCCGAACTGTCCACTAGCCCCTTTTAAGGCATGTGCTGCATGCTCTAATCCAGAAGCATCGCCTTTTTCAGTTGCGAGCATGATAGCTCTCACTTTTTCTTTAGCAGTCACAATATAACTTTCAACTGCATCCGGAAATTTTTCTTCGAACATTTTTTTCAAAACATTAAAAATATCCACATCTAATTCTGCAAAATCATTATCTATTATATTCATAGTTATTTCAGATTTTCGATACCAGCACAGTCTATATTTCAGATAATGATTAATATAAAGTGTATAAGCGAAATAAAATCATCAGGTAGTAGCCATTAATAATGCAAACTTTACAACCATAACGATAACCGTAATAAAAATAGCTACTCCAACTAAACCAACAATGACATATTGCCAGGGTTTTCCATACTTAAAATCCCTTTCATGATTTTTACTTTTTTGAACACCGATAAAAGCCCATAGTACACTCCGAGTTACATCGAGTAAACCGGGCTCTTTTTCTTTAGCATCACTCATTTATGCGCTCTCTGCCTTTAATTTTTGTTCATAATCTATCAACATTAATTTTGCTTTTGATTCATTAACGAAATATAGCAGGATTCCACCCAATATAAACAATATACTCACTGACAATATTGAAAGTCGTGAGTTCTGGGTGAATATAGCAACCCCTCCCATCATAACCGGTCCTAACACAGCGGCAAATTTCCCCAGCATATTATAAAAGCCAAAAAATTCCGCAGATTGATTTTGGGGAATGATACGTGCGTAAAATGAGCGGCTCAATGCTTGCACGCCTCCCTGAACCAGGCCAATAACGATTGCCAACATATAAAACTCTGAAACTGCACTTATTTGCGATGCCCAGACTGTTATTAAAAAATAAATAAAAATGGCCAATAACAAGCCATGCTTGGTACCAATATGATTTGCTAAGTAACCAAAAAAAATGGCTGCGGGGAAACCTACAAATTGCGTAATCAGTAGCGCTGTTATCAAATCCGTTGAATTAAACCCCAATGATAAGCCGTAATCAACAGCCATTCGAACAATCGTATCTACTCCATCGATATATAACCAATAGGCAATTAAAAATAACAAAACCATGCGTAATTTTTTTATAGCCTGAAAAGTAAGTTTCAATTGTTTGAAGCCAGTGATAATAGTTTTTCCTGCCTTTAACTTCACGTTTTTACCTGATACTTCTGGAACATTAACAAATAAGGGAATAGAAAAGATGAACCACCAGACTGATACCGTTAAAAAAGAAAATTTAACGGCTTCTGCACTATTATGAAACCCAAATAATTCATGGTTCATTGTCATGAAAATATCAAAGGCAAATAACACACCACCACCTAAATAACCTAATGCATAGCCAAAGCTCGATATTTGGTCATAATTTTTTTCTTCGGTAACATCTATTAATAAAGCATCAGAAAAAATAATACTGCCTGAATAACCAATAGCTGATAAAGCAAAAAAAGTGAGCGCTAAAAAAGTTTGCTGCTCTGCAATGAAGTACAAACCTGCAGACATCAGTATCCCAAGTAAGGCAAATATGAACAGCAAACGTTTTTTAAGATTACCTGCATCAGCGATTGCACCGAGAACAGGCGCAAGAATAACAATAATGGTACTCGCAATAGAGTTACTTAAACCTAGTTGAAAGGTACTGGTTGTTGCATCAGTAGCATCACTCCAATACTGTTTGAAAAAAAGAGGGAAGAAGCCCGCTAAAACAACTGTTGCATAAGCCGAGTTTGCCCAGTCATATAACGCCCATGAAAAAGTCGTTTTATTTATTTTTTCACCCATGGCTATATCCTAACGAAAAAGACACGCCATCAACAGGCTATTCTCAAAGACATATTAACGAGGAAAGTTTAGAATCAGTTGGTTTGGGTATGCCCGTGTGCATTCTGCTTCCGAGCTTTTCTCCAGTGCCCGTTTAAAAGTTCTATCAGCATCGAGCCATTCTTGTCGCAAACTATCAGCAATACCGGCTTCTTTAATTGATTCAGAAAGCATAGTAGAACGTAACTCAAACAGTTCATCGGTTATGACTATGTGCTGGTGTGCAGATTTAGGTGACTTTCCACCATAAATTTTTGGCCCCCCCATTAGCTGAACCATAAAGTCCGTTTGTTGATTTTCCAGTACCTGTTGTGGTTTATCTGTAAAAAATTTACGTAACCATGGATCAGCATAGGCCTTATCATAAAATAGCTTATGTACTTTTATAAAGATTTCTTTTCCACCTAAGCGATCATAAAGTGTTTTATCAATGGCCATTCTCTATTCTCAAAATTACCGTCTCTATATTCTGTATCGACAATTCAACGATAAACTTAAAGATAATGCATAAAAAAGGAGCTATTTGCTAATTTTAATTAACTTCTTAAAAATCAATAAGTTAATGCTCTCTTGTAGCCCTAAAATTGACATCAGGCCAACGTTCAATAGTTAAATCCAGATTAACCCTTGTTGGAGCAAGGTAGGTCAAACTTCCTCCTGCATCCAATGCAAGATTGTCTGCTGCTTTTTTATGGAAGTCTTGTAGCATTTTTTCATCGTCACATTCGACCCAACGCGCAGTATTAACATTAACCGCTTCAAAACCGCATTCCACGCTGTATTCTTCTTTCAAACGATATGCAACAACATCGAACTGTAAGACACCCACTGCACCAACAATCACATCGTTATTATTTAAAGGACGAAAAACCTGCGTTGCCCCTTCTTCACTAAGTTGATCCAAACCTTTTTGTAACGCTTTCATTTTCAGTGGATCTTTCAGGCGTACACGACGAAAAAGTTCCGGTGCAAAATTAGGAATGCCACTAAACTTCAGTGACTCACCTTGGGTAAAAGTATCACCAATTTGAATCGTGCCATGATTGTGCAGGCCGATGATATCACCGGGATAAGCCGCCTCTACACTTTCACGCTCGCGCGCCATAAAAGTAATCGCATTAGCGACTTTAACATCTTTATTAATCCGTACGTGCTTCATTTTCATGCCTTGCTCATACGTTCCGGAACAAACCCGCATAAAAGCAACCCGATCGCGATGCGATGGATCCATATTCGCCTGAATTTTAAAAATAAATCCTGTAAATTTTTCTTCCTCGGGTTTCACTTCACGTTCATGCGTTGCTCGCATTTGCGGGCCAGGCGCTGCTGAAGCAAAATAATCTAATAATTCTTCAATACCGAAATTATTCGTTGCCGAGCCAAAAAAAACAGGGGTTAATTTTCCAGCTAGAAATTCTTCTTGATTAAACTCATGACTGGCACCTTTAACTAATTCGATTTCATCGCGTAAATCTTCAACAACGGCTTCACCCAAAACATCTTTTAATTTTGGGTTATCCAGGCCTTGAATCACTTCACCTTGTTGGATTTTTCCACCGTGTGTTGCGCTAAAAAGATGTACCGAATCATTATATAAATGAAAAACACCTTTAAGTCCCTTTCCCATGCCGATAGGCCAGGTGATAGGCGCACAATTAATTTTTAAAATATTTTCAACTTCATCCAATAAATCAATGGGATCTCGACCTTCACGATCCAGCTTGTTAATAAAAGTCAAAATGGGTGTGTCACGTAAACGACATACATCCATTAACTTTATAGTTCGATCTTCTACACCTTTGGCACAATCGATCACCATCAAAGCTGAGTCAACCGCAGTTAATGTACGGTAAGTATCTTCAGAAAAATCTTCATGCCCCGGGGTATCGAGTAAATTTACAATACAGTCTTTGTACGGAAACTGCATTACCGCAGAAGTTACCGAAATACCCCGCTCTTTTTCCAGCTCCATCCAGTCTGAAGTGGCATGGCGATCAGATTTTTTACCTTTAACCGTACCCGATGCCTGAATCGCTCTTCCGAATAATAACAATTTCTCAGTCAGGGTTGTTTTACCTGCATCGGGATGCGAAATAATCGCAAAAGTGCGGCGGCGATTAAGTTCTTCTAAAAATGATGGCATGTGACGATCTGCTCTACTTTTAACTGGGTTCAAAAACACGCTATTTTACATGAAAAAATCTGTTAGGAATCATTATCTGTGCCAAAAAAAGAAATCTTATGATTTCTTGACGAATATTATTTTCTTACCTATACCAGTAGTGTAGGTGTCACTATATGCTGTCTCTCCAAACAGAAAAGAGGAAATATTATGCACTCAATACAGGTCTATATCGATGAAAAGCTTGATTCAAAATCTCTCAATGAATTAAAACAACAAATGCAAAACCTTCCTCATGTCACAAATGTTGAAGTAAATATCTCACAGCCTCATGACTTAATGGTCGAGTATGAAGCACATTACAATATTCCAATGCTGGTGATGGACAAACTTCACCATAAGGGCCTTCATCCTGACATTGTTTCTGCATAAGGGCTATATTGCTCAAAAACATGGCGGGTACACTAGACAAGAAAGTCTATAAAATATATATATTTCAAGTAGTTACTAAAAATAAAGCTTTTTTTAATATTTTTTATACCCTGCTTTATGGATTTTTGTAAGGCGTATTCTACAATTAACTATAGATTCGACTTATCAGAAGGCAGGTCTACTATGAGATATTTTATAACTTTTCTTGGACTCATTTTTCTAGGGATAGGATCAGTAAGTGCAGTGACATTAGATTGTGGTGACGATGATGCCCGACCAATCAACGTGCACAAGATAGAAACTAAACAATAATTAAAGTTACTCCTTAACTTTTGTCATACGGCCATTCAGTTTTTACAAAACACGAATGGCTTTTATTCACTGACTTCAAAGCTTAAATCTAATGCTAAAATTAAAGCATCTTCCCGCCCATTTTCGTCGGGGTAATAATTTTTACGTATCCCTAACTCATTAAAACCGCGTTGATGGTATAACTGAATAGCTGTTTTATTCGAAGCTCTTACTTCAAGATACATAGTCGTCGCATTATCCTTTACTGCATGTTGAATCATTTCATCCAACATTTTTTTTCCATAACCTTTACCTTGCTCGTCTTGCGGAACAACAATAGTAAGCAAATGCGCTTCATTCACAGCAACAGACATTACACTATAAGCAACAATTTTTTGATCTTTTTCTAACACCCAGCATAAATAACCAATATTTAAGCAATCAAAAAAAATACCTCTGGTCCACGGAAAAGGATAAACTGATTCTTCAATAGCAATAACCTTATCAAGGTCATCTTCAAGCATTAAGCGAAAAGTACCCTTTTGGCTCACATCATCAAGCACTGCACTCATAAAGCAAGCTCTTTCATAGCAAGTTGTAAATCTTCCCACGCTTTACGTTTTTCGTTTGGCGCAGCTAAAAGATAAGTTGGATGGTATGAAATAAGAATGGGTGAACGAATGCCGTCAATATAATGTAACTGGCCGCGTAAACGATTCATGCTTGATTTTGTTTTTAATAAACTCTGCGCAGCAGCAGTACCTAACGCCAAAATTAATTTTGGCTTTAATAAAGAAACTTGTCTTAATAAATAAGATTCACAAGATGCCGCTTGTTGTTCAGAAGGCTCCTGATTTTCAGGCATTTTGCACTTTACGGTGTTTGAAAGATACACTTGATTACGCTGAAACCCCATCGCTTTTAACATTGCACTTAACAACTTACCTGCTTCAGCAGAAAAAACATCACCTTGCTGTTCATCATTTAGATTGGGGGCTCCACCAATAATCATTAATGATGCGGTATGACTACCTGAACCAAAAAGAGTTTGTGTGCGTGACTCAGATAAATCACATAACTGACATTCCGCAACATGTGAATGCAAGGCTTGCCAGTCTAAAGTTTCAATATTGACAGGGTTAACAACATTATGTTTTATTTCAGACGCTGTCGATTCTTTTATTTCAACCGACGCAGGCGTAATACTTTCAGAAGCAACAACAGGTTCTTGTTGAACAGGTGTTTCTATAGAGGGATTTCTTTCCAGCCAGACATCAACTCCCATTTCTTTGAGATAGGCATTTTTATTAGACACAATTTTCTCCTAATAAAAAGAAAGCCTGATTTATTTTTAATAAACCAGACTTTATGTTGAAAACAAAATTAAACATCACCTGCTTGCGGATGTTCACGTTCTTTTGGATCAAGTACTTTATTTAAAGCATTAATATATGATTTTGCCGAAGCAATAACAATATCAGTATCAGAACCCTGACCATTCACAATGCGACCGCCTTTTTCAAGCCTGACAGTCACTTCACCCTGAGCGTCCGTACCACTGGTAATATTGTTAACAGAATAAAGCTGTAACTCTGTACCGCTGTCAATAATAGTTTCAATTGCTTTAAATGTTGCATCAACCGGGCCACCGCCTGTTGCACTGGCAATTTTTTCTTCACCATCAACATTTAATGTTATTGATGCACTGGGGGTCTCACCTGTTTCACTACATACTTTTAAAGCGACCAAACGGCAACGTTCATTTTCAGCAGCCATGCTTGCTTCTGTAACTAAGGCCTGAAGGTCTTCATCAAAAATATCATGTTTCTTATCCGCTAAATCTTTAAAGCGTGAGAAAGCATCATTCAACTCATCTTCAGAATTAAAATCTACACCTAACTCCTGTAAACGTGTACGAAAAGCATTGCGTCCAGAATGTTTACCCAAAACCATTCGGTTTGCTGACCAGCCTACATCTTCAGCTCGCATGATTTCGTAAGTCTCACGATTTTTTAATACACCATCCTGGTGTATACCGGATTCATGGGCAAAAGCATTTGCGCCAACAATGGCTTTATTAGGCTGAACAGCAAAACCTGTAATGCCTGACACCAAACGCGATGCGGGAACAATATGTCTGGTATCGATATGTTCAACTGAACAGGGAAAAATATCATGACGCGTGCGAACGGCCATAACAACTTCTTCCAAAGAGGCGTTACCTGCACGTTCGCCCAAACCATTTATGGTGCATTCAACCTGGCGCGCCCCATTCATGACAGCAGACAAAGAATTGGCGACAGCTAATCCTAAGTCGTTATGGCAATGCACAGAAAAAATCGCTTTATCAGAATTAGGGATATTTTCGCGTAGCGTTTTAATCAAACCACCAAATTGCTCCGGTACGTTGTAACCGACGGTATCGGGAATATTCAATGTTGTTGCGCCAGCATCAATGACCGCTTCTAAAATTCGACACAAAAATTCCGGTTCTGAGCGACCCGCATCTTCAGGTGAAAATTCAACATTATCGGTAAATTGACGTGCACGTTTTACGGCTCGCACTGCTTGTTCGATAACCTGATCAGGCTCCATACGTAATTTCATTTGCATATGGATGGGCGATGTTGCGATAAATGTGTGAATACGGCCACTATTGGCACCCTTCAAAGCCTCACCGGCACGATCAATATCTTTATCTAAAGCGCGCGCTAGTCCACAAATGGTACTGTCTTTTATGCTTTTAGCGACGGCTTGAACACCTTCAAAATCACCTTGACTGGCTATTGGAAAGCCGGCCTCTATGATATCAACGTTCATTTTTTCAAGTGTTTTTGCGATGCGAACTTTTTCATCTTTAGTCATCGAAGCGCCGGGGCTTTGCTCACCATCACGCAACGTCGTATCAAAAATGATTAACTTTTCTTGCTTACTATTGGACATTTTTATTCTCCATTCTGCGCCCGATTATGCCACGGACGACAGATAAATCTAACAGGGGGTTCTTAAATAATTCAGCTAGTTAAGAGGTAGGCGCCCTAGCAAAACGCGCTATGTTATATATGCCCTAAGGCAGTAAGCGCAGGAGGAGACTTAAATTAAAGCTTTCAGACACAGAAACCCACACACTATGTTTGGCATAGCAGTGATAAGAGGCTTTACTGTTTATTGAAGTGGTCATATATGCGAAATATAGCCTGATTTTTTGCTTTTGCCAAGCTATTTAATCAAACTTAATCCTCTATATTTTGCTGCTTAATTTGTGCTCGCTCTGCACGACGTTGGCGTAGTTGTATTAAGGTCAATACAGGGCCGGATAAGGCATAGCCAAAAAATATTAGAAATAACACTAAAGCGGGCTCTGCTGAAACAAAGACCAACACAAATACGAACATCAGTATCGTCACAAAAGGAACTTTGCTGCGCCAATTAACACCCTTAAAACTGTGGTAGCGCACATTACTGACCATTAAAATACCTGCCAAAAATGTTGTAACCAAAGCAACCATTTGTAATGTCGCTGAAGGCAGGTACATTTTTATAAGCTCAGCATTCCAAATTAAACCCGCCACAACTGCGGCTGCGGCTGGGCTGGCCAAGCCTTGAAAATATCGCTTATCACTAGTGCTGGCCTGAGTATTAAAACGTGCGAGACGTAACGCGGCACAGGCAACATAAACAAAAGAAACAAGCCACCCCACTTTACCTAAGTTGTGTAATGACCATAAGTAAACAATTAAGGCAGGGGCTAAGCCAAATGACACCATATCAGCCAAACTATCAAACTCTGCACCAAAATCACTTTGTGTATTGGTCAAACGCGCGACCCGACCATCAATACCATCAAGTAGCATCGCAACAAAAATAGCAATGGCAGCCACTTCAAACTTGCCATTGATAGAAGAAACAATCCCATAAAAACCACAAAAAAGTGCTGCTGTGGTAAATAAGTTGGGAAGAAGATAGATACCGCGATGTGGTTTTTTATTTGCCATAATTACTATTTTTAATCATTTCACAACAGAAGTACAACAATAACCTTTAATTTGAGAAAATTAATTCAAGCATTATTTAAGCGTGGTGTTTTAAAGAAGCTAACTGAGTTATTCCCGCAGCCACACTATCACCCACTTTAGCCTGAATAGTACTTATACCAGGAATAAAAATATCTACGCAAGCGCCAAAAGGAATAATGCCACAACGATGTCCCTGCCCAATACGCTGCCCGATAACGGCATCGCAGCTCAGCTGTTTAAAGAAACGTCCCGGTCTTAATACAATCATCACATCATCATCTTCATCTGTTTTAATCTGAATGGCATGCGCTAAAGAGCGGTCATCATCATCATCTTCAGGATCCAACCACTGTTGAATGATCTTGCCCTCTGTCACACTTCGAATTGAATAAATATCTGTAAGAGAAATAGATATGCGAAATAAGAAAGCATCACGACCAAGAAAAGGATCTGGATGAGGTTCCGCAACGATAACTTTTCCATTAACCGGGCTGACTAAACCCAAAGGATCAGATGGTAAAGGACGATGGGGATCGCGATATAGCCAGGCCAACAGCAGAGGCACACTCCACAAAAACGCCAGATAAGAACTCACATAATGCTGGAGCAAAGCGACAATAAATCCGCTAAAGAGAATTAAACTCCAACCTTCTTTTGCAATAATCGGGTGTCTTGAAACGGCCATATTGTTTTATCGTTATTATATTATATTTAAATGGTTATTTTAAAATCGAACACGCATAGAGCCTATAAAAAAAGCCGAGCGTTGCTCGGCTTTTATTTACTAACTAACTGTCATCACGAGCACAGAGATACTTGAGGTCAAGGCAAAAGTATTACGAAAAAACGGACTAGCCCATGGATGGGCGTAGTTAGAGCAACGCAGGAGCAGTTGCCGAGTGCACAATAAGTGCATGAGCATTTTGAATGGTTGTTTTAACGCCGACATCATGTTTCTCAGTGCTTGTGATTAGTTTTTATCTTTGTCTACTAGTGCATTAGCTGTAATCCACGGCATCATACTGCGTAACTTCTCACCTGTTTGTTCAATCGGGTGTTCTGCATTATTACGACGGCGTGCAGTCATTTCAGGGTAGTTACTCATACCTTCCAGGATAAATTTCTTAGCGTACTCACCATTCTGGATGTTTGTTAAACATTGCTTCATCGCTTTACGACTTTCAGCATTGATAACCTGTTCACCTGTTACATACTCGCCATATTCTGCATTATTAGAAATTGAGTAATTCATGTTAGCGATACCGCCTTCATACATTAAATCTACAATCAATTTTAATTCATGCAAACATTCGAAGTATGCCATTTCCGGAGCGTAACCCGCTTCCGTTAATGTTTCGAAGCCAGCCTTAACAAGCTCAACTGCGCCGCCACATAAAACCGCTTGCTCACCAAATAAATCGGTTTCTGTTTCATCTTTAAATGTTGTTTCAATGATACCGGTACGACCACCACCAACGCCTGAGGCATATGAAAGCGCAACGTCTTTTGCTTTACCTGAAGCATCCTGGAAGATTGCGATTAAATCGGGAATACCACCACCTTTAACAAATTCGCTGCGAACCGTATGGCCCGGTGCTTTAGGTGCAATCATAATAACGTCTAAATCAGCACGTGGTACAACCTGGTTGTAGTGAATAGCAAAACCATGAGCAAAGGCTAGTGTTGCGCCCTTCTTAATGTTGGGTTCGATTTCTTCTTTATATAATACTGACTGGAATTCATCAGGCGTTAAAATCATCACTAAATCAGCATCTTTAACTGCATCTACAGTGTTCTTAACGGTTAAGCCTGCATTTGACGCTTTTGCCGCTGAAGCTGAACCTTCACGCAATGCAACTGTTACGTTTACGCCAGAATCTTTTAAGTTATTTGCGTGTGCATGGCCTTGTGAACCATAACCAACGATTGTTACGTTCATGCCTTTGATGATTGAAAGGTCGCAATCTTTATCATAAAAAATATTCATAATGTCTTTCCTGTCTTAAATTTTAAAATTCGTGTTTTAAATAGTTGGTTGTTTAACGTTTTTTCAATCAAACCCGTAAGCATTTTTCGCCACGTGTAATTCCCGTAGCGCCCGAGCGTACTGTTTCTAAAATGTCTTTCTTGTCCATCGCTTTAATAAAGCCATCTAACTTGCTACCTTCACCGGTCATTTCAATAATGTAAGTTGTATTTGTTACATCAAGAATTCGGCCGTTAAAAATATCTGCCTGACGCTTTACTTCTTCACGCTTATCACTGGTATCAGCCTGCACCTTAATTAACATCAATTCACGTTCAATGTGATCGCCATTGGCAGTGATATCAATTAACTTAACCACATCAATGAGTTTATCGAGCTGTTTATTAATTTGCTCAATAATTTCGTTTGATCCTGATGTGACAATCGTCATACGAGACAAAGTTTCATCTTCGGTAGGAGCAACCGTGAGTGATTCAATATTATAGCCACGCGCAGAAAACAAACCTGCCACGCGCGATAACGCACCGGATTCATTTTCCATTAATAATGAAATGATATGTTGCATCTTAAGCTAACTCTCTTTCGTGCATTTCATGATGGCCTTTACCTGCGGCAATCATAGGATAAACATTTTCTTTTTGATCGGTAATGAAATCCATAAAGACTAAACGATTTTTCATCGCGAAGGCTTCTTTTAAAGCACCTTCAACATCTTCAGGTTTGTCAATTTGCATACCAACGTGACCATAGGCTTCTGCCAACTTCATAAAGTCGGGTAACGCTTCAACATAAGAACTTGAATAGCGGCTTTCATAAAAGAACTCCTGCCACTGACGAACCATGCCCATATAACGGTTATTCAGGTTTACCACTTTAATGGGTGTTGCGTATTGAAATGCTGTCGATAATTCCTGAATACACATTTGAATACTGGCTTCACCGGTTACACAAGCAACCGTTGCATCAGGATTACCGAGCTGCGTACCAATGGCTGCCGGTAAGCCAAAGCCCATCGTGCCCAGACCACCAGAGTTAATCCAGCGACGGGGTTCGTTAAACTTATAAAACTGTGCCGCAAACATTTGGTGCTGACCAACATCAGAGGTCACAAAAGCATCGCCATTTGTTATTTCATACAATTTTTCTAAAACAAACTGTGGTTTAATCAATGCACTGTTACGATCATAACGATAACAATCTTTATCAGCCCATTCTTTAATTTGCTTCCACCATGCTTTTAACGCTTTTTTATCCGGCGTGCGTTTACTTGCAATAACGGCATTACTCAACTCAGTAAGTACGCTTTTAACATCACCGTTAAGCGGAATATCAACATGTACGTTTTTTGAAATTGATGATGGATCAATATCAATATGAATAATTTTTGCATCAGGGCAGAATTTTTCTAAATCACCCGTTACCCGATCATCAAAACGAGCACCCACAGCAAGCAATACATCACAATCATGCATTGCCATATTTGCTTCGTATGTTCCATGCATACCTAACATACCCACATTCAATGGATCGGGTTCTGGAAAAGCGCCTAAACCCATCAATGTTTGTGTAATAGGGAATCCCATTTGGCGAACAAATGTACGCAACTCAGATGAAGCGTTACTCAATACCGAACCACCACCCGAATAAATCATTGGGCGTTTGGCAGACAATAACGCATCAACCGCTTCATCTACCTGAGTAGACTTAACTTTTATTATTGGATTATATGAACGCAGTTCAATTGATGCCGGATATTCATACGGAATCTTAATATTCGGATCCGTAATATCTTTAGGTATATCAATCACAACAGGACCAGGTCGGCCGGTTGTCGCAACATGAAATGCTTTTTTCAATGTCACGGCCAAATCTTTAACATCTTTCACTAAGAAATTATGTTTTACGCAGGGGCGCGTGATTCCCACTGAATCAACTTCCTGGAAAGCATCACTACCAATAAACGCACTTGTCACCTGCCCGGTAATAACAATAAGAGGAATAGAATCTAAAAAGGCAGTCGCAATTCCGGTGACAGCATTGGTTGCACCTGGGCCAGAGGTTACCAGAACAACACCGGGTTTACCTGTCGAGCGTGCGTAACCATCGGCTGCATGGGTTGCCCCTTGCTCATGCCGAACCAAAATATGTTTTACCTCTTCCTGGCGAAATAAAGCATCATAAATATGTAATACCGCACCACCAGGGTAGCCGAATACATATTCAACACCTTCATCCTTCAGAAACTGAGTAACAATGTCGTCACCGCTTAATTCCACGATCTTAGCTCCAAATCTTTAACTATCACAGACAAAAACGCCCGTCACACGGGCTGCGCTCCATCCACTTTATGGAGGAAACGCGAAACGCCGCATTATACGCTGCCTCGCGATAGATTTGCACCATTTGCGCCTGATTTTATGCCGATTTTCCTTAAATTTCACAGGGTTAAGGGTGATAACAGCATTACAACACACTGTAATAAACGAAAAGTTCATCACAAGCTCACTATTCGGTAATTTACAATATCTCAATGCCCTGCGATACTCTCATAAAGAGGTGGTAACTCACTGATAGTAAACACTCTAAATGGAATAATCGAATGCGAATACTACTTTTTACAGCCATGATGATTTTAGCCAGTACAGTATCCGCGGGTCTCTATAAATGGGTTGATAGTGAGGGCAACGTACACTATTCACAAAAACCACCTGCAAATACATCTTTCAAAACAATAAAAGCACCGCCACCGGCACCTCAAAGCAGTGAGCCAGTCGTAAAGACGGATAATGATGAAAATGATGTCGAAAAAACAATTAAAGCGGAAACCGCTAAAAATCAAAAATTACGTGAAGAAAATTGTGAGATAGGGAAAAACAACTTAAAAAGCTATCAAACTTTCCGCCGAATTCGTGATAAGGATGGAAATGTTCGAATTGTTGATGCAAAAGAACGTGCTGAAAAAATCGAAGCAGCAAAACAATTGATCAGGGACTTCTGTAGCTAATACATACCGCCCTTGTTCATTGTAGTATTATATTACTGTACCCGCGTTAAGCATCCATATAAAATCCGCCTAATTTTTAATTTAATGAGATTTTTAAACCATGCGCGTTTCTAAACTATTACTTGCCACCTTAAAAGAAAGCCCTTCTGACGCAGAAGTTACCAGCCATAAATTGATGTTGCGGGCAGGTATGGTTCGCAAACTTGCTTCAGGACTTTACACCTGGCTGCCTCTCGGTTTACGCGTATTGCGAAAAGTTGAAAATATTATTCGTGAAGAACTCAACAATGTCGGTTCACAAGAAGTTCTTATGCCAGCAACACAACCCGCAGAACTATGGAAAGAATCGGGTCGTTGGGAACAATATGGTCCTGAATTATTACGCATGAAAGATCGACACGGCCGTGAATTTTGTTTTGGACCGACACATGAAGAAGTCATCACCGATATGGTACGTAATGAATTACGCAGTTATAAGCAATTACCGGCTAATTTTTATCAAATTCAAACAAAATTTCGGGATGAAATTCGTCCTCGTTTTGGCATTATGCGCTCACGTGAATTTTTGATGAAAGATGCCTATTCATTTCACATCGATGAAGAATCATTAGGCGAAACCTACAAAGAAATGCATAGCAGCTACTGCAAAATTTTTGATCGCATCGGTTTAGACTACCGTCCTGTACAGGCCGATACCGGTTCTATAGGTGGTAACGCTTCACATGAATTTCATGTGCTCGCAAGCTCGGGGGAAGATGATATCGCCTTTAGTAGTGACAGTGATTATGCCGCCAATATAGAATTTGCCGAAGCCCTTGCACCAACAACACAACGCGCCGCGGCAACAAAAGAAATGCAACTCATTGAAACACCGAATGCAAAAAGCATAAATGAATTAGTTGAGCAGTTTGAATTAAACATTGAAGATACCGTTAAAACATTAATCGTACATGCCGATGAAGAAAGCGAACATAAACTGATTGCTATATTAGTGCGAGGTGATCACGAGCTTAATGAAGTTAAAGCAGAAAAATTAGAGGGTATTGCTTCACCTTTATGTTTTGCCAGCGACGAAGAAATTCATAAGACCATCGGTGCAGGCCCAGGCTCACTTGGCCCGGTAAATTTAAAAATACCTTACTTTGTTGATCGCAGTGTCGCTGTTATGAGTGATTTTTCTGCAGGCGCAAATATTGATGGCAAACATTACTTTGGTATTAACTGGGAGCGCGACCTGGCTTTAGGCGAAATTGTTGATATACGCAATGTCCTTGAGGGTGATGCCAGCCCGGATGGTAAAGGCACATTATCCATTAAACGCGGTATTGAAGTCGGGCATATTTTCCAGCTTGGTAAAAAATACAGCGAAGCATTAAAAGCCACTGTTTTAGATGAACAAGGTAAGGCAACCGTTATGACTATGGGCTGTTATGGTATCGGTGTTTCGCGCGTGGTTGCCGCAGCAATTGAACAGAACCATGATGACAAAGGTATTATATGGCCAGACTCAATCGCTCCTTTTCAGGTCGTTATTATTCCAATGAATATGCATAAATCTGATACGCTAAAATCCGTTGCAGAAAAACTTTATCAAGATCTTAAAGATAGTGATATAGATGTATTATTTGATGATCGAAAAGGCCGCGCCGGAATTATGTTTGCCGATATGGAGCTTATCGGCATTCCGCATAGAATCGTTATCGGTGATCGCGGTTTAGAAAAAGGCATGGTGGAATATAAAGGCCGCCGTGACAGTGACAATACAGATATTGCACTTGATGACATTGTTCAGTTTTTAAAAGATAAACTAAACTAAAAATGTTCAATACTTTTTCCCGGCATAAGTTAGCTATTTCAATCGCGGGCTTATTGCTGGGAATATCCTCTGCTTTTGCCAGCGATAACAACTTAAAACAAACATCTGCAACATCTGCAACATCTGCAACATCTGCAACATCTGCAACATCTGCAACATCTGCAACATCTGCAACATCTGCAACATCTGCAAATGGTGAACTGCGCTTATTATTACAACAGGCAATAAAAGACAGTGATAGTTTTGACGATCGCTTCGATGCTGAAGTCTGGCTTGTTGATATGTCAAACCGCTTAAAAAAGAAAATAAAACAACCCGAAAAACGTCTGCAGCTATTACGCCATATTCACCGTGAAGCCAGTCGTGCTGAATTACATCCTGAATTGGTATTAGCTGTGATTGACGTAGAAAGTAATTTTGATCGCTTTGCAATTTCAAGTGCAGGGGCACAGGGTTTAATGCAGGTAATGCCATTCTGGCTGAAAGAAATAGGAAAACCACGAGATAGCTTATTTAATGTTCGAACCAACTTACGCATGGGTTGTACTATTTTGAAGTATTACCTTAAAAAAGAAAAAGGCGATCTCACCCGTGCTCTGGCACGCTACAACGGCAGCCTTGGCAAATATAAATACCCCAACAAAGTATTTAAACGGCTAAATAAACGTTGGTATAAACATTAATACGAATGCTGCGAAGTTAGATAGCAGCGTTCACTCTCTAAATTATTTTATGAGGGGCACTACGAAAAATCAGTTCAAAATACTCATGTACTAATCGTACACTCCGCTTTTTCACTAATTTTTGCCTTGCTCTCTAGCTTCTCGCTATCCGTATACTTTATTAATTATTACAAAACAACTTTTGCTTTTTGTCCTGCTCTTAACAGACTACCTTTGGAATCAAATATAATATCAATAGCATAATTATTTGATTTTTCCTGCTCTAAACCGATTCGATGTATTTTTCCTTTGTATGCCTTCCCGGCAACAGAAACTTCGGGCATTTGATTTAGTGACAGGTTTGCCAGCTTACTTTCTGTAACAAAAAAACGTGCTAACATTCTGTTTGCTTCTGCAACAACCACTAAAACAGGTGGTGCCATATTTGTCGCCACGACCTGACCTTTAACCGCGTTCGTTTTAACAACAATGGCATTAAAGGGAGCGCGAACACTGCTGTATTCAAGATTTAACTTTGCTTTTATCAAAGAGGAGTTTGCTTGCTTAAACTGTGACTGCGCAGCGCTATAATTATTTTTCGCAACCTGTAAATCATGATCAGATAACATTGCCCGATCATACATATCTTCCTGTCGTTCAAGTTCACGTCGTGCTTCCTGACGAGCATCATCGCTATGCTTTAGTTGTGCCTTTGCATATAATACATCGGCTTTAAAACCACGAGGATCGAGCTGTACTAAGACTTCACCTTTTGCGACAACGATCCCTGCTTGTGAAAAAACTTTACTCACAACACCACTTACCGGCGTAGAAAGTTCAACACGCTTGGACCAGTTTAATGTCGCTTCAAATTCTTCGGCATGTACATTAGAGAATAAAAACAGCGTAATAGCGGATATAAAAAATATTCTAATTTTGTATTTTGAAATCATCATCGTATGCTCATTATTTATTCGTTTTATTTAAAAGTGTGCCGCTTAAAGCATCCAGTTCTGCCCACGCCAATGCC